>Ga0210385_10000265_pt1 | contig 44862 bp, 46 predicted proteins | sample IncBWH26OmetaG_FD_160107 | JGI IMG/M metagenome (GOLD analysis project Ga0210385, IMG submission 160107) | Forest soil microbial communities from Barre Woods Harvard Forest LTER site, Petersham, Massachusetts, United States - Inc-BW-H-26-O ...
GCAGCTCCAGCCTCGGTGGCGGATTTCGTGGCGGTGGCGGTGGCGAGGGCCGTGGTGGAGGGCGAAGATGACGCGCGAGAAATCCGACGGGAACCGTTTGCGGTGCTGGGCGCTCGCCGCCATGATGCTGACGGCGTGTATGGCAAGGGTCTCGATCGCGCAGGAGCAGGGCCCGAAGACCTTTGCATCGGCGAGAGAGGCCAGCGCGGCGCTGCTCAACGCGATACAGCATAATGACGAACCGGCAATCCTGGATATCCTGGGGCCGGATGCGAAGACCATCGTCTCATCCGGAGATGCGGCCGAAGACGCCAACGACCGCGCCAACATTGCACGGCGCTATCAGGAGATGCACCGGCTGGTCACCGAACCGGATGGAACGGTGACGCTGTACCTGGGCGCCCGGAACTGGCCCCTGCCCATACCGCTGGTGGAAGCGGGCGGGTCGTGGCATTTCGACACCGCGGCGGGTCGCAAGGAAATTCTGTATCGGCGTGTCGGCAAGAACGAGATCGCGAGCATTCGCGTCTGTCACGAACTGGTCGCCGCGGAAAAGGAGTACTACCTCGCGCACCAGAACCACTACGCCGCGAAGATAGTCAGCAACGAAGGACAGCAGAATGGGCTGTATTGGAAGGCGGTCGGTGGCGAGCCCAGGAGTCCCATCGGACCCATGCTGGCGTATGCGGTGACGGATGCGCGGGGCCGCGCCGGCGCAGCGACGCCCTACCATGGCTACTACTACCGCATCCTCTCGAATCAGGGCCAGAGTGCCACGGGCTTCGCGTTCCTGGCCTACCCCGCCGGATACAGGTCCTCAGGCGTGATGACCTTCATCGTGGGCGAGGATGGCGTCGTGTACGAGAAGGATCTCGGGAACCAGACCGCGGCCATCGCCGAGGCCCTGCAGGCGTACCATCCTGATGCCAGTTGGAGCAGGAGCGAAGATGCGCAGGAGCAGGCCGCCGCCAGCCCGGCGGGTCAGAGGCGTAACCCCTCACCGTAGGCTCTTTGGAGTGAGGAGGTGTATGTCAGCCTACGATCTTGACGCTCTCGGCATAGAGCAGGCGGCCGGGGGCCAGTGTGGCCATGACGTCTGGGAGACTGGCGGGGCTGAGCGCAAAGCACCCTTCGCTGCGACCGGGCATGCCGAAGTGACCGATGATGTCTTCACTGACGTACCAGGCGCTGTGCACCACGATTCCGCGCGCGAGCGCCTGGTCATTGGTCGGATCCAGTCCTTCGAGCCGGATCGAATGGCCATGCGCTCCGACATAGGCCGCAGCGGTGCGGTAGGCGCCCGCCGAACTCGCATTCGACCCCGGCTGGTTGGAGAAACGCTTCAGCCATCCGGTACGCAAGGGATCCGAGCCGCGCCCATGCGCCACCAGGTGCGAGCGCACGCTGCCATCGGCGAGATTGACCAGGTGGAAGCGCGGCGCACGCGAAGGCAGGGAGAAATCGGCGATGCCGATGAAATCCCGGTTGGGGATGCTGTCGCGGTGCTGTTCCAGCGCCGCGCGCGCGCGGTCCAGCAAGGCCGGCGATACGGGTCCCTTGAAACTGTCCGTTCGCCCAGGAGCGGCCCGCGCCAGGCTTGCGGCGCCGGCCAGCGCAGTGCCGGAGAGAGTGAGAAAGCGACGACGGGACCAGGGCAAGACGTTAAGTTCCTGATTCAACGACCAATAGTGGGAGCGTGTGCGCCCCATCAGCGCTTGATTGTGCAGTGCATCGAATAAATCATCAACTTTGCGTGGCGCTGGCCGTGCTGGCGAGCGCGCTGCTGCCGCCGGTGGCCCTGGCCGACTCGGTCCCGTTCTGGGGTGCGCTGCCCGCGGTGCCCAGCGACACGCCCATCGATCAGCTGAAGCAGGGGCAGTTTCTGTGGATGGCGGGGGCCGTGACCAGCGGGCCCCTGGTCATGGTCGTGAGCATCACGGAACAGCGGGCCTACGTGTATCGCAATGGGGTGCTGATCGCAGCGACGACCGTCAGCACCGGTCGTCCCGGACACACCACACCCATCGGGGTCTTCACCGTCCTGCAGAAACAGAAGGAACATCGCTCGACCATCTATGACGGCGCACCCATGCCGTATATGGAGCGTCTGACCTGGGGCGGCATTGCGCTGCATGCCGGTGGCCTGCCCGGATATCCTGAATCGCATGGCTGCATCCACCTGCCCACGGCCTTCGCGCAGAAGCTGTTCGACCTCTCAACCAGTGGCATGACGGTGGTGATTGGCGCAGAGCAAAAGGCGCCCACCAGGGTGGCGCATCCCGGATATCTTGCCCCGGTGCAGGCGCTGGGAGGCCAGCCAATCGAGCGCCACCCCTTTGCCGCGACCGAGGAGGACCGTTGGCAACCGCAGCTGTCTCCTACCGGACCGGTCAGCATTGTGCTCAGTCAAGGCAGCCAGCGCGTGGTCGTGTATCGCAACGGCATTGAGATCGGCCGCGCACGCTTGACGGTCTCGGGCGATGCGCCGCTGCCCAATCACGCCCTGGTACTCAGTGTCGGTCCGAGCAGCGTGGCGAATCCCTATGACCCGGACCCGACGAAATACAGCTGGTTGAGAATCGGTGTGCCGGGGCATGCGCAGGAGGACGGCACCCAGGTCGACCCGGCGGCCGTGGCCAGAATCAAAATCCCCGCCGACTTCGTGGCGCATGTGAACGGCATCCTGACCCCGGGGGCGACGTTATTGGTCATGCACGAGTCCCTCTATCCCCAGACCGGGGGATCCATGGTCCAGCTGGTCGATGCCGACCCGCCGGCCAAGCGCTAGGACCATGCGATCCAGTCGCAAGGCTTCGGCCACCGACCACGCCTGAAAGGGGCAGCCGCGAGGCGTGTGCGGCGCATCCCCGTCGGCGATCTCACTGAGATGGCCCTGCCCCGCCGCATACAGTCCGGCCAGCATTGGCTCGAGGAAATTCTGGCGTGCCTGCTGGCGCGCGGTGTCATCGTCACCGTGCTGGTGCAGCCAGGCCTCGACGAACGCCCCCATCAGCCAGGGCCATACCGTGCCCTGATGATAGCTGCCGTCACGCTGCCTCACGCCGCCCTCATAATGCCCGACGTAGCGTGGCTCTTCGGGCGCCAGGGAGCGAAGTCCCGCGGGCGTCCAGAGATGCCTCTGCACCGAGGCCACCACCTGGCGGGCGCGTTCGCCCTCCAGAATGGCCAGGGGCAAGCCGCCGACGGCAAAGATCTGGTTGGGTCGCAGGGCAGGATCATTGACCCCCGGCTCATGGTTCACGTCCACGACATCAAACAAGCAGCTGCGCTGCGGGTTCCAGAAACGTTCGCGAAAGGAGCGCAGGCCCGATTCGAGCAGACTCTGCCAGCGTGCATCGGACTTGATGCCAAAGGCGAGTGCGTTCAACCACAGCGCCTGAATTTCCACCGGCTTGCCGGTGCGCGGGGTGACCACCCAGTCACCGACCTTGGCATCCATCCAGGTCAGCTGCACGCCCGGCTCGCCCGCCGCCAAGAGCCCATCCGAATCCACGCGGATCCCAAAGCGCGTCCCCTTGGAATAGCCCTCAAGGATTTGGCTCACGGCCGTCTGAAGGACAGACCGATCTGCACGGGCCGCATCTGTGCCCGCTTCAGCCCCCAGCGCCGACAGATACTCCTGCACGGCCATCACATACCACAGCGAGGCATCCACGGAATTGTATTCGGGCTGCTGGCCGTGATCCGGAAAGCGATTGGGCACCATGCCCGCAGAGACGGTCGGCGCCCAGGCGCGGAGAATGTCGCGCGCTTCGGCGAGCCGCCCGGTCGCGATGCACAGCCCCCGCAGGGCGATGAAGGTGTCGCGCCCCCAGTCGGTGAACCATGGATAGCCGGCGACCACCGTCTTGCCCGCGGGGCCGCCCGCCTTGGACTTGCGCACAAGGTAGGCATCGGCAGAGGCATGCAGGCGATCCGGGAACCGCGCGCGACGCTGCTGCGCGCGCTGGCGCATCTGCGCCAGGCCGGCGCTTGCGCCGGGTTGGAGCGGATTGTCGGCGGCAGCTGCCGTGGTCGTCAGAATCAGGGTGGCTTCTGCGGCCTCCAGCTGCCAGGAAAGCGTCCCGGGGGTGGCGAGATCCTCTTCGCAATCAAGGCCGCGGGCCTGCTCGGCCGGGTAGAGGAAATTGAGATACCAGTGAGGCTCGTGACGGTATATGCCGTTGTGAATCGCGGTCACGCCCGGTACATCCCGATACGGTTGCCACGCCACGCGATCCGCGCCAGGCTCGGCATCAAAACGAAAGTTTGGGTTGCGGTGGTGTAGCGCATGGTAGTCGCGGCCCGACAGAAAGGGCCGCAGCGTGAGCTGCGTCGGGCCGCTGGGGGACAGCAGTTTCCACGCCAAACAGGTGACCGGTGCCTCGTGCACCACGAATATCTCCTGTTGGATCCGCGTCCCATCGGAGAATCGGTAAATCCATTTGGGCCAGGGGCAAGACTCGAAACTTTCTATGCTTTCGGCACCGCGGCCGCCGAGCACCCCGGGCGCATACCATTGGGAGCTGAGCTCGAAGCGATGACCTTTCCTTTCCACCCAGGCATCGAAACCATTGACCAGAACCCTGCGGCCGGTCGGTGGCGTGCTCGCGGTGAGCAGCAGGGCGTGATACCGGCGGGTGCGAAGTCCTGCGACGGTGCCGGAAGCAAAGCCACCGAGTCCGTCGGCCTCAAGCCATTCCCGGCTCGAATCGGCGTTCACGGAATGCAGGGACTGACGCTGACCCGGAACGCGGCGCGAAACCGTCCACCCGGTTCGACCAGCTTCAGTCCGCGCCCGCTCAGCAATGCATTCGTCGGCGCCGTCATCGGCTCGATCGCGATGTAATCCTTGTCCTGCGGCGCGAACACCTGCGCGAAGCGGTAGCCCGCCAGGAACTCGAGGGTGATGCGGCGTCCCGCCCCCGACAGCGAGAATGCGGGCTGCTCCTCCAGCACGGCGAAGCCGTCGTCAAAAGCCGTCGCGCCGAGCGGCGCATCGAATGCCGCGAACGGTTCCTCCGCACCGGAGGGAATCCCGCGCTCATCGGACAGCAGCCGGCGCATCGAGGGCAAGGTGAGCCGCCACTGCGCGCGCGGCAGTCCAGGGATCCCGACATAAGGATGGAACCCGAAACTCACGGGCACCGGCCCCTCTGAGCCGGCCACCAAGGTTATTTCCACGGTCAAGCTGGCGGGTCGAAGCCTCACCTGCATCTGCAAGTGGTGAGGATACGGAAACACCGCGAGCAGCTCGTTGGAGCTCCAATCCAGCCGTGCCGCAATCCGGTCCGCTTTCGCTTCGTGCACTTCCCAACTCAGCAGGGGCCAGCCCACGCCATGCATCGGCAGCCCATGCTCATCGCGGTGAAGCAGTGGGGAGGAAGGATCGAGCGTCACGTGGCACCCGGCGGCCTCATAGAGGCGGCCAGCGAGGCGGTTGGCCCAAGGATGCAGTAGCGGAATCCCGGCGGTGCTGCCCTTGGTGGCCGCCGCCGCCAGGTCATCCACCCGGCGCAGCAGCTCTTCGCCCCGATGCCGCAGCGAGGCGCCGAGCATGCCGTGACCGGGCAGAAACAGCGCCTCCAGACTGTCCGCCGCAAGCCGCAACGCAGTGGGATCATTCAGAGGATTGGCCTGCATGGGATCAGAATATCCAATTCCTGCAGGAGTGAATTGGCGCACTATGCTCTGAATCGAATCCTCGGATCACCCGGCCCCATGTCAGCCATACCAAGCTACCCTTGCGGCGGGCAGAGGCCCTTGCTCTGCTCAACGCATTGCGTTGGCATCGGGCTATCACCATGAGCAATGTGCCGGCTGAACTGCGATATGCCGAGAACCATACCTGGGTGCGCACGCGGGCAAACGGGGACCTGGAGATCGGCATCACGGACTTTGGCCAACAGGCCCTGGGGGATCTGGTCTCGATCGAATTGCCGAAGCCCGGACGGGTGCTCAAGGAGGACGAGGCATTTGCCGTCCTGGAGTCCACCAAGTCCGCCTCGGAGGTGAACGCTCCGGTGGCAGGCGTGGTCACCGAAGTCAACCAGCCCCTGGGGGGCACGCCGGAGGCCGTTAACTCCGACGCCTATGGAAGCTGGCTCATTCGCCTTCGGCCGCAGTCCGCTGCGCTGGCGACGGCGAAGTTGCTGTCCGCCGCTCAATACCAAACGAAACTCGCGGCTGAGGGGGGCTAGCGGCAACGTCGATCGACCGCAGCGACGCCTCCTTCCTATCGGGCTGCTGGCAGCGGCTGCCGTGCTTGCAGGATCTTATCCGGCCTTACTGCAATCCTGGCATGGGCAATACCTCGCCCACGGCATCACGCTAAGCGCGCTGCTCGCCCTTGTCGGCGCCTATGTCGTCCCCGTCGCCGGCTTCTGCGTGGGCGTGGCATTCGGTCGCGTGCCGCAGCCATCCGGCAGGACGGTACTGCTTTTTCGACTCTCCTTGATCATGGTGGCGACACCGCCCGCCTTCACCTTGGTGGGGGTAGTCCTGTATCTGATGAAAATCACGGGTGCGGATACCGGCGTTTGGGTTGCGCTCTGCGCCATCATCGGCGTCGGGACAATCCTTCGCTACCTGAGGCTCTACCCCAAAGCCCCTCCCGCGGCGCCCGAGGCACCCGCACGCCTGGGACGGCTGCGGTACTCGCATGGCGTAGTCACCGCATTGCTCTGGGTGGGCTTCATCGCCGCTCACCTGTTCAACCATCTCGTGGCCCTGGAGGGCGCCGCAGCCCACGGCGCGGTGCTGCACGCCTTGCGGCAGGTTTATCGAAACCGCTGGGTTGAGCCCGCGCGCCTGGTGCTGCTGGCATTTCAGCTGTTGTCGGGTTTGATGCTCTGGCAACCCAAGACTCGCAAAGCTACCGACCTGCTGGGCACGCTTCAGAGCGCCTCCGGCATCTACCTCGCCGTCTATTTGGCCTCGCATGTGAACGCGGTATTCGTGTTGGCACGGCATTTCGGCATTGAAACCGACTGGGGTTGGGCGACCGGGGCGCCTGTGGGTATTCTGCATGACGCCTGGGACATTCGGCTGCTGCCCCACTACTCCCTGGCTGTGTTCCTGGTACTGGCGCACCTGTCCTGCGGGCTGCGCGCGATCCTGATGGCGCATGGCGCCTGCGCTACGGGCCACGCTGCCGGACATCCTGGAGGGTCGCATTCAGCCCGGACGGGTGTTCGATCGGGTCATCGGATTGGACCAAGTGCCCGAGGGCTATCGAGCGATGAATGCGCGCCAGGCGCTGAAGGTGATGGTGCGGCCGTAACCCGCCTTGACGGTCTCGCAGGACGCATGCGAGTGGCAGCGCCGCCTATCTGCCACCGTACTGCGTGAACACGTAGTCATGGTCCTTCGCGACCGAATGGCAGGCAAAGCCGCATTTGGCATCGTGCGCCTGCGGCGGCCGGTCTGCCGTCGTACCGGGCGCAAATGTCTTGGACGTTTGATCGTATTCGAAGGCGGCCCAGCCCCATCCGCCGCTGTCTCCGAACCGCGTGTTGTCCTTCACCATGAAATCCACGTCATGCAATGTCCCTGGCACAATCGGCTGACCAGGTTCCGTCTCATTCTTCTTCGGGAGCCAGTGGATCTTCGCCATCTTGGCGCCATCCGGAAAGGGCTTGCCATTGCCGGGTATCCCGGCTTTGAAAGCATCGATCAGGATCCGGTTTCCGACGATTACGGCGATCTTGCCCCCGTTCTGACTGATGGCGACGACGGGCCAGTCTTCGTAGCCCCTGAATTCAGCAAAGGCGAGGCCGCCGGGAACCCTTAGAGCGTATTTGTGACCGTCGGAGTTTGCCGATGGCTCAGCGGCAAAGGCGGCGGCAACGACCAGGCCGGCACAGCAGCCTAGGACCGCGAGGTACTTCGCCGTTATGTGCATGACTCGCTCCATCTTTCAGCAAAGCCTGTTACGGCAGTGGCCTACCGGTAGGATCAGAAACAACAGTGGAGACTGGTTCCCCGATCGGCTCCGTTCCTTCATCCGCTATTTCAATATCCTGCCCAGCACCCTCCTCAGCGAGGCTGCGTTCGTAGTCCGCGCTGTTAATGAACAGCGGCGTACTCTGGATGGTTGGTGACCACGGCTCGTGGTCAGCTTTCTGTTTCTCTGCCATATGCTTGCTCCATCGGCCTTTGGATCCCTGACCGTCTCGATCTACCAGCACAAGCTATTCACGGCCGCTGGCCTTTTCTTGTATGGGAAAAGGGCAAATTGTATTCTCGCGCCGCCATAACCAGGACGCGAGCACTATGACAAGGCGTCCCACTTGCCTACCATAGGCCTCATGAATCTCCCTCGCGTTGTCTCAATCCATGTCGGCAAGGTCGCGCCCCTGGGTCCTGAAGGCGTACCCAGCGCATTTGTGAAGCAGCAGGTCCAGGGGCCGGTGAAGGTGGGCCGCTTGGGCCTCGAAGGTGATGAGCAGGCAGACTTATCAGTCCATGGCGGCCCTGAGAAGGCCGTCTACGCGTATTCCTTGGCCAACTACCCCGTCTGGCGTCAAGAATACCCGCAGCACGCCGCCGTCCTCATCCCGGGCGCCTTCGGCGAGAATCTCTGCATCGAAGATCTGCAGGAGAGCGATTTGTGCATCGGTGATGTGCACCGAATCGGAAGCAGCCGCCTTCAGGTATGTCAGCCGCGGCAACCCTGCTTCAAGCTTGCCCTGCGATTCGATGACAAGTTCATGCCCAAGGCAATGATAAGGACGGGTCGGGCGGGCTGGTATTATCGGGTGCTCGAAACCGGTGTGATCGCCACTGGCGACACGGTGCAGCTGGACGATCGGCCCAATCCCGACTTTCCCTTCGCGCGGCTGGTCGAGCTCATATCGCAAGGCAAGGCCACCCAGGCTGAGCTTGAGCGATTACAGGACATGAAGGGTTTAGCCAGTGGTTGGCAGCAGCGAGCCGGTGAAATCCTGGCTCGCCTGGGCGAATCTCCAATCGAGCATCGCTAGCGCGCTTACGATGCCAGCTGCGCGGGGATATCCCGCACCACTTCGATCAACTTGCCGGAACTGATCTCGTAGAAGAACCCATAGAGCTTGATGTTCTGCGGAACGGCCGGACTTGCGCGCAGCAGCTTGACGTCATAATTGAGCGACTCCTTGAAATCCATGATGGCAAGGCTGTCGTGGTCAAACAGCGTCGAGATATCCGCGTGATGATGGTCATGAAACTTCTTGACGATGAGCTCCGGCGTCAGGGTCGTGGTACCGCAGAACGAGTGGTGCACGACCACGACGTTTTGCACGTGAAATATGTAATCCATGGCCGCGACGGTCTCCAGAGCGAAGGCGGCACGGCCACCCGCGTTGGTTTCCACAAACAGCGTTGCGGTGGATCCCACGTGCGCCCCATTTTCGTCGGTGATGATCTCTCCCGGGTAGACCTCGTCCCCGAAATACTTGGCGACGGCATTGGGAATATCGGCCGCCCGCGGATCCACGCAGTGGATCACCAGTGTCTTCATGGGGATGGCCTGGTTCGCACCCTCGAAGGTGTTCATGTCGAACCCGGGTTGTTTCCGATACTCGTCGTTGCTGAATTCGCTCACGTGTTTCCTCCACCGGGGTTTGAAGGCCGGGCTCGGGTTCCATCGTTCGCGATCGGTGCATGCGGCCGATTGTAGGATTTGAGCAGGTTTTGAAGAATGGGACCGTGCGTCGAAGGTCCAATCTCGCATCTGTACTGCTTGCAAGAGGGCTGATCTGCCTCTGCCGCGGGAGGTTGCCAGCGCCTACCATCTGCCCATGAGGATTGCCAAGCCCATTCTGCTGGTGTCTACCCCCCTTGGTGTTGTCCTGGGTCTGGTGGAGGGGTATCGCCTTGCCGGAGGGCTGGTGGTGCTGATGGCGGCAATGCTGGGCATGGTGTCCATTGCGGCCGGGACGGTCATTTGCACCGTACGGCGGGAACAGCGGGCGGGGCGCTCGCAGGAGAGGGTGTGATGCCTGAAGATTTCAAGGTGGTCGTGATTCTGCTGCTGGGAGCCATTGTGGTCTCGCTGGGTAAGGCGCTGTTTCACATGAGTTCGGGACCGAACCAGTCCGGTGAGATGGTGCAGTCATTGATGTGGCGGGTCGGCCTGTCGGTGGCGCTGTTCGTGATACTGATGGCCGGTGCCTATCTGCATCTGATCTCGCCACACGCCGGGCCCTGACCTCTCTATCATGCTGGCAGCGATACGGAGAGCTGCCGGTGAGGCTGTACGAACGGCTGGCGGGGGACCTTGAGACCCTGATTCGGGACGGAACGCTGAGTGCCGGCGCGCGCGCGCCTTCAATTCGTGCGCTGTGTCGGGAGCGCGCGATCAGCCCGGCAACCGTGGTCAGAGCCTACGAGCTGCTCGAAGCCCGGGGAGTGTTGGAATCTCGTGCTCGCTCCGGTTTTTTCGTGACCGGGGGTGCGCCGGCGCCTCCACATCCACCCCAAGCACGCCTTTCCGAGCGTGTCGAGGTAAGTCAGCTCGTGTTCCAGATCCTGGAAGCCACGCGGCAGCGCGACTGCGTGCCGCTGGGTTCGGCCTTCCCCAGCCCTGAACTCTTTCCCCTGCGGCAGCTCGGTCGACATCTGGCATTCGTGGCACAGAAACTCGATCCATGGAGCACGGTTGAGGACCTGCCGCCCGGCAGCCTCATGCTGCGCAGACAGATCGCGCAGCGCTATCGGCTGGGAGGCGCTGAGGTCGCCCCCGAGGAGATCATCATTACGGCAGGCGGCCTTGAGGCCCTCAATCTTGCCTTGCAGGTGGTGACGGCCCCCAATGACATCGTCGCCATCGAATCGCCAAGCTTCTATGGCTGTCTGCAGGCCATCGAACGCAGCGGTCGCCAGGCGGTGGAGATTCCCACCACTCCCGAGCATGGGCTGGATCTGGAGGTGCTGGAACGCACCCTGCGGGACGTTCCGGTCAAGGCTTGCTGGTTCATGACCACGTTTCACAATCCGCTCGGCACGAGCATGCCGGCCGCCTCCAAGGAACGGTTGGTGCGGATGCTCGCGGCACGTCAAATACCCCTGATCGAGGACAACGTCTATGCGGAGCTGTACTTCGAACGCGAGCGGCCCCGGATTACCAAGGTCTGGGATCAGGCCGGATGGGTCCTTGACTGCGGTTCCTTCGCCAAAACGCTTGCACCGGGCTACCGGCTCGGTTGGGTCGCGGCCGGTCGATTTGCCGCCGCGGTGAGGCAGAGCAAGATCACGACCTCACTGGCCACCAGCATCCCCATACAGGCTGCGATTTCACGTTACCTGGAGACCGGCGTCTATGACCGCCACCTGGCTAAACTGCGCCGTACGCTTCAGAGGCAACAGACACAGCTGGTCGCCGCACTGGAGATGTATTTTCCACCCCGGTGCCGCTGGTTATGCCCGGCCGGCGGCTACCAGCTTTGGGTGCAGCTGCCAGAAGGCGCCGACGCGCTCGAGCTGCACGCCCGCGCGCTGGAGCACAACATCAGCGTCGCACCGGGTCCCATCTTCTCCGCCCGCCGTGAATTCGCGCGTGCCCTACGGCTGAACTATGGACATCCCTGGACGGCAGAGACTGAACGTGCGATCAAAGTCCTGGGCAAGCTCATCGGGCGGTAATGGGCGCGATTAAAACCTGAGTCCGACTTCCCGCGCCGCCATGCGGGGAGTGCCCAGCAGCACGGAATTTACGCCAATGGCCGCGCCAAATCCGACACCTCCGACCTCATATTCTTTGTTGAGCATGTTCCGTACGTACGCTGCCGCATGGAACCTCGACCCGGCGATGTTGTTCCATTCGATCCTGGCGTTCAGAAGGGTATAGCCGCCTATCTCATTGAGGCGATGCGGGACGTTGATGGATTGCGGGAAATCCTCATCAAGTCGCGGCGGGCCGAGGACGAGCAGATTCTTGTTTCGGTCAGTGATACCGGGATCGGGTTTCCGCCACAACTGGCGGAACAGATATTCGACCCGTTCTTTACCACCAAAGCCGGGGGAACCGGCATGGGGCTTCGCATCTGTCGGTCAATCATCGAAGCTCACGGTGGGCGACTGTGGGGGGTCGGTACCCCCGGCCAGGGCGCAACGTTTCACCTGACCCTGCCCATGGCTCGGAACGTTGCGCGCAGCCCGAACAAGGGGGCGATGAGCGAGTGATGCGGGCCCCGCAACGCCAATGAAGGTCCGGGCGAGTCGGCTGCGCTGTCGAGATGTCAGGGGGTAAACAGCGTCCAGTGTCCTTCGGAGATGATGGCGCCAGTGCCGTCGACGACTTTTGGGCACCCTGTCGATCGGAGATCGCAAACCCCTTGAAGAACAAGCGATTGGGAGGCCTGCAGGAGAGGATCAGACGCCGCCCGGGCGGATGCCCGAATTGATCACAAACCTGTCTGCGGTATGACCGAATTGCGCGGCACCGTAATGGCTGACGCAAAGCGTATGGCCATGACCTACCTCATTTTTGAATTCGCGGCCTGCCTGGGTGCGGCGCTGCTCCTGGCTGGATGTGAACCGCGGGTGAGCACTCCGCTGCAGCACGAGGCCTACCTCTGGCAGCGTGACTGGACGCCGGGCGTCAAGGCGGCCATGCGCCAATCCGGGCACGATCTGGCCGGCTGGCATGTGCTGATCGCGGAGTCCGACGCGCGTGGCAACTGGCAGACCTTCTCCCCGGCCCTGTCCGAGGTGCCACGAGATGCCGGGCCCTTGACCGCCGTCGTGCGCCTGGACGGCACCCGCGACGTATCGGATGCGGGAACTCTGATCGAGCACCTGAAAAGGCTCCTGGCGCAACCCGCAGCGGAGCGGTGGGCCGGACTGGAGGTCGACTACGACTGCCCGAGTCGCGCGCTGTCGCAATACGCCGCCTTCCTGCAGCAGCTGAAGGCGGCGCTGCCGACGCGGATGCGGCTTTCCGTCACGGCCTTGCCGACCTGGATTGCGGCGGCCGGCTTGGGAGCGGTTCTTACCGCAGCGGATGAATCCGTCCTCCAGGTTCACTCGGTTCTCGATCCGCGCAGAGGCCTGTTCGATGGAAAGCGGGCGGCCGCCTGGGTGGCCGACTATGCCCGCAAGACCGACAGACCATTTCGGGTGGCATTGCCGGACTACGGGTCACGGGTCGCCTGGGATTCGAGCGGCCACCTGCTGAGCGTCATCAGTGAGCAGCCCGGTGTCCAAACCGGAGTCGACCAGGAGGAACTGGAGGCCCGTCCGCAGGACATCGCAGCGTTCCTGAGGAAGATCAGCCTCGCGCATGCCCGGAATCTTGTCGGGATCATCTGGTTCCGGCTGCCCGTGGCGGGCGATCAACGCATCTGGAGTCTGCCGACACTGCACTCCGTCATCCGCGGTGAGCCGCTGGACGTGCAGGAAAGAATCAGCGTCGCTCCGGATGCCGACGGCGCCTATCGGATCGTGCTCACCAATTCGGGCCGCATCGACACCCCGTTGCCCAAGACGGTGACAGCGCCGCCGTGTATCGCCGCAGACGGAATGGCGGACTACTCGGTCCGCCACGACACTGCCCAGTTGTCATTTACCCGGCGCGAGCCGCTGATGCTGCGTGCCGGCCAGAAGGCCGCCATCGGGTGGACCCGATGCCTGCCGAAGGAACAGGAGATCTTGCTTGAAGACTAATCCCTGGATCGCAGCGGTGGCATTCACACTCGCCATATCCGGCGCGCAGGCCTGCGGACCGGACTTCCCGGTCATGCTGACCACCTGCCGCAGCGCCTGTCTGTTGCAGATCCGGGGGCCGGGATTCGCTTACGATATAGCGAACCTGTCCAACCCGGCACCCGGGCACCGCGGCAGCGAGGCCGCCCTCGCCACCAGCACGGTGGATACCGTCGGCTGGGAGCAGCAGGACTCCGAGCCGGGGGCGGCGCTGAAGATTGCGCAGATGCGCGCGGCAGACAGCGGCGAGCAGGCGTATGCCATGGGCGCGGGACTGGCACCGGCCAAGCGGCTGTATACGGCGGGCGCGGTGGAATTCAATCACGTGCATGTCGCGGTGGCCTGGCAGGAAGGCTGGGCCCGTGCACCCGCCCCGGCGCAGGTCCCAACGGCCGAAGCCTTGGATCAGGGACTGACCGCCGCCATCCAGTGGTTTGAGAAAGTGACGCAGCTATCCTCCAAGGAGGCCGAGCCTCGTATCGTTTGGGCGACTTTCATGCTGGCGCGAAGTCACGAACTGCGCAAGCGACCTGACGATGCCAAGGAAGCCCAGGCGCAGTATCGCAGGACGATTGAACTGGTGGAAAAGGGGCGCCCCGATCCGCTCGGGTTGGGCAATTTTGCGCTGGGGGCACTTGGCCGATTGGCGATCAGGCAGGGTGACTACGCCGCGGCCGCCAGTCTCTACCTGCGCCAGGGGGATACGGATCACGCCAAGGACTCACTGAGCCGACTGGCATTGGCGATACCGGAGGATCAGGAAGTCCTGCAGCGCGCGATCAAGGACCCGGTGGTGCAGCGACTGCTGATTGCGTTTGCCCTGCGCAATGCTGATTCCACCTGCAGCAGCTACGGAGAAACCGACTGCGGGCAGCAATTCAACCGCTATGTGCCGAACCGCGGCCCGGGGGCCGCCGCCATTGTCCAAGCCTTGGGAACGCTGAATCCACGCCAGGTGGAGTGGCCGGATCAGGCGGCCGCACTGGCGTTCGGCGTCAGCAATTATGAGGTGGCAGCGCGGCTCCTGAAGGTGACGGACGCGCCTTACGCGGATTGGATCCGCGGCAAGATTGCGCTGCACCAGGGTGATATGGATGCCGCGCTGAAAGCCTTCGCCAGCGCCTCAAAACGCTTCGCGACGCCACGTGCTGCAGATGCGAACCTGCCGGATGACGCCACGGCCCGATTCCACGCGGAGCATGCCGTTTTGCTGCTCAGTCGCAGCGACTATGTTGAAGCCTTGTATCAGTTGTCGAACTGCCAGGGCTATGAAGATGATGCGCTGTACGTGGCCGAGCGGGTACTGACGCTGGATGAGCTCAAGGCCCTGGTGGATAAGGAGAGCTGGGCGGGGAAATATCGGGACCTGCTGGCCCGCCGTCTGGCGCGTGCGGACCGCCTCGAGGAGTCGCTGTCGTACTATGAAATGCCGGAGGTGAAGCCCCTGGCCGGCCAATATGTGGCGGGGCGGCGGCAGGCGCTGACCGCGTCGGACGCACTGACCCGGGCCCAGGCGTGGTATCAGGTGTCGAGGCTGGAGATTCAATCGGGAATGGAGTTGCTCGGCACGGAGCGCTGCCCGGATTACACCGAATACCAGGGGGGCTTTGCGGGCCCTTGCGGTCAGATGGCGGAAACCGCCGGCGACCTGACCAGCGCAGATGAGCTCAGCCGCGTTGCGGCGAGCGCCGCGGAGCCGGATCTGAGCTTCCACTATCGCACCATCGCGGTCCGGCATCTGTTTCTGGCGGCCGATGCGCTCCCCAGACACTCCGAGGTCCTCTCAGCCGTGCTGTGCAATGGCGTCGGCTGGTTGCAGCGGCACAATCGCTCCAACAATGAAGAACTCATACAACTGGTGTATGGGCGCTATCTGAAGCAGGGCCGTCCGGAGCCCTGGACGGTGAATTTTGGAAGCCGCTGTCCGCCGCCCGATTTCGGCTCTGCGGCGCCGCCGTGAATGCCCTCCGTCGTACGCCTTACTCGATCATCTCGTAGAGCTTGCACCCGAAATCGAGCAAGAACCCCAATGCAAGCAGTGCCAGGCCCTGCAGGCTCTTGACCTTGTTCTCCTTGCTCAGTTCTTTGGTCAGCTCGACATGGTCCTGGACCTTCTGAGCGCGAAACAGTGCGCTGAAGAGCAGACCGCCGGCGCCCTCGGTCACATTGAGGAGCGCATTGGCCATGAGAAAAGTGCCAATGACCTGCAGGATCGAGGCGATCAGGGCGAGCAGCTTCAAGGCCGACTGCGGGGTCACGCCTGAAACTCCGCGTCAATGAGTTCAAACGTGTCGGCGGGATGTTCGTTGAAGAAGATGGCCAGCTGATCAATGAGACAGAAGCACTGCGCATTGCTGCGCGGGTCCAGGGTGTCGTCGATCACGTATTCCACGCTTCCGTTCATGATTCGCTGGATGGCGGCGCTCAGATCTGCGAGCGTCTTGGGACGGATGCTGGCCTTGATCTGTGTGGCGGTCGCATCGCCGGCGGTCACGAAGGAGGCAAAGCGCTTCTTTACCGGGCGCATTTATTGATGAGCGCCCCCTCGGCGCCTCCCCTGCGGTTGGTTTGCTACCTTTCCGCAGGTCCGAAGAGGTTCGTGAAGGAGGCGATCTGGCCGCTTCTGATCTTCTGAATGCGGCTGCGGTGCAGCGCCTGCTTCTTCGGATCGTTGGCGACTTGCATGAAGGCCAGCATGGCCGCGTATTCCTGAGGACTGAGCAGCACTCCGAGCTCGTGTCCGTCCTTATCGGCAACCACGGCAATCTCGCGCGACCAGGGTCTGCCGGAGACCAGCCACTCGGCTGCCTCTGAGGTGCTGATTCGCGGGGGTTCGTGTTCTGCCTTGGGAGTGGTGGCCATTTGCGTCTCGGTGTGTTCAGCGCCGGGTCAACATAATGCCGGATCGCTACGGTGTTGACCGTTGCCAAACCTTGAGGTTCTTTATACCCGCTTGATCATCCCCTGTCGCACGAAATTCGGCCGTTATCCCGGTTCGGTTGCGGTGCAAGTTATTGATATATATCGTTATTTAAACCACCTGTCTACCGCCCGCTTCGACCAGCACGCCACTTCTCGGGAAGCTGCCGGCCTTCCAAAGACGCTCGCCGCCGCGACCCCACCGCAAGCTGCGCGCCGTTTCCGTTGAGGATTTGCACGGCCAACCGACTCGCCGCCACCGGCGCCCTGGAATGAGTGCTCATTGTGCACGTAGCCTCAATCTAATCAATCTGTTACGGCCGTTCTGGCAACAGTCGCTTGCGCCCGAGCATTGGTTTGAAAATAAACCCTTAAAAGGGGGGACGAACATCCCAAAAAAAACCGTCTTGCTATATATGAGTCGCGCATTTTCGCTTGGCTAGGCAATGACGCATGTCTAACCGATCGATTCTTGTCGGTTGGCGAAGCCGATGGAACGAGAGCCTGCTCAGATTTCTGGGCAGGCGCGTACGTGCCGCCGTCGACATCGAGGACCTGGCGCAGGAGACCTACTTGAGGCTTCTGCGCGCCCCAAACCTCCCGGAAGTCCGCAATCCCGAAGGTTATCTCTTGGGCATAGCCAGACACGTGGTCGCGGAGTGGCGCGACAATCTTCGACCGGAGGACTCTTTATCGCTCCCCGATGATGAGAGCGCCGGCCAGGATGGCTTTGAATGTGAATTGGACGCAGAGATCTCGCAATTGAGGCTGGAAGAGATATTGAGTGGCTTCTCCGCGCTACCGCGCGCCGTCTTGCTTCTGCGTTTTCGCGAAGAGTTCTCGTATAAAGAGATTGCTGACCGACTGTCTTTGACGGAGCGGCAGGTGCGCCGCCACCTGACGCGCGGCTATGAACAGCTACGCGGGATCCTGGAAGATTGAGTGCGACCAACACAGTGAATAACGAACACATGAGCGATCTTGACCCTATGGCGCCGATCAATGAGCAGGCGTCGCGCTGGTGCATTCTTCTAAGGGGTGGAGCTGCCACCCGCGCCGACAAGAAGGCCTTTAGCGAGTGGGTTTCCCGTTCACCGGAGCGGGTCGAAGCCTATATCCAGGCCGCACGTTTGACCAAGGCATTGAAGTCCAAGAACGTACGCTGGCCCAACACGCCGGTTGAGGTCCTTGTGCGCGAAGCGAAGCAAACACCGGTCGAAGTTGCTTCCATTTTTCGATCCGATGCGCTTCCCGCAAAGCCGGCTGCGCCGCATTTTGGAGGCAAGGTACGTCCCCTGATGATTGCGTGCGCTGTCACGTTGCTCGTCGCTGTCGGTTGCGCGTGGCTCTTTCTAAACGACACTCAGCACTATGCCACCGCCTTTGGCGAACAGCGCAGCATTGTGCTCAGTGACGGCTCGGTAGTGACCCTCAACACCTCCTCCGACATCGAGGTTAAGTTGGCGAAGACTCGCCGGACGATCAAGCTCGTGGCCGGAGAAGCGCTATTTCGGGTCGCACACGACAAGGCGCGGCCCTTCGACGTGGTAGCCGGCAATACCACTGTCCGAGCTGTCGGCACGCAATTCAATGTCCACCGCAGCGCGAGCAGCACGACTGTCACGGTGGTAGAAGGCAAAGTCTCTGTGTCAAACACCCCGGATACCCGCGCGGATAAAAGCGCGGTAATTGATATTCCGATTCCGGTATCCGCCGGTGAAGAAGTGATTCTGTTGCCGCGAACTCGTCCGCGCACGACGGCGGTAAATGCGGCAATTGCGATTGCCTGGTCGCAGCGCCGACTTGTTTTTGAGCGGCGCCCGCTGGGGGAGGTTGCAGCCGAATTCAATCGCTACAATCGCCGGGAGATTTTCATCGAAAGCACGAAGCTCAAGAGTCAGGAAGTCACCGGGAGTTTCGAGGCAAATGATCCGAGTTCTTTCCTGGAATTTGTCGCCAAGATTCCGGGAGTGAGAATCGAACAGCAAGCAGACTCAATCAAAGTCCTGTCCACGAACTGACCATCCCATCCGTCCTTTTCCGTTTCGGGAAGAGGGCTGACATCGGGCCACATCGGCTCTGCATCTCGATGTCCTTGGTTCCGCTCGGCCGGGGCCGACGCGGCAGTCGGTTCCCCTTACATCCGGGCGCACCCTTTTCAGTACCCCCGTCGCGGCCACGTTTAAAAATATTTTCGATAAAGAGGGGTCCGACTTGGGAGATGAAGGGCACTACTAATACATAACGACGAAAAATCGAGATACGAAGTCTTTTCGGACTCTGACAAGCTTTGCGGGGGGTGTCCATGAGCCGGTTGAAAGATCTATTGCTGATCGCGCTGATGACTCTAAGCCTGCCGATTCATGCAGCGCCGCTTGACAGCATCGATACGGTCCAATACGACCTAAGAATCGACAAGAGCTCACTCAGCGCTGCGCTTCAGGAATTCGCGGCGCAGTCGGGCGTACAGATCATATTCTTCGCCAAGATCACCGATGGGCACGAGGCTCCGGCACTCAAAGGAAAGTACACCGCCGCCGCTGCGTTGACGCTTCTTCTGGATCACACCGACTTGACTTTCCAACCGCTGAATTCGAAGACCATAGCAATTCAGCCTGGTTCCACGTCGAACAATCTCAAGAAGACCGTTGATCCGTCTTTCCAGGGTCCGGAGAATTCTCTCCTTCTGGCTCAGGCGACTGCCCCGGCACCGCCCCAGAACCAGGGTCAGGCGATCCCGGCTGCAACGCAGACCGCCGAAGTCCCGCCGGCCCAGTCGCCTACAAACGAGGCCGACCTAAGCGAAGTCGTAGTGACCGGAACCCGTATCCGGGGCGTCGCTCCGGTGGGCTCAAACCTCATCACCATCGATCAGGCAGCGATGGAGGAGACGGGCCTGGCCACCACGAACGATATACTGGACACCAACCCGGCGATTCTCGATCTAGGGATCGGCCCCCATACCACCGGGGCCACCGCGGTCCAGAATGGCTTCTCGAATATCAATTCCCCGGACATCCACGGTCTAGGCATTCAGGCCACGCTGAGCCTGACGAATGGACATCGGAATTGGGAGCAAGGCGTCGTCGGTGACGTGTTCGACCCGAGCAGTATTCCTCCGCAGATGATCGAGCAAATCCAGGTCGTTCCGGATGGCACCTCGCCCATCTACGGCGCGGACGCGATTGCCGGCACCGTCAACTACGTGTTGAGAAAGCCGGCCGATGTCATCGAGAGCTACTTGAGCGAGAGTTCGATGAAGGGGACGAACACAGAGTTCGTCACGGGCATCTTCGGGCATGTCTGGAACCCGGGCGATTCATCCAGCGGCGGGTTCATTCTAAGTTACCAACACAGTCTGACGAGCGCGCTGGCCGCAGCGTCCTATCCCACGCTTTACAACAATAATTTCGCTCCCTTCGGAGGGAGCCCCTCATCGGCCTTCGCGGCGCCTGGGAATATCCTGGTCGGCAGCACCACCTACGCGGTTCCCTCCGCACAGAATGGTCAGGCGCTGACTTTATCGCAGCTCGGACCCGCGGGCAGCGTCAATCGCGAGAACATCTGGGCGGGAGCACCGGGACCTGACATCACTCCCGGGGACACCCGCGACACCGTCGTGATCAACTACAACCAGAACATCAATGACTGGCTGCAATTCTTCGGCGACAGTGAGTATGACCGCGAGGACACCAAAGGCTACATGGAAAGCACTGCCAACGACATCGCCGCAAGCGTCCCGAGCACCAACCCGTACAGCCCCTGTAATCCCAGCCACTACACGAACGGGGTCGTCAGCGGCCCGGCGGCGCTCTTGGCCGCCTGCGCGGCCGGACCGTTGACGGTCAACTACAACGACCTGAGTCAGGTCGGTCCGGAGCTGGGCTGGGATACCTACAAGGGGTGGGAGACCAGCAACGGATTTCACATCAGCCTGCCGGGCAATTGGCAGATCACGCCGCAAGTGAGCCTCAACCAGTCCCTGTATTACACGGCCAGTGCTAGCCTGGGCACACCGAGCCCGGGCACATTCAACTACTTCTGCGACCCGAGTACGTATGGCTGTGCCCAACCAGGGGCGATCAGCGTGACCGTGCCGCCCGCCTGCTGTTCGAACACGGCCTCGGAAACCTGGGGCGACGGTCAGTTCCTGCAAGTGCAAAGCGATGGGCCACTGTTCGCTCTGCCCGGGGGTATGGTGCGGCTCGCGGCCGGTCTCGAGGACGACTTTTGGTCCTATGAAGGGCATACCGCCGGCTGGGTCAATGCCTTCATGCGGGACAGAGCCGTCTACAGCGAGCTCTACGTGCCTATCGTGGGCCGTGGTAACGCCATTACGGGGATCCAGAGCCTGGAGGTGGACGTCGCAGGCCGCCTTGACGACTACAGCAACACGGGCCGCACGACCAATCCGAAAATCGGTCTCAATTGGAGCCCGATCTCCAGCCTCAAGTTTCACGCCAGCTACGGCACCTCGTTCCGCGGGCCCCCCATCCACACCGAGGTGAACACCAGCCCAATTACATGGATTGTTGCGCTCATTCCGGACACCGCGATTTCGAACGGCCTGTGCCCGCAGTGCACGAACCCGGCACTGTACGGTGTCGATGGTGCAAGCAAGCTCGTCTATCAGGAAGGCGTGGGCGTTAACCCGATGCTTGCCCCGGAGACCGCCAAATCCTTCTCGGTGGGCTTCGACTGGGCTCCCGACTCAGTCCCGGGACTGCAGGCGGGGGTCAATTGGTGGGGAATCAATTACATCAACCAGGTAGGTACCCCGGAGTTCAACGCCGGTGTTACCGACGCGATCAACTCGCAGGTCTACAACGGCCACATTATTTACAATCCCACATTCTTTCCGCAGCTTGCCCTGAACAATCCTTATGCCTACTACACACCGACGCTGACCGGAAACTTGAAAAATCCGAACTGCGCAGCGGCGGCCGGGAAGCGGCTGACCACGCAGACGCTGTTCAATGACTACCTCGCCTGCACCAGCGTCAGCGGCCCCGGTCAGCAGGTCATCGGCGCGACGTCGACGGATCCGAACAATGTCCTCGCCTACACCTACTTCGGAAACGAAAATGCCGGTGTGACCATCGCCCAGGGTGCGGACCTGAAGGCCGGCTACGCCTGGCACAACGACTGGGGAAATTGGGCAACCAACTTCACCGGCGAATATATCCCGAAGTTTGACGTGGCGGTCATCAACGGCGCGCCCATCATCAACGAGGCCGGCCAGTTCGGTTATGTGTTGAAATTCAAGGGGCGACTGCAACTGAAATATGAACGTACCTTCAGCTTCGGCTCTGTGTCGCCAAACCTATTCATCAACTATGACAGCCCCTATACGGAGGCCTCGTCGTACCTGCCGGGCGGCGTGCCAACGTCGTACGCCAGTATCAGCGGGCACGCGACCTTGGACGCATCGATAGTCTACAAGACCGGTACGACGTTCAACTCGTGGATCGGTAACAACGTCACGGTCACGCTCAGTGCGCAGAACATGTTGAACGAGCTTCCACCGCGGGTCCTCGAAGACATCATACAATATGATCCCGCCTACGGCTGGCCTCCGGCCCGGGTTGTGCAGCTGCAGATCGGCAAGTCGTGGTAGGGATTCGTCTGCTGGCCGTGGCGCTGGCTCTCGCCTGCACCACCAGGGCGGTCGCGCAGGGCATGGGACAGCCTCAGGATCCCAGGCGCACGGCCAACGTATGGGCCCCGGCAGACCCGAATCGGGCGGCGTTTCTGGGCGCCAATTGCAAGCAGCCGTCCCCGGTGGGGGAGCCGGTCAGGGGCGGCGCCCGCTCAGGCGGTCCCCCTCCATTCCATGATGTCTCCGCGACGGAGATTCCCGGTGTCATCGCCGCCGGACAGCGATGGAAAGTTGTCTGGGAAGACCCGGGCAACGGCGCTGACGGCATCGTCGGCTTCGACGACGGCAGTGTGTGGATCGCGATGACGGACAAGAGCGAAGTCGTGAGGGTCGATAAGACCGGCAAAGCGTCGGTCATCTACACCGATACCTATACCGGCTCCGCGCTCGCTGCAAACTCAAAGGGCGAGGTGTTCGTCGCCGAGCGCTCCTTGGGCAATGCCGTCTGGATGCTCAGGCCACAGCGCAAGCTGCTTGCGAATACGTTTCACGGCGAGCCCTTCGACTGCGTCGGTCGCTTCATCAATGACGTGCTGGCGGACAGTAAGGGCGGCGTCTACATGACCATGGACGGCCTTTACTACATCAACCCAAAGGGTGCAGTTCTAGGGCCGTTCGGCACGGTCCCTGGAAACGGGCTCATGCTGAGTCCGGATGAGAAGCGATTCTATGCAACCGGTCGGCTGGCTACCGACACGGCGGGGCGGGCAGCCGGGGATGGAATCTATAACGCCGGGCTCGTCGCGTACGACGTCCAGGCGGACGGGTCGCTCGCGCATGAGCGTCAATTCGCGGAGCTCTGTGGCGACGGGCTTGCGATTGATGCGCAGGGGCGCATCTATTGCGCCTTGGCACGCATTCCGGATCCGGCAGACCCCAGCAAGACGATTGCGGGTATCGGCGTCATAAGTCCAAAGGGAGAGGTACTCGGCATCATTCCACAGCCGCGTCCGCTCGTGAGCATCGCTTTCGGGGGAGCGGACAAGAAGACTTTGTTTGCCGCGGTCAGTCGGCCCATCCAGCTCATCGCGATCCAGATGATCACGCAAGGTAACAGGAAACGACCGAAGTAATAGATTTTGACAGCATGCAGTGGATCTCGCAAAACAGCGGGCGTGCTATCAGGAGCTCGTATGTCTGACGGGTGCGGCACGATGCGAGGGAGAAATCGGCGGTTGTGGACTTTCGCGCTGGGCCTGATCTCCAGTGCCGCGCTTGCGGCCGGTCACCTCCCTGACAGCATGGAGGCGATCGTGCAACGCGGCGTGGGCGGTCCCGGAGTCTTGAGGCTCGAGCACCTGCCGGTGCCGGCTCCCGGCGCGAAGCAGGTGTTGGTTCACGTCTACGCGGCCGGCGTCAACCCGGTCGACTGGAAGACGCGTACCGGCAATCCGCGCGCCGGAGGACTCGCCGACCCCATGCGCCCGGGAGCGGGTGGCGGAACGCGCGGGCCCGGACCCGCCGCGGCGCCTCGCAGTCCGGCGATGGCGAAGATCCCGGGCGGTGAGGTGGCCGGTGTCATTGCCGCGCTCGGGAGCCAGGTGACGCACTGGCGCGTTGGCACGGCTGTCTATGGTCGCGCCAACACGGGAGGTTATGCACAGTATGTCGTTATCGATGCTGAGGCCATTGCTGCGAAACCACCCCGGCTCACGTTCGCGCAGGCCGCCGGCCTGCCCGTTGCCGGCGTTACCGCGATGCTTTGCCTGCGCACCGCCGGCGTGGGTCCTGGCCAGACTGTGGTGATTATCGGCGCGGCCGGTGGCGTGGGCAGCGTGATGGTACAGATGGCGAAGAGCCTGGGCGCCCACGTGATCGGGATTGCCTCCTCGAGGCACACCGTATACCTGAAAGCGCTGGGCGCCGACGAAGTCGTCAATTACGACATTGAAAATCCGGCCCGGAAGATCAACGGTGCCGATGCGGTGATCGACCTCGTCGACGGTCCCGCAGCGGCCGCACTCGCCTATGTCAGGCCTGGCGGGAAGGTGATCCTCCCGACCGGGTACGTCTCGAGCGAACAGTGTGCTGCGGCTGGCGTTACCTGTGCCGAACCGGATCGGCGGGGTGCGCCCGGCGCCGCCGAGAGCCTCGCTCAGCTCAATGAGCTGGTTGCGGCGGGAAAACTGACCATTCATGTGGAGCGAGAGTTCACGCTCGCCGACGCCCGTCGAGCTCAGGAGCGGGAGCATGCCGGTCACGTACAAGGAAAGATCATTCTCATCACCACAATGGTCGCCAACACGAGCTAGTGACCACCCCTGAAGGGGTTCGCCTGCGTTTATGGATGACCGACCCTGTCCAGTATGTTCTACCGGCACTCAATCGGGAGATTACCCATGTCTTGCCAATTCCTTAAACGGGCCATGAGCCCGCGCACGCGGGCTGGTGCGGTGGCGGCCGTTTTTTTGTTCATCTGCACCGCCGCCCACACACAACAGAGCCCGGGCAGTTGCGATCGCACCTGTCTGAAGCAGGCGCTTGATACCTACATGGCGGCGGTGTTCAAACACGATCCGGCTGCGGCGCGCCTATCGGACGATCACTATGCCACCGAGAATACGGCCGAAACCAAGAACGGCGAGGGATTCTGGAAGGAATTCAGTGGCTACGGAGCCGTCAATCGCGGGTTCTTCGATCCTCTCAATGGTTCTGCGGCCTTTCTGGGTGTGCTCAAGCGCGCCGACGGCAAGGATCAGATCGCTTCGGTGCGCCTCAAGGTGGCAGGCGGGAAGGTCTCCGAGGCCGAATGGATCATCGCGGTGCAGGGAAGCGCCGGAAGCAGCCATGGTGAGCCCAATCCCCAAGGATTGGTGGATTATCCGCCACCGGCAAACCCGCTGCCGCCGGCCGAGCGCAGCTCGCGATTCATGATCAAATCGCTGGTGAGCGACTTCTATCAGGCGGTGGCAGACCACTATGGTGACTGGGTTCCAAACGATCCGAAGTGTTACCGCGTCGAAAACGGTGGACCGCCGACTCCTAAGTACGGCTGCCTGGGCCATTTCGAGGCCTTCGACAAACGTGTCTATGATGCCGCGCTACGACGATTTCCATTGATCGACGAGGAAACCGGCGTCGTCCTCTGTTCCATCATATTCGTTCACTATCCCGGAACGGGTGGCCAGGACACTCTGGTGCATGAATACATCCAGATCCGGAAGGATCAGGTCCACGCTTGGTGGACATCCATGTATTTCTTGCCGCTGGGGTCACCGGTGACGAATGGCTGGGAGAAGCGAAGCTGGATCTGGCGTTAACCGCCGCCGTGAAGAGTCGCCCCTTATCCGCGCAACTTCCGAGTGCGCCCAATGCTCGCCCTTCAGGTCAATCCCGACAGGCCACCGAACGGTATGGTGATTAAAGTGATGAAAGACCTATCGCGCCGTTCGTTTGTCGGGCATGTTGTGGCGGTTGCAACCTCATCGGTGCTGCCACATCCGGCGCACGCCGCGGCGAAGCGGGTCCGCCTACACAATTCCAAGCTGCCGGCCGCAGCATCGGGAACGATCTGGATCGGTAGTGACCTGCAGGTGAGTCGCGTCGGGTTGGGCACCGCGGAGTTCAGCCGCCTCAAGCTGGCAGCAGATGTAGCAGCCGTGCGAGCGGTTCTCAGGCGCGGCTATGACCTCGGCGTGAATTTCATTGATACGGCCGACGCCTACGGTGATGCCGAGCAGTTTGTTCATGATGCGTTGTATCCGTATCCCTCTGATCTGGTCATTTCAACCAAAGGGGGCAAGAGTGTGGGTACCGATGGAACCTTCCCCCTCGATGGCCGCCCGGAACACCTGCGCGCAGCCTGTGAAGCGAGCCTGAGGCGACTCGCACTTGAGCAGATCCCGCTGTACTACCTGCACGAGCCGGATCCGAAGGTCCGGTTTGAGGATTCGATGGGCGAGCTGGGAAAATTGCAGAAGGAGGGCAAGATCCGCCACATCGGTGTAAGCAACGTCAACGCCGCGCAACTTGCCGTAGCGCGCTCAGTGGTGCCGGTGGCCGCGGTACAGAATCAATACAATATCCTCACCAGGGAATCCGATGACATACTGGCAATCTGCGAGCGTGAGCATATGGTCTTCGTTCCCTATTCGCCGCTCGGGGGCCGACGCACCAGGGCGCTCAACACCGAAGATGCGCGACTTGCAGGATTGCAGGCGCTCGCCGAAAGGCGCCATATATCCTTAGCGGAAGCGGTACTCGCCTGGCTGCTCGCACGATCGCCGGTGATGCTCCCGATTCCAGGCACGACCCGAGTCGAGCATGTGGAAAGTGACATCGCTGCTGCCGGGGTGCGGCTCACCAAACATGAAATGGAGCAGATAGGTTAGTCGGGGCATCGAGCACCACGAAGGCCACATGCATCGCCAGATGGCGCCGAACCGCACGCAACACCCGTTCGACGGCCTCGCCTGCCAACGACCCGTCGGAGCGTGCCGAAATCAATTCTGAGAGCGTTGCCTCGGACGGCGCCATGCATGCCTCAAAGCGGTATCTCTCAGCTCGGAAGCCCTGTGCCGAATAAGTCCGGCATCACCTTGATCTCACGATGATCGGAATGACAATGCTGGTGCCGAAAGACCCGTAGATCGGCTTCTTACAGTCAGCTTCGGCACATCGCTGCATCATGGGTTCGACCTGATCCACCGATTCAGGGGCCAGATTCGGAATCTTTTTGCGCAAAATGGCGTAGTCATCCGAGTATTGATTCTGTGATTTGATTTCGAAGCGCGTCATTCTCGCATTGAGATTCAGATGCAGGCGGCCCAGGTAGGTAACGCGTCCGGCTCGAACTGAAAAGGGGATTCGAAAAAACTCCGTCGGAGACAATCGACCTTCTGACCAATCGAAAATCTCGTAGTCGCCTTGCTCCAGTTCAAACATCGCCAATCGACCCCGCGGATTGGTCCACATCAGCGGATTGTAAATGGTGTGGAACACCACATCGATTGATTCACTGGTGCCGACGCGCCGCAAATGCCAGACGAACTCCGGAATGTTGTCGCTTGCCGTCAATCCGACGGCCGCGATTCCGTTCCTCGAAGTGGGCGCGAGGTGATAACCGGAACGGACGTCCAGTTGCGCACAACCGGTGCACAGTATCGTGCATAGAATCAGAACGACCGTGTTGAGTCCTACCCGCATTTCAACCTCACCCGTTGGTTATTACGCTTCATCCTCGTCAGTCATGGTGTTCGCCGCCCTCTGCCGGAGATGGCGCGTGCACCTGGATCTAGTTTATCCGTGCCACCGCCCTTCATACAGTGTCCTGGCTGCCAGGAGGCTGTATGACGGCCAATGAGGGGTCAGACCTGTCCAGTATTTGATTCACGGGTTTGCTGAGGGTGACTGCTTGGGCGCTACGCTTTGACCCATGCCCTCCCCTGGCAATATCGCTGACTTCTATCCGCAGTGGATCGTGCATGGCAGCTGGCCGTGTGGTCACCACGCGCGCATTGACCTGGGACGGTTCATGGCCTGGGGAATGCAGGATGTGCCCATGGTGGCCTTGTGCAGGCGACTGCGGTGTCCCGAATGCGGCGCCAAGGGTCCGGCGGAGATCGGTACCGGGTGGGTGGGGCACGACCCGCCGCGCGGCGCCGCAGGTAACACCGTTCGAGCGTTCACGCCGCGTAGCCGCAAGTAGCTCACGCCCGCCCTCGTGCTGCGCCGCGAGGAACCGGGACATCGACCGGACCCGGTCATCCATACAGTAGTGACACGCGTCGCTTGCTGTGTGAGGGGTCCGCTGGTGTACGTTTCGGGCTGATTACCGGACCCTGGGAGCTCCCGTGACAGTCTCCGATAGCGTGGCCGATGACGGCGAACTGAATCGTGTAGAACGGGCCTTCCTGCAGGCGGTGTTGATCTGCCACGACGTGCGCGAACAGCCCACGGAAGGGGATCTGCAGCGGGCCACGAAGGTCATGATCGCCTATGCCCATCAGGTTCAGGACAATCCGCCGGAGGCCACGCCAAGTCTGATCGTGAAGCGCTGGCTGTCGCCGCTGTCCAACCTGGATCGGGTCAAAGTGGCCGCGGCGGCCTTTGTGATGTTCGGTGCGACTAAACCGACCATCTTCCAGGTGCGCGCTGCCCACAGCAGGGTCTTGGGCACCGCGGGCAGCGCCGCTTGCGTCCGTGAAACCGACTCGGGTGATGACTAGCGATCCGGAGGAGACCTTACCCACCCTTGTGCGGGGCCACTGATGCAGGCGAAGAAGTAGCCCGAGAATTTTCAATTCGGATGTGGTTCACCTGTTGCGCAATCGCGCCGAATGGGCCGTCGCCGTTTGGGAACCGGGCTTCCATCCGCACCCGATCACCGAAGGCCATGAAGCCGGTTTTCGGCTTTCCGTCGCTGATAATCTCGATCGCACGCCGCTCGGAGATACAGCTTGATCCAACCTTCGCATAATCAGCATTAGCCACCGTGCCCGAGCCGATGATCGTGCCGGCGACCAGGTCACGCGTAGCGGCAGCGTGGGCGATGAGTTCGTGAAAGCCAAAGCGCATTTCGCGGCCGTTGGCATTGCCGAAGCGCTTGTCGTTCCAGTCGATTGCCAGATCCAGGCAGACGCGACCGTCGTGCCACGCCGCACCCAGTTCACCAGGCGTGATGGCGAAAGGGGCCATGGAGCAGGGAGGCTTGGCCTGGATCCACCCGAAGCCGGTCTTCATCTCGGGGACGGCCAGGCTGCGCAGCGACCAATCGTTGAGCTGCACGATCAATTTGATATGCGACTGGGCCTCGGCCGCATGGGTTCCCATGGGCACGGCATCGACAATTACGCCGTACTCGCCTTCAAAATCGATCCCATCGGCCTCGCTGCGGAAGGGCACAGGTTCGAAGGGGCCGTAGAAGCGGTCAGAGAGACCCTGATACATGAGCGGCTTGTCGCTCGGGAGCGGATCGGTGCCGAAGGCAACCTGCATGAGATCGGCGTGGACCTGGAAGGCGGACCCGTCCAGCCATTGCCAGGAGCGCGGCAGCGGCGCGCGCAGACTTGTCGGATCAAGCGCTGCGCCCTGCCCCGCGGCGAGCCGTGCAGCCACTGCGCTTAGGTCCGCTTCCGCGGCGGACCACTCAGCGAACGCCGCCAGCAGGTTCGGCCAGCGCGGTCCAGCGCCCAGTGCGCGGCGCCGATCCTCTGAGACAACAATGAGCTCGCCGTCCGCTGTGCCGTTGGCGCGGGTCGCAAGTCTCATGGCGCGGCGTTCACTTAAGTCCCTCTTCATAGGCCCCGTCGATCAGCACGAAGACGATGCGGCAGGGCTTGCCCGAGCGATTGGCCCAGCCATGATTGGTGCCGCGCTGAATGACAATGTCCCCACGGCGGATGAGGGTCTCGCCCTCATCCATGATGAGCGTCAACTCGCCCTCCAGCAGGATGCCGTAGTCGACGGTCTCGGTGCGGTGCATGAAAGGGTGGCGCGAGGCGGCGCCGGCATGGGATGAGGCCTCGGTGGCCCCCACTTCAGCGAAGTGCGCGCGAGCCTGTTCCGGGGTCATGGTTTTGAGGCTGGTGTCATCCGGGGCGATGTCGAGCACCCGGATGCGGGTACCGTTTGTCGGTGGCGCGAGGCTGATGCCCGCCTCGGGCGGCTCGCCGGAGGCCCGATCGATGCGTGCGGGCGTCTCGCGGGTGTTCCAGACCTCATAGAAGAGCGGACCGAGCGCGCCACCGATTCTCTGGATGCGCGCGGGCGGCCCGTCTTCCTGAATGATCGCGTTGCCGCCGGCATCGTGCCCGGTGACGATGCGGCGAATGGGTCCCAAGGACATGTTCGATCCCCCTGAATTCACGCCGTATGCCCCTGCAACTGCCCGGCGAACCAGTCGGCGATGTAGTCGCGGGCGTAGGCCATGTTGTCGGCGCCGACATGCTCGACGCCCCCTTCGCGCTCGGTGAAGATCTTCAGTTCGCGGGTGGGCGCATGGATGAGCCGGTCGAAGCTTTGCTGCGCATACTCGAGCGCGATCTGGCGATCCTTGGCCCCATGCGTCACCAGAAAGGGCACGCGGATCTGCTCCATGACGCCCGTCAGGTGCATGTCGGCCGCGCGCCTGAAGAAATCCGTCATGTCGTGCGCACCGAAGGCCCACATGACGTGCGCCCAATAGTGCGGCACGGGGTTCTCGCCTTCGCGCTTGAGGCGCTGCTGCTGGACCTGCGCCCAATTGTGGTTGGCACCCCAGACCGCGCCTGCCGCAAAGCGTGGCTCGAACGCGACGGCTCGCGGTGCGAAATGTCCGCCGAGGCTGATGCCGGTCATCCCGATCCGTTTTGGATCGCTGTCGGGTTGCTTTTCAAGCCAGTCGACGGCCTTCGAGGCCCAGCGCTCGCTGTGCGGATCAACGGCAAGCCCCTGCAGTCGTAGGGCTTCCCCGCTCCCCGGCTGATCCACACAGAGCGTGGATATGCCGCGCCGGGCGAGCGCCTCGGGCAGATGCGACCAGTAAAGCAGTTCCTTGCAGCTATCCAGGCCGTTGCAATACACGACGACCGGATGCGGCCCGGGCCCCGGTGCGCGGGAATAAAGCGCGGGCATGGTGCCGTGGGTGAGCGGGATTTCGACGCGCTCGCGGTTGAGGCGACCGAGCCGGGTAGACCGATCGAAGAGGGTGCGGGCCCTTTCATAAGTGGCCTCGCGCCCGACTGATCCTTGCGCCTGCATCCGCTCCGCGACCAGCAGGTAGAGAGCCGCTCGCTCCAGTTTGTTCGAGGCGGAAAAGCTGCGCCCCTGTGACTCGTCCTCGGCGGCAAGTCCGATGAGCCTGTCGGCCACCGCCACCCAGCGCTCCATGAACTTAGGCGTGCCGGCGTCGGCGCCGGCTGCCGCGGCCTCCCGGAGGGGCTGACACATGTCGATGATTTCGCCGATCTGTGCGCCACTTTCCAGCGCCATGGCTACCGAGAGATTCCAGATGTAATTGGGGAAATATTCGAACAGGGCCATGGTTTCAGACCGGTGCGGGCTGAAATAGACGCGGATCGGGCGCGGCGTGCGGCATGCTCTGGGGTCCCCCCACGCCGATGCCCCACTGATCCATGATACGCGCAGCGGGTTGATAGACCCGCCCGAGGTGAGTCTCGAAATCAACCTCTTCGAGCTCGGCGGTGTACTCCACCGCAAAACCACCCGGGGTCACGAAGTAGCTGAAGGTGTTATTCCCGGCCGTATGCCGCCCAGGTCCCCAACGCAAGTCGGTTCCGGCCTGTTTCAGCCGGGAAATGCCGGCCATCATGCCGTCCACGTCGGTCATGTCATAGGCGACATGATTGAGGCAGGGCGGTCCGGGCAGGATGGCGAGGCGGTGATGCGCCGAGTTACAGCGCAGAAAGCACATGAAGTCGCCGAGCCAATCGCTGACCCGGAAGCCCAGGATCTCGACGAAGAAGCGCATCGCCGCCTGCAGGTCGGGCGAGTGCAGAACGATATGACTGATGCGAACGGGGAGTCCCTCCCAGCGGCCGATCGCTCGGCTCTCGCCCCGGGCGACATCGCTGGAAATCTCAAACGGCAGACCGTCCGGTGAAAAGAAGCGGAACGCGTAGCCCGCTCCCGGCCCGTCAAGATCGCGGGGCACGTGGACGATCCGGCAGCCGGCGGCGGCGACCTTCGCATGCAGTGCCTCCACATCGGCCCGGCTCGGCGTCGCCAAGCCGATGATATCGAGGTGGTTGGTCGCGGATCTGCGCAGCCGCACGCTATGGTGTTCAGCGCTTCCCGGGGTCTTGAACCACGCCATGGCATCCCGGGCGGCGACCTCCGTGAGGCCCCAGCTTTCGGCATAGAAGCGCCGCTCGGTGTCGAATTCGGCGACGCCATAACCCACATAGCGGATTTCAGTCACCCGACTCATCAGGGCTCCTCCTTGTCAGATCGGCTGGGCGGTCAGGGCAAACATCTCGGCGGTCGCCCTGGCGTTATCGATGAGCGGCCCCTTGCCGAGCTGGCCCATGCAGATGGCGAGGCTGGCGCGCACCACGTAGGCGCAGCGCTCGAAGCGCCGCTCGCGATAGACTCTGAGAGCCTCTTCGATGATGTCAGCGCGGGCCAGTTCCTCGGCGAGCACCAGGCCGTCCTCGATCGCAAGGCCAGCCCCCTGGCCAAGATGGGGAGTCGTCGTGTGCGCCGCATCGCCCAGCAGCACGATCCGTCCCCGGTGCCAGGGCCCCTCAACGAGCAGGCCCTCGAGCGGGCGATAGACGACGCCCTCATGGTCCGTGATCTGTTGCGCAAGGGTGCGGATGGCGGGGGCACACGCACTCGCCTTCTCCCGCATCGTGGTCGCCAGCGCCTGGCGCGCATAGCGGGGATTGCCGGGCTCCGGCGTCGTCAAATACAGGTACATGACGCCCTTGCCCGTTGGCACGAGACCGGCGCCGATCGCACCGTTGTAGACGTGCAAGGCATCAAGGTCAGCGGTGTCAGGGAGGCTGTAGCGCCAGACCGCCTGACCCGTGAATGCCGGGGCCATGGCCTCCGGAAATACCCGGGCCCGAGTCTGGGAGTAGATGCCGTCCGCCCCGACGACCAGATCAAAGGTGCTCTCGTCCCCATCAGAGAAGCGCACGCCCACGCCTTCGCCGCGATCCTCGAAGGCATCGACCGTGGTGCCGAGCCGAATGGCAGCCCCTGCTGTGCTCGCGGCTTCAACCAGCACTTTTTGCAGTGCGCGGCGGCTGATGCCGAGGTTAGCGGGGTAGGCCTTGAGCAGCCGAGGCGATGGCACTCGCGCCAGCTTGGTCCCATCCGGTGCGTAAACCTCGACGAAGTCGAAGCCTGCGCCCGCATCGACATAGTGATCGAGGAGGCCCAGTGCATTCAGGGCTCGCAGCACGTTGCCCTGCTGGATGATGCCGACGCCATAGGCGCTCCAGGCTGGATCCTTCTCGATGAGGGTGACGGCGAAGCCGCGGTGACGAAATGCGATTGCCGCGGTCAGTCCGCCGATTCCGCCGCCGACAATGAGAATCGACAGATCCTGCACCCGACCCCCCCGTTTCGTGCGCCCAGCATACTATATAAATCAAACAGTTAAGGAACTGGCTTACGGCGCTCCATCCGCGGCACCATGAAGCGCCGTACATCTGGCCTGGTGCGTTGCGGGCCAATGTCCTGGACCCGCGCCTGGTGGAAATTGACCGTCGACTGCGGCGGAATAAGCCCGCCGGCCCAGCGGTGTGAGAGCAGCGGTTTACGATGGGCGGTGAAAACAACGCCCAAGCCCCGTGGGCGCATGTCGAGCGCATCGCTGCCGTGGGGTATCGGGTCCTAGGCAGGCACTACGTCGGTTCGTGCGAAATCGCCGCCTTTGAACAGAAGCGGCACAGGGTGGCGGCGATATAACACTCAACTGGAGACTTCATTCGTCTGTGTCCGTCGCTTCGATCGGACCGGGACGCAGTTCACCGTGCTCCCAAAGTTCCAGCAGGCGATAGGGGGCCTCGGCCGAGCTGTTGTCAAGAACGAGGCCGACATCGACGAACTTCAATGCGGCCTGAATGTTGCTCGCCGTACGTGCGAAGCGGGACTCGAGTTTATCATCGGGCACATCGTGACCTCCGCGAGCGACTCTCTGGATGACGCGAGCAATGGAAAGGGCCGGATCCGAGAGTGTGACGAATACGCCGAGCACGGTGTAGCCGTCAGCCTGCGCATCCTTCAGAAACTGGATCTTGTCACCGACTGGATCTGAAAAGACTGTTTCCATGCAAAACGACAGTCGTCGCTTCACAAGGTCGCGGCGTGCGTCATCGGCGATGCTCGCGGCCTGATAGGCAAACCGCCCGGGGCGCGAGGGGTCGAGTATTTGCGCGATCCGGTCGGCGTTGATGAAAGGAAGTCCGAGGCGTTCGAGATACAACTCGTAGAAGGTGGTCTTGCCGGCCCCGTTACTTCCCGCCAGGACGATCAGCACCGGGGATTCGACTTGCAGAGTCCGTCGCAGGACCTCGAGCAGCTCGGAGTGTGTCAACGCGTGGTGGCCGTCTCAGCGGTTGATCCGACGATGATGAATTCCCGATTCACCATACGGCCGATGCGCCGGCTGCCATCCGGCAGGCGTTGAATGAGTAGCCCGGGAAGCGCTGGGTCGGTCTCGTAGCGGACGGGATCACGAAGACCGATGGTGGTTTTCGCGAGGTTGCTACGATTCGGATCCAGGGCATTGCTGAGGGCTTCGGCAACGCGCGTTCGGGTATTCGCGTCGAGCTGCCCTTCGGAGCGTTTCAGTGCGACGGCGTCGCCCGTCGTCAGGGTTTTTTCAACGGCCCGGCCCAGGAGCGCCCAATGCTCGATTTGAGCGGCCATGGAGCGCTGATTCTCGTCCGCAGCGGCGCGTGCCGCCGCGATCAATGCGTCACTTACTTTTACGGGCTGGGGCATCGGCATCTCCACAGGTAGCAAAATGCTACCAAATGGAGTCGGCGCTGTCTGCTGGGCATCGAAATCGCGGCGGACTACCTAAATGGCCGATATGAACACCAATAATTCCAATGAGTTAGTCGCACCATTATGATTATGTTAAAGTTCGGTCTTCTGCTGACAGTCGGGATCTGTCGCGTCTCATGAACGCTGGCAGCGTGCCAGAGTTTGTGCGACCGACCGACTCATAACAATCAACCGCTTGCCGTGGCACTCACACCCTACCCTGCCATGATTGTGCGATTGGGCGTGTCCACCCACTGCGACCAGCACGTTCATTTGCGGGAACTTGTCAGCGTTCGTGAGACGGTTGCCACTGATCGACCTCCGCGATCGACGGGCTGACACTGTTCATGAGACCGGCCGCCTCGCTGGCGCGGTATGCGCCGGGCGCTGACACCAACAGAGTGCTGCGCGCCCCTCTCATTGACGAGCGCAGCATGGACGCCTGGAAACAGCGGTTTGTGATTTCTTGTAACGCGCGCAGCGTCAAGCATGGTGGCAATGCATGCGATGCGGTTGGCGATCCACTGCGGCTCCGTCCGCGTCGTCGGTCTAAGATCCAGCTCCTCGACGCGCAGGGGCGGTGCCTTCAATTGCATGGCGTCGCGCGCTTTCATCCATAGACCGGAACGATTCTCGGCAGCAAACTTCGCGAGCTGTTTTCGTATTCAGACGCATCGACGCCACTGCACGGATCCGCCCTCGACTGACAGCGTTCGTGAGATTCTACAGTTTGGCGCAGTAGGGCTTGGAGCGCGATTCACTTCACTGGTGCGATGGGCTTAAACGTCTCCTCACACCAGAGCCGAGTGCCTCATGAGGCCATTTAGAAGGCGCTACTTTTTACGCCGCGGCGCGAGGCGCCTAGTGCCGGTCGCGGCCACAGTTGCTGTTGCGGCAATCGGCGCAGCCGGCCTGTTGTTGAGCCGAACGTCGTAGATCCACTTGCGGATCTTTTTCGCGCTGACGAGTCGGCAGTCCGGGTGGGCGGGATTCAGGAGCACGTTGCGCTCCTCAATCACCACTACGGAAGGGACATCTGCCAGCAAGCCGGCGTTGCTTTGGGCCCAATTGGTGCCCCAGTCCAGGCTGACAATGCCCGCAGGCTCCGCATCCCAGCCGACATTTGCGTCCCGGTCGAACACCGCACGCCGTTCCCAAAGATCCTCCGGCACCTCCACCCTAATCAGGTAGCGGTTCAGTGGCAGAGTCGCCCCGCCACTTAGGTGCACCAACGTTTCAAGGCATGCAAGGGAGATGGAGGGAGACAGGTACACGAGCGGCGTACCTTTGCGATTCCACCGGCCACCGGTGCTCTTAGCCCCCTCGCCGCCAAGCGAATCGGAGGAGTACGCCGGTGCGTCGGAAGCAATACGCCAAAGCGTAATGCCGCTCATGCTTTCAGGAATACGCTGCAGACTGTTGGCGTAGCAACAGATCGCCTACCAACGCCCGACCTTCCGCCGTGTCCATGTAGTCACCGGGGCTTTTGCCGCCTAAGGCGGCGTGAGACCTGGAGAGCCACTCGGATACCCAGATGGAGGCGTTGAATCCGTCTGGATTGCCGGACTCCTCCACGATCTTCTGCGCTTGTGCAACCAGCTGTACGACCGCGAGGACACTTTCGCTTTCGTTGCTGCTGAGCCGGATACCGTTGCTCAGTTTCCTGTCGATCGTGGAGCGCGACAGCCCGATCATCTTCCACACGTATTTCTTCGATAACTCAAGAGAGCTGACAAACCTCACAGCGGTTTGTGCAGGGAGCCCCTTGCGGATGTACCGTATACGTTGCTCGATATCCTTACTTAGGTAATCGTGGGCCAGTCTTCGCACTTCAGCAGGGGTGCTTTTGCTGGCTCTGGGGTTCGCAGGTTCGTCCGCGGGAGTAGCCATGTGCCGATCTTCCTTTGCTCCAAATGAGCATTTCCATGTGCTCATTGTAGCACCTACCGTTGGCTCGGCCCTTCGGACCAAGGATCTGCCGCCGCCGTCGGCTTTTGTTGCTAAGCAGCCTCTCTTTGTAACAAGGACTTGGAACGTGGGAGCGGAGCGTATACGGAAGGAAAATGCGTTATGGTAAACACCATAATGTGATGGTTATCGTGACTAATATTGGTCCAAGTACAGATCCGACTCCTATATTACATTGTAGAACAATTGGTTAAGAGAGGATTGCAAGCGCGGAGCCATTCCCGCAACATCACGCATCAGATGCGCACCACTCTCGACATCAATCCCGGGGTCCTTCAGGCCGCCAAGGAGCTGGCTCGGCGGGACGGCCGGACGGCGGGCGAAGTGATCTCGGACTTAGCCCGTGCGGGCCTGCGCGCGGCGATGGCGGCGCCCTCTTCCACAGGCCAGGACAAAGCGCCGAGCAGCTTCTTCGGGTTTAGGCCCTTCAGTCCTCGCGGCACGCCGGTGACCAACGACATCGTGAACAAACTACGCGACGAGTCGGGTGTATGAGGTGCGCGCGCTCCTGGATGTCAATGTCCTGATCGCCCTGCTCGATGCCGACCATCTCCACCATGTGAGAGCGCGAGACTGGCTCGAGACCAACATTGCCACCGGATGGGCGTCCTGCCCCATCACACAGAACGGCTGCATCCGGATCCTCTCGCAACCGAATTATCCGAATGCGCTCAAGCCTTCAGAGGTGGCTGAGCGGCTACGCGAAGCCGCCGAGGCGGTCTATCACCAGTTCTGGGCCGAAGGCCCCAGCCTGCTCGCTCCAGGCCTCGTGAGCTGGGAATACATCGTCGGCTCACGTCAGGTAACCGATGCGTACCTCTTGGCGCTCGCCGTCCATCACGGTGGTCGGCTCGTGACCTTCGATCACGCTATTGCGCGGCGTGTAGTGCCGGGAGCCGAAGAACAACACCTCGTCGTGTTGTGAGCTGGGCACCATGAACACCGACTTGTCGTTATCCAGTGTGAACGCCGTTCAAGACCTGTATGCGGATCCGCCGGCGGCGTATCTGGATCCCGATGTCTTAAGCAACGAAGCCAAAAAAGCGGCTGAGGCGTTCGAGGTCGAGGGCACTTCCCCCAACACCCGGCGCACGTATCGCACGGCGCTCCTGTATTGGGGCGCCTGGTATGCGCTGAGGTATGGGAAGCTGCTGACGGCGCCGGTCCCCGTATCCGTTGTCATCCAGTTCATGCTGGATCACCTCGAGCACAATCCGCTGGAGGAGCCTGTCGAGCCCTCCCCGTTTATTTCTTCGAGCCGCACGACGCAACATCTCTTGCCGCATCCGATCGACCGGGTGCTCGTGGCCCGAGCGTACAAAGCGAAGCTGGGACCTTGGTCGCTCGCCACAGTTAAGACCCGGCTCGCCGCTCTCTCGCGAGCCCATGACGTGTTCATAGCGAGTCAGATGCGGGTTCTGCCGGCGTCTGCGAACCCGCTGCGAGATCCCGGAGTGAGACAACTTCTGTCTCTCGTACAGAGAGCTTATGCCCGCCGGCCGCCGGACCACGAGCGCCGTCCGCCCATTGCGGCAACACGACCCGTGATGGACGCGCTCCTGGCCACCTGCCAGGACGATTTAGCTGGAATCCGGGATCGGGCGTTGCTGCTATTTGGGTTTGCGAGTGGCGGTAGGCGACGGTCGGAAATAGTCGCGGCGACGTTCGAAAACGTCCGACGGGATCACCACGGGGGATTTGTGTACGAGCTCGGTCGGTCGAAGACCAACCAGGGGGGCATCCGCGGCGCCGAAAACGCAAAGCCTATCGTCGGCGAGGCGGCCATAGCCCTGGAGGCGTGGCTGAACGAACTCTTCAAGGCCAAGATAACCGAAGGAGCGATCTTCCGGAGGATCCACCAGGGCAATATTACCGTGCCTCTGCGCGATCAAGCGGTATGGAGCATTGTGAGAAGCCGCGCGAAGCTCGTGGATCCGCCGCTGGGAAAGGTTACGGCGCATAGTTTGCGGTCGGGGTTTGTGACCGAGTCTGGAACGCAGAATATTCCGATTGGCGAGGCCATGGCGCTGACGGGACACCGGAGCGTGCAGACGTTTATTGGGTATTATCGAAGCGGTGAGGCAACCAATTCTGCTGCAGCGCGGCTGATGGATCCTAACCGCGTGACAAAGAGTTGACGCACCATGTCCACGGCTACTGGCTTAAATCCCGAGCACGACACCCGACCGAATTCCCGGGCCCGCGCCGCGGGAGCTTCTTCCTTAAAATCCCCGCAATAAAGTATAGGCGGAAGGGCGGCTTCACGGAGACCATGGTAGCAACGACCACTCCGTTACAGGCAATCAAATGAGCCGTCAACGACTGCGAATTTTCGTTTCGTCTCCTGGCGATGTAATGCCGGCGCGAGAGCGGGCGGCCCAAACGATCGAGAAGGTGGCACAGATACCCCAGTACGCGCGGTTCTTCGCGATCGAACCGTACCTTTGGGAATTTGAGCCAATGCTGGCGGCAGGAAACTTTCAGGATTCGATTGAGCCCCCGAGTCAATTCGATGTGGTGATCCTTATTCTTGAGTCTCGGCTGGGCACGGTCATGCCCGAACGCACGGCAGTACGTCAGTACTGCGGCATGGACGGCCGCACTCCCGTAACGGGCACCGAATGGGAATTCGAGAATGCCCTGGTGGCGGCCCGTGAGCGTGGAGTGCCAGATTTGCTCGTATACCGCAGCAGACGTAAGGCAGAGGTAGACGCTTGGGATGCCGTAAGTCGGCAGGCTGTCTTCAAGCAGATGGAAGCGCTTGATGAATTCTGGTCGCGCCACTTCGTTAACCGCGGTGCCTTCGTCGGCGGGTATGCGGACTTCAAGACGGCAGAGGAATTCGCAGCAAAACTCGAGAATGATCTGCGACGTTGCGTCCAGCGACGCATTGATTCCTTAACCCCGGGCGCATCCAGTCAGAGTGTTCGAGTCTGGCACACGACCCCGTTTCGGGGTCTTGAGACCTATGAATTTGCGCACGCCCAGATTTTCTTTGGCCGAGAAGGTCCGATTGGCTCCGCTTTGCTGCGACTGATGACCAATGCCGCGGCCGGCCGACCTTTCCTGCTCGTGTTGGGCGCTAGCGGATCGGGCAAATCGTCGCTGGTTAAGGCGGGAATACTGCCGAGACTTCTCACCCCGCAAAGGGTCTCGGGCATTGCATTCCTGCGCTACGTCATATTTCGCCCAGGCGATGCGCGGGCGGATGAGGACATCTTTACCGCCCTCGCACGCTGTCTTGTAGACGGGCACGAGGAACGTACCGGATTGCCTGAATTGGTTCAGGGATCACTGTCTGTTGAGGGCTTCGCCAGCCACCTGAGAAACGCGAGTGCGCATCCCGAATTCCCGTTTGATATGGTGCTCGGCAAACTCGGCGAGGTGGCCCGCGAGCAGGGACGAATGCTGCGTTATGAGCAGCCCAGACTTATCTTGGTGCTTGATCAACTCGAAGAGCTATTCACCTCTGAACGAGTGAGCGCGAAAGAACGCACCGCATTCTCCCAGCTTCTGCTTGGGCTGGTGCGGTCCAAACTTGTTTGGGTAATCGCTACAATGCGTTCAGACTTCTGGCACCGGGTGGCCGAGGTCCCAGAGGTCATCGAACTGGCGGACGGCGAGGGGCGGCTGGATCTATTGCCTCCGAGTCCATCTGAAATCAGCCAGATGATTCAGCGGCCCGCAGAGCTCGCTGCCATTCACTTTGAGGCCCATCCCGAGACGGCCGTCCCACTGAACGATGTGATCGCCGAGGAGGCCGGCAGTGACCCCGGAACACTACCTCTTCTGTCATACCTGCTTGACCAGCTCTATCAGAGGGACATCCAAGCATCGGCGGGTGACACCCTTACGTACGGCAGTTACAACGGTCTAGGCGGATTGAAGGGTGCGATCACGAGGCGTGCCGACTCCGTGATAGCGCAGCAGCCCCCGGAGGTCCGCGAATCGCTTCGAGGGGTGCTCTTTACGTTGGTGCAGATGACGAAGAGCGACGGTGAAGTCGAGCAAGCCGTGGCAAGGCGTGCTGCCTTGTCCGATTTCCCGGCGGGCACGCCCAAGCGACGGCTCATCGACGCCCTTTTGGATCCTTCGGCACGGTTGCTTGTCGCCGATGCCGGCAATAGCCGGCCCTCCACCGTGCGGCTTGCTCACGAGGCGCTGATCACAGAATGGCAAGTGGCGCGGGACTATGTCGCAGACAATGCAAAAGCGCTAAAAAGGCGGCGGGCGCTAGAGGAGTACTACGCACGGTGGCAATCACTCAACGACGGAGATGAGCCCGCAGAAGGTACGACGCTGCATGGACTGCTCCAGGACGTGGCCCTTGACGATGCCATAAAGTTACTGCGCTTACACCGCGACAGCTTGACACCAGAACTGATTGCCTATATCGATCTCTCTCGCGGTGAAGGCATTCGAAGCGCGCAGCAGCCCCTGATGACGCTTCGTGTCTTGCTTTGCGCTGCCGGTGATGTCGCGGCAGCGAGAAAGCTCGCCGTACAGGCCATCGAGAAGACCTCGCGCGCCTATGCGCAGTCAGCCCGTATCGAACCCCACGTGTGGGCGCCGGAGCCGATGCTGGCACACGGCCACTTTGATAACTCACCTCCGCGTCCCGGTGATTTCGACGTTGTCGTCTTCATCGTCGAATCGAAACTCGGCGCCTTAATGCCCGAGCGCACCGAGGTCGCCGAGCACCGCGGGGCGGACGGCCGGGCGCCAATATCGGAGATGAAATGGGTATTGGAGAATGCTCTTAGCGCGGCGCACGATCACGGCGCACCTGCCGTCCTGCTATACCGCAGCACACGCCGAGTTGAGATCCCCCTGGAGGAGCTGCGGGGCGGCCAGACCGTTCTGCAGTGGCAGGCCGTCGATGCATTCTGTTCAGATTTTGAAGACAAAGCGCTGAACGGCAGTACCTACGCCACGTTCGGCGACCTTGAGGAGCTTTCGGTAAAGCTCGAGCGCGACCTGCGTGGTTGCATCCAGCGGTACTTGCGCAAAGCGCGATCGATGGAGCAACAGGACGTACCCGGATTGTGGCCAAGCAACCCATTTCGCGGACTTGAGGCATACGAATACGAGCATGCCCCAATTTTCTTTGGGCGCAACGAGGCCATTGCGACGGCGCTTGCGCGGCTAATGGGTAACGCGCAGACGGGGCGACCGTTCCTTCTAGTAGTGGGCGCGAGCGGTTCCGGCAAATCCTCTCTCGTCAAGGCGGGGCTGCTGCCACAGCTGCTATTGCCGCACCGTGTGCCAGCCACCGCGTTTCTTCGCCGATGTGTATTTCGGCCAGATGATGTTCACACCGGTGAAGACGTTTTCGATGCATTGGCTCGGTGTCTGACTACCGGTGATGGTGTGACGACTGGTCTGCCGGAGCTCCTAGGAGGTTTGAGAGACACGAACAGTGTCGCCATCCATCTGCGCGAGAATCGACGCCATCCGGAGATGCCCCTCGCCCAGGTGCTTGACCAGCTAGGTCTGATCGCGCGTGAGGAAGGCAAGATCCTTCAGTACGAGCAGCCCAAACTGATTTTGGAACTGGATCAGCTCGATGGACTACTCTGCAGCAATCGAATGCAACACGATGAAGACAGAGCCTTCTTACAGTGCGTCGCCGCGCTCGTGCGCTCGGGACTGGTGTGGGTAATCGCCAGCATGCGCACAAGCGCGTGGCACCAGGCAAGCCAGTTTCCGGAATTCCTGGAACTTGCTGATGGCGAGGGCACATTTCATCTGCTGCCACCCACACCCGCGGAGTTCAACCAGGTCGTTCGCAGCCCTGCTCTGGCCGCTGCAATCACCTTCGAAGCGCACCCGGTTACTGGGGTTCCCCTCTCCGACGAGATCGCCGGCGCCGCGGTACGTGAGGCAGTGGAGCTGCCGCTACTTGGATATCTTCTTGACCAGCTGTACCGTAGCGATATTCAGGTGGCGGGCGGGAATGCGCTAACCTACTCGACCTACAACATGCTTGGTGGGATCAGCGGTGCCATTACGACGCGGGCAGATCGGCTCATTACCTCGCAACCATCGGAGGTGCGGCAAGCCCTACGATCAGTGCTGTTCTCACTGGTGCAACTCGGTAGCGCTGAGAGCGATCCAGATCGCGCCGTTGCCCGTCGAGCTCAGATTGGAGAGTTTCCCCCGGGGACGCCCCGGCGCCAGCTGATCGAGGCGATGCTCGATCCGTCGGCCAGGCTACTCGTGGCGGATGCGCAGGGGGGTGAGCAGTCCACCGTGCGTCTTGCACACGATGGGCTGATATACCAATGGGCTCCCATACGGGATTTCGTGGTTGCGTCCGGCGAGGCACTGAAGGTTCGACGCTTGCTGGAGGATCGATATTCCCGATGGCAAGTCGTTTCCGGGCAGATCGACAATCGTGGAATGGAAACTGCCGAGCGATTCGAGCAATACCTACGAAGACTTACCGGAAGTGAGCGCGGGCTGCTGGCCGACCTCGATCTGGCAGATGGCCGCAGACTCCTTCAGGACTACCGTGAATTTCTCACCCCTCAACTCGCCCTATATGTAGGACGCTCGCTTGGACAGGAACGGCGAAAGCGTCAGGGTGCCTTGTCTATTAGGACTGCCGCAGCAGCGACCCTGGCGTTTCTAACTATCGCGGTGATTCACGAGGCAAAAGAAGTGCAACGCGCAAGGACTGCGGCGGCCGAGAGTTCTACGGGCGCCCACCCGCTAGTTGAAAAATCGAGATGACACGACGAGGGCATTCCAGTCCAATCAAATCGCATCAGCCGACGTGGACTTGTAAGCGGATGGCAAAGGCACCCTGACCCTATCTGCCGATCTCTCCATATCGGGCTTCGGCAACTCGCTTGGAGATGCAGGCCAGCTTGGGTGGGCCACCCCCATGCATTTCGCCCTGAGGATAACTGAGTTCCCAGAGGCGCGCGTCCTGCGGGTCCCGGTATAGCGTGTACCAGCCGGACGAGTCTGTGGCGACTTTAGTGAGTTGCGCATTGATCAACTGACGTATGCGCCCGCACGTATCGTCGGCAACCGCCTTGCCCCCGACAGATTGCCAATGGCCAATAAGCTCGGTCTCATGCTTCTGCAGTGCTGTCATGCGGAATGCGACTGAACCGACTGTTGCCAACGATGCGGCATTAGCTCATCAAGTCGGCTGGCTGGTATTGTCGGCAGTCGCTCCAGAACATCCTTGAGATAAGCGTGCGGATCGTGGCCATTTAGCTTTGCGCTCTGGACCAGGGTCATGACATTCGCCGCACGCTGACCCGCGCGCAGGGATCCGGCGAACATCCAGTTGGATCTGCCAAGCGCCACCGGACGGATCCGGTTTTCGATATGGTTGTTGTCAATGGGCAGATCGCCATCGTCGATGTATCGCGTCAATGCTGCCCATCGGCCTGTGCTGTAGTTGATGGCCTTGGCAGTGGCAGTGCCGCCTTCGACCTCTCGGCGCTGTCTGACGAGCCATTGTCGCAGGCTCTCGGCAAGCGGCTTAGAGCGTTGTTGGCGCAGCAGGCGGCGCGCAACCGCGTCCAGGTTCTTCTCTCGCGCGACGTGTTCCACTTCGTACAGTTCCGCGATCCGTCTTATGGCTTCTGCAGCCACATCGCTACGCTTGTTCTTGTAAAGCTCGTCGAACTTGCGCCGAGCATGGGCCATGCATCCGACTTCCGTCACACCACGTGCGGTCTTGAACAGCGCTTTGTAGCCTGAGAAGTCATCGCAGACGAGCTTACCGGTCCATCCGGTCAGGAACTCGCGGGCGTAGTGTCCACTTCGACCTTCGGTAAAGTCGTAGATCACCGCCTGCAACTCGTCATACTCGCTAGAGCTGTAGCTCCATAAGTACGCTCTGTGCGTGTGTCCCAGACCGGGCTTCAACATTGGAACCGGCGTTTCATCGGCGTGCAGTACTGCGCGAGTGAGCAGCAAGGCTTTCATGGCATCGATCAGCGGCTGCAGTTTGACCCCACAGGCGCCGACCCACTGGGCCAGTGTGGATCGCGGCAGCGCAAGCCCTGCGCGGCCGAAGATGGCTTCCTGACGGTACAGTGGCAGTTGAGTGGCGCGGCGGGATTTCACCGCCGCGCTCTCCCAGAACCGTACGTGAACCTCTCGGCTCATACGGCTCCTAATGTCCGACCGTCGCGATACAGGAGCGGCCAGTGAGCGAAGAGCACTGG
>Ga0210385_10000266_pt1 | contig 44853 bp, 38 predicted proteins | sample IncBWH26OmetaG_FD_160107 | JGI IMG/M metagenome (GOLD analysis project Ga0210385, IMG submission 160107) | Forest soil microbial communities from Barre Woods Harvard Forest LTER site, Petersham, Massachusetts, United States - Inc-BW-H-26-O ...
CGACGACGACAAACAGTCCAAGTGTCGCAAGTTCCAGCCACAGCAGGTAATGATAGAGGCGCGCCGTGAACTTTATCCCGAGCAGATTCGCTGCGGCATTGAACGATATAAATGCCACCAGCCACAGCCACGTCGGTACCTGCGGGAGAATCGGGCTCAAGGCCACCGCGCTGAACAGGTATAGCAGGGAGGGGACCAGGACATAATCAAGCAGGATGAGCCACCCGGAGAAAAACCCCGCGATTTCGTGCAGCCCACGCTGCGCATAGGTGTACACGGACCCAGCGAGCGGAAATGCCTGCGACATCGCGGCGTAGCTCAACGCCGTAAACAGCATCCCGACCAGGCCGAGCAGATAGGCCAACGGCACCATTCCCTTTGCGTCATGCCAGACGAATCCGAATACGGAAAATGGTGCAATCGGCACCATGAAGATCATCCCGTAGACAATCAGGTCGCCCGTCGTCAGCGCGCGACGCAGTTGCTCCCGGTAACCGAATTCTTCCAACGACATGCGCCTCAGTTTATGATGATTCATGGCCCATCGGCACACGATTCATCAGCAGCACCATGGCTGGGACAACAGTCTCGTACCTGTGGTCCACGTCGTACCCGGAGAGGCGCTCGAATTTGAGGTGGTGGATGCCGCCGGGGGTCAGCTGTCCGCGACATCGGGTGTGGCGGATCTCGGGCGTCTGGATTTCTCCAGGATCAATCCGCTGGTCGGACCGGTTTACGTGGCGGGGGCCGAACCCGGCGACATTCTGAAGGTCACTGTGCTGTCGTTCGCGCCGTCGGGCTGGGGGTGGACCGCCAACATTCCAGGTTTTGGGCTATTGGCCGAGGAGTTCACGCGGCCCGCATTTCACCTGTGGCGCTATGAGCCTTCGGTCCTGGCGCCGGCGTTGTTCGGTCCGTGGGCAAAGGTGCCCCTCAAGCCCTTTGCCGGCACGATAGGGGTGGCACCCGCAGAGCCCGGTCGGCACAGTGTCGTCCCGCCGCGCCGCGTCGGCGGCAACATGGACGTCCGCGACATCGCCCAGGGCACGGAGCTGTTTCTACCTATCGAGGTGGCCGGGGCATTATTTTCCGTTGGCGACACCCATGCGGCGCAAGGCGATGGCGAGGTGTGCGGTACCGCAATCGAAAGCCCGATGCGGGTGGCCCTGCAATTCGATCTGATCAAACAGGTGCCGCTCGCCTATCCGAGGTTTACAACCGCGGGGCCCGTGACCCGCCATCTCGACGCCAGCGGATATGAGGCGACGACCGGTATAGGTCCGGATCTCATGCAGGCGGCGCGGGCGGCGGTGCGTTCAATGATTGAACTGCTGGTGCGATCGCATGGCATGGGGGCGATGGACGCTTATATGCTGTGCAGTGTGTGCGGTGACCTGCGCATCAGCGAAATCGTCGACCTGCCCAACTGGACCGTGTCCTTCTATTTTCCGCGCATCGTTTTCGAGTGATCTTAGGACCTCGGGACGAGGGCAACGACGCGTGCCGGAAAACCGCTGCCGTTCTGCGGCTTGGGGAAGCTCACCATCACCACCGCACCGGCTTCTGGAACCTTGTCAAGATTGGCAAGCAGTTCGATCTGGAAATGGTTGGTGCCCAGAATGTAGCTCTCCAGTGAATAATCATCCTTAGCGACGGCGAGTCCCGGATCAGTGTCGGTGGTTTCATGGCCTGAGGCGGTGATTTTTCGTTGCTCGTACAGATACTGCAGAACCGGTCTGCTCCATCCCGGATAATGGGCGAGCCCCTTGGCATCCAGGTTCTGCATGGCCGCCTCATTCGGCCAACGCCGCGACCAGTCGGTGCGCAGCGCCACGAATGCACCCGCCGGAATCAGGCCATGTCGTGATTCCCAGGCCTTCACATCCTGCAGGGTGACGACGTAATCGGGGTTCTTCGCCACCTTATCGTGGATGTCGAGTACCACCAGGCGCAGCAGGAACTGCCTTGGATCGATCTGATCGACGGTTTTGAGGCCATCATGGAAATGCGCCGGTGGATCCACATGGGTGCCCCACTGACCCGGATGACAGAAGACCTCGGCATGGAATCCATCCTTGGCGATGGTGAAGGCGGTAGTGACGGTCTCCGGCGCGAAGCCCTTCCAATGGGGAGTGGCGGGTCCAAAAGCGTGCGTCAGATCGACGAATTCGGCCTGCTGCATAATGGTGAAAGCCTGCTCGAGGCTGCTCGCTGACGGTGCGCTCCAGGCGATCGGTAGGTGGGTCGCGATGGCCAGGAGTCCGACCCATACCGCGCCAGATCGAATTGCAACGGGCATTGTCTTCTCCGCTTGCCAAACCAGCCGCAAGGCTATTTCAGCGTCGCCGAAATAGCCACGAAAAATCGGGTCCGTTCATCCACGGCGTGTGCGAGAATTTCCCTGATGCAACGCGAACCGATAGTCTTTGTCGGCACCAGCGATCTTTCCGGTCACTTTCGTGGCAAGAGCTTTGCGGCCGCCGATTTGCCCGCCAGACTGGAGCGCGGCGTTGGACTTGCGCCAACCAATCTCTTCCTCTCAACCTTTGGCCCGATCCAGGTGACTCCATTCGGGACGGTCGGCGAGGTGTATCTGGTTCCTGATCCTTCCACCCGCACGTTGCTGACCTTCGAGGACAGTGCGACAGAGCATTTTTACGTGGGCGACATTCGTACGTCGGATGGTGCGCCCTGGGTGTTCTGTCCGCGCAATGTGCTGCGCCGCGCCATCGAGCGGCTGGAAGGCGAGACGGGTCTGCGTTTGCTGGCGAGTTTCGAACAGGAGTTTACCTACAGCGGGGTTCCTGCCCAACCACGGCAGCCCTATCAGCTGGCGGCCTATCGGCATCAGGGATTGTTCGGTGAAGCGTTGCTCGCGGCGTTGCGGCAGGTCGGCGTGATCCCGGATTCGTTCCTTAGCGAATATGGGGTACAGCAGTTCGAGGTGACCGTGGCGCCGGCGCTCGGATTGCGAGCGGCTGATGATGCGGTGATCACGCGTGAGGTCGCGCAGGCCATCGCCTCGCGGCTGGGACAGCGCGTGAGCTTTACGCCCATGCCCGAACCGGAAGGCACGGGCAATGGCACCCATATTCATTTCAGCTTTCTGGATGGGGACGGCGATCCTGTGCTCTATGACGAGCGGCAGCCTTGGCAGGTGTCGGAGTTGGGCCGGCGTTTTCTTGCCGGCATTCAATACCACCTGCCGGGGCTGTGTGCCGTGACGACGCCCTCGGTGCCGTCCTATTACCGCCTGCGCCCAGATCGCTGGGCGCCCGTGCGTGCGGATGTCGCGGTGCAGGATCGGGGCGCGGCGCTGCGCATTTGTCCGCTCTCTGGCAGGGATCCGGCGCAGCGTGCGCGGCAATTAAACCTTGAATTTCGTGTCGCCGATGCCGCCGCAAGTCCCTATTTGGCGCTCGCCGTGCTGCTGCACGCCGGGCTCGACGGCCTACGGGATCAGCGCGAGATTGAGGTCACCCACCCGGCCGTACTGCCTGGCACGTTGGGCGAGGCGCTGACACTTCTTCGAGCGAACGAGGCCGCCCCAGGGTGGTTGGGCGCGGACCTTCTTCAGGCTTATCTGCGCTTCAAGCAAGCCGAGATTGACGGCCTGGTGGGTCTGGACGAACACGAAATCTGTCGCCGCTATGCCGAAGTCTACTGACCTCACATTGCTCGCGCCGGACGAGCGGCAGACCTTCAGTCAGTGGCACCTGGAGGGACGGTCTAACTTTGTCATTGTTGTCGATCATGCAAGTTGGCGCATTCCGCGCCAGTTGGGTGACTTGGGCCTGCCCGCGCCCGAGCTGCAGCGGCACATTGCCTGGGACATCGGCGCCCTTGCTGTGGCGCAAAGGGTTGCGGCCGCCCTCGATGCCCCGCTCATCGCCCAGAACTACTCGCGGCTCGTGATCGACTGTAACCGCGACCCTAAGGTTGTGAGCTCCATCCCGACCATGAGCGAACACATCCGTATTCCAGGTAACCTGGGCTTGACTGCGGCACAGATCAGCGCGCGGCGCAGGGAGCTCTTCGATCCCTATCACGAATGCATTCGGGCGTTGCTGGATGCACGACTGGCGGCGGGCCGGCCCACTATTCTGGTCGCCCAGCACAGTATGACGAACATCTTCAAGGGTGTCCGGCGTGAGATGCACGCGGCGATACTTTATAACCGCGACCGGCGCTTCGCCGGGCTGATGCTGGATGTGCTGCGCCGGGAGCAGGATCTGGTCGTGGGCGACAACGAACCGTACTTCGTCAGCGACGCCACCGACTACACCATTCCACGGCATGCCGAGGCGCGCGGACTGCCGCACGTGGAGATCGAAATCCGCCAGGATCTGATCGGCGAGGAGGCGGGTCAGTCCGAATGGGCGCGGCGCATTACCCGCGCGCTATGCGATGCGGAACAAGCCTTTACCGGAGCGTTCACATGAACCAGCCGCTCAGTCGTGAGATCGAGATCGATCCTAAGCATGCCGCGCTACTCTTTGTCGATGTGCAGAATTACAATTGCCGTCGCCATGGTGGGGAATACGCCCATCTGTCCGCGGCTGAGAGAGAGAAGCGTTACGGCTACTTTTTTCACACGCTCGAGCAACACGCACTACCCAATATGGTTCGGCTGCAGGCCGCTGCGCGCCGCGCCGGCATCGAGGTCGCCTACACGGTCATCGAAAGCCTGACGGCCGACGGTCGGGATCGCTCCCTGGACTACAAAATCAGTGAATTCAATGTGCCGAAGGGCTCAACGGATGCGCAGGTGCTGCAGGAACTCGTGCCCGTCGGCGATGAGATGGTCTTTCCCAAGACCTCCTCCTCGGTGTTCATCTCGACCAATATCGACTACATACTGCGCAATCTGGGCACTCGATCCTTGATCATCGCCGGGTGTCTGACCGATCAATGCGTTGACTCGGCCGTCCGCGACGCCTGTGACTTGGGCTACCTCGTCACTGTGCCGGTCGATGCCTGCGCGACGCTGTCCGCGGAGCGACACGACTGGTCGCTGCGCAACAACCGGGGTTACTGCCGTCAGATCACCACGCACGAGCTCATTGAAGAGATGGTGCGCTTGACCTAGTGGTCCACTTTGGGGCGTGCCGCACTCTTTGGGGGCGGTGCGTGGCACCCTTCAGGACGGGATGAGATACTGATTTCAGGAACCTAATCCCGCCAATTGCGCGCACATGGCACCTCTACGATCGCGCCTGAGTCTGCCGGAGGCCACCGGCCTTTCGCTCGCCGTCATATCGCCGACGGTCACCGCGGCGTTCAATATCACGCTGGTAGTGCAGGCGACTGGACCCGCCGCGCCGTTGGCGTTCGCGATCGGCACGGTGGCGATGGCGCTGATCGCGCTGTCATTCATGGCCTGCACCCATCGGGTCGCGCATGCGGGCTCGGCCTACGCCTACATCGCGCACACCTTTGGCCGGCGTCTGGGGTTCGTTGCGGGTTGGACCATGTTGCTGACTTACTTCGGATTTGGCACGGGCTTCGCGGCCCTGGTCGGCAGCTTCACCAGCGCGGCGCTCAAGCAGGCATTCGGCATCGACAGCGCAGTGCTGTGGCTGGTGATCGGGGGTGGCGCGCTGCTGCTCGCTTGGTGGCTGGCCTATCGCGACATGCGCTTGGCGGGTCGGCTGATGCTGTGGCTCGAAGGGGTGGCGGTGATCGGGATCCTGGGCCTTTGCATCAGCATCCTCCGACAGGCGCATCCAGATCCCGCCCAGACGCTGGCGACCTTGCGGCCTGCCGCGGGCTTTGGCGGCTGGTCGGGGTTGGGTTTTGGCATGGTCTTCTGCGTCTTAAGTTTCGCGGGCTTCGAGGGCGCTGCGACCCTGGGCGAGGAGACTGTCCATCCACGCCGAAACATTCCGATCGCGCTGTTTGCCACGGTCATCGGCTCCGGCGTGTTTTTCGTTTTCGTCGGCTATTGCGAAGTCATCGGCTTCGGGACAGGTGGGATCAAGGACTTGGCCAATTCCCAGGCGCCCCTAAATGATCTCGCCCTGCGTTTTGCCTCACCGCGAGTTGCCATCGCACTGGACCTTGCCGCGGCAATCAGTTGTTTCTCCGGAGTACTGGGATGCCTGGCGGCGGCGGGACGAATTCTGTTCGCGCTGGGTCGGGTCGGGCTCTCCTCGCCAATGGCGGGTGTCCATGCCGTCCATGGCACTCCCGCCGTGGCCGTCTCGGCCGCGGCCGTCGTGATCATTCTGACGTTCCTGATCTGGGGCCCCATCGCGGGGGCCGGCAATTTCTACAGTTACACCAGCACCATCGCGGCGCTCGCCCTGATCCTGGTCTACATCGCAGTGGGTGCCGCGGAGGTGGTGGAGGCCTCGCGCGAGGGGCGCATGCTGTGGCCGCTTGCCTGCGTGCTGGGCCCAATTCTGCTGCTGTGGGTGCTGTACCGAAACCTGTATCCGGTGCCGGACTATCCGAACAATGTCTGGCCCTACGTGGCCCTGGCTTGGATGCTGGCCGCCTGGGTAATCCTGCGGGTGCGTCCCAGGATCGGCGACGCGCCGCTGCCGACGGGCTTCATGCCCATGCATGGTGACCCGGCCGTCGCGGATACTCCGGCCGAGTCATGAAACCGATTCTGGCACTGAACGCCTTTGACATGAAGGCGGCGGCTGCCGGTGGTGCGCTTGAGGAGCTGCTGCGTCGGCGCGCTGAAGTATTCGGGTCGGCATCGGTGCTGTTCTACGAGCGGCCGCTGCAGTTCGTGCGCGGTCAGGGTTGCTGGCTCTACGATGCCGATGGCGTGGCGTACCTGGACGCGTACAACAATGTTCCCGCCGTCGGCCACTGTCACTCGCGCGTCGTTGAAGCGGCGGCAAACCAGCTGGGTCAGCTCAACACCCACAGCCGCTACCTCGATCGGCTCATCATCGATTTTGCGCAAGAGCTGTTGGCGACCGTACCGAGGGGCCTATCCAATATCACCTTCACCTGTACCGGCAGCGAAGCGAACGATCTGGCCTTGCGCCTCGCGGCGCACTTCACTGGCGGGACCGGCGTCATCGTCACCGAATCGGCCTACCACGGTAATACTGCCCGGGTGACGGAGGTGTCGCCCAGCTCATTCGCGCAATGGCGGCCGCCACCTTATGTGCGCACCGTGCCCGCACCCGATGGGCGCCTGACCTCATCGGCAGCCTTGGCGGCAGGTTTCGCCAACCAGGTCACGGCGGCCATCGCCGATCTGGAGCGGCATGGCCACCGCTTCTGCGCCTTGTTGATAGACAGCATTTTCTCCAGTGACGGGGTGTTTTCCGATCCGCCGGGGTTCCTGCGCGACGCTGTGAACGTCGTGCACCGTGCGAAAGGAGTGCTCATCGCCGATGAGGTGCAGTCAGGATTTGCCCGCACGGGCGCCTCGTTCTGGGGTTTCCAGCGGCACGGTATCACTCCTGACATCATTACCATGGGCAAACCGATGGGCAACGGTTACCCCATCGCGGCGCTGGTCACGCGCCCCGAGATTCTGGATACCCTGTGCGCCAAGGTCGGTTACTTCAATACTTTCGCAGGCTCCGCCGTCGCCGCGGCTGTCGGTCGGGCGGTGCTGCAGGTCATTGCGGAGGAGGGTTTGATGGAAAATGCCCGCCGCGTCGGCGAATACCTGAAACGAAGCCTGCTCGAATTGGCAGCGCGCCACCCCGGGATCGGCGATGTGCGGGGCGCCGGTCTTTATCTGGGGGTGGAGCTGGTACAGCCGGCCGATGGCTCCCCCGCACCCGAGAGGACTGCGGCAGTGATCAATGGACTGCGCGCGCGGCAGGTGCTCATCGGCGCGGCAGGCCGATTTGGAACGGTGCTCAAGATTCGTCCCCCGCTGTGCTTCTCGGTCGAGCATGCCGACCGACTCATCGCGAGTCTGGACGAGGTGTTGGGCGAGGTGCCATAGGAGGGTGGCCGCAGAATACACACCGGAGGTAGTGGCCGAACTTGAGCGCGTGGTGGCCCGGGACTTGTCGTGCTGGCAGCTCTCCGCTGCCACTGAAGTACGTTTGTTGAACCTCTCAGAGAATGCAACGTTTGCGTTGACCGATCCGTTGGGCGCGCGCGAGGTCATCCTGCGCGTGCATCGTGTGGGCTATTGCAGGGCGCAGGAAATTCGCTCCGAGCTGGCCTGGATCAATGCGCTGCGCAGCGCCGGGGTGATCGAAACCGCAGCCCCCATTGCAGGCCGTAATGGTGAGTTGGTCCAATGTCTCGAGTCCCCGTCAGGGCGCCCGAGCCGTTACGCGGTCGCCTTTGAGCGGCTACCTGGACGGGAGCCAGATGCCGGTGACGATGCGGTACCCTGGTTTGAGCGCCTGGGCGAACTGAGCGCGAAGATGCATGTGCATGCGCGCTCGTGGACCTTCCCGCCCGGGTTCTGCCGCAAGCGCTGGGACCTCGATGCCATGGTGGGGCCAAATGGCTATTGGGGCCCGTGGCGTGCGGCAATTGGCCTCGAGCGCTCCGGCATCGCGACCCTGGAGCAGGTACTGGCTGAGATTCGGCGCAGGATCGAGCGCTTCGGGATGGGCCCGCAGCGCTTTGGGCTGATTCACGCGGACCTGCGCCTGGCGAATCTGCTGGTAGCCGAACCGCACCTACAGATCATCGACTTCGACGACTGTGGTTTCAGCTGGTTTCTTTATGACTTCGCTTCGGCCGTCAGTTTCATCGAACATGAGCCCACTGTGCCGGACCTGCTGCAGGCCTGGGTCACAGGTTATCGCCGGGTGGCGCCGCTGTCCGCCGAGGAGCTCGAAGAGATTCCGACTTTCGTAGTGTTGCGGCGCATCCTGCTGATGGCCTGGCTCGCCTCGCATGCCGAGATTCCCTTTGCCCGTCAGTTTGGCGTGGCCTATACCGCGGGGACCGTGGCGCTGGCGGGCCAGCTGCAGCAAAGGCGCTTTTTGAATCGGGTATTTTCAATGTAGGGAGTTGCCGCATGTTCAGCCCACTCACGGGGCGTTCCGTCATCGTGACGGGCGCCAGCAAAGGCATCGGGCGTGGAATCGCGCTACGGTTCGGCCAGGCAGGATGTCCAGTGCTGGTGGTCTCGCGCAACGAGATGGAAGCTCGGGCGGTGGTAGATGAGATCCTCGCCGCCGGTGGCGAGGCCCGGGCGTTCGCCGCCGATGTCACACAGCCCGCGCAGATGGAGGCGATGGCCGCGGCGGCGCTGGCTGCATTCGGACACCTGGATATACTGTGCGCCAACGCCGGAATCTTTCCCGCGGCCAAGCTCGGTGCGATGACTGCGGCCGATTTCGATGCGGTCATCGGCACCAATCTCAAAGGCACCTTCCTCGCAGTATCGGCGTGTCTGCCGGCCATGAAGGCGCAGCGTTTCGGCCGCATCATACTCACCTCATCCATCACCGGACCGGTGACCGGTTTCCCAGGCTGGTCGCACTACGCCGCAAGCAAGGCGGGGCAACTGGGCTTTATGCGAACCGCTGCCATCGAGCTTGCTACCTCCGGGATCACCGTCAATGCCGTATTGCCGGGCAACATTCTCACCGAGGGTCTGACAGCGATGGGCGCGGACTATATTCGGCAGATGGAAGCTTCGGTACCGATGCGCCGGATCGGCACCGTCGCCGACGTGGCCAACGCGGCGCTGTTCTTCGCCAGCATTGAGGCCGGTTACATCACCGGCCAGAGCCTGGTCATTGATGGCGGCCAGATCCTGCCGGAGTCACTGGCCGCACTTGACCCCTAGTTCAAGCTCAGAAACCGTAGTTGAACTGGATACCGACCGTGCGCGGTTGATTGGTCGAGTACCGGACCAGCTGTGGCGCATTGAACTGGAAGCTGGTGTTATTGGCGGTGATCAGCGCCACCTTGTTCGCGAGATTGTCGAGATACAGGTGCGCCGACCAGGGGCCGTGGGCGAGCACCAGGCGAAAGTTCGCAATATTGTAGGAGGGCAGCGTGAGCCCATAGAAGTAGGCGACATCGTACGAGGTCCCGACGAAGGAATCATCCAGGCGCCCTGTCAGTTCATAGTCCCCGGGCAACGGCTGGGTGTAGATCAGGGCCGCACTGGCCGTGTCCTTGGGGATGTTCAGAATCGGCGCCGTGCAACTGCCCGTGACCGGGCATTGTGGGGATCCATTGGGCAATGTGACCTGCTGTGAGAGGTACTGCTGATAGGCAGGTGTGGGGTTGGTGATTCGCGCATTGGTGTAGGCGCCACTCAGCTGCAGTGCCAGATTTGCGGTGACCTTGGCGTGGATCTCCAGTTCGGGCCCGTAGGAGCGGCCATCGCCGGCGTTGTTGTAGTACTGGTAGCCGCACACCAGCGTGAACACCTGCTGTACGCCGTTCCACTTGATGTAATAAATGTCACTGTTGATGGTGAGCCAGTTGTCGAACAGCCGGGCCTTCTCGCCAATTTCATAATTCCACACGCTATCGGGCTTGAAGGACAACGTGCCCGGCGTGCAGTAGGGCGGAAGGTTCGACGGCGGGAGGATCTGATTGGCACCGCCGGGTCGGAAGCCCTTGGAAGCTGTCGCATACAGGTTCAAATCCGGACTCGGCTCATATGACAGGTTGAAGCGCGGGTTGTAACCCTTGTCGGCAGCCGTCGTCAGTGTCACTGTCCCGGGTACCGTATTCGGGGCGTCGTAGCCCCACGACTCCTCGTGCTGATCGCTGTTGTACTCGTACCAGCGTACCCCGGTCGCAAACTTCAGCTGATTCGTGATGGCATAGGAGCCATCCGCAAAGGCCGCGCTCTGGATGACCCGGTAGGGATTCCAGGAGGTGAAGTAGCTGCCATCAGGGATGCCGAAGGGTATCGTCGCGGGATTGGCGCTCTCCTCCTGCCACACCGAATGCAGCACACTGTAGAAGCCGCCGACCACATAGTGCAGCCCGGCGATATCGTGGGACGTCAGGCGCAGCTCCTGCGCGAACTGATGCGAGGGGTCAACTTCCGAATACGGAACGGGCACCAGCGGGGGATAGCTGCCAGGCGCCGGTGGAGCGGGGCCGGTGCAGGTGGCAGAAGGTACCGCGCAATAGTATCCGGGCGGACTCGGTGGGCCCGGCACATTTGCGTAATACATGGACAGCGTTGAATCCTCCGTCTGTCGCGCCTCACGGTTGAAGTACGACGTCGCGCTCGTGATGTCCGCGAAGCCCACATCGGTGGTGCCCGTCAGACCAAAGATCTGGATGTTATCGTGGATCGGCTCGCGCAGCGGGAACGCCTCGAAATGCGCATCGTATACCGGCCCGGGCGAGGTGCTGGTCGTGGGGGTGCTGTCGAGCAGGTCATACCCTCCCATCCCCAGGTCCTGAACCATGTAGAAGAGCGTGAAGGATGTGCCCTCGCGCGGCTGGACCAGCAGGCTCACCCGCTCATTCGAGAGTTGCTCGGTATTGACATTGTGGTCAACGCTGCTCACCGGGGCGGTGAGCAGGTCTCCGTAGGAGGTGGCCTTGACCAACGAGCCCGGAACCGGCCCGGGAGCGAACAGCGGCAGGGGGAAAGGGTTCAGTGTGACCTCATTGATCCAACCGCTGCGATATTTGTCACTCGCCACCAGTCGCAGCGCGATCATGTCACCGATGGGCACATTCAAGGCGAGGCTGGCACTGCCGTTGCCGCTACCGCCATGGGTGTCAGAGCCATCGATCTGCGCAGTGCCTTCCCAGGTGCCCAGCTTTGGCGGCGTCGTGATGATTTTGACTGTGCCACCCATGGATCCGGAACCGTACAAAGTGCCCTGGGGGCCGCGTAGCACCTCGATGCGTTCCACGTCATACAGATCCGGATCAATGACGACCTTGCCCGATTGCGACAAGGCCGGTGGTGACAGAGGGATTTCATCAAGGTAAAAGCCCACCGTGGGGGCCGCGCCGCCGTTTGAAGCGAGGCCGCGCGCATCATATTCGGTCAGTCCTGGGCCCGCTGAGCGCACAGAGAGCCCTGGGACACCGCCGATCAGATCCTCGATCCTGGTGATTCCCGCCGAGGTGAGCTGCTCGCCGGTCAGGGCGGTGATGCTGATCGGCGTGTCCTGGACGGTGGAGGTGAATTTCTCCGCCGTGACCGTGACTTCCTGGAGGCCAGCCTCATTGCTGGTGTTAGCTGCGTCTGCGGCCGCGGCCCAACGGGTCAACCCGGCCGCCAGCAGGGTGATGCACACCACCACCCATGGAGAATGCAACGATGAGAGTGGATTATTCTTGATTGGTCCCACCATGACAGTGTCCCTCGCGTTACTTGCGGGGAAGTTGCAAGGACCATACCACGCGAGTCAAAGGCCACTATCGCCCGCTGCCTGCGATGCCGCTGAGCGCCGCGCAGGGCCGTTGTGAACGGGCGCAATTGTCAACAATACCGCTAATATTGTTGCCATTTTTGTGCATACCGTCGTCGCATCAATGGACGCGATCAGCCGCCAAATCTGCGCCCCCCAATTCCCGCCGGCCAGGATGGCCGATGCGCCAAAGCTGGGCGTGTGGAGCGTGCACGGCACAAAACGGCGCACCATACAGCAAAAAGTTTGGCAACTTGCTAGTCTTTGCAGCGTATGACGCAGCCAAACAATAAGTCCTGGAAGACTTCCTTTCGCTCGCATTACTACCAGCAGGCACCCGAACCGGAGGATCCGAAGCTCGAGCGCGGCAAAACAGCGCTGTTGGTGATAGATGTTCAGAACGGTTATTTGGGGCGGCCCGATCCCGCGACGCTCGATGCGGCAGGCCGGGCGCTTTACGATTCGTGGACTCCGTTCCATACCCGGATGCGCGCCACGGTCATCCCGACGGTTCGCCGCCTTCTGGAGCGCTTCCGCAGCGATGGGCATGAAGTTCTGTTTGCGCGCATCGCCTGCCAAACCGCCGACGGGCGTGACCGCTCGCTCAGCCAGCGCATGCCAGGCTGGAATAATGTGCTCTTCACGACCGACTCCTGGGAGGCGCAGATCGCAGCGGAGGTTGCGCCGCGGCCCGGGGACATCGTAGTCACCAAGACGACTGACGGCGCGCTGACCGGCACGGCATTGCGGTTGATGCTCACAAACCTGGGCATCACGCACGTGGTGTGCTGCGGTATTTTCACCGATCAGTGTGTGGCATCGACGGTGCGCAGCCTGGCCGATGAGAGTTTCGCGGTTATCCTGATCGAGGATGGCTGCGCTGCGGGAACCGACGCTCTGCACCGAAGCGAACTTGAAATCATGAACATGATCTACTGCCACGTGATGAGCAGCGAGGAGTTGTTCGGCTACCTGCCGTGATCACAGCCGAAATTGCGCGACGAACGTCGGCGTCTGGATCCCCGGACGCAGCTTGGGATCCGGCTCGACTTCTCCTAGCGCCGTTCTGACCGGGACCACACCGGCCCAGGATTCCAGCGCGTAGTTTTCCTCATCATCAATCGGCGGCCCAGTCCTCACTTTCGCCGACACCCAAGGACGCTCAGCAGTATCACGCGCGTAACGGTCCGGAACGGGTTACGCGTCTCGGTGCCGACGACGGTGGTGGCCTCGAAGCCGACGAAACTGAAGAAGGCCAGTACGAGCCCGAGTCGAATGCCATCCGAGGTTCTGCCGCGCAGCGGGAGTTGTTACACGTCGACCACATGATCACGGGAGGCGATGGCGGCGCCTATGATCAGCAGGATCAGCAGCACCGTCACGCATTCGATCGATAGCGTTGCCCGGGTGGAAAGTTTGATGTCGCGGTAGGCCATACACCAGGAGATGCCGACCAGTGCAATGCTGATCAGGATGGCGAACGGCATCCCCCCATGATCGATCGAGGGCTGCTGGAACAGGATCAACAGGTAGTTGGCAGGCCGCGCTGGCCGCAGGCGTACGTTCACAGGCCTGAGGGCCGCCAGCGTGGACGGACCGAAGGAGGACTCTGGCGGCTTCGAGAAGTTACCGACGTAGATTTACGAGGCCCTCGGTGCGTTCGAGGAAGACAGCGAGATCCGCGGCATTCTCGGTGAGGAATTCATCCGCGTGTACCTTGCCATGAAGCGGCAGGAAGCCGCCCGGCTGCGGGATGCGATCCCGCCCGCGGAGACCAAAGAATATTTCGATGGCTATTGAGCAACCTCTGGACGATATCCCCTACGCGAGCTGTAGCGCACTCACCCAAGCGTATCGCGATGGTCGCGTGTCACCGGTCGAGGTAGCCACGACGCTACTCGAGCGCATCGCATGTCTCAACCCGCTCGTGAACGCATACGTTTTCATAGACCGCGAGTCAACCCTTGCGGCCGCGACGTTGTCAGGGGAGCGCAGGTGGCCGACGTGGCGCGGTCGAAGCAATTTCCAGGGCGCGAGAAGCTCTAAATATATCAGGCTCTGCCCCGACATCCGCGACCAATTGGACCGCGATCGGCATTGCGCCAGGTCCATTGGTCCACGGTACCGCCGCTGCGGGTTGCGCCGTCATGTTCCACAGATAAGTGAACGGGCACCAGCGCCAGTCTCCCGGCTCGAAGCCTTCGGGTGCCTCCCGAAGAAGGTCCGGTGGGCCGCAAGGCGTCACCGGACCTAAGAGCACGTCGTATTTCTCGAAGAGTGATCTGGAATAAGCCGCCAGCGAGAGGCGCTGCATAAGCGCCTTGTGGTACCCCACGATGTCGATGTCCTCGCCACGCCGGGCGATCGCCTGCAAATCCGGATCCATGAGGGCAACCGCACTTGGCGAATATGAATTTTGAAGAAATCCGGCGTAGGTTGCTTCCCAGAACACCATGAACGGTTCGTAAGGGTCGCACGGCCAAGCGGGCTTCACTTCCTCGACAATCGCGCCCTCACCCTCAAGGTAGCGCGCGGCGGAGGTGACCGCATTGGAAATTGCGGGCTCGATGGGCGGGGAGGGGACGCCGAAGTCCGGGGTCACCCCAACCCGCAAACCCTTGACCGAACGCTCGGCCCGGAAATGATCGAATGGGTAGGGCAGCGCATACGGGTCGCGCGGCTCGGGCTGGGAGATCACCTGCAGCATCAGGCGTGCCGACTCGACATCGCGTGCCATAGGGCCTACGACTGAATGAGGCATGAAGATGCTCGGTGGGAAGGCCGGCACTCTGCCGAAGGAGGGCTTGACGCCAAACACCCCTGTCCAGGCGGCCGGGATACGAATGGACCCCGCGCCATCTGTGCCCAACGCCAACGGTCCCATGCCTAACGCCAGTGCACTGGCCGCGCCTCCACTGGAGCCGCCCGGGGTCCGCGTCAGATCATAGGGATTTGGTGTCACGCCGTGCACGGCGCTTCGCGTAATTATCTTGGAGCCGGCTTCGGGCGTTGCCGTTTTGCCAAGCAGGATGGCGCCGGCGCTTCTTAAGCGCGCAACGGCCGGGGCATCTTCCGCAGGAGGGGGTGTGCCACGAAGCGCCTGGGAGCCGCGTACGAGCGGCCAGCCGGCGACGGCCACCAGGTCCTTTATCGATACCGGAACTCCGTCGAGGGGACCGATTGGCTGCCTTTTGCGCCAGCGCTGCTCCGAGAGAGACGCGGACCTGAGGGTCGAGATGGGGTCCAAGTACACAAACGCGTTTGCGATCGGATTCAACCGCCCGATCCGCGTCAGAAGTTCCGTGGTGACCTCAACAGGGGAAATATCGCCGTCACGGTAGCCCTGGGTGAGGGCGGCGCAGGATGCATAGGCGATATTATCCTGCGTTGTGAGCGTCGTGGCCTCAATAAGCATCAAAATATTCGCTCGTCTCCGCGGCCGGAATGGCATCGCGTAAGCGCATAGCCTCCTGGCGCTTCATGGCGAGGTACACTCGTATGAACTCTTCGCCCAGGACTCCGCGGATCTCGCTATCGGCTTCGAGTGCCCCTAGCGCCTCATAGATTTCCGTCGGCAGTTTCTCGAACCTGCTGTCATCCTCCTTCGGGCCGTCGACACCCGCAGAGAGGGGGCGGCTCTTGGCAATGCCGATGAGCCCTGATGCGATGGCTGCGGCTGCTACAAGGTAAGGATTGGAGAGTGCGGCTGGGACTCGGATCTCGATGTGCGTATCGTTGTCCCCCGTTGCCTTGACCCGCACGCTGGCCGATCGATCCTGAATGCCCCAGGAGATATTGGAGGGGGCGTATGTGCGGGGGCGAATACGGCGGTAACAGTTGGGGGTAGGACTCCAGATCGCCATGGCACCGCGGGTATGCTCAAGGACTCCTTGGATGAAGTTGCCGCATTGGGCGCTGATCCCGTGCTCGAGCTTCGTATCTAGAAACACATTCGCGCTTGTGCGCTTGTCCCACAGGGACACGTGAAAGTGGCAGCAACTGCCCGACAAGCCCTGGTAAGGCTTGGTCATGAAAGTTGCCAGGAGCCCTTGAGTGCGCAGGTACTCCTTGACCGTGTTCTTGAAAATGAAAGCCTGGTCTGCCGCCTTTATGCCGACAGAAGCCCCGTAGTTAATCTCGTACTGGCCTGGGCCGTGCTCGACATTTGAAGTGATGATGTCGATGCCTTGTGCCTGGAACATGGCAATTAGACGGTCAATGGCGGGAAACTGGTGGGTACGCTCGGTCACGAAAATGGGCTGTCCATCGAACACTGGTTTTCGCGTCGTGGGATCCACGACGTAGAACTCATACTCGTGGCCCATCATGACGTCATATCCCATCGCTTCAGCGCGGGCCAATACCTGCGTCAGAACGTAACGAGGAAGGGCGTACTGAGGGGTACCGTCGTACCACATGGTGTTGCACAGAACACGCCCCATGGCTTCGAGCCATGGTACCGGCGTAAGAGTGCTTGTGTCGGCAATCATCACGCAGTCTGAATAGTTGCGCTCCTCGTTGTATCCTGAGTTGCGGACAGGCATCGAATAGGAATCAAGGGCTAGCATGCCGCCGTATAGGTTCAGTCCTGTGCGCAGGTAGCCCGCGACGTGATTGAGCGGCACAGTCTTGCCGCGGCTCAAGCCCGCCATATCGGCGACTTCAAAGCGTAGAAACTTGTAACCGGCCTTGGAGCAGACCTGCACGAACTGCTCTGCCTCTTCCTTTGTATGCGTACGCATCTTGGGGCGCTCCGCGCCAGGATCCAACGCTAGACCTGCAAGCGACGTAGGATCGGCGATCCGTGCCATATCAGCGGGCATCGGCAGACCCCTTGCTGAGGGTTACGACTTCGAGAAAGCGGTCGCTTAAAGTCTTCGCGGTCTTATTAAATTCTGGAAGGAGCGCGAGGGTCTCAACGGCCAATCGCTCACTCGCGCCTGCGCCAAGTGCTGCCTCAAGTGAAGCCTTATAGGCAGGAATGCGCCCCCAATCATCGACGGTTTCTTCGGTGATCTCGGCGTGAAACTGAAATCCGAACGCGTGCGGACCCCAGCGAAACGCCTGGATTGGGCAAGCGCCGGTCTCTGCCAACACGACCGCATCAGCAGGGACGGATTTGACCTCTGCCCCATGCCATTGGAATGTTGTGAGCGGGGAAGGGAAGCCGTGCAACAGAGGGTCCTCGACGTGGTGCCGGGTCAGGCGCACCGAGCACGGGCCAACCTCTGCCTCTGCGGCCAATGCCACATGTCCCCCGAGTGCCTCGGCGAGTAACTGATGACCTAGACACACTCCGAGAAACGGCTTCCCCAGCTCCACCACGAACTTGCGGATCGCTGCGATCTCCGGCCCAAGCCATGGGTGCTCCTGTTTCTGCCACACATCCATTGGCCCACCCATGACAACCAGGGCATCGTAGGCTGCCAGGTCTTTCGGGATCTGCTCACCTTCATCCAGTTCGATGGCGGTCGAGCGCACGCCCGCCTCTTTCCAAAATTTTCTAAAAATGCCCGGGTGTTCGACATCCACGTGCTGGAATACCAGGAAATGCAAGATTGCTCTCCCTCTGCCGTAGCTGGCAGGTTGCTTAGACTCTAGTCGGTCTGCTTCGGACGGCCAGTGCCACGCGCACCGGCGATCATACTGCCACTGCCCCCCGGGGGACCTTTACAGCGGACGGCCGCATCGCGACAAGGCTTGCGATCTTTTTCACCGCGACCGTGATTTCCGACGGGGTGAGCGCACTGTAGCCCATCAAAAGTCGGCGTTCGGGACCGGCAGGTGCCCCCATCTCGATGGCGCCCGCGCGGGCGGGGGTATAAAGGCCCACGCCGATCTTGTGCGCGCGGGTGGAAAGCTCATCCGCGGTCGGGAACTCTGGCGGCAGGGTCCACACCAGGTGCAGACCCGAGTCTTCTCCGGAGATCTGAACCGTCTCGCCAAAAGCGCGCCGCAGCTCATTCACGAGCGTGTCACGGCGCAGCCGATAAAGGGTACGAATCCGTCGCAGGTGAGACCGAAAGGTGCCCTCTTGGATCAATGAGGCGAGCACGGTCTGTTCCAGCCACGGTTGTCCGTAGCTCGTCATGCTCTTGACCGCAATGGCCGGCGAAACGAGCTCGGAGGGCAGGGCCAGGAACCCTAAGCGCAATCCTGCGCCGATCGCCTTGGAGAAGGAGCCGATGTAGATGACGCGTTCGTTCTGATCCAAAGCGGCAAGGGCTGCGATGGGCGGTCGGTCGTAGATGATCTCGCTGTCGTAGTCATCCTCGATGATGTAGGCGTTGGCCGCCTTGGCCCACCCGAGTAGCGCCTGGCGGCGTTCCAAGGTCATAACGGCGCCGGTAGGGAACTGGTGCGAAGGTGTCGTGTAGACAATCTTGCCTTCGACCCCTGCCAGCGCCTCCACTGAAATGCCATCGCGGTCCACTGGTATCGGATGCAGCTTTGCACCGTAGCTGCGAAATAGGACCGCCGCGGCACCATATCCTGGGTTCTCGATCGCCACCACGGTGGACTGCTGGATCAGAAGCCGCGAGATGATGTTGAGCGCCTCCTGGGCGCCCGCTGTGATCACGATGCGCTTGGGGCCCGCGAGAAAGCCGCGGGTGGTTGAGATGTGTTGAGAAATGGCTTCGCGCAGGTCCGGATCGCCGGCCTGCCCACAGTATTCGGCAAGTCCCGGGTTGGTGGTCGCAAGCTTCTGCATGACCAACCGCTTCCAAGCTTTGAGCGGGAACTGACGCGAATCGGGTCTTCCGTACCAGAAGTCGATTGCGGCGCGGGCGCTGTCCATATTGATCAGTGTCGGCACCTCGCGCGGCACCACCACCGAAGGACGCGGCTCCGACATAACAGGTTTGCGTGGCAAGGGCGCGTGTGTCGCCGCACCGATGGCCTCATTGATGACGCGACACACGAATGTGCCTAAGCCCTTGCGGGTCTCGATATAGCCTTCGCTCATGAGCCACTCGTACGCGAGAAGGACAGTGGTGCGCGAGACTCGTAAGTCGAGCGCAAGGTCGCGAGTGGACGGAAGTCGGATGCCCGACGGGTAGGTACCGCTTAATACTTTGTCCCTGATAAAACCGTAGATCTGCTCCTGCAGACTCAGGTCAGTTTCGTGATCCAGGGCAATAGGCAGTGACATATAACCCACCCTCACCATCTTGGGCCATCTTTTCGTGATGCGCCCAGCGACGGTGCACGTGCACAGCGCCCCCCTCTTAGTTCTTTCGCTCAAAAGATCGGCGCGTGCGTGGTACGAAACGCGCTCTGTTTTTCTGCCTATTGTTGTACCACTGGGCTGCTTTTGACGCAACGCTAGAGGCGTTTGCGGGTGGTATGGTCGGGAGCGGCGCGGGTGGATCTAAGTGAATGCCGGCGCTCTCGATACAGATGAACTGCTACACGTCAAAGAGAAGCACCATGAGTATTGATCAGGTAGCCGTCGAGCCCCTGCTTTCCGCCAGCGCCGAAGTTGTCGCTCAAACAAGCGCGACTGGCCTGAGACGCAACTACCTATCTCTGTTTGACGTGATCGCTCAGGCGATCGGAGTCATTGCCCCTTCAGTGATGCCAGTCCTGGCACTGCCCTCCGAGTTCGGAATGGCGGGCCACGGTTCATGGTTGAGTTACGTCATCGCAACCGCCGCCCTAGTCTTGGTCTCGTTGAACATCAACGAGTACGCGAAACGCGAGGCCTCTCCGGGCTCCTTGTATATTGTGGCGGCTAAGGGGTTGGGTCCGCTATGGGGCGTCCTTAGCGGTTGGTCGCTGCTGATCGGCTATGTGTTCACTGGGGCCGCGGTTGTCAGCGGGGCCGCCAACTACCTGCCACTCATCTTTCGGGCACCATCGATCGAGCACGGCGGGATGACCTTGGCGATAGCGTTCAGTATCATCGTGGTGCTGGGTTCATGGTATCTGGCATATCGGGACATTAAGCTCTCCACCCGTTGCACGCTATTGATGGAGTGCACAACGGTATTGCTGATCCTTGTCATTGCAGCCGTTGCGCTGACGGCGCGGGGCCATGCGGTGGACACTCAGCAGTTGTCAATGCATGGCAGTTCATCGAGCGGCGTTCGCCTAGGGCTGGTACTGGCCTTCTTCAGCTTCGTTGGCTTCGAGGCGGCGACCGTGGTAGGCACGGAAACGAGAAACCCATTCAAAACAGTGCCACTCGCCGTTCTGCTCAGCGTCATCCTATCCGGGCTGTTCTTTACCGTCGTCGCCTATGCGGTCATTGGAGCCTTCCATGGCCTTACGCCCACGCTTGATAAATCGGACGCGCCGTTAAATCAGATCGCCTCAAGCCTGGGGATGAACTGGATCGGAACGCTCGTTTCCGCTGGTGTCGCCATGTCATGTTTCGCAGCCATCATCGCCTGCATAAATGCCGGCGCGAGGGTTTTGTATGCTTTGTCGCGACATGGACTTGCTCATAATTCCACGGGGCGGGCTCATGCGAGCCATGCGACCCCTCACACGGCCGTTACGACTGTCGCAGCAATCACCCTGATCTCATCGCTGCTCCTAACAATTCACAAGACTAACCTTGTCGATGCGTTCGGATACTTCGGAACGCTGGCCTCGTTCGGGTTCCTGGTGGTGTACATGCTCGTATCAATCGGGACTCCTCTTTACTTGAAGCGCATCGGTGCCTTAAGGCCGAGACACCTGTTCGTCTCCGCCGCATCAATGGTACTAATTTTTGTTGCCATTGAAGGTAGTTTATTCCCTGTACCGGATTGGCCGACGTGGATCATTCCGTATCTCTTTGTCCTGATCGTGGCGCCGGGCATGATCTACTTTGGGTATCTTAAGTGGCGCGATCCCGGTCGGTTGTCCGCAATTGAAGCGGATCTGCTAGAGGATAGGGTGGATCACTAGGGCCTGTTGACTCTACTAGATAGTGGGAATGCGGCTGCAGGGCGCGAGCCTGGACCCAGCGGTATCAACTGCAGTCGATCCCATGCGGGCAGCAGCGTGGCATCGGGCTTGCTGCCGCCACTCACGATCGAAACACGCTCTGACCAGATCAGCGGGCTGGAGCGACCGTGGCGGTAAGCCTCCTGCAATATCCGTCAGCGAGGGACGGCAGCCCAATAGTGCTTTTGAGGCGCTGTGAAACATGACTTGGTCGTGCGGATACGCGCCGTTCAACTGTCGGAACAACGGTTCATGTAAGCTCTCTGTGCAGCCAGGCCAGGTTCTCGTTTCTAAATCCGACGTTGCATGTCCACAGGCCGCAGCCTCCTTGGCAGAAGTCGCGACGACCGCATCGCACTGCCGGTTCTCGGCCTTCAGCCTCTCGACCACGCACCCAGTGCGGGGTACGCTCGTACTGCCCGTCGGAATCGCGGTTCACGCAGCCGGAAGTCACAGGCGAAACTTCGACACGAAACCCGGCATTTGAATTTCTGGGCGCAACTTCGGATCGGGCTCCACTGCGCCTAGGACCGAATTGACGGGAATTACGCCCGCCCAGGACTCGAGGGCATAGTCTTCCTCATCATCAATCGGCGGCCCGGTTCTCACCTTGGCTGAAACCTCGTTCAAAGGCAGGCGAAGGACCGAGGTCACCTTCCACTCCTTCTCCGTAGGCTGGCGTGCATGCTCCCAGAGTCCGGGCATGACGCGGTCGCTGAAAGCCTTAAGTGCGACGCGTTTTGCCTCTGCATCAAGCAGCTCGGCGTTTCCGAAGGCCATGATGGACCGGAAGTTAATGTTGTGGTTGAAAGCGGCACGAGCGATCACAACACCGTCGAAATGTGTGACGGAGAAGCAGATTGGGATCCCGCTGGCTTGTCCCTTTAGCATGCGGCTTGCCGCCGATCCGTGCCAATAGACATGATCATTCACTCGCCAGTAGTTGGTAGGAGTCACAAAGGGCTGTCCGTCGATTACGTACGCGATGTGACACACCAGGCCCGCATCCAAAATGGAATAAATGGTCTCCTTGTCATATTTGGCAAGCCAACCATATCGACGAATGACCGTACGCTCAGTTGGTGCGGTCTCTTCATGGGTCATTTCAGTCATGTGATTTAGCCCTGTGATTTTCTTCTTTCGAAAGTCTGCTCAAGAAATGCCAGCATTTGTGCTGACGTGTGAAACTTAATTCTCGAGCGGCCAGATGCCGTTCCGCGAGCGCGCTCCATCGCTTCAAGCTGCAGCCACTCCTGAAAGGTCACGTAACGGTGCCCTCTCGCTTGGAGTATTTGAGCCAAGCCATCCGAGCCGGTTAGCTGCCGCTCTGGCGCTCGGGCAGAATCCTCCGCTAATACTTGCGTTAAGCGTTCTGCCTCAGACCGACAGGTACCGATCGTGCCGCTGGCTCCTCGGGCGGACCACCCGACGGCGTAGAGCCCCTTGATGGGCTTACCTGTATTATCGAGCAGGCGACCGCGTTCGTTGGACAAAGAACCGTTGGAGAGGGCAAGGCAGCTGCAATGACTACGGTTTAGCTCGTAACCTATTGCCGTGATGACCGTGTCGACCGTCAGGCGTTTATGATCGGAGGGGCCGTGCTCACGGGCGAGGGAGACTTCGAGGCCATCATCAGCTGCCATGATTAGCTTCGGTGTCGACCAATAGTGGATCGTGAGCCGCCGAGCACCCACCCCGGGTGGCCTGTCGGCAGCCGCCTTGAGGACCGCCATGGCGTCCCTTGCGGCGAGGGATATATCAGTATCGCAGTCTCGCGGCCGTTCCCGCTAGTCTGCCTCGAAAACCACCTCCACCCCGGGAAGCTCCAGGAGCTCCTTGATGACGGGGGCTGAGAAGCGGGTGTGCGTAGGTCCTCTTCTGCCAACCAGGTGAAGCTCTTTGACCGGGGCGCCTTTGAGAATCTCGAATGCGGATTGTGAAATGTCAGTCTTCGACAGTGTCTCCGGTTCGCAGAGCAGGATGCGAGCCAGATCTACCGCTACGTTGCCATGGCCGAAAATGCACACCCGGCCACGACCTAAGTCTGGGGAGAAGTGCGCGTGGTCAGGGTGGCCGTTATACCAACCGACCATCTGAGAGGCAGAGTACACCCCATGATCGGCCATGGAAGGAAGGTTTAGAGTTCGGTCCGCCGAGGCGCCTATGGCCAGAACCACCGCGTGATGGGTCGTCTTGAGCTCATCCATGCTTACATCGCGCCACACCGCCGTATGGCCGAAGTACCGAAGCCGCGGGTTGTTCCCAATTCGTTCGAAAATGGCAGTCACAGATTTCAAGGATGCATGATCCGGAGCGACCCCATACCTAACCAGGCCGTACGGGCTCACCAGGCGCTCCAGAAGGCTCACCTCAGCCGTCGGGATCGCCTTAAGGAGTGCGCCTGCGGCATAGAACCCGCCAGGGCCCGCACCCACTACCGCCACTTTGAGCCCTGGCGCCACAATCTAGAGGCCGAGGTCGGCGCGGCGCTGCATGGCGCCCGGCAGCGGCGCCTGCTTGAGGAGGATAACTGGTAAGGCCGCCGCCCGCTCCCGGTTGAGCTGGGCCCATTCCTGCAAGGACTCCGGCAGCTCATTTTCCTTGTAAATGGCCTTAACGGGACAAACGACGATGCAGGCGAGGCAGTCGATACACTCCTCGGGGTCCACATACACCATCTTGTCGTCGATGTGGAAGCAGGCCGCCGGGCATACATCCACGCATTCCGTGAAGCGACATAGACGGCAGTTGTCCGTTACCACCACGGTCATTTCCAGTCTCCAAACTTACTTAAGCGCCCTGCTTCGAGGGTAACTCCCAAGGGCTGACCTGTGGGTATCCACGGCGGCCCTTCACCTTAAGGCCACTCCCCGCGCCCAGCGATGAAGCCAACGCCGTATCGTGCGAACCCATCCTGCTTCAACTGCCGAATGCGCAAACCTTAAGGCGCATGCCGGGGCGTAAAGGCGCGATCACGATGGCCGCTCGAGGTCCGCTGGACTTATGAATTTCTTCCCACTGGCTATACCAATCACTCGGCGCTCCCTCACTCAATTTTTTGATGCACCATGTGCGCTCGCCATTTGAGCAAATTGTACCGCGATGGAGCATTCAATCATTGCCACCACGGCGCAATTTGAAATGAACGTATCTTATCCACCTATTTCGCTATCACTTCGTGTTTCGCAGCGTATTCGCATCTTGACCATCTTGAGTGGCCGCACATCAGATGATCGCAGTGGTCATATCAATGACATCTGTGTTCCGCGTACAACGTGGTCCTCGAAGAACTAAATCCATTCGGGGAGATCATCATGACCGTGCGGAAGATCAGCAAGCCATCAAAATGTCGACAAGCTGCGCGCAGTGTTGCAACGCTGCTCCTTGCTACTACTTGTGGCGCACTCTTCACCACGACAACGCTGGCGGCGGACGCCATCGCCACTGCTTCCGATGCGACCGATACGACCGATACGACCGCTTTGCCAGAAGTGACTGTGACGGCGGAGAAGTTCAGCTCCACGGTGCAAGCGACGCCCATCAGTATCTCCGCGTTCACCGGAGCTCAGCTTCAGGAGCAAGGAATTACAAGTGTAGAAGATCTGGCTCACGAGGTACCCGGAATTTCCATGCGAACGGCGGGGCCTGGAGAGACCGAATACGAAGCTCGAGGCCTCGCCTCCAACGGTGGCGCAGCACCGACCGTTGGCTTCTACCTGGATGACATACCGCTTTCCCCACCCGCGCTTGCCCAAATCGGTAAGGTCGTTATCGACCCCGACATCTACGACCTGAACCGTATTGAGGTCTTACGCGGACCGCAGGGGACTCTTTACGGATCCAGCTCCATGGGGGGCACCGTAAAGCTGGTCACCAATCAGCCCCAATTGAATACATTTGAAGGGTCTACTCAAGGGACGGTTTCCTGGACTGACCACGCCGCGGAGAATGGCGGCGGCAATCTGATGCTTAACATTCCCATAGGAGATCTGCTGGCAGTGCGTTTGGTCGGCGGAGACTCCTTTCGAAGCGGATGGATCAGCCGTACGGTTCTTGATCCGTTCCCCGAGGAGAACGGCACGGCCCGGGGTGATGTTACCAATGCGCCTGTCGCGTCTGTGACTCCTGGCGTGGATACGCTAAGTATCTACAGCTATCGGGCCAGTGTTCTGTTTACGCCGACGGAAAATTTCTCGATCACTGGCTTTGCCATGTACCAGCGAATGGTGATGGGCGGCTACGACGAATTCGACTACCCTCCGGGATCGCAGTACCTTACCCATTTTGAGGCTTTCCCCGAAACCGAGCCGTTTAATGACACGGCGCACGTCTTCAGCCTCAACGCCACCTACCATACCGGTTTTGCCGATCTCACCAGTGCAACCTCTTACTGGTATCGATCCGAGTTCCAAAGTCAGGATGCTTCCGAGAACATATCGGTTGTAAATGGAACCGACTACTTGCCATCCTTTTACTCCGAACGGGATCTGAGCCGCCAGTTCAGCCAGGAATTCCGCTTGAGCTCTGTCGACAATGATCGTCTGCACTGGACTGTTGGTGCGTTCTTCTCCGAGCTGCGGTCGGTGTGGAACCAAGATGCAGGCAGTCCCGAAAATGACGCTCCAAATTCCGGGGGCAACGGCACCTTCTACTACTCGTGGAACCCGTATCAGATCCAGCAGATCGCTCTGTTCGCTGATGGCTCGCTCAAAATCACCGATCAGTTCAAATTCGAAAGCGGCGTGCGCTGGTACCGGTATCAGAGCCATCAGATCGAGAATGAGACCGGTTCCGATGGCCCGGTCGATCAGCCGCCGCTCGAAACTCGCGCCTCCGATAGTGGGTACAACCCACGGTTCAATTTCTCATATTTGCCTACGGAGGACCTCACGGCCTACATATCCGCCTCCAAAGGATTCCGTCCAGGTGGTGCCAACCAGATTATTCCGCCCTCGAACTTGCCGCCCTACTGCACCCCTACGGCGCCTCTCTCTTTCGGACCGGATAACGTTTGGGACTACGAAATAGGCGAGAAATCACGCTGGTTCGACCATCGGTTGTCTGTCAATGCGGATGTTTTCTACATCCAATGGATCGGGGTCCAGCAGGCGCCTCTGCTTGCGTGCGGGTATCAGTATGATACGAACGGCGGTGACGCCCACTCGTATGGACCGGAGCTTGAGGTCAGTGCGCAGCTGGGTGCCGGCTGGTCCTTTTCCCTCAACGGTGCTTACACCCAAGCCAAGTTGATACACCCCAACGCCGCATATTTGGTCTACCTCACCACCGTTGCGACAAAACAGGACGGCAGCATCTACTGTCCATCCGGCACGAATTGCACGGCACCGATCCTGAATATCCCGAAGGATACCGCAAGCATCGCGCTCTCCTACACGACGAGTCTGTTTAATGACTGGACCGCGGTGGCCCGGGTGTCGGCGGACTACACGGGCACGACGCCGGATGAGGCCTTTTACTACGATATCGTCCTGCCGTCGTACACGATCGCGAACGCTCGACTGGTTCTGTCGAAAGGCCCTTGGTCCGGCAATCTCTTCGTCAACAACTTCACCGACAAAGTGGCGGAGCTGACCGCGAACAACACGGCATTCAGCTTCAACATCCCGCAGCTGACACGCTTTTCGACTAACCAACCCCTTACAATTGGAGCCCAGATTAACTATAAATTCTGATGCCGGAACGCCCGCGTTTGGGAAATCGGCCTCGATATCTCGAGCGCGCGTCTTGCTCCTACGTATTTTTGCGGGCATCCGATGGGCCTGCGTCGAAGGCCTGCCGAGGGCGTGAATTGCAGCAGCCATGAATTGTCCCACTTGGAGACCACCTGAATTGCTTGAACGGCACGGCAAATGATGCCGGAAGGCTGGCATCAAGTCGCATTCCCAATTACGTCCATTGTGACAGCGGTACCGTCGCGGCAATCACTTGATTGTTCTTCAACTTTCGTATTCATCGATCCGCCGCTGATTCCTCTTGCTCGCTCATCAGTTTACTTGCTGTTGCCTCGTACCCACAGTTTCCACCTTGGGTTTCTGAAGGAGGATCAGCGCCGATGGAGGTAGGGCGAGCCCACGCTGCCCGGGCGTGGTGGCGGCTTGTCAGCTGGTTCAGACGGACATGGAACGGCGCACCGCCCGGACGGTGCAACCTCAGTTCGAGGAGGCGTGGGAAGTAGAAGCGGGGTTCCTGTCTGAGAAGGTACCGTCCCGACAGGAAGCCCAAAGCGAGGCTCGGCAAATCCCATTACGTGGCGCAGGCTTGGTTGCGAGAGTGAATGTTGCAGACGCCTGGCCGGGTTGGTCCGTTGAGGTTGGCCATACAGGCCGGAGGACCGGAAGGCTCAGTTACGGAGCCGAACCTTGGCAATTGTCGAGCCGAGAATTCACGGTGGACCCTCTTGGGATGTTGCCGATATTCCTTGGCCTTCATCGCGCCGCTCGATCGCGACCGAGCTGAGACTCTGAGGGTTTCGGTCGTTTTGATAGTAAATGCAGGATAGGCCGCTGGCCGCTTTTGTCACACACTGCGTCTCATGTCAGCTGACGCCTTCATCCAGATTCGCGTGACCCCCGAGGTCAAATGCCGCCTTCAGGCTCTCGCGGACAGGGAGCAGATCACCGAGTCGGCGCTAGTCCGGCAGCTGCTGGTCACCATGCTTCGGGTCCAGGAGCCCGTGGCAGATCTCAAGCAAACGGGGGGCGCTCGATGATGCGAGACTCAAGGTTGTACGTGCGACTGGACTTCCCAGCTTTTCGTGGACGCGCCAATCTAACGGCGTTACCGGCGTGGAGGAATGCCGATGCGCACGAAAGCCAGTACGGGAAAGGCCCGTCAGACCTACGAATTTATCAAAGCCCACCGTAGTCGCTTCGATGTTCGAACGATGTGCCGCATACTGGAGGTGGCGCCAAGCGGCTACTACGCCTGGCTGAACGAGCCGGTCTGCCAGCGGGCCCTGGAAGACGTTAGGCTCTTGCGGTTGATCCGCGCCTCGCATGCGGCAAGCCACGGTATCTACGGTGCCCCAAGGGTGTTCCTCGACCTTCGGGAGGCCGGAGAGACCTGCAGCAAGCACCGCGTGATGCGGTTGATGCGCGTAAACAAAATTCGAGCGGTTCGAGGTTATCGAATCCGGCACAGCGCCGCATCCAAGCCCTCCGAGCTGATTCCCAACCTCCTCCAGCGAAAGTTCGACGTCGCCAGTCCCAACAGGGCTTGGGTTACGGATATAACCTACATTCGCACCTGGGAAGGATGGCTCTACCTCGCTGTGGTCATGGATTTGTTCTCCAGAAAGATCGTCGGGTGGTCGACACGACCGACAATAGCCCGCGAGCTCGTACTCGACGCAGTGTTAAAGGCCGTACGCCGGCGCCGGCCGCGCAAGACTGTTATCCATTCTGACCAAGGCTCGCAATATGGCAGCGACGACTGGCGCAGGTTCTGCAAAACGAATCACCTCGAACCGAGCATGAGCCGTCGTGGAAACTGTTGGGACAACGCAGTCGCGGAATCATTCTTTAGCAGCCTCAAGAAGGAATGCATCAAGAAGAAGATCTACAGAACACGTGAACTTGCGAAGACCGAAATAGCCAACTACATTGACTCTTTCTACAACCCAACTCGCCGCCATAGCCATTTAGGTGGTGTAAGTCCTGAGGAATTCGAGAAAGCCGGACGAAGACGCCGACGCGTCCATTGAATCCTGGGAAGTCCAGGAGGATCGGAAGCTACTGAAAGCCCGAGCGCTTCTCAGAGGCGTGCCTTCGGCGACTTATGTTTTCCTGCTGGTCCGCAGTCATCTTCATGGGGTCGCGCCCCTTCCTGAGGCGGAGCTACTCGCCGTCAAGTAGTCGGTTGCCGAGCTTCGATCGATTGGGCGGGACCTGAAGTCGATGGTCCGGGCAATGAGCCGGGTCGGGTGATGGCCCGGAGCCTGGTCAGCGCGATGTGCTGCGCCTGATGAAGGTGGGCGACGTGCTGCTAGATCGGATCAAGGCGTTGTGTGTCGCCAACATAAAGGCCTGGGAGACCGGCAATGCCGAAGCGCCTCATTCAGCTTGAGGGTAACCCTCTTTTTGATCTCGTCTGAGGTGCTCCCCGCGAATAGTACGGTGTAGGAGTAGAGTCCGCCACATGGTGCTCTGGGTCCCGCGTTAGGTCCGTCTAAAGCTGGAAATTCGCAGGTCGCGCCATGCATGTTCCGACAACTCGCATTTCCAGCCACGAACAGAGGCCACGATCCGTTTCAGCCCAAGTTGCAGCGGGAAGCCGGATTCACGTACGGCTTTTATCAACTCTTCCGTATCCACCGTGTTGCCTCCTTGCGGATGTATGCGTGTCAGGTGCCGAGCACAAGGTCTTTCAGTGAATCAGCGCGCCGACAACTCCGCGAAAGCGCTTGCCATCAAGACTCTGGCGCCGGCCAACGAGGGATAGTCGGGGCCGCCGATAGTGCGTAGGTGGTCCAACGAGTTGGTCGCTCCAGTACCGCCGAACGCCTCGAGGGGGTAGAAAGTGGAACCAATTCTGGAACCCATCGCCCACAAAATAGTGGAACCCAAGAGGGTCAGCGAAGAAAACACTTCAATGGAATCATTGGTGGGGATGACAGGACTTGAACCTGCGACACCTACGTCCCGAAATGTCCCGGAAAGTAGGGGTACGCCTGGAAGTATCCCACACACTACGGCAAGAAGCTGCCAATGTGTTCACGCCGTTACGCGCGCCATCGATGCCCGTCAGCTGCTCTACTAGAGGTTCACGCCTGGTAGATCTTACGCCATTTGATTTGCGCGAGTCCGGCTTCGCCTCGCTCCCCAGGCTTCGATACACATTCAGTCCTAAACGAACTCCCGGCGCCTCCTCAATCTCGGCAATCCCGCGACTGCGGGCGACTACTGTTTGCACTGTTATCGCCTCGGTGAGAGGCCATAACAATAGACCCTTGACTGCAAAAGTTGGATAACTGCGCTGCGATGCAGTCGAAGCGGTAATGTGAAGGCAATTCCCCTGGCGCCCAATTTCAATTATTGTCGAGCCTTCCGGAGCAATATCACCGAGCAGGTAGAGGGTCGTCGAATCCCTGCGGAATATAGAGCCATCAACTCCACGTGTCAGAGAGTTCCGCTGGGGGTGGACTTCAAAGCCGAACGCTACAAAAAAAGGGGCGGCGCAGATAGATGAGTGTTTCGAAGCGAGCGCTGTCGATTGTATTCACCTTTGAGCTGCAGTAGGACTTATTCCGTGCTGGGATCTTTATGAATGAGGTGATAGTAATTCGGAGATCGCAGTCTGCTTTCGGGATGGGCCATGTCGGCTGGGCGTATCAGCAAAGTAATGGTACGTGGATGTGTGGTGCTACGGAGAACCCAAAGTCGTGTATCGGCTGTAGTGGAGAGGACAAAGGCTTTTGGTCTCTTCCCTACGCCGCCGCCGATGTGCCAAGCATATTCGGTACCGCGCGGAAGCTGCCGGCAGGAATGTGCCCTCCCTATACTGACTACAAGATCGTGAAGGCCGCGCGGCCTAATACTGCCGAGGCGTGGTCTAGGGTTTGCTGGTGCCGTAAGCGGCCATTTGAGGTTCCATATCGTGATTGTTTAGATGATACCTACGATATCTTGACCGCATTTGGTGTTAAGTCTTTGCCGCCACCAATTGTTGCGGCACCAAATCTATGGTTCGACCTCATCCGAAGTACCTCCAGACCTGTGCCGCGTGGTGGTCCTGTCCCGCCAGCAAGAAGGGAAAAGAAGCTGGTCAAGGGTGCGCCTAGCATTTGGCGAGTTCACGGGACCCCGGAATTCGAGGAGCTGAATGAGCTATTGGCGACGTATTCTTGGGTGAAAAGAGAAGTCGACAGGCCCACAGGTGTTGCATAGCGGAAGTAAATTCGGACGGGCGCGGAGATACGTGACGCGCTACGCGCCTCGGTGCGCATCTGTCGTTCGTTCATGGGCAGTTAGCAAGGTATTGGGTCTCGAGCCAGGAGCACCACGAGTATTGAAGGGGCGCTTGCATTGATAGGTTTGTAGATGGTCTTGAGGCAGTATTAACCCACGAGTAGTAATTTAAGACATAAAAGGACACCCAGGAATTCGGGGAGAGTTTATGTCCAATTCAGCATTTATGAGCAGCGTTCGGCTTTGCCTGATTTGCCTGGCTGCAATGCCGGCAATGGTAATTGCGGACTCGTTCGAGATCGCGGCGGACGTTCAGGGCCGTCATGTCGTTGCGGCTACCATTACGCCAGAATACGTTGCTTGCGCCGCCGCAATCGGCCAGCCAGCAAGATTTGAGTTGGACGTGAAGAGTCATCAACTCTGGCTGGTGAGTGAGAGTCGAAAGGCGAAGGCCGAAATCAGCGATAGCGCATTCCAACAATGGCTCGCGATTCGTACCGCATTGTCAAGTCAGCAACGCGCTCAAGAAGCGCGGACGCTGGACGATAGCCACATTGACCAGAAGTTCCGCGACAGCCTAAAGAACGCCGCGACTCCTAAAATTGAGAGGCACGCCATTGATCGACCCATCGTGCGGGTAAGCGCAGGCGCAGAACACATCGGCCAGCTGTCGCCACTTGAGCGGTCACTGTCGGCCGCTCGGGCAGAAATCGATGCGCTGGGCGCAAACAGAGATTACATACCGCGAGTCTTCAACTGCTTTCTTGACGCGAAGGACGCGCCATTTACTGCTCATCTCGCGAAAAAGGGTGCCCCGGAAGTCTCGTTCGCCAAGCGCGCGTTAGCCAACTCGCCGGCGGTGGAGCGACTCCCTATCGTGCCCCTTTGGACAATGTTCGCAAGTGACCCCGCCCTCGCGCAATCGCTGGTGGGTCTCAAGTGAGGCGCTCGATGAAAGCCGTAACGAAACTGGGACTCTACGCACTTGTGGTACTTGCATCGGCGAGCCTGAGTGGTTGTCTTTCCTTGAAGCTGAAGCAATTGGAAATCAACCAGCTGAACTCTGAACTCTCTCAGCTTGAGACCTCGAAGGCCTATCTCGACACTCATCCTAAGTTGGATCAGGACTACGGTGCTGAGGTGTTCATTTCCGCGAGCGCATTCAATCGGTTCTTGGCGGGAATGGATAATTATCCAATCCCAATTCCAGAGGTGTCCGGCGCATCCGTGAAGATCGTGAGCACCAGATTGTCTTTTACGGATGGAGCGCCGTCAGTGGTAATCGACGCCGTAGGCGCGTATCCGAAATACGCGTTGCAGATCAAGCTACGCATACGAGCTGAGCTCGATATTGCTGCGGATCCAAACAATCAGCAGCTAGTCATTGGGTTCAGGGTCAAGGAAGTACTTCCAGATATAAAATTATCGATCTTCCGATGGCACGAATTTTGGTTTGCAATGGCTATTCTCAAGCTTGAGGCACAACAGTACGTCAACAGCCTTCCGCAGGTGACAGTCCCGTTGGCCCCGGCTTTTGCAATTAATCTTCAGCAGCACAATACATCGCGGTCTCAGACGTGCTGCGGGTACATCGATATCATGGTGAGCCTGCCAAGTCCGATTAACCTTCAATACAGCTACCAAGTATTGAAGGCGATCACGCTGCAAGATGGCCTGCACGTCTTTTTTTCGCTAAAGCGAGTGTAGCCATGAATATCGCGAAATCCGGAATATCAAGTGCGCTTGCGATTCTCGTGCCGACGATACTCGGTTGTGCCTCGCAACTGGATAAGAAAATATTGGCATTGAAACAGCAGGTGGCGGTCGAACAACAGGGTCTCTCCCAGAGCGCCGGCCCGTATTATGCAGTTCAGGGGAAAGACTTCGAGCTGGAGGCCGGCAAGACACCCGTATTCGACGTCCTAAATACCTTCAATAACACAAGCCGAATCATTGGCGTGCAGTCCGTCGGGACTGCGGGATGGTTTGCGGAGTTCTGGACGGACTGCCCGATACCGCTAATTGACGGAAAGATTGGGATCTATTTCAAACTGGCGTTCCCGGCGGCGGTGCAGGCGGTCCTTTACGCTGATCCGATGACTCCAAGCTGGACCGCAGGTAATGGTATCGACTTTCCCTTTAATGCAGTAGGGGGAGGTGGGGCACTTGCAATCGGTGGGGCAGAGTTTTGCTTCGGCTCGGCAGATATTACACCAATACCAGTACTTGCAGGTTTCGGATCGCTTAATAACCACGGGCGTGTCGATCTCGCTCCTGTGCCCGACCAAGGAATTCAATATGAAGTCGACTTGGATCATAAGCCGGTGATCATTCTCGGAGCATACGCTTTTGGATGGTGGGCCGGCTGGCCCCTGACAGTTGACAATCCTATCACCCAAGGAACCATCAACAACATAGTTGGCAAGAACGGAACAGTGCAGATTACTAAAATCGGCGAAGCCAGAAACTACTCGCTGAATTTCAACTTCGACCTTGCAAATTACGTGGATGGTGGGCTCCTGGTCGCTGGGCCGATTGTGATTACTTGGCAATAGGTCATGTGACTCGAGAGCACTCCTTTCTCTGCGCGCCAGATCGCATGGATCTTGCTGAGCCTGCCATGAGTCGCATAATGAATTTCCGCTGATACGCGGAGCGCTTTCGAGCTAAGTCAGGCATTTCGGGGCGGGGGCACCGAATCCTCGCCTACCCCGGTCAACCTGATCGCCGTGAGCCGTGTGGCTTTGGGTAAGCGTACGCCCAAGACCGTCGGTAGCCTTGGGCGTACGATTTCGCTTGGTCGGAAACCACAGTAGAATTTAAATGAACCGAATGCGGGAACTAGAGCCCAGTGGACAGGGGGTTCGGTGCTCAACGGAGTCCAGTTTGGTTGGGGCCGTCATACGTCCTAAAGGAAGTCGAAATGTTGATGCAGTCAAGTCGTCGCGGCGGTTTCGCGGCCGCACTCTGCTCGGTAGTTCTACTCAGCACCACGGTGTCGTTTGGAGGCGCTCAGTCAGGCTTCACGGAATTGATTCCTTCGGGGCCCGAAATGCCGCCAGTGGCGCCTGGCATGTCACCCTGGGGCGGCGGAGTGCAGCTCGCCGCATCATTCTTGAGCTGGCTGAATAATCAGGTGCTGAGATCCAATATTCAAGCGCGCCTCGACAGCATGAGGGCGCAGATTGCGCAAGTCATGCCGGCGACTGGTGGCGTACTCGTCGTAATTGGCATACAGCAATCGGAGCAACCGGACATAAATGGAGAGTTTGTTCGATCTGTTCTAGATGGCTATGTCGCAGGTACCGGCCCAACCCCAAAAGCAACCATGGAAGCATATTTGGCTGAAGACAGACTGGAACAAGGAGTTCCGCCGGGATTCCAGCGGCGCAATGTCTATTTCTGGGAGCCGGCAGACAGAAGCCAACGCTGATCGCCAGGCGTTAGGAACGCTCTCTTCCACTACTTCTAAGTGCTGAGTTTGACGTTATTCAACAACGACAAGTTACACGCCTTCAGCGATGAATATCGTCGGAACCGATTGACGCCAACTTGTTACGTTGTCTTTTTATCCAACTAGCGGACCCTGATTATCCAGATCACAGCCACATTGATTGGACGAGTCTCTGCATCCCCTCCAAAGGCAATAGTGTGTTGATGCTGCCCGGCGTCTTCGGTTGTCTTTCGAGGACTTGACGGAATGAAGGGGTTCGCAACAGTATTCGGGATGCCTCCAACTGAGCGCGAGGCATTGATCTCCAAGCCGAGACCATGATTGTGCAGTCCCTGAACATCGGTCACGAATGGCACGACAGGTCGCGCTGTACTTCCTTGTTCGATACTTCCGACACCACCATTGCCGGATCTCGGCCCTCTATCTACAGTCATGCCAGCTCCTGCTGGCGGAGCGTCAGCACCGCGCAGGAAGTAGCCGCGATAGTCCGGAATATTGAAGTCGCCTGCGACAACACCGGACGTCAAGTGGCCATCACCGTAGGTGGTTCCAATGGAGTTAAACAATTCGGGATACTGAGATTTCAGTAGGGCGCTTCCGTCGCAGATTCGCCAACCATTTGGCAAGCTATGTGCTGCATCAATAGAGCCTGCATAAGGTACTACGGCGCCAATTGGTAACAGTACGAAGCGATCTGGTGCGGAGTCCTTAACCGCGGAGCCGAGCTGGGACGACGTCAGGTAGGCCTGCACGGGCTCATTTTGAAACGATTGCATCGAGAATGTCGGCTTAACATTCACTTGGCGAATGGCCGCGCTGCCCTGGAAATCCGATCCATTGACTTGATATACGTTCAGAGATTTAGGGATCGTACTCCAGTCATTTCCGCTCCAGTCATGGTCGAACGTATCCTTTATTGCTTGGTTCACCTCCTCGTTACTTGAAAATCCCCCATCGGCCTTGAACGGCCCATATCCCGCACTCAAGTGTGCGTCAACTATTTTGTGATTGAGCTCGTTGTAGTCGTGCGATGTCTTCAGCGCATCGTGGATCGTGTTTAACGTAGTCGCCTCAAAGTCGCGTCCTTGCGGATTGATTGTTAGGTTATTTAGTTGAGAGAGTTGAGTTCTATCCGTGAAGTCGATCACCTTGTTGAAGTGCATCTTATCTACGAACAGATTGACAATGTCCTGAGTCAAATTGGGCATCACACTGGGGTCTTCCACGTACGATGATATTGTCATCGATTGAGCGATAGATCCCGCAATTTGGGTAACACCATTTCGCGTGACCAAGCCGACGCCGCCATTTCCTGTGAGCTGATTAAAAATACTGCTGCTATGGATGTCGTCATATGTCACCGTGTATGCACCGAGGATGGTATTCGATGTCTTGTAGTAGTAAGTAAACGTAAAGTCTGCTTGCTGCTGATCAATGACGTTAGCCAGTTGTTGGGTCAATGCGGGAGTCAAATTTCTAAAGTAGATGTCCATGACGGGCGACATCACCAAACTGGTGCCCGGCGTGATCCTTCCCTGGGGTAGCGTCGCGGTAGCGCCGGTCGAGTTCTCTGAGATGGTCAAGGAGTAGATGGGCAATGGCAGAACGCTGTTTATTGAGACCGCGGAGTTTGTTTGCTGCGAAATCCAAGACGCCGCGGCGCTTTTCAAGGCATCATCGTAAAGGGCCAAGCGCAGCTTAATTGCGGTGCCTTGCGCGAATATCTGATACGCCTTGTGATCCGAAGTCCACTGAAGAAACTGAAAGTAGGGGGAGAAGGCGTATACCTTGATAGCCCCCGGATCAGAATTTCTTGTGCCTTCGAAACATTGAATTGCAGAACTCGTTTGGGATATGGATATCGTCATATCGCAAAACGCACGTTGCACGAAGCCAGATTCCTGAGCGTCCGCCGATACGGGTACCAAGGCAGACGTGATGCAAATCAGTGCGACGAATGGCGCCGCCCAAAGCTTGGAATTCATGCCGATCATCCCCTAATCGTTCGATAACTCATCGGGCCACAATTATCGTCCTGTTTCGCGTAACTCCAAAGAAAAAATCGGAGAACTTGGTGAATGTCCGATCGACGATATTGAGAATGGTCTGATTGCTGTGCATCAATTGTGTCCGCCGCGTAGCAACATGGCGCGCCGCAGCTGCTTTGGCACTGCATGATTTCATTGCGCTCGGGGTACCGGTGCTTGATAAGTACGCGGATGGGAAATCGCAATCTGTGAACCAGCAAAGACGCGCTATTTCTACACTGGACCGGCTTGCACTTCCGGTGATTCGGCTTGCAACCCACAAGCGATATAGGCGTCCGATGGCAGCATGTTGACGGTGCTCAAAGACCGACTGGGAGGAAATCTCCGGCAATCGCGGTGACTTTGCCATTTTCGGCATTCCATTAGTTTGTCCAATTGGATCGACAGACGAATTGATCGGTGGTGTAGGGTGCGGCGTGTTGGAACCGTGCAGCCGGGGGATAGTGCAACGAAGTGCTGACCTGATTCTTGTCGATGGATCTCTCCTTGCGAACCTCGGCCAGCAGCTCGCTTCCGGCCGATCCTGCTGGGAATCGTGATTGCGCGCGAAGGTAAAATTATAGGCGCGCATTGGTGGATCCGAAATCGCGGCCGACTTGTGGTGGTGGAGCCGCGCAGGATGTGAGGGAGAAAGTACTTACTGTCCTATGCTGTCTTCAGTCGTCTGTCCATGTCTATTGGCAGCCCAATTGTGCTGGGGTGACTGGTGGGGGTACGACGACGTTCGCAACTGACGACACCCTCAAGTTCCATGGCCCTGACCGACATGCCAGTCGGAACCGCGAGGATTCTCGACAAGTACGGTACTCTTCGCCATGACGTCCAATGCCGCTCCCAGGATGCCGGTTTCAATCGCGACAACGCGCCAGTCTTCGCGTCCTCTTCAGCTAATTGTTGCAAACTCCTCGCGAGAATCCCCTCAGCAAGACGCTGTATTGCGGGGTCCTCCAAAATCTCTCTCCTGGTCGAAGTTCGAGCCGGGCATATTTCCGCCCTATTCATATCGTGCGAACACACTTGGCACCGACTCATCTGGTCGTGCGGGTATGAGACCTTACGACTAGTGGAGGCAAACATCGCACAGTCAAATTGGTTTCATCGCAACGTCTGGAACAAGACTAGGGAGTTAGGCTTTTTGGTAGTGCCGGGGCTGGTTGATTGACCTGTCGCCTCGTACACAAAGAGAACGAAATTATGAAACTCCTGTAATCCGTAATCATCGCAACCAGATTGTTCGTGTTTCGAACCCTTGGTACACACGTAAAGATTTGTGGGCCAATGCAAGCGGGCATAACCGGTAGGCGTGGGCGGTTTTTCCTTTATAAAGCCAAACTCTAACGCCGGATTTACGAACTTTTCCATCAGCTTTTCATCGTAGCAAATCACACAACTTGGCAGCCGCAAAAAGGTAATGTCCGCGTTTTCCACAAACTTATGCTTTATTTTGTTGCCGTCACGGTCGGTTTCCACGGACCCGGCACAACCTTCGGCCTCAAGAGCCTGAGATGTTCGTGTGGCGTTTGCAACGCGGTCCGCACTTTCAGCTTCAACAAGTGCCTGGGCTTTTTCCTGTGCCGCGCGGCGCATGTCGGCCTTACGAGATTCCGAGTCAGGATTCTCCTGTGCCGCCAGTTCTTGAACGGCTGCATATGCACTATTCAGCCTCACCGCGGACATTTCTGCAGAAAGTTGTGCCTCCGATTCGCCAACGGTCGGCTTCGCGGTTTGCACCGGGTATTCACACATGAATGCCTTTCGAACGTCGTCCGCATACTTCGTGTTACTGTGAAATTTCACGGCGTTCGCCTGAGGACTGGTGCTATCAGGCGCTGTAGTGAATCCCAGAACGAAACGATACAGCGCCTGTAGCCGTCTCAATTCGTCAGGATCCGTTGCCGGATCCAAAGTCCAACTCTGTGCCCAGTTGTCGGTAAAGGCCATGGTGAGCCCGTCGTTCGGGTGGGTTATAGCGGTAGTATTTGTCAATGCAGAGGTTGTGCCGTTAGTAGCAGTATTGGTGGTGCCATTCATCATCGCGTTCGTAATTACATTGCTGGAGTTGTTTGCGACCGCATTGGCGAGGGTGTTCGTAGCGGAGGTGGTCGATCCGGTCGGTCCAGTTGTAACTGCATTAGTCAACGTGTTTGTGCCCGTTGTTCCAAGCGTATTTGCGACTGTATTTGTGGAGGACCCTGCGACGGCATTCGCCATACTGTTTGTTCCAGTGTTTGCCAAGCTACTGGTAATAACTGAGGACGTGCCCAACGGGAGAGTCAAACTTGGGCTAATTATATTGGTCGTGCTCGCCATTCCGGCCGCGATGGTAACCTGGGACGGAATTGCAAAAGGATCCTCAAGTGTCTGCTCCAAATTGTAGTAAATTTGCCTTGAATTCAATGAATCCAGCGAACTGGCGAGATTGAGTGCATTGTAATTTAATTGGGTACTTGCACACCCGGAGATACCGAGAAATACTGACAAAATATGAAGTCTCAGACGCATGCTCGGTTCCTCCGCATCGTCTTCACGAATCTAATGCCATTGCTGTGGAGCTTCTCAAAGGAGCCGCACGCAGACACGAAAAATGCGGGCGGGTGCATGAGTGGATGTTGTGTGATTGGAAATGCAGTGTCTGCCAACCCAATTGCCAGTGGCTCCTTGGCCGAACCGGGCGGATGCGCAAGGTATCGTAAACCGGACTCAGTTGATCGGCCGATCGGATCCGCAGCGGCCGAGTGGCCAAACCGACTAACTGGAAGGTCGAATGGATTCAGCATCATCATTGTGAGTCCGCTCGCGTGTAGATTACATTGGGCTCGATCCAAGCGAGGTACGCTTGAGTTTGAAGGAATCGCATTGTGTGAAGAAATTCGCTGGGCGTCCTGGCGGTCACGAGATACACGTTCGGTTTCAGGACAAGGCGAAGTCCCGGTAGTTGGGAATTCGATAAAGCGTCAAGCCGGTGTCCATTCTTAATCTGAAAAGTAATTTCGCCATTGATGAACCCAACATGTTGGATTGTATGGTTAAAGACGACGCCGAGATTCGATGGTCCCATTGGTAAGCTGGAAGTGCCTCGGTCTAATATTCGGATTTTCCGATGCCCGAAAGCGCTCGCATTCAACTGGCCGCGCTCCGTTGGAATTAATTCGAGCAGAGATCCTCTATCCGATACGATCATCGAAGGATCGCGATATTGTCCATGAGTCGGCTGAGCAGGTGTGGCCGCAGAAACCAGGACGGGTGCCAAAAGGCCAACCCAAAATGCAAGCGTTGGGCACTTCATACGCTGCGCCTTGTTAGTGCCCATAGAAGGCAAGTGACTGTGGTGCTGTCGTTGACAGCGTTGTTGATATGCTCGACGGAGCGCAAAAGTCGAAAAAGTGTAGAGTCCAAATTCCATTGACCGGCTCACCATAGAATGCATTCGACTCAAACGCCGTGTTGGCGAGCGCCAGGTTGCTGAAGCCGTTTGCCGCATGCAGCAAAATGGATTGCGTTCCTGACGGTGAAGTCAGGGTAATTTGGTTACATGGCAGCAAGGGAGTTGTTGCCACATTTACTGTGGCAACGGCAAACTCCACAGTTTGGAACGGTTCATTTACGGCCACGCTAATTGATGTACCTGTCGTGGAAGCTGCGGGCACGAGGCCCGGCGGTACGGCAACCACGGCGTAGCTTCCGGTGGAAGTCTGTAGTTGTGGCAAGTAACTTGAATAGGATTGGGCCATGGCTACAGCAGCTGCGGCATTGACCTCACCAAAGCCATATCTGTTAGCGAAACTGTAACCGGCCGCGTTGGTCGTCCACCCCTGTTCGAACACAACATTGCTTCCAGGCAAGAATGTGGTGGATGACACTCCGCCAAACATGGAATCTACCCTAGTGGCCGTTTTTGCAAGAATGTATTTGATATCGCGCACCGAAAGCTTCGGATTGGCCTGAAGCATCAATGCAACGGTGCCGGAAGTATTAGGCGTGGCCGCGCTCGTGCCATTCATGGTGGCCGTGTACTGGCAATTAGCGGAAAGTGGGTTCGCACCTTGGTCATCGAGCGCATTCACAGGCTTGGGATCTCTTGCGTTAGCACAGCCGTCGAGGTTGGTCGTAATTAGGGCGGGTTCGTAGTCGACGGCGGCATAATTGGCGCCCGCGATGCTGGAGTTGTAACCATATTCTCCGCCTGGAGCACTTATCCATAAAGACGAGCCAGTGCTGGAATATGATGAGTGAGTTCCAGCAGCACTAATCGCACCGACAATTATGGGGTAGTACTCGCTGCGACGCGGATCGGACGCGGAATCGCCGCAACTTACTGCATAGGCGTTTGCGTAGGTCACACAATATGCGCTCGGGCCGTACTCAAAGTCTTGGAAGTCGTTACCCGCTCCGACAACAAATGATGCGCCAAGTCCACCACGGAGCAAGGATGCGGACGCTGCAATGGCATTTTCAAATGCACTGCTTGATGGAAGGACATCAGAGCCGGAGGTGTTGGTGGAATTGCCTTCGAAGCTCAAATTAAAAATATCGTTATCGGCCGAAATTGAAGTGCCGCCCAATGCGACAACCTCATTCTGCAGGGAGAAGTTACCAGTAGCGAGGAGGTTGTAGCCGCGAAGCGTTACGTCGTACGCGACACCGCGCCCTCCCTTGCCATTGAATGCAACCGCTCCGACGATGCCGGCAACGGCTGTTCCGTGATCAAATCCAGTAACGGTGGGGGTAGGGTCGTTCGGGCAGTTTTGGTTTGAACCGTTCGTGCAAACGGAGAAATTTATTGAATGGGGAAGATCCACGTTTGCTTGTAGGTCCTCATGAGCAGCTTCAAGGCCGGTATCAACGATACCCACTTTAATTCCTTTCCCTGAATATCCGGCGCTCCACGCGCCTGCGACATTCATATCGTTTCCTGCCACTGGATAAGTTGAGGAAAACGCATTCTGACCCGTATTTTGAATGTGCCACTGGTTTGGCAGAAGTGGATCGGAATCAATCTGAACGAAGACGCTACTTGTTGCGGACGCCCCGAAATTGGCAACGGTAACAATAAAGCTGGTCGAATTTTCGCCCACAAATCCGGGTAGAGAGTATGTGATGGCTCCTGTACTACCATTTATTGTGGCAGTCCCGATTGGGGGAGGCGTCGTGAGGGAATAAGTAAGCGACAGATTCTCACGGTCGGTTGCAACTAGTTGGGCTGTCGCGTTTGATGTTGCCACTCCAATTAGATTTATCGGAAACGAAAGTGATTGAACATTCGGCGGAGCGGGATTCACAGTGATTGGCAGGGCCTTTCTGGAAGTGGCCTGTCCATTCGTCACCGTCACTGCCGCTACGTAAGCGCCATGATTGTTATAGAGGTGCGAGACAATCGGACCGCTGGCCGCGGCGGAGCCGTCACCGAAGTTCCAAGTGAACGTGAGGGGCAATTGTTGCGGGTCCGTGGAAGCGGATGCATTGAAGCTCACGGCAAGTGGGGCAGCACCGGATGACGCGCTCACGGAAGCCGTTACATTGGGTGGTAACGGCGGAGCCGGAGACGAGACGCCACCTCCGCAGGCCGAAAGTATCATGTAGCCCAGAATAGTCACCAACGTGACCCTTCCGACCTGGAATCGCCGAACTGAGAATTCGAGCCTCATTGCTCGCGGTTCTTCTTAAATGATTGATGATACGCGCGGCACGGACGATGTTGATGCGGAGCGCGAGAGTAGAGCTATCGTAAATTTATTTGTGGATCGGCGCAATCGCCAGCAAAACAATATTGTCGTTTATGTACATTGATGACGAGGTAAAAAATCGAGGGGCTGGTCAATGATCACCGCATGGTAACAATCGTCTTTGCCGCCCGATCGGGATTCAATGGTCGTCACGCAGATGACGAATCGGAAATCCACTATGGGTCGTGCGTGCTCCAACTCCCAACTCGCAGCACTATATGCGTCGGATGCTCACTACGGCAACGCGAATTGCTCAGAAAAGCTATTGCCGAAGGTAAAAAGGGCAACAGATTCTGTACGCGTATCGACGAAGGACGGTAGAGGCCGTTTCAGGCTATCAGCAGGTGCGGCGTCGCCGCAGGAGTGAAAAAAAATAGTCCAATTCACGCACAGACGCTCCTTGGAGTATTGCGGTCCTGCGTATTAGAAAACATTACGGCAGGGCGTTCCAGCGGCATTTGTCCGATCGTGACTATTACGATCGCCGAGGCGCGGATAGGTCAAAGGTGATCGAGGCCTCGAAAACCAGCGGTCAATGTAATCGACAAACGGCAGGCTGGTGAGCTTCCAATATCAGAATCGAGGCCGCTTGATATCTTGGCAGCGTGCACCGCACAAGCACCGTAACCTTTGTCAGGAAATATTCTCATTGAACCTTCCCCGAATATTCAGTTAGCCCATCGTTCAGGTCGGTCCGGCTTTCGTGGCGCTAACAACCAGAGTTTCCATGCTACCGACGTTCGGACCCATGTTTCTACACCGTGCGATCACGCGGCGCACAATTTACAACAAAGGACTGTGCCGGTTCTGGATCAGGTCTGCCAACGGGTTAGCGGGGTATATTCCGAAGTCCGGGTCTTGTACCGAACTCCCGTTGAAGTCGTGAGGGGAACTATTGGGGCTTGAGTTTCGCAAGTCTCTGCAAATCTAAATACTCGGAGTCAACTCAACTCCGGCCGGGGACATCGTATGCCGATCTTGCTTACGAATGAGGTTCCTCCGACGGAGGTGGACACCTCAACTAAGGTATAAGGTATTCATGTTGGCGCGGTTTTTTTGCGACCGCGTCGACGGTGGGGATCAAACCACCGCGCTTTTGACAGCCACGTTTTGTGGGGGTACCAGCTGGGGGTATCGATTGAACGCTCGGGCGTTATCCTATCAGGATCAAATGCTTACCGATCTCTCTCGATCCCCTTCCGCTCCACCATTTACCCGTCCACACGCGTCCATAGCCGTCCAGCGGTGTCCATTGTTGTTGTCTAGATTTCGTCTTGTGAATCAGCAAGTTGCGCTGTATATCGTCTATGGGTGCCGACGGCCATTTAAACTTTTCTTGGGGTAAATCTGACGGGTACGATGCATTCAAAATCGCCTCGCACCCCGATTTTTAATTTTGGAGATACCCCCAAGATGCCGATGCTCAGCGATACAAAAGTCCGAGCCTCGAAGAGCCGCGATCCGCCGTACAAGCTGTCTGACGGCAAGGGTCTATACCTCGTAGTGAACCCAAGCGGCGGCCGCCTCTGGCGATTTCGGTACCGGTATGCCGGTGTCGAGAGGCTTTTGGCGATGGGGAAGCACCCGGACACTTCACTGCAGAAAGCGCGTGAGAAGCGGTACGAAGCAAAGGTGATCATGGCCGGTGATCGGTGAACGCGCCCAAGCGCCCCGGCCCGCTACCCGCATATGTATTGCGATCGGGGAGTAATGCCTCATTCCGGCGGCGCCATCCGCTGACGCTATCCCTTTATGGTCTTTCTCCACTCCGATGCTACGGACCTGCCGCGCAAAACGTATCAATGGCATTCCCCAGTTCCTCCACGGTGGGGAACCCGAGGGCATTGGCTGCGGCGTGGAGGCCACCAAACGTCTCGGCAAGCGCTAAGATGCTCACTCCACGACAATCGCGGGCGCCCGGTGTCCCAGCAAATCTGGGCTGGATGAATACACCAAACGCAGTCGGTTGGCTGCCGACTGGAAGCGCGGTTACAACCGTGCCGGTGACCGCGTCGATCACCGATACGGTACCGCCCAATTCGTTCGCGACAAAGATCTTCCTGCCGTCCGGGGTAACCGCTACACCATAGGGGCCGGAACCGACCGGGATCGGCGAACCCACCACCGTATTGGTTGCAGTATCGATTACCGAAACGCTGTTAGTCTGGTACGTCGTGACATAGACCTTTTTGCCGTCCGGGGAGACCGCCACGCCGTAGCGATCTGCACCACCGTCGGGGATCGTTACATGGTCGATAAATGCGTCGGTCGCCGTGTCGATAACCCCCAGGCCCTCGACCTCCGTCGCATAGACCCATCGGCCGTTCGGTGAGACTGCGATGCCTTTCATGCGGCTGGAGTCTTGGATGTTGGTCACGGTGTTGGTCGCCGTGGTGATTGCATATACGTTGCCGCGTTCTCCCGTGACATAGACATTGCTCCCGTCCGGTGAGATTGCAATGCCGAAAA
>Ga0210385_10000267_pt1 | contig 44747 bp, 35 predicted proteins | sample IncBWH26OmetaG_FD_160107 | JGI IMG/M metagenome (GOLD analysis project Ga0210385, IMG submission 160107) | Forest soil microbial communities from Barre Woods Harvard Forest LTER site, Petersham, Massachusetts, United States - Inc-BW-H-26-O ...
CATCTGGCGAGGGTACGTGGAGGGGGAGCGGGCGGGGGTTACAAACCCAAACCACTTTATTTCCTCGATGCAAATCGCACCGAAAAAATTGGCGCTGCATCGCGAAGCGATTCTGACTTTACTGAGAACTGAGAACTAAATAGGAGATTTCCCCTTGAACAGCCAGATCAAATCGATGATCAGAATAATCACCACCATCAGCTCCAGCACAAACGCGCGGCTCTGATGGAACTGATCAACCATGAAGCGGTACAGCTCTTCCGCCGTGTGGACTTTCTGGTTGACCAGGTCCTTGTAGTCCGTGACCCCGATTTTTTGCGCGGCAACTTTGTACAAGCGCGCGCTGAACATGTCGCTCAGAAACTTGATTGCGTTGTCCGCACGCTCGGTCAATTCATCCACGTCGAGCAGCACGGTATGCAATCGGCTCGCGCGGCGCGCCGTGCGCCAGCGCGCCCAGATGCCGGAACCGTGGTCCATGAAATCGTAGACGCTGGCCAGTTCGCGCGTGAGCAGTTCGTCGTAGTGGCGGAACTCCAGCAACTGCGAGTTGGCATACTCGAGCAGTTGAATCACAGTCTCTGCGCCAGCGGTCGAGTCGTAGAGAAACGCCCCGTTCCAGCTGATCACGGCCAGATCATTCGGATAATAGGAAATCTTCGACTGCATGATTTCCTGTTGCTCGCCATCCGAGAGCGGAGCGTTTTCTCCCCGCACGATCTGCGCGATGCGTCCTCCCTGAGCCGCCAGCAATTCAGCCGCAGTCGGATTGCCGGCAATGTCGCGCACATGAAAGACAAAGTAATCTTCGTGCAGCCAGCTGTCATACAGCTTGACGAGCGCAGGCCGAGCACGATCGATCTTCCCCTTGACGATCTTCTGGGCAAAGCTGGTGAAGTCCGTGTCCCAAACCCAGCGGCTTGCCAGTCGGACCAGCGTGTCCCAGTCGCCGGAAAACGGCAGCTCGAAGACCACGCTCAGAACTCCGTAATCGTAATACTTGATCTGCACGTCGAGCCGCTCGCCGCTTTCCAGCATCAGCGGCTCAACCGGCTCGACAACCGGAGGACGCTGAAACCGCACGTATCCCGGAGCAGGATGCTTGAAGCTGGCTTCCTGGCGGCGCGCCCCTTGTCCAAAGATGTCCCGCAGCGCGTCGAGCTTGATCTCCTCACACACGTCGAACTGGATGAGCACCAGCACCGACCCCTGAAGTGTCTTGTCAAGGGGCTTAACCGGGGAGACGACCGCGGTTGGGGTCGAAGATGCGCTCGACGTGATGGTCGCCAAAGTGGGATTTGCGGTTTCCATAGGATTTCAGCTTTCTTCGCAATCCGTAGCGCGGCGCGATCCGAGGCGCGACGGGATCGAAAGGCCGCTACGAGGAGGCTTTCCTGGTTCCCCTCTATTGTCGCAGAAATGGCCAAAGACGGGCAGAGGCAGGCAGAAGATCAACTAACGCATTATTTATCAATAACTTGCAACAATGCCACAGCGATCGACGACCCCGCAAGAACCCAACAATAACAACCCCTAGCGTTTTCTGGCCAATGCCAATAACAGCGCAGCTCCAGCCGCAAAAGCTGCAATCCCAAGTCCAGCGCGCTTCATCGACTTGCGAACTGCCGCTTCGTGCGGTCGAACCCAAGCATCTTCCGGATAATATTGCGGAGCCTTGTCGAAGAGCGGAAAGCCTTCAGGAGTTTCCGTCGCTTCGCGCAGAGCCATTTGCAGGACTTCGGCCAGATGCAAGCCGTGACGATCGGTTTCCTGCGCGATCTGCTCGCGGCAACTGAAGCCGTCAGCGATAATCAGCCAGTCCGTCGGCGCTTGTCGGACTGCCGGAAGAAGTTCGAGCTCGCCAATCGCGCGCGAGACGTCGTACTTGTCCTTCTCGAAGCCGAACGCGCCAGCCATTCCGCAGCATCCTGGAGCAGGCGCTGTGAACTCGATGCCCATGCGCTGCAAGACGGCTTCTTCGGCCGTCATCTTCATGATGGCCTTGTGATGGCAATGGCCGTGAATCAAGGCGCGACGCTGCAGCTTTGGAAGCTGAAAGCTTTTCGCGTGTTTTCCGCTTCGAGCATCCTCTGCGGGAAACTCGCGAGTCAGAAACTCGCTGAGCAAAAAGACCTGCTTCGAGAGCGCTTGAGCGCGTTGATCTTTGGGGAACAGATTTGTAAGCTCGTCGCGGAAGACAGCAGCGCAGCTTGGTTCCAAGACGACAATAGGCGTTCCGGCCTCGATTTCGGGGAGCAGTTCGTCCATGATTTGCAGCAGCTGACGTTTCGCGCGGTCGAGCATGCCCACGTCGTAGAGCGGACGTCCGCAGCAAAGATGCGCGCGCGGAACAGTCACGTTGAAACCAGCGGCTTCGAGCACCTCGACTGCGGCTTTCGCAGTTGAGGGAAGAAAGTAGTTGTTGAATGTGTCGGCCCAGAGAAGAACGGTGTTATCACCGTTATTATCTCTGCGGAGCGACGGTCCGCCCGACAAGCGCTCATGAGGTCCGTCGCTCCGTCGACTCTCCCACCATTGTTTGAAAGTTTGTGGCGCGAGCGGTGGAATGCGACGCTGTGGATGAACACCTCCCACTAGTTTCACCAAGTCGCGCAATCCAGGCAGCTGCGTCTTCAGATTTGCCAGTCCAGGTAAATGCGATGCGGCCCTGAGCCAGAGGTCGAAGTGTGACAGTGCCAGCGCATTCAACGGCCGCCGATTGGTTTCGTAATAGTGCGAGAGAAATTCGGCTTTATAAGTCGCGACATCCACACCGACCGGACAATCGCTCTTGCAGCCTTTGCAAGCAAGGCAGAGATCGAGTGATTCTTTTACGGCTTCGTTCTTCCAGCCATCTTTGATGACCTCGCCTTTGGTCATCTCCCAGAGAAGGTGAGCGCGTCCGCGAGTGGAATGCTCTTCATCGCGCGTGACGCGGTAGCTCGGACACATCACTCCGCCTTCGTCGCGCCGGCATTTGCCGACCCCGACGCAGCGCAGCGTGGCCGAGGCAAGACTGCCGTAGTCATCCGGAAACTTGAAATGCGTTTCGGGCTCCCAAGGATCGTAATCGGCGCCGAGACGGAGATTTTCGTCGAGACGATAAGGCTCGATCAGCTTGCCGGGATTCATCTTCCAATCAGGGTCCCAAAGCAATTTGAATTCGCGGAAGGCCTGCATCAGTTCCGGACCAAACATTTTGGGAAGAAGTTCGCCGCGAGCCTGACCGTCGCCGTGCTCGCCGGAGAGCGAGCCGCCATAGCCGATCACCAGGTCAGCCGCGTCTTCCATGAATTGGCGAAACTTGCGCACTCCTTCAAAGGATTCGAGGTCGTAATCCATGCGCGTATGCACGCAGGCGTGTCCGAAATGGCCATAGAACGAGCCCTCGTAGTGATGCTCCTGCATCAGGCGACGCAGGTCGCGGAGATAGGCTCCGAGCTTTTCGGGCGCGACCGCGGAATCTTCGAAACCCTCCCAACGAATCGCTTCGCCGGGAACATGCGCGGTAACGCCGAGACTCGATTCGCGGATATTCCAGATGTTGCGCGCTTGTTTCGGATCAGTGAACAGACGCATGTTAGGTGGAACGGCCTTGCGGTCAAGCGTCTGCATCAGATGATGCGCCTGCGCTTCGGCGTCAGCCCTGGTCTCGGCGCCGAACTCCACCATCAGCCATCCACTGCCTTCAGGCAACATGGCGAGACCTTCGAGATTCACGCCTTTGTGACGGCTGGCATTGACCATGATGTCGTCAAAGCCCTCGAGGCCGATTGGGCGATGCTCCATAATTAGAGGAACGTGGTCAGCACAGATATAAATGTCAGGCCACCCGATGACGAGTAGAACGCGCGCAGGCGGACTCTGGACGAGGCGACAGGTGGCTTCGAGAATGGTGACGCATGTTCCTTCGGAGCCAACGAGAGCGCGGGCCACGTGAAAGCCGTTTTCCGGGAGCAGATGATTGAGGTTGTATCCGGAAACGCGACGCGGAATGTTCGGAAATTGGCTGCGGACTTGCTCTCCGTAGCGATCGGCTAGATCCCTTAGGCCGGTATAGATTTCCGCGCGGCGTCCACCCTCGCGAATGAAGCGGCTAAAATCATCGGCGCCGGTCGCTCCAACATGCATACGCTGCCCGCCATAGGTGAGCACTTCGAGCGCCTCGATGTTATCGTCGGTCTTGCCCGCCATGATCGAGTGCACTCCGCAGGAGTTGTTGCCGATCATGCCTCCGAGGGTGCAGCGGTCGTGAGTCGCGGGATCGGGCGCGAAAGTGAGATGGTGTTTCTCGGCGGCTGCGCGAAGCGTATCGAGTACAACTCCAGGTTCGACACGAGCCATGCGGCGTTCGGGATCGATCTCGAGAATGTTCGCCATGTACTTCGAAAAATCGAGAATGACGGCAGCATTGCAGCATTGACCAGCGAGCGATGTGCCGCAGCCGCGGGCGAGTAGTGGAGCTCCGTAGTCGCGGCATAGCGCAACGGCCGCAAGAACATCTTCTTTGTCGCGAGGGAGTACGACTCCGATGGGCACCTGGCGGTAATTAGAGCCGTCGGTGGCATAGAGCGCGCGGCTGCCGGAGTCGAAGCGGATTTCTCCACGAAGTTGACGGCGAAGGGAGGCTTCAAGCGCTGAGACGTCAAGTTGCGCAACGGGCAGCGGGGATGGGGCGATGTTTTGCGACACGGAATACGTTAGAAGATGCGGGCGTTCGATGCAAGCACTGAAGCTTAGCGTCGACTAGTTTTCAGTCGCCTGTCGGCCCCACGCCAGCTGCGACTAGCGCCACATAGGCCCGGAGCGGGTCAGATAGTCAGCCAGCGACAGCGAGAGCAGGATGGCCAGAAAAAAGAAACCGGAGACGACGACCGCGCCAGTCAGCTTTTCACTGGCTCCTTTGACGTGCATGAAGAACAGAACCACAAGCGTGGCCTTGATGGTGGCGATGAGGAGAGCGACAACCGGATTGAACGCTCCGAGGTTGATGAAGGCCGCGCCGACCGTGGTCGCCGTCAGGACAAGCAAAGCGAAGCCAATAAACAAATAAAACGCCTGCGAGTGGGTCGTGTGTTCTTCGTGTTGCGCCATAAAGAAGTTCTCGGGTTCCGCCTACCTCAGTTTCAAATCCGTCGTCATGAGTGACGGCTGATCAAATACAGCAACGGGAACAAATAAATCCAGATGATATCGACCAGGTGCCAGTACAGGCCCGAATTCTCGATGGGCGTGAAGTAAGCGGGCGTGTAATGGCCTTTCCACGCCAGAATCGCTAGTACGGTGAACAGTCCGCAACCGATGATCATGTGCAGGGCATGCATGCCGGTCATGACGAAATAAAGCGAGAAAAATAGCTCCGCTTCTTTGGAGTTGACCGAATACTGCTTGCCGTTGTCGTCGAACTTGTCAGTGAAACTGAAGGTGGATCCGGGGACGTGGTGCTTTTCGAATTTCTCACGGTACTCGAAACCTTTGACGACAAGAAAGGTCAGTCCGAGCAGGACGGTCACGACGAGATAGCCGACCAGCAGCTTCCGTTTGCCCGCCTCTGCCGCTTTCACCGCCAAGACGACGGTCACTGAACTGATAATGAGGACGGCGGTGTTGATTGCGCCCATCTTGATGCTGAGCTGCTGGCTGCCGGCGGCGAACGCGTTGAAATACTCAAGGCGATAGATCAGGTAGGCGCAGAACATGCCGCCGAAGAACATGATTTCGGTCACCAGAAACAGCCACATGCCAAGCGAGGCTGCGTTTTTTTGTTGTTGCACGTCAGAAAACTGGTGGACCAGCTCGGGACCATGAGCTTCCGGTTCCATGACAGCCACATGGCCTTGATTTGGTTGGCTATTGGGCAACGGGGACCTCCAGCGGCCGGTCGGGGATCTCGTCGTAGTTATACGCCTCCCAGGTGACGACGGGAGTCTCGTCAAAATTAAGCGTGGGTGGCGGCGAGGTGGTCTTCCACTCGAGGCCCGCCGCGTGCCAGGGATTATCACCGGCGATCGCTCCGTATTTCAAAGACCACAACATATAGATCATGGGCAGCAGATAGCCGATGGCGAGCACGCTGGCGCCGGCGGTCGAAAGCACGTTCAACACCTGAAACTCCGGTGGATACTGCCAGTAGCGCCGTGGCATTCCGAGGTATCCCAGAATGAACTGCGGAAAGAAGGTTAGGTTGAAGCCGACGAAAACGAATAACGCCGAAAGTTTGGCCCAGGCTTCCGGATACATGCGTCCGGTGATCTTCGGCCACCAGAAATGTAAGCCTCCCAGGTAGCCCATCAGCACTCCGCCCACCATAACGTAATGAAAGTGGGCGATGACAAAGTAAGTGTCTGTGACGTGAACATCGATGCCGATAGTAGCCAGCATCACACCGGTTAATCCGCCAATGGTAAACAGCCCGATAAAACCAAAGGCATAGAGCATGGGAGTCGCGTAGGAGATAGAACCCTTGTAGAGGGTTGCCGTCCAGTTGAAGATTTTAACGGCTGAAGGGATGGCCACAACAAAACTCAGGAACGAAAAAACCATCGCGGAATAGAGAGAAATGCCCGCGACGAATAAGTGATGCGCCCACACCAGGAATCCAAATACAGCAATAGCGACGCTCGAAAGGGCGACAAAGTTATAGCCAAATACGCGTTTGCGCGCGAAGCAGGGAACGATCTCGCTGATGACTCCCATAGAGGGCAAGATCATGATGTAGACGGCGGGATGGGAGTAGAACCAGAACAGGTGCTGGAACAAGATCGGGTCACCGCCCAGTGCAGGGTCGAAGATCCCGAGGTGGAGGAGGCGCTCGGCGACCACGAGCACCATAGTGATGGCAATCACGGGCGTGCCGAGGATCATAACCAGGCTGGTCGCATAGGTGGACCAGATAAACAGCGGGAGGCGGCTCCAAGTGAGGCCAGGCGCACGCATGCGGTGAATGGTGACAATGAAATTGAGCCCGGTGAAGATGGACGAGAAGCCGGCAATGAAGATGGCTAGTCCAGCTTCCACTACGTTGCTGTTGCTGGCGGTGCTGTATGGGGTATAGAACGTCCACCCGGTATCGACGCCGCCGTTCAACATGCAATGCAAGAAGAGTATGCCGGCTGCGACGTAGAGATACCAACTCAACAGGTTGATACGCGGAAAGGCAAGATCCTTCGCTCCGACCATCAGCGGCACTACGAAGTTGCCCAAGATGGCTGGCACAACTGGGATCAGGAAGAAGAACACCATGACGATGCCATGCATAGTGAACACCTTGTTATAGGTGTCGGCCTGCATCAGGTCGCCTTCCGGCGTCAACAACTCCAACCGGATGAGCATGGCGAAAAAACCGCCCAGAAAAAAGAATGCCGTGACTGAGAACAGGTAGAGGAGCGCGATCCGTTTGTGATCGGTCGTCAACAGCCAGGACTTGATGGTGTGCCCGTTGTTGAGGTAGTTCAGTTTCGGGGCCTGGTTCGCCGGTACCGCTGTCGTCGCCATGACTATTGCACCTGCACATTCTGGGGTTGTCCCGCGGGAGTAGGCTGGTTCTCGAGCCCTGCGGTTCCCTGGGACGGCTGACCTGACGAAGGCTGGGCCAACGATTTGATGTAAGCCACCAGCGCATTTAACTGATCGTCGTTGACGATGCCCTGGAACGTGGGCATAACGGGTTTGAATCCACTCACGATCTTTGCCGTGGGATCGAGGATGGACTCGCGAACGTAGTTCTCGTCGGCGATTACGGTCCGCCCGTCTTCGAGTTTCACGGGTTTGTTGTAGAGCCCCGCTAGATCCGGACCACGACTTTCGCCTTGCACGTCGGAACGATGGCAGGTGGAACAGCCGAGCGACGCAAACAATGCCTTGCCCGTTTCCGGCAAGGGGTTCAACGCTCCGCCAGCCATCCACAGCGCGTAATCCTGTGGCTCCATGACGATGATGTCGCCGCCCATCCCGGAATGCATCGTCCCACAGTATTCAGCACAGAATAGATGATAGCGCCCAGGCTTGGTTGCTTTGAACCACAAGGTAGTATAGCGACCAGGCAGCACATCCTGTTTGAGGCGAAAGGCGGGGATGTAAAAGCTGTGAATCACGTCCTGCGAGGTCATGATCAGCTTGATGTTCTGGCCGGTCGGGACGTGTAACTCGTTAATCTCGTGCTGTCCTTCGATATGCTCGATTTTCCACATCCATTGTTTCGCTACGACGTAGACCTCGGTTGCATCAGCCGGAGGCGTTCGCTCCTCGAAGAAGATGACTGCTCCCCAGATGAAGAACGTCAGCATGATAAAGAACGGAATGACCGACCAGCTAACTTCGAGAATGGTCGAGCCTTCAATCTGATGTGCATCGCGCCCCGGAACACGCCGGTACTTGATCGCCAGCACCGCGACCGCGAGAAAGATGATCGCCGTCATGATGCCGGAGACGAGCAGCAGATAGATGTAGAGCGCATCTACCTGACCTGCCATCGTCGAGGCTTGATCGGGCCACAATGGTAAATAATTCGACATAATTACGTAACTCGTCTCAAATCACTGCGGGGCGAGACTCCGCCCGAACCATGCCGGGAACGACGATCGGCGCGGAACATGACGAACATAAATACTCCCATGATGAGCATCGTCGCGAGCCCCGACAGCTTCAAAATGTTACTGATGACGGCGCCATATTTCCCAGTCATCGGATCGTAGTGATAACAGTAGAGCAGCACCTGGTCGCTGATGTTACCAATGTTGTTTTGCGAGGCCTGCACCAGTCCGAGGCGTAGATCCTTGGGAGAGAACTCCACTCCATAAAAATATCCCGAAACGTGACGGTCGGGAGTGAGCATAACAATGGCAGCAGCATGGGCGTACTGATTCGTTTTCGGGTCGAACTGGAACTGAAAGCCGACCGCCTTGGTAAGCGCTTCGATCTGGTCTGCGCGTCCCGTGAGAAAGTGCCAGCCCTGCTCGGTGTTGGCGCGGCCATAGCGCTTCATGATGTCGCGCTTCTTTGCAGCGGCCATCTCGGGGGTTTCGCGCGGATCGAAGCTGACCGTCACCACGTCAAAATCCTTGCCCAGATCGAAGGTCAGCGCCTTCATCGAGCCGACCAGACCTTGCAGAAGTTCGCTGCAGAGCATCGGGCATTGGTAATAGCCCAGATTCAGGATGACCGGGCGGCCGTGCCCGAAGTAATCGGAAAGCTGGACTGGGTTGCCGAGTTCGTCGCGGAATTCAATATTACCGGGAACCTCTGCGTTGAGATGTTGATCGATGCCAACGAATTGCAAGCCGGCCGGACGCTGCGTCGGCGGAGGCGTCATAATGCCGCCGGTCATGGGACCGCGCACCTCAGCAAACAGCGGCTGCGAAAGCAACAGAGCCGCTCCCAGCAGGAGCAAGAATGCTGTTCCGAGCATCGAGTTGGTCAAACCACTTTTACTGCTCACTGCCTTTTCCTTTTCCGGTCGATCCGGCCGGACCGGTAACTCATCTATCGCTTCTCTGCGGCCGTCTTAGTACCCGCTGCAGTTCCCGTACCCGCATTGCCTTGCGGGTACACAGGCAGCTTACGATCGACGATCAGTTCCATAGCGCGCTCGATCGGAATGTGCGCCACGCCGGCTTTTTCATCGATCCAGCCATAGCTGTTCAGCTGATCTTCCTGGTTGAGCAAGAAATCGCGAAACTGCCCGCGTTCGTTGGTCTCGAGCATAGGCGCGCCATTGTCTTTGAAGGCCTTGTCCATGTCCGCCTGCGTCACCACGCGCGACGCTGTCCCGGTCGACGAATCAAGCGGAGTGGCCGTCGCCATGTGCGAGCGCTCGTATTGATCGAGAAACTTGTACATCCCGACGATGATGAAATAAATAACCACGCCGCTTACGACCAGGCCGATCATGAACGCGAACACACCGCGGGTTCCGAGGTCTTCATGCTCGTACTCGACTTCGTGGCCGGAGTGGCCGTGCGGCATCATTTCGTCACTCATATCTGGTCACTCTTCTTCTCGTCCGTCCTAATTCCGTTACCACGTTCCGTCACGATTCGTTCCGCCACTCGTGCTCTGTTATTCATGCCCCGACCCCAACAACCGGAGCGTCTGCGGCGCATTCATCGGCAGCAGCGGGCGCGATCTGAGGTTGTGGAAGAAGTAAGCCATCCAAAGACCGCCCATGCCGGCCAGGACCGTGAAATGCAACCAGCTGATGTGAAACGTCGGATGCAGCGCTGGCTCGACGTGCCAATAAATATCGACCATGCGCATAAGGAGTATCCATGAAGCGATGCGCACCAAGGTGCGTGCTTTGCGCTTCAACTGGCGCGACAGCAGCAGCGCAAACGGCACTGCGAACTGGAATACCGCCAGAAACATCCCCACCTCTCCCCAGCCGCCGTTCATGCGCCGCACGAACCACGGGATCTCATCCGGCAGGTTGCCGGCCCAAATGATGAGCCACTGCGAAAAATTGAAGTAAGTCCACACCATCACAAAAGCAAGAATCAATTTGCCGTGGTCATGCACTTCGGTGTCCGTAAGATAGTCGGACATCGGCTTGCGCTTCGAGAGAATGGTCTCAATGACCACACAGAAACAGAGAGCCGAAAGCGCTTCACCAGCGATGAAGATCAAGCCGTAGATGGTCGAAATCCAGCGGGCCTGCAGTGACATGACCCAGTCGATCACGGCGAAAGAAATCGAAAGCGAGTAAATGACCAGGCCAAGTCCGCTCAGCGCGCGGAAACGCAGCGTGCTTTGCCCGGCGATCGAATCCTGCTCTGTCGACCAGCGATTCAGGAAGTAGGCCATCCCGATCCAGATGACGAAATAAAGGATGTAGCGCTCGAAAATGCCATTGAAGTTGAGATAGCTATGAGCGATCTCGACAATCTTGGGATCGGTCTTCGGATCGGCCAGCACTTCGGGTCTCGCCCAGAAGTAGAGCTGCGGCAGGTGCAGCAGAATCGGAATAAACAGAAAGAACATCATGGGCAGCGTCATCATGCCCGATTCGAGAATGCGGCGAATGACGATGCTCCAGGCGCCCCCGACCAAATGATGGAGCATCAGGATGGCCATGCATCCGAGCGAAAGCCCCAGCCAGAATATGTAGCCGGAAAGATAGGCGGAAAAGAAACTTTCTGGAGCTATGAAAACGCCAGCCACAGAAGCCAGCGCCCCAACCAGTCCGATAAAGAGCGAGCGCGTCTGGATGCTCTGGGCCACGGGCGGAGCCATCAGGTCCGACTTGGTCATCTTTATGGCAGCCGTGGTCATTTGGGCTCCCCTTCATTTTCGCTCGCAGAAGGCGCGGGTGCAGGTACTGGCAGCGTGGCTCCAGTACCGATGTCTCGGAACGCTGGCGCCGGCGACGGAACTTTCTGTCCGGCCGGAATGTCGACTGCCGTCGCATTCTGACTCAACTGCAGTGCCCGGATGTAGGCGGCGATACACCAGCGATCGCGCGGCGCAACCTGCGCGGCATAATCGGGCATCACCCCGTATCCGTGGGTATCAACGTCAAAGAAGTAGCCGACTGGAACTTTACGCAGGCGGTCGATGTGAAACGACGGCGGCTGCCGGAAACCGCGCGTGGGAATAAATCCGTTCCCGTCGCCCACACGGCCGTGGCAGGGCGCGCAGGTGATGTTGTAACGCTCGCGTCCGCGAGCAAGAACTTCGGATGTCACCGCGAAGGGCATATAGTCGCCCGTGGCATTGCCGATTTTGGCCGTATAGAAGTAAGTGTCTTCCTGCAAGTCGCCGCGGGCGACCGTCCCGTCGACCGGCATTCGGGCAGAACGATTGTCGGCGAAGAAATCGCTTTTATCCATGGGCCGGTAATAGGGCTGCATGTGCATGTCGATGCGGCACCCCGCGGTGGCGGCGATGAGAGCCAGCAGCGCAGGCAAAACCGTCCGGATGTTGCCGATTCCGAGTTTCCTGGAACGATCGCGAGGGGCACGCATCATTAGCTCGGAACCTCCGCGATCATCCGTGGTGAAAGGCCGTTAAGAAACGAACGCGTTCGCGCGGAATCGTACTGCGGGTCGCTCGACTCGACGACCAGGAAGAATTTATTTTCCGTGGCCTTGGTAAACTCGGGCACGTTGAAAACGGGGTGATAAGGCAGCGGGAGGCCGTTCAGCGCGATCATGCCGATAGCGGATGAAATTCCGCCAAAAAGAATGGTCAGCTCGAAGGTCACAATGATGAACGATGGCCAGGAGTGATACGGCCGTCCACCGATGTTAACCGGATAGGTGATGACCGCGACCCAATACTGGAGCGCGTAGGCCGAGAGTCCACCGATCAAGCCGCCGATGAGCACAACCAGAGAAACCCGGTTCTTGTGAAAACCGATGGCCTCGGCCAAACCTTCGATCGGAAACGGACTGTAGGCATCGATCTTCCGGTAACCCTCTTCGTGCGTCTTGTGCGCGGCTGTCACCAACTCCTGGGCGGAATCGAATTCGGCCATCAGCCCATACACCGGGCCACATTCGGAAAAATCGGTCGCTCGGATGCTCATTGCTTCACCTCCGCCGCTTCATGCACCTCTGCTTCCGGCAGCAGGGTGCGCATTTCGAAGATGGAGATACTGGGAAGAACACGGAGGAATAGCCACATGCCGGTCAGGAACAGTCCGATGGTGCCGCCAAAAGTCATCCAGTCCCACTTGGTGGGGTAATACATGCCCCACGACGAATTGACGAAGTCCCGGCTCAAGCTGACGACAATGATAATAAAGCGCTCGAGCCACATGCCGACAAGCACGACGAACGAGATCAGCCACAGCCATCCGGTGGAGACGCGGAACTTCTTCAGCCAGAGAACCTGCGGGATAAAAATGTTGCAGGCGAGCAAGGCTGCATACGAGAACTTGTAAGGTCCGTGCAGGCGGTTCCACAGCAGGAACGAATCGAACTGGTTGCCACTGTACCAACCCATGAACGCTTCCATCCCGTAGCCGTAAGCCACAATCAGGCCGGTGGCCAGCATGACTTTGGCGGAGATTTCAAGATGCCGCTCCGTGATGAAGTCCTTCAGACCGTAGATAGCCCGAATCGGAATCGCCAGACAAAGCACCATGGCGAAACCTGAATAAATGGCTCCCGCGACAAAGTAGGGCGGGAAAATCGTGGTGTGCCATCCGGGAACAATGCCGACGGCGAAATCGAAGCTCACGACGGTATGCACGGAGAGCACGAGCGGCGTAGCGAGTCCGGCGAGAAGCAAGTAGGCCGTCTCATAACGATGCCAGTGGCGGGCCGAACCGCGCCATCCCATGGCCAGCAGCCCGAAAATGCCGCGAACGAATGGTTTCTCAGCGCGATCGCGCATCGTCGCGAAATCTGGAATCAAGCCGACAAACCAGAACACCAGCGAAATTGTGAAGTAGGTCGAGACCGCGAACACGTCCCACACCAGCGGACTGCGGAAATTCGGCCAGTACCGCATGGTGTTGGGATAGGGAAACATCCAGTAAAAAAGCCACGGTCGGCCCATGTGGGCCAGAGGGAAAGTGCCCGCGCACATGACCGCAAACAACGTCATCGCTTCCGCGAAACGGTTGATTGAGTTGCGCCAAGTTTGCCGCAGCAGCGCCAGAATGGCGGAGATCAGGGTCCCGGCGTGGCCGATACCGATCCACCAGACAAAATTAATGATGGCAAAGCCCCACCCGACGGGGATGTTAATGCCCCAGATCCCAACGCCTTTCAGGAAAAGGTAGCCAAGGACCCCCGCAAGCATATTCAACATGCCGAACACGATCAGGAAGCCGAGGATCCATCCCAGAGAAACCGGGCGCGTCAGCACGATGTTCGCGATCTTCTCGGTGATGGTGGAGAAGGTGTGGCCCGGTGCGATGACCGGCACTCGCCTGTCTGCCACGGGGATTTGCGTGTTCGTTGCCATGCCTTGCCTGCGCTCCACTTACCTCGAACTAGCTTCTAACTAGCGTCTAACTATGCTTCCAACTCAGGGTTCGGATTGCGGATTTCCGCCAGATACGTCGTGCGCGGCCGCGTATTCAATTCTCCCATCAGCGAGTAATTCCTCGCCTGCGCCTTCCACTTCGTCACCTGACTGTTTGGATCGTTAATGTTACCGAAAACGATGGCGTTCGCCGGACACGACTGCTGGCAGGCGGTCTGCAACTCGCCGTCTTTGATGGTCGTATCGGCGCGCTCGGCATCAATGCGATGCTCGCTGATGCGCTGCACGCAATAAGTGCATTTCTCCATCACCCCACGGCTGCGAATGGTGACATCAGGATTACGCATCAGCTTGAACTGCGGCGTCTCCCAATCCTGGAACAAAAGAAAATTGAAGCGCCGCACTTTATAAGGACAGTTGTTCGAGCAATAGCGCGTGCCCACGCAGCGGTTGTAGACCATATCATTCAGGCCTTCGGTGCTATGCGTGGTCGCCTGCACCGGACAAACCAGCTCGCAAGGCGCGTTCTCACACTGCATGCACGGCACCGGCTGGAAGAATCCTTTGGGGTTTTCGCGTGGCCCGTTGTAATAGGCATCCACACGCAGCCAGTGCATGTGGCGGCCTCTCAAGGTTTGCTCTTGTCCCACCACGGCAATATTGTTTTCCGACTGGCAGGCAATAATGCAATTGTTGCACCCGACGCAGGCGTTCAGATCGATCGCCATACCCCAGGAATAAGTTTCCTTCTCGTACGGGAACTCCTCCGGCTTGTAAAGCGTAAGGTCTTTATTCGGCTCACCTTCTTTGGCGAAGTCCGGGTCTTTCTTGTATTCCGCGAGACTGCGTTCCTGCACCAGCGCACGCTCGCTGCCGTCGGGCGTCTCCATCGTCTGATAACCCTGCGTACTCGCGAGGTTATAGGTGCCGCCGGTCGCGGTGAGTTTCGCGCCGGAGGCGAGCCATGCGTTCTGGCTGGTTCGCAGTGGGTAAACGTCGAAGCCGGCGCCAGTGCCAACGCGCCCGGCGTTCGTGCGTCCATAACCGAGGAAGACTGTTATCGAGTTGTCAGGATGGCCCGCCTGGATCCAGACTGGTCCTTTTACTTTCTTGCCGTTGCAGTCAAGTTCGACTACATCTTTGAAATTGAGTTTGAGACGCTCGGCCATAATCGGGCCGATCATGATGCAGTTATCCCACGTCAACTTCGTCAGCGGCTTGGGAAGTTCCTGCAGCCAGCCGTTGTTCGCAAAGCGGCCATCGTAGATGGAGGGATCGCGGCGGAAGTTGAGCTCGATATCGCCGGCCGGAGCGGATGGCGACGCCGGGGAATTGACAGCCTTCAGACCCACCGCCTTGGGTGCATAAGTTGTCCCCGCAACCCATCCATCGTGCAGCGACTTGCGCCAAAAAAAGTCGAAGTCCTCGCCCGCGTGCTGCTCCGCCCAGTATTGCCGGACCAGATCGTGTCCCGTAGCGTTCCACTGGCCTGCCAGGACGGCGATGAGTTCGTGCGCCGTTTTACCGTTGTAGAGCGGCTCAATCAGCGGCTGGACGATCGAGACGGTGCCGTCATAGGCGCGCGTATCGCTCCAGGATTCCAGATAGTGCGCTTCGGGAACATGCCACTGGCAAAGCTCGGCCGTCTCGTTGCGGTGCGAGCCGAGAAAAACTTTCAAAGCAACAGCATTCGATTTCAGCGCGGAGGCGAAATCGATGTCGGCAGGCGCGTCATATGCCGGATTGCCGCCAAGAACCAGCAGGACGTCAACTTTCCCGGCGCGCATATCATCGACCAGCGAGCGCAGTGACTCGGCGCGATTCACCGGGTTGGCATCGATGGGCTCGGAATAGAAAACCGTCTTGCCGACATTGCCGAGTTCAGAATTGATGGCATGAGCGAGCGCATGAACGGCTGGCGGCTTATGATCTCCAGCGATGACGAGACTCGATCCGCGATGGCTAGTCAGATCAGCTGCGAGAGCCTTAATCAAAGCCGATTCGCCCTGAGGGCCAATCTCGCCCACTTTTACGCCGAGGAGAGACGCCATCGTCTGTGCATGCGCTGCAACCTCGCTAGCCAGCACCGGAACACGATGGTCCGCCTTCATCCCCGTAGAACTCGGCGTGCTCTCAATAACGTAGAGCCGACTCATCTCCGCGTCGGGATTGCGTCGTCCGGCGAAATCCCGGATGTAACGCGTCGAGCCAGGAAACCCGGCGTAGAGAAAGTCGGCGTCGAGCGAAACGATGACGTCTGCCTTCGACAAGTCGTAGCGGGTTTCGACCGGCTCTCCGAAGGCCAATTTCGCGCCTTCATAAACATTGTCGCGGCTGACCGGTTCGTAGACATGCCACCTCGCCCCCGGATTCGCTCGCAGGTAGTCCTTAATCTGCGCTGCCAGCGTCGGAGAAGAAACGGTTTGCGTCAGAATGCGAACGCCACTTCCTGAAATCCGGCCCTCCATGCCCATGGGACCGCGAACGGCCTCCGTGAAGGCATTCCACGAACGGACGTCGCCCAGATACGTAACATTCTGCGCGCGATCGGGATCGTAAAGATCGAGAATCGAAGCCTGCGCGTATACGTCGGTGCCGCCCAGGCTCGCGGGATGCTCCGGATTGCCTTCGATCTTCGTAGGGCGGAAAAGATTGCTCTCGACTAGGACCGGCGAAGCATAGCCGCCAAGCGTAAACGCGGTCGCATAAAACTTCGGACGCCCAGGGATGACGTTTTCTGGCTGCCGCACGTAGGGCACGATCTCCGTGTTCGGCATCTTCGTGCAGCCGGTCAGGCCCGCGAGCGCCAGTGACGCGCCCATGGTCTTGAGGAAGCCGCGGCGCGAAAAACTGTCGAGCCATTCCGAGGCGCCCTTGGGGAACTCGCGGTGCAGCATCTCCTGAAACTGGTCGCTGCCCGCCAGCTCTTCGAGGCTGCGCCAGTAGGCGGGTCCGGTAGTGCCCTCAATCTGCTCTCGAGCAGTTGCCAGATCCAGCTGCTTGCGTTTGCTGGGGCAGACGTCGACTCCACCTTTGGCCGCTACTGGTTTCGTTTTGTCGTCGATGCTCATCGTCAGAAGACCAGCTCTCACAACCAACTTCCCGTTTTTACCGGTGACACGTGTTGCAACTGGTGATGTCTTTTACCGAGCGTACCTTGTACTGCCCCCTTAATGCATTCCCCAGCGCGTCCTGGTCGGAGTAGGCGATTCCATTCGCCACCACCGGCGAATTCGTGGAAGGCGGCTCGTAGCGCATATTGAAAACCTGCTCCCGCGGACGCAGATATTTCTCCGTGTTGCGATGGCACTCCAGGCAGAACTCCATCTGCAGCGATGCGTACTGATACGTCAGCGGCATCTGGTCGATCGGCCCGTGGCAGGTATTGCAACCGACACCTTTATTAATGTGAATGCTGTGGTTGAAATAAACGAAGTCGGGCAATTGGTTGACACGCGTCCATTCGAGCGACCGGCCGGTGCGATAACTTTCGCGGACCGGTTCCAGATAAGCGGCGTTGGTCCAGATCTGCGCGTGGCAGTTGATGCAGGTCTTGGTCGGAGGGATGCCGGCAAAACTCGATGTCTCAACCGAGGTGTGACAGTAGCGGCAATCGATGCCGAGACCGGTCACGTGGTGCTGGTGGCTGAATGGCACTGGCTGCGACTTCCTGACGCCGGCATTCGTGATGTACGGAGTGCGCTCCAGTTCCAGCAAGACCGAGAACAATCCGCCCACGGCGAGAACCACGAGGACCAGAGAGGCCCTGGCTATGGCATTGCTGCTGCGCGGAAAGATCTGCATTAGGAAGTGTGATGTCTTTAAGAATTATTGCGGAATCGGCTTGCGCCCCTTCCGGCTGACCGCGTCTGTATGAGTTACGTCACCTGTCATCGGTGACGCCCGTTCCTAAAACAGGAGAGTATAACAGCTGTCTGGCGAAATGGAACATCCCGCGTCGCTTTTCTTTGTGTACCAATTCGGGATTTCATTTTGGAAATTATTTTTCTGAGGAAAAATCGCACGTCCCTGCCGAAAACGATCTGCCCTGGGGAAATTTCACCGCAAATGCATGACAAGCAATTTTGGTTCCGTCATCTCCTGGATCGCATCGCGCAAGCCCTCACGCCCCAACCCCGAGTCTTTAATTCCTCCATAAGGCATGTGGTCGATGCGGAATGTCGGAACGTCGCCCGCAATCAAACCTCCGACTTCGAGTTCGTCGTAAGCCTCGAAGATGAGTTTGGCGTCGCGGGTGAAAAGCCCGGCCTGCAGGCCAAATGCGGAGCTGTTGATTTGCTTCAAAGCCGAAGCAAAGTCAATGTAAGGCTCAAGGGTCACCACCGGCGCGAAGATTTCCTGGCAATTCACTTTCATGTTCGGCTTGGTGCCGGTCAGGACCGTGGGTTCGAACAGCGATCCCTTGCGATGTCCGCCACAGAGCAAGCGCGCCCCGCCGCGAACCGCTTCCTGCACCCAGTCGGCCGCGCGTATGGCATCGCTCTCGCGGATGAGCGGGCCGAGGTCGCTCGCTTCGTCCAATGGGTCTCCGACTTTCAGTTTGCTGACCCCGGCCAGAACGAGCTCGGTAAACTTTCCGTATACCGAATGTTCGACCAGAATCCGCTGCACTGAAATGCACGACTGCCCCGCGTAAGAGAACCCTCCTGTCACGCAGCGGTCGGCGGCGTATGCGAGGTCGGTGTCGCTATGGACGATGACACCCGAATTCCCCCCCAACTCAAGCACGACTTTTTTCTTTCCCGCGTTGTTCTTGATCGCCCAGCCGACGGCCGCGCTGCCGGTAAAACTGATGAGCTTGATGCGTTCATCGCTGACCAGCAGTCCGGAGTCTTCGTTCGAGAGCAGCATCGCGTTGAATCCGCCGTCGGGCCATCCCGCCTGTTGGATCACTTCGGCCAGCAGCAACGCGGTGAGCGGTGTTTGCGGAGCTGGCTTCAGAACAATGGAACAGCCAGCGGCAATCGCCGGTGCAACCTTGTGCGCGACCAGATTCAAGGGAAAATTGAAGGGCGTAATTCCGGCAACCGGGCCCAGAGGAAAACGCTTGACGATACCCCAGCGACCGGCGGTTGACTGCTGCCAATCCAGCGGCAAATATTCGCCGTAGCCGCGAACCGTTTCTTCGGCGGCAATATTGAAAGTGAAAATCGCCCGGTCCACTTCCATGCGCGAGCTCTTGATAGGCTTACCGGCTTCGAGCGCGATGGTACGGGCAAACTCTTCTTTTCGATCATGGATACCCGTCGCAATCTGGCGCAGAACGCGCTGGCGCTCGAAGGCTGGCAGCCGGCGTGTGGTCCCAAAAGCCTTGACCGCGGCGGCAATGGCAGCTTCGGCGTGTTCGCGGCGCCCCCGATGAACATAAGCAATCAGGGAGCCATCATAGGGTGCGCGTACCTCGACCACATCGCCTTCTTCCAGCCACTTCCCGTCGAGGAAAAACCCATGGGTTGCAACCGGAGTCACCGTCATCTCGGCCATCGCTCGCCCCCTTCACTGACCTTGTGATTCGGATTATAAACTTCCTCGGCAGCGGCGAATCAACTCAAGCACCGCCGAAGTGCCGACTTTGGATGTCATCTCGAGGTCTGCGGTTGGAATTGCTGGTCGACCTCCACCTGATATCCGGCGACCAGGCGGTTGGTTTCGTTCGCCATCCCGACCACCGACATCAACTCTTTGAACTGAGCATCGGTCATGCCTTTATTCTTCGCCGAAGCCGTGTGCGAAGCGATGCAGTAATCGCACTGGTTCGTGACCGAGACTGCGACGTAGATCATTTCCTTCGTGAGCGGGTCGAGCGCCCCGGGGGCCATGATCTGCTTGATGTCTTCCCAGGTACGCTTCAGCATCACGGGATCGTGAGCGATCGACTTCCAGAAATTATTGATCCAGTCGGTCTTGCGCGTGGCCATAATGTCGTCGTAAACCGCCCGCACTTCCGGTGTAGCATCGGCGTATTCGATCAAACCAAAGATTGACATTCGATCCTCCAACAAACTTTGACCGTCCTCGGGAACAGCGGCGCTACCACTCCTGAGACCCGAAACACCTAAGACCTAAGACCTGAGGCCCGCCCTTTATGCTATCCAATCCAAGACCTTGTAATATGCTCCCGCGAAGGGCAAGAACCATGGCTCACCGTTGTAAAGCCCCAACGGCGCACCAGGGAATGCAATCTCGGCAAACGGATTGTCCGTCTTCCCTTCAGTAATCCAATCGGCCATTCTCTGTCCTTGATAAGTAGCCATGGCGACGCCGTGTCCAGCATACCCGACGGAAAAATAGACGCCGTCCATTTGCCCGACGTGCGGCATCATGTCAAAGCAGAAATCAAGTGTCCCTCCCCAGGCGTATTCGACTTTGGTGTCACGCAGCTGCGGATAGACTTTGATCATCCCCTGACGCAGAATTTCAGCGCTCTTGCGGATGGTCTGACCGGTTTCGGGAAAGAATGCCGCGCGCCCGCCAAACAACATGCGGTTGTCGGGAGTGAGCCGGTAGTAATAAAGATAGTTCTTGGAATCATAGATCTGGCGGTTGCGCGGGATCAATTCGTGGCCGAGCGTTTCAGGGAGCTCTTCCGTCGCAATAATGAACGATCCGATGGGGATGATTTTCTTGCGCAGCTGCGGAGTTGCCGCACCGGTATAGCCGCTGGTTCCGACCAACACATTGCGTCCCCAAGTCGCACCACGAGAAGTATTCAACCGGAAGCCCGGCGTGCCGTTGCGGGATTCGCGCTGGATTTCTTGCAGCCGCGTGTGCTCCGAGATCTCGGCACCGGCGCGCAGGGCCGCGGCGCCGAGTCCGGCAACGTAGCGCGCAGGATTGAGTCCGGCGGAAATTTCATCGACCATACCTCCGTAGTAGCTGTCAGATCCGATTTCGCTGTGGAGCTGGCCGCGAGGGACAACCCGCAGGTGATGATTAAATTCGCGCGCGATGACTTCTACCTGACGAGAGTAGTCGTCGAAATGCGCCGGCTTGCACGCAACTTCAAGATGTCCGGTACGGGAGAAATCGCAGGCGATGTTTTCTTCTTTCATGATGCGCTCGACCGTGTCGATGGTTTCAAGCGAGGCTGCGTACATGCGGCGCGCCAGTTCGCGGCCAAACTTTGCAATGAGCTGGTTCACCCCCAGCTTCAGTCCAGTGAGCACCATGCCGCCGTTGCGCGAACTCGCGCCCCAGCCAATCGTCTCCGCTTCAAGCACAACCACTTTCGCTCCACGTTTCGCCAGCGAGAGCGCAGCTGAGAGTCCGGTGAATCCGGCGCCGACGATGACAACGTCAGCGCTCTCTGGCAACGGCTCCACCGGAGGCGTCGGCACCTGCACCGTGGTCAGCCAATAGTTGAATTCCTGCGGCATACTCTCCGGTGAGCTCACAACACCGCCGTCTCATGGATCGTCCGCCCCTCCGCGAACCGCGAAAAGTCCAGCAGAGACGGGTCGATCAAGTCGGTCTTCCCTGTCAGAATCAGATCGCTCAGAATCTTTCCCGTGGCAGGCGAGTGCATCACGCCGTGTCCGCTAAAGCCGTTCGCGAAGAAGAATCCGGGCACGTCCGGCGACTCGCCCAGTATCGGATGATGGTCCGGCGTCATTTCATAAAGTCCGGCCCACGCCCGTTTGGGATTCACTGCGACATTTTCAAACACAGGCACACGATCCGCCGCACGCATTAAAATTTTCTCGACGAAAGCAGGGTCGAAGTCGGTTTTATATCCTGGCGTTTCCTCAGGATCGTTCCATGCCAGCAGAAATCCCCGGCTCTCGGGACGAAAGTGAAAGCCAGTCGACATGTCGATGATCATCGGCGCGGTATGAGGAAACTGATCGAACGGTTCCGTCGGAACCAGCATCCTCCGCAATGGTTCGACCGGCAGATCGATACCCAGCATCTTCGCAATCGAAGCCGCCCACGCTCCGGCGCAGTTGACGACCGTGCGCGTCGAAATCAAATCGCGCGAAGTCGCAACCTCAAAAGTCCCATCATCAATGTTGCGCGTGATTGCCGTGACCGTCGTGTTCTTCCACAATGTCGCTCCGTGATCGCTCGCCCACGCCATGAATCCGACCATCGCGCTGTAAGGATCGACAAAGCCATCGCTCGAGCAAAAGCTGCCCCCAATAATGTCATCGCTGCGCAAATGCGGAAACATCCCACGAATCTCATCGCCCGCGATCAGCCGCACATTCTTCAAACCCATCGCAATCTGCTTTTCGTAGTTCGCGCGCAGGTAGGCCACATGTTTTTCGCTAGTCGCGCAAAAAAGATACCCCTGCGGGCGATAGTCGCATGGATAGCCAAGCTGCTCCTCGAAACTCGCATAGAAGGGAATCGAGTAGAGCGACATCTGGATGTTCACTGGAGTGGAAAACTGGGCCCGCACGCCACCCATGCTCTTGCCAGTGGACCCCTTGCCCTGCGCGGTTTCGCGCTCGATGACAAGAACGTTCCTGCAGCCGGCCGCGACCAGGTGATAAGCGATGCTGGAGGCGACGATGCCCCCGCCGATGAGAACTACGTCTGCGGTATGCACAATGCGATTCTAGGGTTCATCAGGAAGTCGCTACAGCAAAGCCAACTTTCACGATCACATAGACGGCGAACCATCCGAAGACTACGGCGAACGCAGTACCACGTTTAACCTTGCTGATGCAGGAAATGCCGATTGCGGTCAGAATCATGGACCAGAAACTGAGCACGTCCAGAGGCGTTAATAACGCCCGCAACACCGCCGATCCGTCGGGGCCGATGAAATAGCCGGGATTGGTGGCCACGGCATTCTCGATGTTAAAGCTATCGCTGCTGCCTCCGGCAAGAAGCGAGAGGATTCCCAGCAACGCGATAAATATTTGCGGCAGCCGGGTATAGACAATCAGCGCGTACAGGGTGCTGTATTTGATGTCGGCGCCGGCGGCAAATTTGAGAGTCGCGAAGAAAACGCCAGCCACGATGGCATAAAAGATGAGCGCGACAATGGGAATACAGTACGAAATAACTTTCGTGACCGTCGCTTGTTGTTGCATCACTTTCTGCTTCTGGTCGGCCGGCATACGGTCGATGCGGTCCGCCGTCTTCGGTTGCAGCTGGATCGCATTGTCCACCACCTTGGGAAAGCCGACCTTCTGATCGACGACATAGACAAAGGCGATAGACGTAATCACGATGATCAGATACGGCCCCCACCAACTCGCGTTCCTGCGCAAGTCCGTGAACGTCTTGCTCGGCGCAATAAATGTATCGATAATGCGCTGCCCTTCAGAGAGCGGTTTAGGCTCCTGAGCCAGTTGTGGTGATTGCATTGGTTGCGATGGTACTGAAGGGTTAGTCGCCATAGAGCCCCCGAATCAGGAGAAGATTGTAGTTCGCCTTCGCCCGGACGACAACAGAAAGGATGAAGCATTAGGGTGCGGTTGCCATCTCCGGTGTAGCCGCAATAAGTTTGCGGGTATACGCGTGCCGCGGCTGGCCGGTGATCTGTTCCGTGGTTCCGGTCTCGACGATCTGGCCCCGATACATTACCGCGATGCGAGTCGACAAATAGCGAACTACCGGCATGGAATGCGAAATAAACAAATAGCTCAAGCCGAACTCGCGCTGCAGTTGTTGCAGCAGATTCACTATCTGCGCACCTACGCTCACGTCAAGCGCGGAAACCGGTTCATCGGCGACGATAAACTTCGGCCTCAAAGCCAGCGCGCGGGCAATGCCGATGCGCTGCCGCTGCCCTCCGGAAAATTCGTGCGCATAGCGAGGCATGGCCGACTCATCCATTCCAACAGCTCGCAAGAGCTCGCGGACACGCTCGCGGCGGGCATCGCGGCTAAGGTCCTGGCCCGTGATCTCCTGATGAAGAAGCAGTGGCTCAGCAACCAGGTCCTCGACGCGGTAGCGCGGGTCGAGCGAGCCAAATGGATCTTGGAAGATAATCTGCATATCGCGCCGCAGAGCGCGCAAGTCTGATCCACTCGCCTGCAGCACGTCAACGCCATTGAAAACGATGGAGCCGGATGTCGGCTCAATCAACCGGAGAATAAGCCGTCCCAGAGTGCTCTTACCGGAGCCCGATTCGCCCACCAGTCCCAGCGTCTCGCCCTCATGGATGACGAGCGACACGTCATCCACGGCGCGAACGTCACTTGTACGATCGCGCACACGGCCGAACGGAGACTCGGCCAGAGGAAATATCTTGGTCAGGTTGTGAACTTCAACAAGAGGCACGAAGCCAGACTAGCAGCGGACGATGCAAGGTGAATAGAGATTAACGATAACCGGCACCCAGACTACAACCGCCATTGTCCGTGACCACTGTTTCTCATGCCGCAATCATCGGCACCGCCGCTAGCGCAGCGACCATTCCGATCGTCCGCGCGCGGCTGAAATGCTCGTCCAGAAAAATACGGGCCAGCAGGACAGTGACTGCGGGGTAGAGCGAACTGAGCACCACTGCCACGTCCAGTCGCCCGATCTGGGATGCGTGGATAAAGACGGCGCTACCGGTCACATCGAGAACTCCGGCGGCTAGCGCAATTGCCAGCACGGGCCGCGGCATCGCGCGCAAAAATCCTCCGCACAAAACGATTGTTCCCGTAATCAAGAAAGACGCCAACCGTGACCAAGCCGCGACCCACCATGCCGCCGCATTGCCCGCCTGGTGCGTGCAAAGGTAAAAACCAGCAAAGCCTATTCCCGCCAGAACAGCCACGCCCAACCCTTCGGGCCGCCTCTCGGGCTGTCCGTTGCCACCCTCGGTGCGCGAGATGAGCCAGACGCCAACACCGGCAAGCACAAATCCCAGCACCTGCCGAATGCCGGGAAATCCAGTGATGAACGCCGTCGCAATCGTGGGAATCGCCGCGCTCAACACTGCCGACACCGGCGCGATCAGTCCCATATTTCCACGCGACAAGGCGCGATAGAAAAAGACCAGTGCGACTCCTCCCAGCGCGCCGGCCAGCAGCGACCAGAGCACGCTGATGACTCCAGGGAACGGAGCGTGAGTAGCCAGCGCAAAAATCATGGCCACAGCCAATCCGGAACCATGCACGACAGCCGTGAACAAAAACGCGTTCGCCCGCCGAGCGCCCACTCCACCAAGAAAATCGCTCGCGCCCCAGACCCCCACTGCGGTCAAGCTGTAAGCGGCAGGAATATATTGGGCAGCGGCGGACATGGGAATTCGAGAGTAGCATGGAGCCCGCAGAAGCCTTCCCCTACCGTTCTTCCACTCGCCCTCCGAAACCAATTACAATATTAAGTTACGGTTTTATCGCTCCGGTCCTTGCTGGAGCTTGAAAGAAGGCCTCATGTCCTCCTCCAGTTTTGGCGCCCGCGCGACTTTCAGAGTGGATCACAAAGCCGGCAGCAAAGAATACGAGATTTACCGCCTCGACGCGCTCGACAAGCAGGGCATCTCAACCAGGCACTTGCCGTTTTCGCTGCGTATTCTGCTGGAGAATCTGCTCCGCACCGAGGATGGACGTAATGTCACAAAGGATGAAATTCTCGCTCTTGCGGCCTGGAACAAGAATTCCAAGCCCGAAAAAGAGATCGCCTTTACGCCCAGCCGCGTTCTGTTGCAGGATTTCACCGGCGTTCCGGCGGTGGTCGATCTGGCCGCCATGCGCGATGCCATGAAGCGGCTCGGCGGCGATCCCAAGCTGATCAATCCGCTGCAACCGGCTGAGTTGGTCATCGACCATTCCGTGCAAGTCGACGAATTCGGGTCTTCCAATGCGTTCGACGTCAACGCGCTGCTCGAATTCCAGCGCAATAAAGAACGTTACGCGTTCTTGCGGTGGGGGCAAACCGGCTTCCGCAATCTCGCCATCGTGCCGCCTGACACTGGAATCGTCCATCAGGTCAATCTCGAATATCTGGCGCGCGTGGTTTTTGTTCACGAAGTAGGCGGAAAGCGCACCGCTTATCCCGACACACTCGTCGGCACCGATTCCCACACCACCATGGTCAACGGACTCGGCGTGCTCGGCTGGGGCGTCGGCGGAATCGAAGCCGAAGCCGCAATGCTCGGACAGCCCGTGTCCATGCTGATTCCGCTCGTCGTAGGTGTGAAACTCACCGGACGTCTGCGCGAAGGCGCGACCGCCACCGACCTTGTTCTTACCATCACCGAGATGCTGCGCAAGCATGGAGTCGTCGGCAAGTTCGTCGAGTACTTTGGCCCCGGCCTGCAGGACCTTCCGCTCGCCGATCGCGCAACCATTGCCAACATGGCTCCAGAATATGGAGCGACTTGCGGCATCTTCCCCATCGACAAAGAAAGCCTTCGCTACCTCAAGCTCACCGGACGCAGCGATGAGCAGGTTGCTTTGGTCGAAGCCTACGCCCGCGAGCAAGGACTTTTTCACGATGCCAAAACTCCCGAAGCCGAATACTCCGAATTGTTGAGTCTCGATCTGGCGACCGTCGAGTCGAGCCTCGCCGGACCGAAGCGTCCCCAGGACCGGGTTGTGCTGTCGAAAGCCGGCGAGTCATTTGCCCAGGCGCTGCCCTCGCTGATCAAGCCGAAGACGAAAGCCGCAGCCGCCGCTGCTCCGCGTTGGGAGCAAGAAGGTGGAAGTCCGGCCGCCATCGGAGTCGAAGATCCGAACGTGCACGAACACGTTGCCTCGAATGGCCACTCGCTGCGTCACGGCAGCGTGGTGATTGCGGCAATCACGAGTTGCACCAACACTTCGAACCCATCGGTGCTCATTGCCGCCGGCTTGCTGGCGAAAAAAGCCGTCGAGCGCGGCCTTGAAGTACCTTCAACCGTAAAAACGTCGCTCGCTCCCGGATCGAAAGTTGTGCTGGACTATCTTCAAAAAGCCGGACTGATGCCGTATCTGGAGAAGCTGAAGTTTCATCTCGTCGGCTACGGCTGCACCACCTGCATCGGCAACTCCGGTCCGTTGCCGGTCGAAGTGTCGAAAGAAATCGACGAAAAAAACCTCGTCGTCGCGTCCGTTCTTTCCGGTAATCGTAACTTCGAAGGCCGCATCAACTCCGAAGTTCGTGCAAACTATTTAATGTCGCCGCCGCTGGTCGTCGCCTTCGCCCTGGCCGGCCGAATCGACATCGATCTGAAAAAAGATTCGTTAGGCAAAGGCAAAGACGGAAAGCCCGTTTATCTCGCTGACATCTGGCCCTCGCAGCGCGAAGTCGAAGAATTGATGGCCAGCGCGATTACCTCGGAAATGTTTCGCAAGAGCTACAGCGAAGTCTATGCTGGGGACGAACGCTGGCGCGGTCTGCCCGTCCCCAAGGGCGAAACATATTCGTGGGAAAAAGATTCAACTTACATCCGTCAGGCTCCCTACTTCGATGACATGACGCTCAACCCCTCCGCCGTCGAAGACATCAAGGGAGCGCGCGTGCTCGCCGTGCTCGGCGACAGCGTTACCACCGACCACATTTCGCCCGCGGGCTCGATCAAGAAAGATGGTCCGGCGGGAAAATACCTGATCGCCCATGGCGTGCAGCCCGCCGATTTCAACTCCTACGGATCGCGCCGCGGCAATCACGAAGTCATGGTCCGCGGCACTTTCGCCAACGTCCGCCTGCGCAATAAAATGGTCAGCACCGAAGGTGGATTCACCCGCCACTTGCCCGACGGCGCGGAAATGTCTATCTTCGACGCCTCCGAAAAATACCACGCCGAAAACATACCGCTCGTGATTCTCGCCGGCAAAGAATACGGTTCGGGAAGTTCACGCGACTGGGCTGCCAAAGGCCCGCTTCTGCTCGGGGTGCGCGCCGTCATCGCCGAAAGTTACGAGCGCATTCACCGTTCCAACCTCGTCGGCATGGGGATTCTACCGCTGCAATTTCTACCCGGAGAAAATGCTGAGACGCTGCACCTGACCGGCGACGAAATTTTCGAGATCGCGGGGATCGCCAAAGTAGTCGATAAATTTTCTTCCGGACGCAAAATCACCCTGCGCGTCAACGGCGGAAAAACGCCCGATTTTCAAGCAATCGTCCGCATCGACACTCCGCAAGAAGCTCTCTACTACGCGAACGGCGGCATTCTGCAATACGTGCTGCGGCAGTTGCTTGCAGGAAAAGCGCAGCCCGAAGCGGTCACGGTTTAGGCATAAAATTACTCGCTTACGAAATCCTACCGCGCGCCCGTCCAAATCTGATACATGACCACGCCAACCATAAACATCAGATAAATTCGCAGGCCCCAAAACAGCACCGTCTCCGTCCGCGTCAACCGCCGCCGCGGAAAATGATGCCGATCTTTGGCCGCAATCAGTTGATCCGGCTCCAGCGCTGTGATCACCGACGCGACTTCATCACGGCTCATAGCGCCGCTCACGTCCGGCTCCCGCGCAGAATCAACTTGTTTTTCCATCTACCTTCCTCCCAGCATCGCCAGCGCATTCGGCGCAATTACGCTGACCCCAAACAAAAGACCCGCTCCCACCAGAATGGTCACCACCGCAAGTGCCAGCGCGTTCGCCCACGTCGGACTCACCAGTTCGCCCATGATTTCGCGGTCGTTCACCAACATGTACAAGAAAAGCAGCGCCGGAGGCATGGCCAGCACCGCGATGACATTCACCACCAGTACGATGTACACCAGCGGAATCCCAGGAATCAGCACCAGTCCCGCCGCCGCAACCGCCTCCACCAGCAGCACGAGATAGAACGACTTCCCCTCCCTGAACGGTAAATTCAAGCTGTGTGGACGCCGCGCCACTTCTCCGAACGCATACGCCGACGAAGTCGAAATCGTAATCGCCGCAACCATTCCCGCCTCAAACATGCCCAGCGCAAACAGTGCTGCTCCCCAATGTCCAATCATCGGCTGCAGCGCCTGCGCAAATTCTGCGGCTTCGAAATTCGCCGCAGTCATATGCCGCAAAAACAGCGGGGCCGTTGCCAGCATCGTCGCCAGCGCAGCGACCGTCGCCAAAGCCGCGCCCAGCGCCGTATCCACGCGACCCATGCGGATATCCCGAATGGTGAGTCCTTTATCGGCGATCGCGCTCTGCTGAAAAAACAGCATCCACGGCGTCACCGTCGCCCCTATGTTCGCGAGCAGAATCAGCACCGTCTCCTGCGTGACGCCGCCGGGTAACGGGCTCCAAGTCACCAGCGCGCGCCCGACCGCTCCCCAATTCGGATGCGTCAGCAGCGCCACCGGCACAAACGCGAGATTGAAAATGGCAGCGCCTAGAATGATCCGCTCCCAGGTCCAATAGCGGTGAGTCATTAGCGCGACGGAAAGCACCAGCAGCGCGCTGCAGACCGCAACCGCCGGGCGGACGCCGAAAAATCCCAATCCCGCGCGGATGGCGATAAATTCAGTGACCAGCGTGAGAAAGTTGCCGACCATCAGGTCGACCATCGAAAACCAGCCCCAGAACGGACCGAACCGCTCGAAGATCAATTCCGCATGACCGCGATGCGTGGCCGCTCCCAGGCGCACGGTCATTTCCTGAACTACACAGGCCATCAAGAAGGTGAGCACCACGAACGGCAAGAAAAACCCGACTCCAAACCGGGCCCCCGTAGCGGCATACGACAACATGCTGGGGCCGTCGTTCTCCCCGAGCATCACCAGAATGCCTGGCCCAATCAGCAGCCAGAACAACCGCAATCTCGGCCGGAATCCGCGCCGCGCCCGTGTCGCCGAAACCTGCTCCCGGTCATGCGCGCGGTCGATGTCCTCATGGGTGATGACGACGGCGCTGCCCAGGGCAGCCAGATCCCCCGCAGCCGGATCGCCCAGCACGGCGCGGGATGCAATTCCGCTTTGCGGTTCCGGGGCTGTCTCTTGTTCCTTCATGCGGCAGATGGACGTGCGGCAGACAGGTTGCCACCTGCCGGGTAATTAGCCCAAGTATACATGAGATGATAAACCATGGTTAATAACTTCGGCGAACACGAATACCAGAAAAGGACAACAGCTTCGTGTCGGGAAATCGCTTTCGATATTGGGCGCCACGTTCGAAGGGATGCTTATTCCGTATCACGCAGCAGGACTCTAACCCTCAGTTCTTCGCCGACGACTTTCCATTCGCCGCTTTGACCCAGACCTTCTCCGCCGCCGACACGCCCAACGCGACCCGGCCAGCGCCGGTGGTCAGCGTCAGCGTCTGATCGTAATTGCGGTGCGCCACATGCACCTTAGCTCCGGGGCGAATGCCGCGTTGCTCCAGAAACTCCAACAGGTGGCGATCGCGTTCGTAGATGCCGCTCACCTCAAAATTCTTCCCCGGTTCTGCCTGCGCCAATAGCAACAACCCCCGACGGCGGCGGCTAGCAGGACTTTCCAGTTCCGTCAGATTGCCGTGAGGACACGCGACACCACGCCCCAGTTTTGCCAGCAGTCGCGACTCAAAATCCGGCGAAACCGCGTGCTCCAACCGCTCTGCCTCGTCGTGCACCTTGTACCATTCCATTCCAAAAATCTCGACGAGCATCCGCTCGATCAGGTGGTGGCGAACCGTCAGCTTACGCGCGATCTTTCGTCCCGCAGGAGTCAGGCTGACACGCCCTTCGGAATTCACGCGCACCAATCCATCCTTCTTTAATCGGCGCACCGCCATGGTCACAGCCGGAGGCGAGACTTTGAGCCAGTGCGCCAGCGTAGCCGAAATGACCGGCTCGCCTTCACTCTCCGCTTCGAGAATCGCCTTAAGGTAGTCTTCTTTGGAAACCGTAATCACGTGAACCATATTATACGGCTTGCCATTAAGCATGGTTAAGCAGGATCTCCGATCACGATCCGTGTCCTTCGAACCATGAGCCCCCATTGAATTCGTCCTGGTTACTCGCAGCGCTCGCGTTTGACATCATCATCTCCCGCCCCTAACCTTGATTGTTCGACTATGAAAATTCTCGTCATCGGTAGCGGCGGACGCGAGCATGCTTTGGTCTGGAAGCTGCGACAGTCGCCGCGGGTCACGAAAATCTACTGCGCGCCGGGGAACGGCGGTATCGCCGGCGAGGCCGAATGCGTCGCGGTCGATGTTAAGAGCCTCGATTCCATGATTGCGCTTGCCAATCGCATTCAACCCGACCTTACCATCGTTGGTCCCGAACTGCCTCTGATGCTCGGCGTTGTCGACGAGTTCACGCGCCGGGGCTGGCGTACCTTCGGCCCATCTCAAGCTGCCGCTCAGCTTGAGACCAGCAAGAGCTTTGCTAAGGAATTTCTGCAACGTCACCGCATCCCCACTGCGCACTATGCGATCTGCGATTCTCCCGATCAGTTGCCTGATGCCCTCGCGCACTTCCATGCGCCTATCGTGGTAAAGGCCGATGGGCTCGCTGCCGGCAAGGGTGTCGTCATCGCCCAGAGCAAAGACGAAGCTTCGCACGCCGCAGCTGAAATGCTCAGCGGCCGTATGTTGGGCGAAGCCGGAGCGCGCGTCGTGCTCGAAGAATTTCTGCAGGGCGACGAACTCTCGTTCCTGGTCGTGAGCGATGGCGAGCGCGTTGCCCCACTGGTCGCAGCACAAGACCACAAACGCGTGGGTGACGGCGACACTGGACCCAATACTGGAGGCATGGGCGCATATACCACTCCCTCCATCATCGATGAGAAAATGCGGGACTGGCTCGTGACCCACATCGCGCGCCCGGTGGTCGCGGGCATGAAGGCCGAGGGCGCGGAGTACAAAGGCGTTCTCTATTGCGGGTTGATGATGACGGCCCGGGGTCCCATGGTGCTCGAATTTAATTGCCGTTTCGGCGATCCTGAAACGCAGCCGATTCTGATGCGCCTGGAAAGCGATCTGGTTGAAGCGATGGAAGCTTCCATCGACGGCCGCACCAGCGACGGCGATTTCAGGTGGTCAAACGACGCCGCAGTCTGTGTGGTGATGGCTTCGGGCGGTTATCCCGAGAGCTACGAGGCAGGGAAGAAGATTTCCGGACTCGATATCGCAGCGAACGTAAACGGCGTAAAAGTTTTTCACGCGGGCACGTCAAAACACGATAACGCTTTCTATACTTCTGGAGGACGCGTGCTCGGCGTGACCGCGCGGGCCTCTGACTTGCAGATGGCCCTCGACCAAGCCTACGAAGCCTGCGCCATGATCGGCTTCGAGGGCGCACATTATCGCAAAGATATCGGGGCACGGGCACCGAAGAAATAGCACCTTGTCCTTATTTTATTTTCGAATTTTTCCTGAACGCGAAGGATGACAAATTCTACGGAGAATGGAAAGCAAAATTATGAGTAAACCAATCGTGTCAATCGTCATGGGCAGTGACTCGGATCTGGAGATCATGCGCGAAGCTGGAAAAGCTCTCGACGAGTTCGGGATCGCCTACGAGATAGATGTCACATCGGCGCATCGCTCGCCCGATCGCACCGCCGACTACGCGCGCAAGGCTGCGCAGCGCGGTATTCGCGTCATTATCGCGGGCGCGGGCGGAGCGGCGCATCTGGCGGGGGTTATCGCCGCGCACACGACTCTGCCTGTGATCGGCGTGCCCATTCCTTCAACTTCACTGCAAGGCATGGACTCACTGCTCGCCACCGTGCAGATGCCGGCTGGGATTCCCGTGGCGACGGTCGCGATCGGCAAGCCCGGAGCAACCAATGCCGGCATCCTCGCGGCGCAGATCATCGGCGTGGCCGACGCTGCCATCGCGAAGAAGCTCGAAGCGCACAAAGAAAAACTAGCGCGCGGTGTGGAAGAGAAATCGAAAAAGCTGCAGTCGTCGCTAAAGCAGTGAGCGGGTTTTATAGAACTTGTTTACAGAACTTCGGCTCGCTCACAGCTTCAAGGTCTTGAGATATTCGCGGAACTTATCGCCTAGATCGTCGCGCTTTAGCGCGAACTCGACGGTTGCTTTGAGGAAGCCGAGTTTGTCGCCGGCGTCGAAGCGGCGGCCTTCATATACCCAGGCGTAAACCTTCTCGCGCTGCAGCAGGCCCCGTATACCGTCCGTCAGTTGCAGCTCTCCTCCCGCTCCGGGCTGGGTGTTTGAGAGCGTCTCAAACACCGCCGGAGTCAAGACGTAGCGCCCGATCACGGCCAGATTCGATGGCGCATCCTCTGGCTTCGGCTTCTCGACCATGTCGAGCACTTCGAAGAGCTTGCCGCCGGAGCCCGCGACCTCCTTCGCCTTAAGTACGCCGTAAGAAGAAATGGCGGGACCCTCCACCACCTGCGTGGCAATCACCGAAGCATGCTTCTCGTCGAACACGTCCATCAGTTGCTTCAGCACGGGCACCTGGGCATCGATCACATCATCGGCGAGCAACACGGCGAACGGTTCATCGCCAATCAACTCGCGGGCCGTCAGGACGGCATGGCCCAAACCCAACGCCTCCTTCTGCCGCACGTAGGCCACGAATATCAGGTCCGAGATCTGGCGGACGATCTTGAGCAGGTCAAGCTTTCCTTTTTCCTCCAGCATCTTCTCAAGTTCGTAGCTGACGTCGAAGTGGTCTTCAATGGCACTCTTGCCGCGCCCGGTCACGATGATGATCTGGTCGCAGCCGGCGGCCACGGCCTCTTCGACCCCGTACTGGATGATGGGTTTATCGACGAGTGGCAGCATCTCTTTGGGCTGCGCCTTGGTGGCGGGGAGGAAGCGGGTGCCGAGTCCGGCGGCGGGGAAGACGGCTTTGCGGACGGCGCGGGTGTGGCGGCGGTCGTTGGTAACACGTCGGTCGGGGGCGGGCATCATGGCTTGGCTATTGTAAATGGGGGACATAGGGACAGGTGGCCGCACAAATGGAGATGTGTTCCACGTGGAACACTTTGCATATATTTTTGTACGTACAATATATCGAGATTACGGCTTAAATCGCGCACCTGCGCGGAGTTACGGTTCAGGCCGAGAGCGAGAAAACGGCAATTACGTGTGACCAGTGGTCATATCTACTAAACTGCTGCGGTGGGAGCTTCCTGGGCTTCCAGTTCCTCAAGCAGATCTCTCAGGGTTTGGAGGATGCCTTCGGCGCTGGCGATCTTGATGGTGAATTTCAGCGTGCCGTCAGGGGTGAATTGGGTGCCTTTTTGAGAGGCCACAAATCTTGCGAGCTTCCCGGGATCGATGGCGGCGGTCGGGGCAAATTTGATGTTCACGAATTCGCGCTTGCGCTCGATGGCGTTCGCTCCGACGCGCATGGCTTGCAGTTTTAGCGCGGCGTAGCTCAGCAAATTGCGGACAGCGCTGGGCGGCTCTCCGTAACGGTCGATCAACTCGGAGCGGACGTCGTGGAGTTGGGAATCGGTTTCGACTCCGGCGACGCGCTTGTACATGCGTAGGCGCTGATTCTCTTCTTTGATGTAGTCAGAGGGGATGCGAATGTTAAGCCCGAGGTTGAGCTGGATTTCGGTGACCTCGCCTCCCGACTCACCTTTCATTTCGCGGACGGCGCGCTCGAGCATCTGCGTATAGAGTTCGAAGCCGATCGCTTCGATGTGACCGCTTTGCTCCCCGCCTAGCAGATTGCCGGCGCCCCGCAGCTCGAGATCGAGGGCAGCGATCTTGAAGCCGGCGCCCAGGTCGGAGAATTCCTTGAGCGCGGCCAGCCTTCGGCGTGCAATCGGTGTGAGCTCGATTTCTGAGGGCAGCAGCAGGTAGGCGTAGGCGCGGCGATTGGAACGACCGACGCGTCCGCGGAGCTGATAGAGCTCGGACAAACCCATTCGGTCGGCGCGATTGATGAGGATGGTATTGCAGAGAGGAATGTCGAGACCATTTTCGATGATGGTCGTCGAGACCAGAATATCCGCCTCGTGATGCATGAACTTCAGCATCACTTTTTCGAGTTCGCCTTCCCCCATTTGGCCGTGGCCAACGGCAATGCGGGCGTTGGGCGCCATAACTTGCAGCTTGGCGGCGATTTCCCAGATGGTGTCGATGCGATTGTGGACAAAATAGACCTGGCCGCCGCGGTCGAGTTCCTGTTCGAGCGCCGACTGGATGAGTTTTTCGTCCCAGTTCGCGACGACCGTTTGAATCGCCATGCGGTCTTTGGGCGGGGTTTCGATCACGCTCATGTCGCGCAGGCCGACCAGCGACATGTGCAACGTGCGCGGAATGGGCGTGGCAGACATGGTGAGAACGTCGACTTCCATGCGCATCTGCTTGATGCGTTCTTTGTGGCGGACGCCGAAGCGCTGCTCTTCATCGACCACGAGCAGGCCTAGATCGGAGAACTTGACATCTTTTGAGAGCAGGCGGTGGGTACCGATGAGGATATCGACTTTGCCGACGGCGACTCGTGCCAGAATTTCCTTGACCTGCTTTGGAGTACGGAAGCGGCTGATCATTTCAACGGTCAGCGGAAACGGGGCAAAGCGCTGTTTGAATGTCTCGTAATGCTGGAAGGCGAGAACGGTGGTGGGCGCAAGAATGGCAACTTGTTTGTTGTCGCTGAGCGCCTTAAAGGCAGCGCGCATGGCTACCTCGGTTTTGCCATAGCCGACGTCGCCGCAAAGCAGGCGATCCATAGGTAGCTGGGATTCCATGTCGCGCTTAACGTCGGCGATAGCCTGCGCCTGATCTTCGGTTTCGTTGTACTCGAAAGAGTCTTCGAATTCTTTCATCCACTCGGTATCGGCGGGGAAGATATGACCGCGCGCAGCCTGGCGCTGGGCGTAGAGTTTGAGCAACTCGTCGGTCATGTCTTTCATTGCGTTGCGGACGCGGGTCTTGGTTTTCGTCCACGCCTGGGTGCCGAGGTGATTCAGAACCGGCTTGGCTCCTTCTGAAGACCGGTATTTCTGGACCAGATCGAGGCGCGTAAGCGGAACGTAGAGGCGCGCGGCATCAGCGTATTCCAGCAGCATGAACTCGGCGGCGCCGTCACCCTGGTTGATTTCTTTTAACCCCTGATATTGTCCGATGCCGTGCTCGACGTGGACGACATAATCTCCGACTTGAAGATCGCGGAAGTCGGAGAGGAACGCGGAGACTTTCGACTTCTGCCGTTGCGGCCGGGATGCGACGAGGTCCGATTCGTCAAACAGGTCGCGGGCTCCGAAGATGGCAAGATGCGCTTCGGGCAAGACAAAGCCATCGGGAAGGTAGGCCTTGACCAGCGTGGTAGTGAGCACGTCGCCGGCAAAGTAGGAAGTTTCGTCGGCATAACTTTCACCGCTGCGGGTGCGGCTTCCGAGACGGTACGACGCGTTGTACTCCGTAAACATATCGGCCAGGCGCTCGACTTCTCCGGTGTTGGGGACGGCGAGTACGACTTGGGTGCCAGCGGCAACGAGTTTTTGCGACTCTTCGATCAGGGCGGGAACGGCGCCGTGGAACCGCGTTGCGGGTTGGGTGAGAAATGCGGCGGGAGCTGACTCCGCGCTGGAGTCATTGGGACCGGACGCCCGTTCCACGCTCAGATATTCGAGATCGGCCCCAGGGTGGGTGGCGGTCTTTTCCCGCCAAGCCTGGGGAGTCATATAAAGATCAGCGGGGCGAATCAGGTTTCCCATTTCGCTGCGCTCGTGGGCTTCTTCGATGCGAGCCCAGACTTTGTCGAGTTCGAGATGCAGGGCTTCGGGCTCATCGAGAATGACGCGGGCATCGGGAAGGAGGTCGAAAAGGCTGCGATCGGCGCCAGCTACGGGAGCGTAGAACTCCCAGCCGGGGAAAACTCCAGCTCCGGAATCGCGGGCGGCCTGCTCGATCACCTCGGCCGAGCCGGTGATGCGCTTGCCGGAGAGACGCGCATTGATCGAGCCCAAGAGCTCAGATGTCACCGGGGTTTCGGTGAGTGGAAGAAGCAGGGCTTCATCTACCGGGTTCGATGAGCGCTGGCTGGCGGGATCGAACTTGCGCATGGATTCGATCTCGTCTCCGAAGAACTCAACGCGCACGGGGCGATCGGCTTCGGGAGAATATACATCGAGAATGCCGCCGCGAGCGGCGTACTGGCCGGGCATTTCGACGACATCGGTGGAGGTGTAGCCGACAGTGTTTAAATGTTCGAGGAGTTTTTCCAGATCGAAAATTTCGCCGCGGCGCAAGACGCGTGCCAGATCGGCGTAGTAGTCCGGAGGACGGAGCAGGATGGTGGTGGCGGTCACGGGCGAGATGACGATCGAGGCGCGGCCGGTGGCAATCTTCCAAAGGGCGGTAGCGCGCTCTTCCTGAATTTCAAGATGCGGCGATAGATTCTGGAATGGCAGCACATCGCGTGCGGGCAGGATGACGACCGAGTCGGGATCGGCGGCTCCAGTAAGTTCGCAAAAGGCGCGGAGTATGGGGAGCAATTCTTCGGCGGCGCGGTTGTCGGCGACGACCAGGATGAAGGGACGCTCAGCGGTGCGGCGCAGGAGAATAACAAGCAGGGCTTTGGCGGGAGCGGAGAGTCCAGTGACACGAATCCGCCCCGCGCTCTCCTTGAGGTGGGAGGCGACACGTTTGAAGGCGGAAAGTTGTTCAACCTCCGCGAAAATTTCGCGGACGAACGGCAAAAGCATTCTTATCTATTTTAGCAGTGTGGCTAGGGCGAGATTGCGGTGAGATGTGCGACCAGAGTAAAGTGCGGGCTTGTTCAGGCAACAGGAGGGCAGCGATGAAGCGCTACGGAACCGTGGGGCGGATTTCGATAATTTTGATTTTCACGTTGGTCGCAACAGTTTACGGCCAGAGCCAGAAGACGACAGTGGTGACACCATCTCGGAGTTCCGCCGACGCGCTTCGGGATGAGATTGTGGCACACGAGCGTGCGGGTCTGGATGCGCTGAAGACGGGCGACTTGACGTTGTTTGGCGCTTCGACGGCAGAGGATGCTGTTTTTGTGGACGCGCACGGTCCGGCGACTAAGGCCGAGGTAATGGAGCACACGGCGGGGTTCAGGCTCAAGGATTACACGATGGAGGACGTGCGGTTCGTCCGGCTGTCGGCGGAGTCGGGACTGATCGCTTACACCATCACCGAGAGTGGGACGAGCCACGGACACGATTTTAACGCGCGCGTTTATGTCTCTGCTCTATGGGTGAAACGCGGCGTCAAATGGATGTGTGTGTTCAGCCAAGAGACGGGGGCGAAGTAGGCGGACTCTTTAACTGGAGCAGAAGCGAACCTGAAATCCGCGAGGGCCGGCACGAGCGGCTGTATATGGCGGCTGTACATGATGACCGTCAGGCGCGGCGCAACGGGCGTGTGAGGCAGGTAGGGCCGCCGCCGCCGTTGATGGAAATTTCCGATCCTGTGAAGGTACTGACTTCGAAGCCGGCGTCGCGCAGACGCTGATTGGTCTTGGTGTTCTCTTCAATGGCGATCAGCCGATTATTTCCGAGAGAGAGCACGTTGCAGGCGAGCGTATCGCGCTCGGAATAGTCAATTTCGATAAGACGGAATCCGCGTTCTTTAAATAACTCTACGGTTTCGACAGCCAGCCACCGGAGATCGACGAGGATGGTGTGCTCCTCGAGCATGCTCATCAGCGACATCAGGTGCAAACATTCAGATGGGCCTCGTCCGTGGGGGAGCGGAGCGGAGACAACTTCAATTTTGTCGGGCGCGAGGAGCGAGCGGAGCTGTTCGATTCCTGTTTTATTGGTGCGATAGCCGTGGCCGACGAGAAGCGTTTGCGGATCGAGCCAGACGATGTCGCCGGATTCGGAAGTTCCGGGTGGCGTGATTGCACCTAGCACCGGCAGGCCTAGTTGACTGCAGAATGCGGCGTGAGTTTGCGGTTCGGGGACGCGATTCGGCTTTCCGGGATTCATCAGGATCAGGCCACGGCGGGTGGCGAATGAGGCATCGTGAGCATAAACGGCATCGAGCGTTAGATCTTGGGACGTGGGCAGAGTTACGATTTCGGCTCCGGCGTTGGCGAGGAGACGGCAGAGAGATTCGTGCTGGCTTTGCGCGACTGCAAAATCGGGAGCGTGGCGAAATCCCAGAGCGGGCCAAGTTGCGGACTTCTCCGGGACATTCCACCCGGCGTGAGTTGGAGGGCAGACCATGACCTGCAGAAGTTCGGCGGTCATGGAATTGCAAGTCATGGAATCGTGAATCATGGAATCGCAAATCATTGAAACAGTGGTCAGCGATCTAGCGGAGAGCTTTCGACTCTCAACACTCGTTGTCAACACTCATCACAATTTCTGATTCTGGCTTCTGATTTTGGAATTTCTCGCTTCCAGAATCTAAAGAAAGTGGCGCGCAAACGCAACGTGCAACTATGCGCTGTGGAAAATTGAGCGGCATCGACCTTTACCAAGCGGTAACCACCTTATTGCTTGCCTTAACACCCTCCTATGATGTACATATCAGCGGTATCTCATCCTCACACCGTGCTTGAAATTCAGGTCGCTGGCCATAAACCGCGCCGTTTGATTTCTTTTTCCGCCAGAATGCGGAAGAGTTCAGGAGCCCTATGAGAGCGATCTTGCGTCTTGTTCTTTTTCTTGCCGTCTTATGGTTGCCGGTATGCCAATTGGCGTTGGCGCAAGGCGCGGCGACAGGCGACCTGCACGTGAGCGTGAAGGATCCAAAGGGCAATGCCGTCACCAACGCCACCGTCATGGTTCGCGATGTGGCCAAAGGCCTGGAACGGAATGCGACGGGCGATGGCCGGGGCGGCTACAGCGTGCTCCAGCTGGCCCCGGGAACGTATTCGGTCACGGTGGAATCGTCGGGTTTCGCCAAAGCTGAAGCGGCCGAAGTTCCGATCACGGTGGGCGGCCTGGCGGAGTTGCCGGTGGCGCTCGCAGTGGCGAGTGGCAAGGAGGTTGTGGAGGTCAATGCGCAGGCCGATCTGGTGGAAACTGCGCGCAGTTCCACGACCGATACGATCGGGCAGCGGCGCATCGACAATCTGCCGATCAACGGCCGCAACTACATCAATTTCACGCTCACTGATTCGCAAGTCTCGCGCGACAACGCTCCGAACACTGGGGTGGCGCCCACCTCCGGCCTAAACATCAGCGGACAACGTGCGCGCTCCAACCTCGTGAACGTCGATGGCGCCGACGCTACCGACAATTCGGTCAACGGCGTGCGCTCCACCGTTTCGCAGGAAGCGGTCCAAGAATTTCAGATCATCACCAACAGCTACGCCGCGGAATATGGCCGCGCATCTGGCGGTGTGGTCAACATTATTACGCGCTCTGGATCGAACGACTTTCACGGCGATGTTTATGGATATCTGCGCGATCGCGATTTCCAGGCGGTTAACCCGTTCAGTACCACTCCCAACCCGGCCTACACGCGAGTGCAGGCCGGCACGGCTTTCGGCGGTCCGATCAAGAAGGACAAAACGTACTATTACTTTTCGTATGAGGTCACGCGACGACATGAAACCGGATTCTCCTCGCTTCCCACGGCGTCTAATCCCGCGTTCGCGTCGTACTACGGCTTCACAAACGTCGACGTCTCGCCGATCTTTGGAGCACCTACGGGAACCTTTCCTGACATTCTGGCCACAAATAGCCAGGCAACATTCCTAGCCGCCAATCCCTATCCGCTACCGTCGTTACAGCTCTATGCCTTCATGGTCGGTGCTTCTTCAGGCATCGCTCTGAACGGCAGCTATCCGTCATGGTTCGCCGCACTACCGCCGAGTCTGGTCCCCGCCGGATTGCAGCAGTTTCCAACTTCGTGTAATCCGGCATTTGCCACTGCGGCAGGGTTCAATTTCTATTGCACCGGGCTGCCCGGCTCGTATCAGACGCTGGCTGCGCAGGCAGGAAACTTCCCGGTCTTCGAGGGCACAAGCCTCTACTCGCTTCGCATAGACCACAATGTGAGTGCCAGCAATCGACTTACATTGCGCGCCAATGTCAGCCCGAGCACAGTTACCGGCATCGAAGTCAACGGCGAGGATCAGCCTTTTGGACAGAACGCCTACTCGCGCACATCCGAACAGACCTACCGTGACGTAGCCGGGGTTGTGCAGGATACGTGGACGATAGGCACCAACAAGGTGAACGAATTTCGTTTCCAGTTTGCGCGCCGCGGCTTGGCTTACTTCTATAACACACAGATCCCAGACGGCAACGACCCAGCCGTAGACATTACCGGTTACGCTTATTTTGGCCGCGAGCCTTACTCCTACGCACAACGCGTCGAAAAACGCTACCAGTTCACAGACAATTTCGCCTGGAGCATAGGAAGGCACTACACAAAGTTTGGTGCGGACTTCAACTATATTCCGATTCAAGCCACCTTCACGGTCAATTACGGAGGGCTGTTTGACTTTGGCAGCGAGAGCCTGTTTCCCGGCGTCCCATCATTCAACGCGGTGCAAGCTTATGGTCTCGGCATGCCGGGGGGCTTCGTTCAAGGCATCGGCAACCCAACCGACTCGTTCTCGAACAAGCCGCTGGGGGTGTTCTGGCAGGATTCCTGGCGCGTGCACCACAATCTTACGTTGAACTACGGCGTACGCTACGACGTGGAATTCCCCCCCACATTCCCACCGCCCACGGGGCTCGCCAATACCGCTCAGACCGGATACAACATTCTGGGAATCCAAAAGGGGATTCAGACCGACACGAATAACGTCCAGCCTCGGCTGGGACTCGCATGGGATCCGAAGGGAGACGGGAAGACGGTAGTCCGCGCTTCATTCGGCATGTTCTACGATCACCCGTTGCTCGGCCTCTATTTTCTGGGCCAAGCCTCCGACGGTTCGGAGAGCGGCCAATTGGATTTTGCTCCACTCGGATTCTGTTCGGGCGCGGGCAGTCCAGGAAATCTGAATGCTATTCCGGTATTCCAGGGCAATCTCTTCAGTGCATCTCAATGCACACCGGGAGTTCCAAATTCCATTCTCGGATACGGAACACCTTCTGCCAATGGCAACCCGAACCCGCAGAGGTTCGATCCCTTCTTGTCGAGTTCGACCAACTTGTTTCTCAACCAGAACTACATCCAAGACGGCTTCCCGTTGCTGTTTCAGCCCTTCGGTTATCCGCAAGGGAAGAATTTCGTGTATGCCTACTCTCAGCAGGCGAATCTCACCATGGAACGCGACCTTGGAGGCGGTTTCGCCTTTAGCGTCGGCTACAACTTCAATGGCGGACGACATATAAACCGGCCGATCAATGCCAATACACAGCGTGGCGACTTATTGGTGGCGAACTGGCAGGCCGCTTACAGTGATCCGAACTCCTATGCAACCAGCGGCGGACCGTTGGGCGTTGGGCTCGGTGCAGCTCCTTGCGGCGTCAATCCCAACAACGGTTTGCCATGGATTTCGGCTGCGTTGACCAACTTCTTCCGTCCTGGTGGCAACAATCCGGCGATCGCTAATGCCTTGATCGCCAATGGAGGCGCTGCCTGCGTGAGCACCGTATTGCCGCTGGTTATGCAGTATCTTCATGCTATCGGATACAGCACGGCCGGTTTCAATACGACTTGCAATCCGACTCCTGGCAACCTTCCGAGTCTGGCTGGTTGCGTTCCGTTCAGCGACATGGATGCCAACTATTCCAATGGCAGCTCGGTTTATCACGGGCTGACTGCTAATCTGCGTAAACGCTTCAGCAATCACTACGAGTTCCAGGCCTCGTACACGTGGGCGCATGCGATCGACGATTCCACCGATCTGCAATCAACGCAAACCCCGCAAGACAGCTACTATCCAGGGCTCGATCGTTCTAATTCTACTTTCGACCAGCGCCAACGCTTTGTCCTGAGCGGTGTCTACCAGTCGGGCAAGCTGAGTGGAAGCGGCTTCATGAGCAAAGTGTTCAGCAATTGGACGTTCGCTCCACTGATCGAATTCTCGACGGGACGGCCATTCAATATCGTTACGGGCAGCGATGACAACCTGCAGAACTCCACTCTCACGGTACGACCCAACACCCTCGTGAATGCCGCATGCACGGCTGCGGGAAACGAGCCAGTCAACTCGAAGTATTCTCCAACCGGGGTGTTCCAGGAACCCTGCTATGAGGCTTTCGCTCCCACTTCTGCCACACAGACAGTTTTTCCATTCGTCACCTTGCAATCGCTCGACGGCAACCTGGGGCGCAATGCGGGCGTCACTCCTTGGACAGTCTTCAACGACTTCCGCTTCGCCAAGAGGATCGCGTTCGGCGAGCGCTTTAACATGGACTTCATTACCGACATGTTCAACATCGCCAACCGGTACAACGTGGCGGCTGTGAGTCCGCTGTTTACCAATGCCGGTCAGGCAACCGCAGCGTATGATCCTCGCCAGTTCCAGTTCGCGCTGAAGCTGAACTGGTAAAATCAGGCTGGGACTGTGGGAGTTGAAGGGGGAAAACTGGTTGCTGAAAGAGATGGTCGGGAACTTGGGGCGCTGGATTTTCGGGAGTGTGCTGGCGCTGGCGCTGACGCTTTCTTCTGGTGCTCTAGCAGAAAGCAGCGCAGAAACCTACAAGGCTCATTGCTCGGCTTGCCACGGAACACATGGAGCGGGCGACACGATGCTCGGCAAGAACCTGCAGATGCTTCCGCTTGGCTCGGACGAAGTGCAGAACAAGTCGGACGATCAACTCGCGTCCATTATTGCCAAGGGTAAGAGCAGAATGCCAGCGTTCGAGCACAAACTGACGAAACCGCAGATCGCCGATTTGGTGAGGTATGTTCGGTCGCTGAAAAAATAAATCTATCCACTTACAAAAGAAAAGCCGCAGTTACTCTGCGGCTATTCTAACAGTCTTACTTGCCAAGTCTTACTCGTAAACTCTTACCGATCAATTCTTGCTCTCGCCGTCGCTTGCGCTGGATTACTGGTGCTTGTCTTTCGCGATGCTCCTGCTGATCCGGTTCTGCTGACGGTTGATGCCGCGCTGCTCGCCCTTGGTCAGATGGCCGTTGTTCTTCGCCATATCGGCCTTTTCGCGGTTCTGCACGGCAGTTTCGCGGTTTTCGAGATTGGCTGTCTGCTGCGAGTTCAGCTTGCCGTTGCTAACGCCGTTGGCGATGCGCTGCTGCTGATTCTCTTCGCGGCTGTTGACCTGATTAACGCGCGGATGACCGGGGTCGACGACGCCAGGCCCGGCTCCGGAAGTGGTTGAGGTTTGAGCAGAGGCGGAGCCAGCGATCATAAGTCCACCCACTGCCAGGACTAACAGTGATTTGCTGAGTGCGTTGTTCATGTGAGTAGAAACCCTCAGTCGAAAGATTAGTTGTGTCGACTGTTAATGACGAGGTTACCTCAGTGACAGGCCGGTAGTTACCAGGCTTGCTGAGTAACCGGACGCGTTTGGCTAACAACCTGAATCACGAGGTTCGCGCTACGCCTAAGTTGACGATCCGGAGCCGGCGATCCCCAAGTAGAGATTCACAACGCTTTGGGCCAGGCTGAGAGAAGTCGAAATCTCGGGAACGGATTGTCCTTGGTTGTAAAGCTGTTCAACCTGCTGGGCAGAGGAGAGTTTTACGGTGTCCTGCTGATTGTTGGTCGTTGCCTGAGCGGCGGATGGCCGTGGAGCGGCTGCCGAAGACAGATTGGCAGCAGCTTGCGAGGCGATGGAAAGCGAATTGGAAACTGAAAGACCCATAAAACTCACTCCTCTCTTTTCTTTTCTGGACTTCTTCCTGTTCTTACTTTGGGGGAATCGGCGGCGCTCGGCGGCAGCGTGAGGGAATTCCAAGAGAATTTTCGACGGCAATTGGTGCAATAAGCCAAAGTGAAACTGAGAACCTATTGGGGAAGGAATGGGCTGACTTCCGCACTGGGCGGGCAGTTTGACTGCCGAGGGGAAGAAAAAGGGAATGATTACGGGACGCAACTACCCCCCCCCCGGAATTGCCGTAAAGTATTCATAAATAAAGACGTAATTGCAAACTCTTCGGGAATAAGGACTTAGCTTGGCGTCTTATCGGTCTCAAGTTGTCGAAGAATCCTGAAAACTGCCCCA
>Ga0210385_10000268_pt1 | contig 44618 bp, 29 predicted proteins | sample IncBWH26OmetaG_FD_160107 | JGI IMG/M metagenome (GOLD analysis project Ga0210385, IMG submission 160107) | Forest soil microbial communities from Barre Woods Harvard Forest LTER site, Petersham, Massachusetts, United States - Inc-BW-H-26-O ...
CAACCCCTGGAGTGTGGCTACTCTGGGTGGTGGCGATGTGCGTATTTCCGCGGGCGGCAATATCACCACGCTGTCGGCTGCCGCGGCCGGCGGTATGAATGCCACGCCCACCGCACAGACCGAATACGCCAGCGGTGGCCTTGACGTCACGGCCGGTGGCAATGTGACAACCGGCCAGTTCTTTCTGGCCGACGGCAGCGGAACCCTCACGGCTGGCGGTGCATTCAACACCTCGCCGTTTGCCGTCTCCGGCCTCTCCGCTCCACTGCAGGTGGGTTCACTGTTCGCAATGCAGGACTCACAGCTGGCGCTTTGGGCGCAGGACGGCATTGTCATCAGTGCTGTCGGCAACCCCACGGATCTATTGCAGCCCAAGGCGGCCGGCGCGGCCGCCAACGTGAACTACCTGTCCTATGCTGCCGATTCATCCTTCACCGCCCAGGCCAGCGCCGGGGACGTGGTGCTCGCCAACAACTCCAATATCCTGCCGTACTTCACCGGCAAGCTGCCCGGCAGTCAGTCCAACAGCACCACCACCGCCTATTCGATCCTGCCGGGCACCGTGGATTTCGCCGCGCTCGGGCAGGACATCGACCTGTCCAGTGGTGCGGCCACACTGTTCCCCTCGGCCAGCGGTCAGCTGAATCTGTTCGCGGTCCGGGACATCATCGGCGGCTCAGCCGTGGCCATGTCGGATGCGCCCGCGGGCGCCTTCGCCACGGCCGCAGACACCGCGAATGGGGCCTTGGGCATGAGCTACAACTTTGACGCCAGCCTGCACGCCGGCAGCGATACACCGGCGCAAATCGTGGCTGGGCGTGACATCACCAATCTGTCGCTGTCGTTGCCCGAATCGGCGCGCATCCAGGCAGGTCAGGACATCTCCAATCTGACGTACCACGGCGAGAACCTCGCCGCGAACGACACGACCCTGATCAGTGCCGGGCGGGACATTACCTATCCCCTGATCTACGGTGTCAGTGGCATTGCTGCCAGCGGGTCTGACCTGATCAGCGTGGGTGGTCCGGGTTCCCTCGACCTGATTGCTGGCCGCAGTATCAACCTGGGCTTTGACGACGGCGTCATCACCACGGGCAACACGACGAACGCCAACCTGGCGCCCGGCGGCGCCTTCATCAACATGATCGCGGGTCTGGGCCAGCAGCCCGACTACAGCGACTTCCTGACCAAGGTCATCGAGCCGTCGACAACGTATACCCAACAGCTCGTGACCTACGTCGGGTCCATCACTGGGCAGACGGGATTGACCACGGACCAGGCGCTGGCCGATTTCACCGCGACGAGCGGAGAACTGACCGCCCCGCAGCGCGATACCTTCATCGACCAGGTGTTCTTCAACGAACTGAACCTATCGGGGATCGAAAACAACACTGTGCCGGGCGCCGGCTACTCTCGCGGCTACAACGCCATTGCCACATTATTCCCCGGGACTCCCACGGCACTGGGGCAGCAGGCGAACAACGACTTCAACGGCAGTCTCAACCTGATCTACAGCCAGATCTACACCGAGGACGGCGGCGGTATCTCGCTGCTGGTGCCGGGCGGGGACATCAATGTGGGCGTGGCCAATGCGCCGGCCGGCGGTCAGACCAAGCTGCCCAACCAATTGGGCGTTGTGACGGCCAACGGCGGTGATGTGGACATCTACTCGTTGAGCGATGTCAATGTGAATAGCTCGCGCATTTTTGCACTCGGCGGTGGAAACATCGTCATCTGGTCGCAGCTGGGCAGCATCGACGCCGGCAATGGTGCCAAAAGTTCGTTGTCCATTCCCCCGCCAGTGGTCCAATACGACAGCCATGGCAATCCCTACGTGGCATTCAGTGCCGCGGTGGCCGGCTCGGGCATTCGCACCATCCAGACCGGCTCCGGCCAGGTGGCCGGCAGCGTGAACCTGATTGCGCCGGTGGGTACGGTCAATGCGGGCGATGCAGGTATCGGTGCCGCGGGCGATATCAACATCAGTGCCGCCAGTGTGGTGGGCGCCGCCAATATCAATTTCGGCGGCACGGCCACGGGCGTGCCGGTGGCGGTCGGCGACATCACGGCGTCCGTGTCCGGCGCCGCCAGCGCCGCCAGCGGGGCCACGACCTCCGCGACGTCCTCCATTGATCAGAACAACGGCAACAATGCGCAGCAGGCCCCACTGGCCACCGCGGCGCTAGGCTGGCTTGACGTGTTTGTCACCGGCCTGGGCGAGGGTAACTGCAAGCCCGATGACACTGACTGTCTGAAACGTGAGTCGCAGAAGTAGGCCATGTCCGCCGCAGAAGCACAGTACCTGCGTCAGCTCGTGCAGCAACGGCCTGGAGATCCGGCGCTGCAGCGCCGCCTGGGGAACACGCTCCAGGCCATGGGCGATCTGCAAGGGGCGGCGGCGGCCTATCGTAGCTCGCTGGAACTGGATGCGGGCAACGTGCGCGGTCACAACAACCTCGGCCAGGTTCTGCAGGCACTGGGCGACCCGGACGGCGCCATCGCCTGCTACCAGCAGGCCATTGCACTGGATGCCGACTACGCCATCGCCCACAATAATCTCGGTATCGTCCACCACGAAGCGGGCGCGTATGAAGCGGCCGTAGGCTGCTTCGAGAAGGCCCTGGCGCTGCGACCCGCCTTCTTTCAGGCACATCACAACTGTGCCGGCGCGTTGCTCAAACTTGGTCGGATCGAGGCCGCCCTGAGGCACTGTGACCAGGCGCTGGCCCTGAATCCGCGCCTTGCGGAGGCGCACAGCCGGCGCGGTGATGTCCTGCGCCACTTGAACAGGTTGCTAGATGCCCATGAAGCCTATGGGCATGCGGTCCAACAGAAGCCGGACCTCGCTCATGCCTGGGTCAGCCTGGGTCGCATCATGATGACGCTTGAGCAGCCGCGCGAGGCGGTGCGCTACTTCGAACTGGCGCGGCCGTTGCAGCCGGACCTGGTGGACAGCCGTCTTGAATACGGTATGGCATTACTGGGATCCAAGCGGGTCGAGGAAGCCATCGCGGCGTATGAAAGACTGGCGGTGCTGTCGCCGCGGGGTTGGTATCTGCAAGGCATCGTCCGCGAAGCCCGCAATCATGCCTGTGACTGGCGGGATCTCGCGCAGGACCGCGAACGCATCGCGGCCGCGGTGGCCGCTGGCGAGCCGGTCTCTTCTCCCTTCGTGTTCCTGTCCATATGCGATTCCCCGCCTTTGCAGCGCCGTTGCGCGCAGATCTATGCGGCCCGCGAGACCCATGAGCAGCACGAACCGGCACCCTCATGGCCCGTGCGTCCCTCCGGGCGGCGTCTGAGGATTGCCTACCTCTCCGCCGATTTCCACAGCCACGCCACCGCCGTCCTGATGGCAGGCGTGTTCGAATCCCACGACCGGGATCAGTTCGAGTGCTGGGCCGTATCCTTCGGGCCTCCTGATGCGGGTCCGATGCGCCAGAGGCTCGTACGAGCCTTTGAGCACTTTATCGACGTGCAGGGCATGGACGATGCAACGGCGGCCCAGACTGTGCGCGACCAGAGCGTGGACATCGTCGTCGATCTGAAGGGCTACACCACCGGCATGCGCGCCGGAATCCTGGGACGCCGCTGCGCGCCGTTGCAGGTGAGCTACCTGGGTTATCCGGGCACGCTGGGCATGCCCCAGATGGACTACCTCATCGCCGATCGTATCGTGCTGCCGCCGGAGCACGCGCAACATTACACCGAAAGGATCGTCTGGTTGCCGGACTCCTACCAGTGCAACGACAACACACGGTCGATTGCGCAGCAGACGCCATCTCGGGCAGAGGCAGGTCTGCCGGAGGCGGGTTTCGTGTTCTGCTGTTTCAACAACAACTACAAGATCACACCGACCGTATTCGAGGTCTGGATGTGCCTGCTGCGCGCGGTGCCTGGCAGCGTGTTGTGGCTGCTTGGCGATAATGACGCAGCGACGTGCAACTTGCGCGCAGAAGCCGCAGCACGTGGCGTGGAGTCAACTCGGCTGATATTCGCGCAGCGCACCGACCCCGCGGCACACCTGGCGCGCCATCGCCTGGCGGATCTGTTCCTGGATACGCTGCCCTACAATGCTCACACCACGGCCAGTGATGCGCTGTGGGCCGGGTTGCCGGTACTCACATGCCGGGGCAACGCCTTCGCGGGCCGCGTCGCCGCCAGCCTGCTTCACGCCGTGGGACTGCCGCAGCTGGTCACCACAAGCCTGGAGGAGTACCAGGCGCGCGCGCTGGAATTGGTGCGCGATCCGCCACAGTTGGCCGGTTTGCGGGCTCGTCTGGCAAGCAATCGCATGACACAGCCGCTGTTTGATACGCAGCGCTTCTGCCGTCATCTCGAGAAAGCTTACAGCGCAATGTGGCAGCGCTACGGGAATGGATTGCCGCCGGAGAGCTTCGAGGTTCCGGCGCTGTGATCAGCGCGCGCGGCAAATCAAAGAACCAGCGCCCGCAATTGAAACGCGGTAGAAATGATTCATGTGCTTGCGGCAGCGGCAAGAAATTCAAAAAGTGCTGCGGCGGAGTAGCGGCCGAGAAACCGCGTGATCCACAGGATCTGCGGCCGCTTTCACTGCTGCTGCAGCAGGGACGGTTCGCGCAGCTCGAAACGGTGGCGCGGCAATTCCTGATCGAGCAGCCAGACAATGGAGCGATCTGGAAGCTGCTCGCCATGGCGCTCTACCGGCAGGGCAAGGATGCATTCGAAGCGCTCGAAAAATCCGCGGCGCTCCTGCCCGATGATGCCGAAGCGCACTGCAACCTCGGCAATGCCCTGCGTCGCCGTGGACGAATTGAAGAAGCCATTGCAAGTCAGGCACGGGCGCTGGCCATCAATCCCGGATATGCCCAGGCCCTCAATGACCTGGGCGTCGCACGGTTCGAGCTCGGACAGGTCCGGGAGGCCATCGCCTCCTACCGCCAGGCCATCAAACTGAAACCGGACCTCGCCCTGGCCAGCCTGAACCTGGGTCGTGCGCTGCTGCAAATGGGTGATGCCGAGGAAGCCGCGCGCAGCCTGCGCAGAGCCACCGACCTTGAGCCCGGATCCGCGATTGCGCATTGGGTTTTCGGCAATGCCCTCGTTGAGCTCGGACGTGCCGAAGAGGCAGCGGTTCAATATCAAAGGACCATCGCCCTCAAGCCCGATTTCGCGATGGCGCACAGCAACCTGGGATGTGCCTTGCGCGATCTTGGACAACCGGATGCCTCCGCCTTGAGTTTCATGCGCGCGCTGCAGCTCATGCCGGAACAGGCTGAAGTCCATAACAATCTCAGCATCGTGCTGCGGCTGCTGCACCGCTACGAGGAAGCGGCGGCCAGTGCCACGCGGGCACATGAGCTCAATCCGGCGTCCGCAGCGCCACTGATAGTTCTTGCCAAGCTCGGAGCCGACCGCGGCGACTTCACGGAAGCCGAGGAGCTGCTGCGGCGCGCGCTGGCACTGGACCCTGATTCGGCGGAAGCCTGCAGCGCCATTCCGGGCCTGCGACAGATGAATCCGGACGACGCCGAATGGCTCGCCGGCGCCGAACGTATGGCCGCGCGCGAATTGCCGGCACGTCAACGGGCGCATCTGCACTACGCCATCGGCAAGTACTGCGACGATATCGGCGATTTCTCACGGGCCTTCAGTCATTACCAGCGCGCCAACGACCTCAAGAAGAGCCATTCGCCCGGCCATGACCGCGGGCAGTTTCGTGGCTTCGTCTCACGGCTGTTGCGGTCTGCCGGCCGGGAATGGGTCAATCGGCGCCGCGACCCTGTCGAAGCGAGTACCCAGCCCGTATTCATTGTCGGGATGCCCCGTTCCGGAACCTCCTTGGCAGAGCAGATTCTCGCTTCGCATCCATCGATACATGGCGCTGGCGAGCTTGCCTACTGGGGGCAGGCCCTGGCCGGCTGGTCGGCCCAAGCGCGGGGTGCTGACCGCGAAGATGAGCAGCTTCACGCGCTCGCCGTGCAGTACCTGCAGGTGATTGATTCCAAGGCACCCGGCACGGCCCATATCGTCGACAAGATGCCGGCCAATTTCCTCAGCCTTGGCCTGATCCATGCGGCTTTACCGAACGCCCGCATCATCCATATGCGCCGCGATCCGGTCGATACCTGCCTGTCCGTCTATTTCCAGGACTTCGAAGCGAGTTACCACTACGCCAACGATCTTGAGGATCTTGCGCACTACTACGCGGAATACTCGCAGCTGATGCAGCACTGGCGCGAGGTGCTGCCGCCCCAGGCGCTGCTGGAAGTGCCATACGAAGGACTGGTTTCGGACACGGAGTCCTGGAGCCGCCGGATGCTCGAGTTTGTGGGGGTCTGCTGGGATCCCCAGTGCCTGGAATTTCACCGTACGCGACGCACGGTCATCACGGCGAGCAAATGGCAGGTCCGCCAGAGGATCAGCGCACGGTCGGTGCAACGCTGGCGCAACTACGAACCGTATCTGGGGTCGCTGCTGCGGTTGCAGCACAACGCGTGACCTGAGGTCTGTCACGCCGCCGTAATCCTCAGGCGGCAAACTGCCGACAGAAATATCGACCGAGATACCGTGCCGCGTTCCCGAGTGTCCGGCGCTCCATAAGAATGGACGATGCGGAACGCTTCCAGCCAGGAGTCTGAAGGGTAATGTCCTTGCGAAAAGCTTGGGGAGCCGGTGGCATGGCCGCGCTTCTGATGTTCGCGTCCGCGGCACAGGCCGCCGATGGTCCGGCGGAGCGGCAGTCCGTGGAGGAGCTGCGCAACACTGTCGTCAATCTGCTTCAAGCCCTGGTGGACAAGGGGCTGTTGACACGCGAGCAGGCGCAGGCGCTGGTCAAGCAGGCCCAGGACAAGGCGGCTGCGGATGCGGCCACACAGGCCGCCAAGGATGCCGCACAGGCCAAGGAAGAAGAGGGCGCGGTGCGCGTGCCCTATGTCCCGCAGATCATCAAGGACGAGATCAGCAAGCAGGTGGCCGAGGAGGTCAAGCCCGCTGTCGTCAAGGACGTCGTCCAGCAGGCCAAGACCGAGAAATGGGGCATACCGGGCGCTTTGCCCGAATGGCTGTCCGGCGTCAGCGTCTTTGGCGATGTGACCTTTCGCGGCCAGGCGGATCTTTTTCCCCACGACAACTCATATCAGCAACTGCTGGATATCAATGCCGTCAATGCCGCCGGCGGCATAGCCAAGGCCACCTATCCGTTTCTGGATACCACCGAGGATCGCTATCGCATGCGCGTGCGGGCCCGCCTCGGGGTGCAGGCGGATCTGTCCGACTACGTCGAGGCCGTCATACGCCTGGCTTCGGGCTCGCTGACCCAGATCGCAGGTTCGGAGAGCCAGACCCTCGGCACCTACGGCAATCGCTATGCGGTGGGCATCGATGAAGCCTATATCGCGTGGAACACCAACCTGCGCGATCTGCTGTCGTTCAACACGCTCGAGGGGGGCCGTCTGGCCAATCCCTGGTTTTCACCCACCGAGCTGGTCTACGCGCGCGACCTCACCTTCGAAGGTGTCGCGGACACCATGCGGCTGGGCTGGGGTGTCGGTGGCCCCGACAAATCGCATGTCTTCCTGACCGCCGGTGCCTTCCCCATGCTCGAGGTCCCGGAGCAGGCCTCACAGGACAAGTGGATGCTGGGCGCGCAGCTGGGCACGCATCTGCGCTTCAACGACGGCAGTGACCATATCCGGCTCGCCGGTGCCTACTACGATTTCCTGAAGGTGACGGGCGAGCAGAATCAACCCTTCTCGACCTTGCTCAACTATACGGCGCCCCCGTTCGTGCAATGGGGCAATACCGTATTCGACATCCTCAATACCACCGATACCACCAGCAACCTGTTCGGCCTGGCGGCACACTTCCGCGTGGCCGACATTGCCGCAAGCTACGACCATTTCTTCGGCAGCTACTCCGCGATGATCAGCGCGGAGGCCACCCGCAACCTCGGCTACAACCTTGCCACCATCGAGGCGCTGTCCGGGCAGGTGTTCAGCTCCTCCCAGGACAAGGGCTATGTCGGCGAGGTGAGCTTCGGCTATCCGACAGTGGATGCCTTCGGGCGCTGGCGTTCCGCCATCGGTTATCGGTATGTGCAGGCGGATGCAGTGCTCGATGCCTGGACCGATGCGGACTTCCACGGCGGTGGCACCAATGCTGACGGTTACTACTTCTGGGGGTCCATGGGGCTGACCCACAACACCTGGGTGCGCCTGCGCTACCTCAGCGCCAACGAGATCGTCGGGCCGCGCTATGGGCTGGACATCTGGCAGTTGGACTTCAACGCCAGGTTCTGAGCGGACTCGGCCGTGAGCGTGGCAACACGGTCAACCACCCGCAATCAATTTGTCATATGCGGCTCCAATACTTGTGGGTTCGTAACAGGCGGCTGGAGCCGCCGCCCTGCAATGGATTCGAGGATCGGTCTTGAATAATTCCACGCGGATGCTGTGCATTCTTGGCCTGGCACTGGTGAGCAGCGCCTGGGCAGGACCGGCCCGTGCCTGGTGGAACAATGACTGGTCGTTCCGCAAGGAAATCGATTTCGATCTCACCCCGACGGGTGCCGACATCGCCGGTCCCGTCAACGATGTGCCGGTGCTGATCCGCCTGAGCCTGGGAAACTTCCAGTATTTCAGCGATGCCAATCCCGACGGATCGGACCTGCGCTTCGTGGCGGCCGATGACAAGACCCCGCTGAAATTTCATATCGAACGCTTCGATTCGGCCACCCAGGTGGCGCTGCTGTGGGTGCGCCTGCCGGCGCTGACCGGCGGGGCGAAGACCGACAAGATCTTCCTCTACTACGGCAACAAGAAGGCCCCATCGGGCGCCGATGCCGGGGGTACCTACGATACCGCTCAGGCGCTGGTGTATCACTTCGGTCCGGCCAAGGGCTCAGCGCAGGATTCGACGGCCTACAAGAGTGAACCATCGGCCTTCAACGCGGAGGTCAACCCCGCTTCACTGATTGGCGGCGGCGTGAAGTTCGCGGGGGCGCAGACCATCACGGTACCGGCCACCGGCGCCGTGCATCTGACGGCCGCCAAGGGTTTCACCACCTCCGCCTGGGTGCGCATCCCCGGTGCCCAGAACAACGCCGATGTGATCCAGCTGGCCGACCAGGCTCGCGAGCTGGTGCTCGGCATCAATGGCCTGCAGGCGTTCGCCCGCCTGACCACAGGTACCAGCACCCCAGTCACAGTCACCCAATCCGGCACGCTGAGCGCGAATGACTGGCATCACCTGGCGCTGATTCTGGGTGGCGGACATCTGACCTTGTTGGTGGACGGGGCAGATGTGGGCCACGCGGATGCCACGGCGGTGGACATGGCTGGCGTGCTCGCCATCGGCGGCTCGGCAACCAACGCGAATTTCCTGACCGGTGACCTGGATGAACTGCAGGTGGCCAACGTGGCACGCAGCGCCGATTGGCTCAAGGCCGCGGCCCGGGGCCAGGGCATGGTGGCACCGCTGACCGTGTTCGGCGGCGACACCCAGCGCGACAGCGGCGGCAGCCAGTCCTATTTCGCGACCACACTGCGCAGTGTCACGGTGGATGGTTGGGTCATCATCTGCATGCTCGCCGTCATGTTCATGGTGGCCATGGTGATCATGATCACCAAGGGCATATTCCTGGCGCGCGTCGCCGGCGGCAACAACCGTTTCCTGAGCGAGTTCCGCACGCTGTCCGATGACCCTGCGGCATTGGAGCGCAAGCTCGGTGGTGAGGCGGACAACGGCGATCTGGATCTCGAGGACAAGGGCGAGTTTGGCGTCTCCACCATCTGGCCGCTGTATCACCATGGCATGCGCGAGACCCTCAAACGTCTGCCCAACGCGGTTGCGGTCAGTGCTGACGTCAACCGCAGTCTTTCCGTCAATCGCAGTCTCTCCGTCCAGTCCATCGAGGCCATCCGCGCCAGTCTCGATGCCTCGCTGGTCCGTTTGCAGCAGAAACTCAACAGCCAGATGGTGTGGCTGACGGTGGCCATCGCTGGCGGCCCGTTCCTCGGACTGCTGGGCACGGTGGTGGGCGTCATGATCACTTTCGCCGCCATCGCGGCCTCGGGCGATGTGAACATCAATGCCATCGCGCCCGGCACCGCGGCGGCGCTGGTGGCCACGGTGGCGGGTCTCGCCGTCGCCATACCGTGCCTCTTCGGCTACAACTACCTGAACACCCGCGTGAAGGAAATCAGCGCGGACATGCGGGTCTTCGCCGATGAATTCGTCGCGCGCATCGCTGAAACCTATCAATAGGAAACATACCTCATGTCAGGTTCAGTGAGCAGCGAGAAGGATGCCTACGACGAGATCAACGTCACGCCGATGCTCGACCTGGCTTACGTGCTGCTGGTCATTTTCATCATCATGACCACGGCGACGGTGCAGGGCATCAAGGTCAATGTGCCCAAGGCCAGCGCTCAGCCCAGCCTTGCCGAAAACAAGACCAAAGCGATCAGCATCGCGGCCGATGGCACGATCTATCTGGATACTTTTCCGGTCACCATGAGCGAGCTGGAACAGAACCTGCGCCAGCTGAAGGCCGCCAATCCCAGTCTGCCGGTAATCATCAAGGCGGATGCCGCCATCCCGTACCAGAAAGTCGTCGACGTCCTGGATCTGCTGGGACGGCTGGAGATCACCCAGCTGGGGCTGGTGACCAAGGGGATCACCAAATGAATGCGTCTGCACCCAAACGGGAGGCTGGCATGAGCAAGACTGCGCAACGCAGAAAATCCCGCAACCGTCTGCCGATGATCGTCGTGTCCTGCTGCGTCGGTGTCGTGGGCATGGGCGCCTTTGCGCTGGTGCACAGCTTCGTGACCGGAGCCGCCTCGCCCTCCAAGCCTGTGGTGCAGCAGATCCAGCTCATCCGACCCCCGCCACCACCGCCGCCGCCCGAGACACCACCCCCGCCACCACCGCCCGAAGAGAAGGTCATGGTGCAGGACCAGCAGAAGCCGGATCCCACCCCTTCCAATGATCCCCCGCCCAGTCAGCAGCTGGGCCTGGACACCGAAGGTGGCGCGGGCGGTGATGCCTTCGGCCTGGTTGGCAATAAGGGCGGCCGCGACATCATGGCTTCGGGCGGCAGCGCCTTCGCCTGGTATGCCGGATTGATCAAGGATCAGATCCTGAGCGAATTGAGCCAGGACAAGCACGTTCGCAGCGGCAACTACCGCATCTCGTTGCGCGCCTGGCTGGGCGATGACGGGTCGATCAAGCGCCTGGAAATCCTGCATGGCAGCGGTGACACCGATCGCGACCGGATCATCGAAGGGGACCTGCAGCATCTGAAGCGAGTCCCGCAGGCGCGGCCTGCGGGTATGCCGGATGTCATCAGCTTCGAAGTCGTCGCGCGTGGCTGATCGTTCCTCGTGAATTCTGGAGTCCCCGCAATGAGTCGCCCAAAGATCGGAGTCCTGCTGTGCATGGGGCTGCTTGGGGTACTGGCGGTCGGCAACGCACGGGCCCAGGAAGCCCGCAGTAGCGGTGGCGCCAGCGCCCAGCTGGTGCAGCAGCTCCAGCAGCTGGGCTCGGAACGCACCGAGCTTCAGGCGCAGAACACGAAGCTGCAAAAGGACCTCGAGGACATGCGCAAGGAGCGCGATGGGCTGAAGGCCGCGCAGCAGGGACTGGACCGCCGTATGCAAGCCTCGGAGGCTGCCCTGCACCAGGCGCAGACCAGTGTTTCGGACCAGCGCGAGTCCAATGACAAGGAAATCGCGAAATGGAAGAACCAGCTGGAGCAGGTGGTCCAGAAATTCCGCGAGACCACCCAGACGCTGCAGGAAGTTGAAACGGACCGCAACAGTCTGAAGCAGCAGCTCGCCGTCAACGAACGCAAGGTGAGCAGCTGCATCGACAACAACCTTGCGCTGTACAAGATCAACGTCGAGGTGCTTGATCATCTGGATCATCAATCGGTGTGGTCGAGCATGGCCCGGGCGGAGCCTTTTACGCAGATCAAGCGCACCCAGCTGGACAACCTGGTGGTCGAGTACCAGCAGCGTGCCGCGGCGCAGCGCATCCAGGACAAGGCCAGCAACTGAAGGATGGGGCTCAGTGCGCTTCCGGCCATCACAGCGTCATGTTACCGGGCTAGTTTTCCGCTGAACTATCGGCGGGGACGCAGCGGTGGCTGTCATCAGGGGGCTTTGGTCGGGCGGCTGGGCCGCCCTGTTGGCGTGCCTCGCCGTGCTCCCGGCGCAGGCCCAGAATCGTGGTCCGCGCGCACTCATCACCGCGCCGATCGATGCGCGCACGCTGACTGTGCTGCGAGGCAACACCCGTCCCGAGGCCACCCCCGCCAATGATCGCGGGCGCCTCTCCGATACCGAGCCCCTCACGCACCTTCAGCTGCTGCTCAATCGGCCGCCCGAAAGCGCGCGCGCCCTGGCGCAGTACATCGACTCCCTGCACGATCGTGCTTCGCCCAACTATCGCCGCTGGCTGACGCCCGTGCAGATTGCGCAGCGCTTCGGACCGGCCGCGGCAGATATTGCTGCCGTCACTGAGTGGCTGAGGAGCCAAGGGTTCACCGTCAATGCGGTCGCGCCAAGCGGCATGATCATCGACTTTTCGGGTAATGCCGGACAGGTGACCAGCGCGTTTCATACTGAAATGCATCACTACGCCCTCAATGGCGTGCTGCACCTGGCCAATGCCAGCGATCCCCAATTGCCCTCGGCCCTGGCGCCCGCGGTGCACGGCATCGTCTCGCTGCACGACTTCTTTCCACGACCCCTGTCCGTGCCGCGTGTTCAGTACACTGTGGCAGGCTCGCCCACGTTGTTCCTGCTGGCCCCGGCGGATCTGGCCACCATCTACTCCATGACGGCCCCGTTTGGCGCGGGCTTGACGGGCGCCGGGCAGACCATCGCGGTGGTGGAGGATTCGGATATCTATTCGGCGAATGATTGGTCGACCTTCCGCAGCACTTTCAATCTTACGGGCTATACCTCGGGCACGCTGGTGCAGACCCATCCGCCACCGGCCAGTGGCGGCAGCAACTGTACGGATCCCCATGTGCTCAGCAATGGCGACGATGGCGAGGCGACTCTGGATACCGAGTGGGCCAGCGCCGCGGCCCCCGGGGCGACAATCGAGGTCGCCAGCTGCCGCAATACCGCGACGACGTTCGGCGGACTCATTGCCCTGCAGAACCTCATCGATGCCGCCACTCCGCCCGCCATCATCAGCATCAGCTACGGTGAGTGCGAGGCGCTGCAGGGCGCCCCGGGCAATGCGGCCTTTGCCACGGCCTACGAGCAGGCGGTGGCGGAGGGCGTGTCAGTGTTCGTCGCCGCGGGCGATGAGGGTGCAGCGGGCTGTGATGCGAAGCTGACCAACGCCACTCACGGCATCGCCGTGAATGGCATGGCTTCTTCGCCTTTCAATGTCGCGGTGGGCGGAACCGACTTCGGCGACACCTATGCGGGCAGCGAGACGAGCTATTGGAGCAGCAGCAACTCGGCCAGCTACGCTTCCGCGCTGACCTATGTTCCGGAAATCCCCTGGAACGATTCCTGTGTCGGCGCGTTGCTCGCCAGCTTCGAGGGCTTTGGCGTTGGCTATGGCAGCAATGGCTTCTGCAACAGTCTCGCCAAGAACTCGGCGTTCCTGACGACCGCCGCCGGCAGTGGCGGCCCGAGCGGCTGTGCCACGGGCGCGCCGACGGTGTCCGGCGTCGTCAGTGGCAGCTGCGCCGGCAATGCCAAGCCTTCCTGGCAAAGCGGTGTGGCCGGCATTCCCGCCGATGGCGTGCGTGACCTGCCCGACGTGGCGTTGTTTTCGGGTAACGGTCTGTGGGCTCATTACTATGTGTATTGCTGGTCGGACCCCAACCAGAAGTCCGCCGCGCCCTGCAGCGGCGCGCCCAGCACCTGGGCCGGCGCCGGCGGCACCTCGTTCGCGGCACCGATCCTGGCGGGCGTTCAGGCGCTGGTCAATCAGGCCTCCGGCGCAGTGCAGGGCAACCCAAACTATATCTACTATCGGCTGGCGTCCATTCAGGCCGGCAGCGGACTCAACTGCAACGCCACCAACGGCAATGCCATCGACCCCGCCTGCATCTTTCATGACATCACGCAAGGCGATATGGCCGTGAACTGCACCGGCGGCAACAACTGCTTTCTGCCCTCGGCTACCTACGGACAGCTCTCCACCAGCAATTCGATTTCCGCTCCGGCCTATTCGGCAAGCGCCGGATGGGATTTTGCGACCGGTCTGGGTTCAGTGAATGTCGCCAATCTGATCAATGCCTGGAACGCATCCGACCTGTCATTGTCAGGTACGGCCACGCAGCTGTCCGGAGGCCTGCTGTCGTTCTCGCTGAAGGTCACCGACAATGGGCCCCAGAATGCCTCTGCCGTTACCGTCACGAGCGCGCTGGCGGCGGGCATGGCGCTGGTCAGCGCCAGCAGCAGCGTGGGCTGCTCGCAGTCGGGTCAAACGCTGACCTGCACGCCAGGCGCACTGGCGCTGGGCTCTGCGACGACCCTGACAGTGGTCATCCAGCCGGGTAATTCCAGCGCCTCGCAATTGAGTTTCCTGGCCCAGTCATCCGGCGGTGAGGTGGATCCGGCAGATGGCACGCTGAGCTTTGCGCTGAATACTGCGGGGCAGGTGCCCGACACCGACGGTCCGCTGCCGCCCTGGGCATTTGCGTGCCTGGGTCTGCTGCTGGCCGCCATGGCGACCCGCCGGCGCAGCGCATGAGTCCGCTGCGCCGTGCGCTGATACTTGCCGCCATATTCGGCGTCCTGCAATTGGGCTGGCAGGCCCTGAGCGGCACTGTCGTTCATCGCGCGGTCGTGGACAATGCCACCGTGGGGGTTGCGGCGCTGTTGGTGAACGCGCTGACACCGGCCGTCCACGCCGCGGCGGTGGGTACCACCGTGCATGCGATGGGCGGCGGTTTGAACATCATCAATGGCTGCGACGGCACCGAAACCTGGTTCCTGCTGTGCGCGGCCTTCGCCGTCGCGCCGCTGAAGTGGCGCGCCCGGGTCGTGGGTCTGGCCCTGGGGAGCATGCTGGTCTTTGTGGTCAACCAGCTGCGCATTCTCGCTTTGTTCTACGCCAACCGTAATGATCCGGAGGTCTTCAACCTGCTGCACGCCATCGTCGGGCCGATCGTGGTGATCCTCGCCGTGGCATCTTTTTTCTATGTCTGGATGACGCATCATGCGACGCGCTCTACCGGGCCTGCCTGAACGGCTGCTGCGGGTGCTGCTGGCGGGCGCGCTGCTGATAGGGGCAGGACGGGCGCTGCAGTCAACCCTGATCCGGCCCTTGCTGCCAGCTTTCGGCGAGACCGTGGTGCTGCTGGCCCCTGAGTTCACGATCCAGTCCCTGGAACTGGTGCCGGACCGGCCGGCGGTGGTGCGGCTGCGCGCCAATCTGCTCCAGCCCGTGCAGTTTGCAGGACATACGGTGTTTCCCTTCGGCTGGCTGGGAATGGTGCCACAGGGGGGCTACCAGGTCGCGCTGTCCCTGACCGGCCTGCTGCAATATCCGACCGTGGTCTTGTTGATCGTTCTGGCCTGGCCGGCGGATGCCCGCACGTTCGCCATCCGGCTGCTGCCGGGTGTGGCGATGGCGGCGGCCGTGCTGCTGACCGAAGCACCCGTGACCATGGTCGCGGAGCTTTGGGGCGCGGTGCGCGACCAGGCCGACCCTGCCGCGCCATGTTACTGGATGATCGCAAGCCGCTTCCTGATGGGCGGCGGAGGCCTGCTGATTGCGGGACTTCTCGGTGCCGCCGCCATCATTCTGGCGCGGCGGCTGCGGCAGGCACCCTCGGCGGCCGCCTTCGCGTAAACTTGGCGCATGACCAATCCCTACATCGAACGCATCCTCAAGGCCCGGGTCTACGACGTGGCGATCGAGTCGCCCCTGGAAGCCGCGCCGCGTCTGTCGCGACGCCTGGGAAACCAGGTGCTGCTCAAGCGCGAGGATCTACAGTCGGTCTTCTCGTTCAAATTGCGCGGTGCCTACAACAAGATCGCGCATCTGTCCGAGTCGGTGGCCCGGCGTGGCGTAATCTGCGCGTCGGCCGGCAATCATGCGCAGGGCGTGGCGCTCGCCGCCCGTCGCCGCGGCGTTCCGGCCACCATCGTCATGCCCCAGACCACCCCGCAGATCAAGGTGCAGGCGGTGATGGATCTTGGCGGGGAGGTCGTGCTGCACGGGGATGGCTACGATGCGGCATTCGAGCGGGCGCAGGAGCTGGTCCGCGAGCGCAATCTGGTCTACGTGCATGCCTTTGATGACCCGGATGTGATCGCCGGGCAGGGGACCATCGCGGTCGAGCTGCTGCGTCAATGCGGCGGTGAGGTCGACGCGGTGTTCGTGCCGGTGGGCGGCGGGGGCCTGATCGCTGGCATCGCGGTCTATATCAAGTACCTGTACCCCCGGGTGCGCATCGTTGGTGTGGAGCCCACTGACGCCAACGCCATGTACGAGTCACTGCAGGCCGGAAAACGCGTGACCCTGGAGCGGGTCGGGCTGTTTGCCGACGGCGTGGCGGTCAAGCGTGTCGGCGAGGAGAACTTCGCGCTCGCGCGCCAGTTCGTGGACGAAGTCGTGCTGGTGAACACCGATGAGATGTGTGCCGCGATCCAGGACATCTTCGAGGATACGCGCACCATCGTCGAACCCTCTGGCGCGCTGGCGGTGGCCGGCATTCGCAAATGCATCGCCCGGGATGGCTGGCGCGACAAGCGCCTGGTCGCCATCAACAGCGGCGCCAATGTCAATTTCGACAGGCTGCGGCATATCGCGGAGCGGGCGAGCCTGGGCGGCGAACGCGAGGCGCTGTTCGCCGTTGAGATTCCTGAGCAGCCGGGCAGTTTTCTGCATTTCTGCGAGGCGCTGGGCTCGCGCAATGTCACCGAGTTCAACTACCGCTACGACAGCAGCGCGCGGGCGCAGATCTTCGCCGGTTTCAGCCTGGTAAACGGGCGCATCGAAAAAGACACGGTACTGCGCCAGCTGCGCGATGCCGGCTACGCCGTTCACGACATGAGTGACAGCGAGATGGCCAAGCAGCATGTGCGCTTCATGGTGGGCGGCCACGCCCGCGATCTGACCGATGAGGTGATCTACCGATTCGAATTTCCCGAACGTCCGGGTGCGCTGCTGAAGTTTCTGCAGGCGGTCGGAACGCGCTGGAACATCACGATGTTCCACTACCGCAATCACGGTTCGGACAACGGCCGGGTGCTGGCGGGCATCCAGGTACCCAAGGCCGAGCGCGCGGAGTTCACCCAGCACCTGAACGCGCTTCACTATCCTTACACCGAAGAGAGCGCCAATCCCGCTTACAAGATGTTCCTGGGCGCCTGAGCGGCCGGCAGCCAACTGTCACGCCAGCGCTATTTGCGCGCCTGTCGGCATTTGCGCACAGCCAGATCGCGATGGGTAGTGCGTACAATACCGATCATGATTCCTCGGATCGCGCCGTTTGCCCGCCTCGCTCATCGTTACACCCTTGCCGGAAAACTCGGCAGCGGTGGCCAGGGTGAGGTATGGCGCGCCTATGACGCGGTCTACCGTCAACCCGTTGCCCTCAAGATTCTCTATGGCACCTTTGCGGCCGGCCGCGATCCCTGGGAGGTCCTGCAGCGCGAGCACCAGGTGGTGCGCGGGCTCGACCATCCGCGGATTCTAAAGATCTATCCCCCGCTGCGCGCCGGTGAGCGCGCCATCCTGCCCATGCAGCTGGCGACCGGGGGCGACCTGCGGCAATTGCGTGGCGCACCTTATCTTGAGATCGTTCCGGTGCTCATCGAGCTCGCCCGGGCGCTGGAGTACGCCCATGAACAGGGCGTCATCCACCGTGACTTGAAGCCGGCGAATGTGCTGTTCGATGCCGTAGGGCAGGTGCAGCTGGCCGATTTCGGCGTCGCCGCCCGCGCCCAGGACCGCTTCCAGATCGACCCCGCGCGCGCGGGCTGGTCGCCCTCATCGGCAAGTCCCCAGCACCTCATGGGGCTGGCGCCGACCCCGGCGGATGATCTGTACGGTCTGGGTGCGCTGGCGTTCGAGCTGCTCACCGGCACACCGCCTTACTTTCCGGACTTCGACGTGCAACGGGTGCTGCACGATCCGGTGCCGCGCATCGAACCCGTGCATCTGGCGCCGCCGCGCCTGCTCGGCCTGGTGCGCTTGCTGCTGGCCAAGAATCCCACTCAGCGGCCGCCGTCCATGGCCGCCGTCAGCCTTGCATTGCACGCCGCACTGCAGGACCCGCTCACCTTCGAGGGCCGTCATCCCGAACACCACAGCGGGATGTTAAGCTCGGGTGTGTGACTGAAAACGCTGGGAAAGTTGTTTGGCTGGCCGGTGCCAGCGGCATGGTGGGGTCACGGGTGCTGGAGCGATTGCTGCTGGCCTCCGAATACACCCGCATCATCGCCGTAACCCGTCGGCCCCTGGGCCGCGAAGCGCAGCGGCTGGCGAACCGCATCGTGCCCTTCGTGTCGCTCGAAGCCCAACTCAAGGGACAGGCCTGTGACACGGCCGTGTGCTGCCTTGGCACCTCTTATAAGGAGGCCGGCTCGGAGGCGGCGTTTCGCGAGGCCGCACAGCTGAGTGTCCTGGCCTTCGCCAGGGCCGCCAAGGCCGCCGGCGCGCGGCGCTTCGTCATGCTGTCCTGCCAGTCGGCCAAGACCGGTTCGCGCCGGCTGGTGGAGCGGGTCCAGGGGGAGACCCTGGACGCACTGACCGCATTGGGCTTCGAGTCGCTTGACATCCTGCTTCCAGGGCCGCTGCTGGGTCTGCGCCGCGGGCTGCAGCTGTCGCACCTCGTGGCAATGTCCGGCGCCGCGGTGCTGCGTCCCCTGCAGTTCGGTGCGCGCGAACGCCAGCGGGCCATTGGCGCATCCGAGGTGGCGGCGGCCATGGTCGGCGCCGTGCGTTCGGGCCGCCGCGGGATCTACCGTTACGAGTTTTCAGGTATCCAGGCACTTTCCAGAATCCGCGGCAGAACGTGATGCAGTTAACATCGACAGCCGCTGCGGCGTGACAGATTCTGGAATTCGGTCGCGCCACGCCGGTGCCTACGGTCCGGCTGTTGCATTATTTCCTACGACTTCATGCGGGTGTGCCCTCAAGGATGTATCGCGCAGCATTCAAAAGCCCAATGACACGGCGCTTCGTCCTGATCATTGGCCTGTCCACCCTGGTACCGGTTCTGCTGCTGGCCGCCCTGTCCGGTCGTGCCGCCCTTGGGCCCGCGCTGCTCGGCACCGTCGTGGGCGTCGTGGCCGCGATGCTGTGCACCGCTGCTGCCGTGTCCTACCTGGTGCGTCGTTACCAGCCCAGTCTGGTGGCGCTGCGCGATGGCTTCCACGACCTGGCCGCCACCGGATTTGCCGAGGTGCCGGCGGTGGGCCGCGACGACATGGAGAGCCTCCTGCAGGCCTTCAATCGCTGCGCCCAGCGCGTTCGCCAACAGCACGCCAACCTGCAGACCCTTAGTGAAGTGGATCGGCTGCTGCTGCAGCCCGGCAGCCTGGAGCCGGTACTCGATGCCATCCTCACCCGGGTGCAGCGGGTCACCGCCTGCAACAGCACGGGTATCGTCCTGCGTGATCCGGATGCGCCCTGGCGCGGACGGGTCTACATGGCCGCCAGGAACCATCGCGACCTGCCGGTCAGCCGCGTGGCCCTGGACGATGACATGATGACGACGCTCGCCGCCGAGCCCGAAGGGCTGACGGTCACGCGCTGCGAGGACGCCCGGCACAGCTTCCTCGCGCCGATGAAGGGCCTGGGATCGGAGTTCTTCTGGGTCTGGCCGGTGAAGCTCGGGGCCCACGTGGAGGCCATCCTGGCCGTGGGCTACAGGGACCCGCCCATTGCCGATCCGCACATCGCCCATTGCGGCAGCGAGTTCGCCGCCCGCCTGGCCATCGCGCTCACCAAGAGTGCCCGTGAAGAGCAGCTGTACCGCCAGGCGCACTTCGACCCGCTCACCGGGCTGCCCAACCGTGTCCTGTTCTGCAGCCGGCTGTCCGCGCAGCTGCAGATTGCCACCACCGGCATGGCCGATGGTGCGGTGCTCTATATCGATCTGGATCATTTCAAGAAGATCAACGACACCGTGGGACATGCCGCCGGGGACCAGGTCCTGAGCATCGCCGCGCAGCGCCTGCGGGCCTGCGTCAAGGAAGGCGACACCGTGGCGCGCCTTGGTGGTGATGAGTTCGCCGTCATCCTGCGCGATGTGGTGAGCGCGGAAGCCGCCGATGCCGTTGCGCAGCGCATTGTCAGCTCGCTCCAGCAGCCGCTGCTGCTCGGCGGACGCGAGCACACGGTATGCGCGAGCATCGGCATTGCGCTGTTTCCGCGCGACGGCGAGGCCATCGATGCGCTGCTGCGCAACGCCGACACCGCCATGTACCGCGCCAAGGATCTGGGTCGCGGCCGCGCCATGTTCTACGATGCCAACATGGGGGGCCAGCGGCCCACGCTCTCGGACACCGGACTGCAGCTGGCGCTGCGGCGGCGCGAGTTTTCGCTGTTCTACCAGCCGCAGTATTCGATCGCGGACGGCTCGCTCACCGGGCTTGAGGCGCTGCTGCGCTGGCAGACCCAGCGCGAGGGCATGCGCCAGCCCGGGGATTTCGTACCGGCGGCCGAGGAGAGCGGCCTGATCGTGGATATCGGTGGCTGGGTGCTCGAGACCGCCTGCGCGCAGCTTGCGTCCTGGCGCGAGCAGGGACTGTCACCGCCGCGACTGGCGCTGAATATCTCGCTGCAGCAGTTGCGGCATCCGGAGTTTGTACGCAGCGTGCGCCGCATGCTCGACCGCTTCGGCCTGCCCGGGGACATCCTCGAACTGGACATCGACGAGCAGGTGCTCGCCGACCCGTCCAACAGCGCCATGGTCGAGCGTCTGGCGCAAACCGGCGTGTGCCTGGCGCTGGACGGAATCGGCACCGGTTATTCCTCGCTGAATTACCTGCGTCAGTTCCCGATCAGCGCGGTGAAGATCGATCGCAGTTTCCTCGCCAACGTGCCGCAGGATTCGACCGCGGCCACGATGATCGAAACCGTCATCGTGATGGCGCATTCACTGCAGAAGCGGGTGGTGGCCGAGGGCATCGAGACCATCGAGCAGCTTGATTTCCTGCGCGAGCGCCGCTGCGACTGCGCGCAGGGCTACTACCTTGCACGGCCATTGCCGGCGGCATCGGTGACCGAGTTGCTCAGTTCGCGTATCTACGACAACTCCCCCGAGGACGCCCGCGCCGCGGGTTAACATTTTGCGCGCGCGGCCGCGCGCGCCGCCGGTCATTCGCAAATTATGTCGTGTATCGCGGCGTGTCTGCATGCACCGTGCGCTGCCACATTTCGCGGATGAGAGACATTGCGCAAATTGTCGCTTGACTGAGAGTCTCTTCCTCCCGACACTGGTTACGTGAAAAAGGCAAACCCGTCGAAAGACGGGGACGCAAAGCCACCGGTCTAACGGACTTGTTCCCACGACGGCGGGGTCACCACTTCTTCCGGCACCTCTGCGCCGGAATTTGCGGACCTCACCGCGCATGAGTGCAAGCCGCGAGCCGGGCACGACCGACCGCAGTTCCGGGGAACGCATCATGACAGTGTCCATGTCGAAGGCTGATTCAGCGACTCCAGTCCCACCCGCGGCGCTACCCCCGGATGCGGACCTGGATTCCTTTGTCATCAATCTGTGCTCTTCCACGACGCCGATGGCCCTGACACAGCCACAGCTGGCGGAACTGAAGAACTTCAAATTCTTTGTCAGCCGGCGGCTCGAGGACGGTCGCGAGCGCTTCCGACTGCACATGGGGTATTTCGAAACGCTGCTGCAGGCCGAGGATCTGCTGCCCATGGTGCGCGAGATTTATCCGGGCGCCTGGGCCGGGGAGGCCCCGGGCAAACGCCTGCGCGCGCGCGCCGCTGCCGCCAAATCCGCACCCGCCGTGGCTGCTCCGCCGGCACCGGCGGCCGCCGCGCCGACTGCGGCCGCGAAAGTTGCGCCCGTGGCCTCCGCGCCGCCGGCGCCGAGCCCGGTGGCGGGCCCCAGCGCCGATGTTCTGGCCAACATGCCCACCCTATCGGCCGCCCCGGACGGCGAACCGACACGCCTGGCGCCGGCCGTGAGACTGGAACTGGTCGCGGATGCGCCGCGGCGTGCCTATCCGGTTCCGGCCCCCGAGCCTGCTCCTGAGCCTGCTGCAGCAGTTGCGGCCGCCCCGGCAAGTGTGGCACCCCCGGTGGCCCCCGCGCCCAAACCGGCGGCTCCGAAGACGGCTGCTGCGGTCGCCCCCAAGCGCAACGCCAGCCTGCCTTTCGATCAGCGCTCCAATGTGCGTGAGATACTCAAATCCCTGGACGAAGCGGCACGTGAGGCCACCGCGCCCGCAGCCACGCCCATCACCCCCGCACCCAAGCCCATGGCCCCTGCGCCCAAGGCCGCCGCACCGGTGCCGAAGCCCGTCGCCGCCGCGGCCAAGCCCGCCGCACCCAGCGCCAAGCCCGCCGCGGCGGTGCCGGCCACGCCGGTCATTCCCGCGGGTCCGGCCGTGCGGCAGGCGGGCGTACTGCCGGATTCCAAGGTTCTGCACCTGCTCGAACAGAAGCAGGGCGATCCGCTGAACACCACCAGCACGCCGGCGGCATTCTCCGTGCAGCTGCAGTGGTCGGTGCAGCCGATCGACCTGGCGCGCGTGCCGCCCCTGGCCATATTCGGCGCCTATACGCTGTACACGGTCGAGGGCAGTCGCGAAGGGCGGCGCTGGTTTGGACTGCGCCTGGGCTTCTTCAGCGACGCCAATTCGGCCAAACAGGTCGCACAGTATGTGCGCTCGGAATTCTCCTCCGTTGCCGTAGTCCCCGTGAGCCTCAAGGAGCGCGATGGCGCCAGCGGCGCAAGCCCCGGTACTGCCGCCGCCGCTGCAACCCCGGCGGCCACCGACCATCGACCCACCGAACGGCTGCCCGACCAGTCCGCCGAATTCAAGTTGCTGGATGACACGGGCGAGAGACCGAAGCTGCCGGGCGGCGTCATCAAGGCCATGCAAACGCGTACCGCCGCCGATGCTGGCGGCGCGAAGCCCAGGACGGCTGCGACGGGCAAGACCACCGGCGTGGCACGCACGGCGCCGAAGGGCGCCAAGGGCCGCGGCAACCGTGTGAATGCCCACGAGAAGCGCGCCCCCAAGACCCTGGAAGAAACCCTGGAGATTCTCGGCGCCGATGAGCTGCAGATGGAAGGCGGCCGCCAGCTGCTGAGCGCGGGCAGCATCAAGCACGTGGACATGAAGGTGCAGAAGAACTCAGCGTTCTCGCGCCTGCTCGACCGGCTCGCCGAACGCTCCCGCTAGACTATTTGCCGAAAAGCTTGTCCAGATCGGAGCGCGCGCGATCGCTTGCCGAGCTGTCCGCGCCACTCCAGGCACCGGCCTTGGGCTTGAAATGGTCGCAGAAGTTGGCGCGGGTCTTGTCGCGAACCTCCTCCACCGTGGGCTCGCGGCACTGCTGGTAGGCACCCGGATCAAAGAGCACGCACAGCCGGCACACATGCAGCTCGGCGCGGCACTTCGGGCATTCGTCCAGCCGGCGCAGCGGCAGCGTCAGCTCTGCAAGGGATGCGCCGCATTTCCAACACACCAGATCATGCGCCACGGGTGCGCTCCTTCAGGAATCCGGACAGCACCCGTCCGGTATGCGAGGTTTTCTGGCGTCGGGCCACCTGCGCCGGCGTGCCTTGCGCCACGATCCGGCCGCCGCCATCGCCAGCTTCCGGTCCCATGTCGATCAGCCAGTCGGCTTCGGCCATGACATCGAGATTGTGTTCCACGACCACCGCGGTGTTGCCGGCCTGGATCAGCCGATGCAGAACCTGTATCAGTTTTTCCACGTCCGCCATGTGCAGCCCCACCGTGGGCTCATCCAGAACATAGAGCGTGTGACGTGGAATCTGGCGCAAACCGCCCGCGGCATCACCGCGCACCTTGGACAGTTCGGTGACCAGCTTGATGCGCTGGGCTTCACCGCCGGACAGCGTCGGGCTGTGCTGCCCCAGGGTCAGATAGCCCAGGCCCACATCCTGCAGCAGCTTCAGCGCGTGATGCACGCGCGGGTGCGCGGCGAAAAACTCCACCGCGTCATCGACGCTCATGTTCAGCACATCGCCGATGCTACGTCCGCGCCACAGCACGCTCAAGGTCTCGGAATTGAAGCGCCGGCCATTGCACACATCGCAGCTGACCTTCACATCGGGCAGAAAGCTCATCTCGATGGTTCGCAGCCCCTGACCCTCGCAGCCTTCGCAGCGACCGGTTCCGGAATTGAAGGAGAAGCGGCTGGCGGTGTAGCCGCGGATGCGCGCCTCGGTGGTGCCGGCAAAGATGCCGCGTATTTCGTCCCAGAAGCCCACATAGGTGGCGGGGCAGGAGCGCGGGGTCTTGCCGATGGGGGTCTGGTCGACCTCCAGCACCCGCTGCACCTGGCCGGCACCCTGGATGGCCTTGCAGCCCACCAATGAGCCGGGCGGCGGGTTTTTCTTCCGTGCCGCCTTTCTGGCGGCCGCGTTGCGCGCGGCCCGCGCCCGTCCTCCCGGAGCCTCTTCGCCGACCAGGCGTTTAAGGTTGGTATACAGCACATCGCGCGCCACCGTTGACTTGCCCGATCCTGACACACCGGTCACCACCACCAGACAACCCAGCGGTATGCCGATGTCCGCGCCCTTCACATTGTGCAGCGTGACCCCTTTGAGAAGCAGACGTGCTGAGTCGGCGTTGACCGCCCGCCAGGGCTTGGCCGGATGCAGCAGGGGCGCGCGCAGGAAGCGGCCGGTCACCGAGGCCTCATTGGCCATCAGGTCCGCAACCGTGCCGCGGCCGACCACCTCACCGCCGCGTACCCCGGCGCCCGGACCCAGATCCAGCACATAGTCGGCGCGCCGTATGGTGTCCTCGTCATGCTCGACGACCACCAGGGTGTTGCGATGCGCGGCCAGCTCCGCCAGCGAATCCAGCAGCACGGCGTTGTCGCGCGGATGCAGTCCGATGGTGGGTTCGTCCAGGACATAACACACCCCCTGCAGGTTCGAGCCAAGCTGCGCGGCCAGGCGGATGCGCTGCGCCTCCCCGCCCGACAGGGTGGGCGCCGCCCGGTCCAATTGCAGATAGCCAAGCCCCACCCGCACCAGGAATTTCAGGCGCGCATGGATCTCCGCCAGCAGGTCGCGGCCGATCTCCTGTTCGCGCGTCGAGAGTTTCAGGGCGTTGAAGAAATCGATGGTGGCCTCGATGGAACCGGCGGCCAGGTTTGCGATGGATTGCCTGCGGAAGCGGACGTTGAGCGCAACGGGATTCAGGCGCTGGCCGTGGCATGCGGCGCAGGGCACGGCCTCCTGTTCGAACCACTCATTCCACCAGATCTCCTCACCGCTTTGCGCAGCGTCGAATTCCGGTATCTCAAGCCCGGTCCCGAAGCAGCTGGTGCACCAGCCGTGTTTGGAATTGAAGGAGAACATGCGCGGATCCGGCTCCGCGAAACTGCGGCCACACGAAGGACAGGCACGGCGCGTTGAGAACATTGCGCCTTGGGCGCTCTCGCCGGCCGCCATGACGCTGACCAGGCCCTTGCCGTAGTCCAGGGCCTTGGCCAGCGCCTGGTTCAGTTCAAATTCGGTCTTGGCGGATACGCCCAGCGTCGCCACCGGCAGCTCGATGGTGTGCTCCTTGAAGCGGTTCAATCGCGGCCAGCGCGCCGTTGGAATGTCGACCCCATCGACGCGCAGTTCGCGATATCCCTTCTTTGCCGCCCATTTTGCAAGATCGGTGTAGAAGCCCTTGCGCGCCACCACCAGCGGCGCCAGCAGCGTCACCTTGCGGCCGCGATACTCGCGCAGCACTCGCGCACCGATGGCGGCTGCGCTTTGCGGCTCGATCGCCACATCGCAGTCGGGGCAGTACTGGGTGCCGAGCTTCACGTACAGCAGACGCAGGAAGTGATAGATCTCGGTGAGCGTTGCCACGGTGCTCTTGCGGCCACCGCGACTGGTGCGCTGCTCGATGGCGACCGTCGGGGGTATGCCGAAGATCGCATCGACATCCGGACGTGAGGCCGGCTGCACGAACTGGCGCGCATAGGCATTCAATGATTCCAGATAGCGCCGCTGGCCCTCGTTGAACAGGATGTCGAAGGCGAGGGTGGACTTGCCGGACCCGGACACCCCGGTGATCACCGTGAAGCGATCGCGCGGGATGCGCACGTCCACATTCTTGAGATTGTGCTCGCGGGCGTTGTGGATGACGATGTCTTCGCCGGCATTCGCAGTCGCGCGCGTCCAGGGACGTGCCGCCTCCGCGACCGCCGCTGCGGGTGCCGCAAAGGCGGTGGCCAGGGCGTGCTCGTATTGGACAATGGCGCGGCCGGTGTGCGATTCGGGATGCGCGCGCAGCGCGGTCGGTGTGCCGGCGAAGACGATGTTGCCGCCGGCATCCCCGCCCTCCGGCCCCAGGTCGATGATCCAGTCGCAGGCGCGCATGACGTCAAGATTGTGTTCGATCACCAGCAGCGAGTGACCGGCGGCGCGCAGTTTGGCGAAGGCGCGCAGCAGCTTTGCGACATCCTCGAAGTGCAAGCCGGTGGTGGGCTCATCGAACAGGAACAGCTTGCCGTTGGCGCTGGCGGTGACCGCCTTGGCGGCAGCCTCGGCCAGATGGCCGGCGAGCTTCAGGCGCTGCGCCTCACCGCCCGACAACGTCGGCACCGGCTGCCCGAGCTTCACATACTCCAGCCCCACATCGGCCAGGGGCTTCAGGCGGGTCGCCAGTTCGCGCGACTCGCCGAAGAAGGCCAGGGCCTCGGTGACCGTCATGTCCAGCACCTCGGCGATGCTGGCGCGGCGGCCATCACTGCCCTCGCGCCTGACTTCCAGCACTTCATCGCGGTAGCGGGTGCCATTGCAGTCCGGGCAGCGCAGGTAAACATCGGACAGGAACTGCATCTCCACGTGCTCGAAGCCATTGCCGCTGCAGGTCGGGCAGCGGCCATTGCCCGAATTGAAGCTGAAGGTGCCGGCGGTGTACTTGCGCTCCACCGCCGTGGGTTCCAGCGAATACAGTTCGCGGATCACATCGAACGCACCCACGTAGCTGGCGGGGTTGGAGCGGGTGGTGCGGCCGATGGGTGTCTGGTCGACCATGACCACGTCATCGATGAGTTCCGCGCCGCGCAGGGACTCGAATTCACCGGGCGCTTCACTGGGGCGTCCCTTGTACTTCAGCAGCGCCGGGTACAGGACATCCTCGACCACGGTGGACTTGCCGGAACCGGACACACCGGTGATGCACACCAGGCGCTTCAGCGGTATGCGGATATCGATGCCTTTGACATTGTGATGGCGTATGCCGCGGATTTCCAGCCAGCGATTGGTGCGCGCCTCGGCCACCACCTCACCGGGAGCATCGGGGGTGGTACGACGCGGGGTCTGGCTGGACACCGGCAGCGTGCGCCGCCCGCTCAGGTAATCCGCGGTCAGGGAGGTGCGGTTCTGGCGCAGCTTTGCCGGCGTACCATTGAAGACGATCTGGCCGCCGCGCTCGCCGGCCCCCGGACCCATGTCGATGATGCGGTCGGCCTCCAGCATGATCTGCGGATCATGTTCCACCACCAGCAGGGAATTGCCGGCATCACGCAGCCGCTTCATGACGGCGATCACGCGCTGCATGTCGCGCGGATGCAGTCCGATGGATGGCTCGTCGAGCACGAACAGCGTGTTCACCAGCGATGTGCCCAGGGCGGTGGTGAGATTGATCCGCTGCACCTCGCCACCAGAGAGGGTGCGAGATTGGCGGTCCAGCGTGAGATACGCGAGGCCCACGTCGGTGAGAAAGCCGGTACGGCTGCGCAGTTCATCCAGCAGCAGGTCCGTGGCTTTGTCCAGCGGTGCCGGCAGTTCCAGGTCGCGGAAGAATGCCAGCACGCGCTCCACCGGCAGCAGCATCAGATCGTGCAGGCAAAGTCCCGGCATGGCAGCGGCGGTTTCCTGGCTCCACTTGACGCCCTGCGGGCGGAACCGCGGCCGGCCGGCGAGCGTGGCTTCGGCGAGCGCATGGCTGCCGACGCGCCACAGCAGACCGTAGGTCCGCAGCCGGGCGCCGCCACAGGCATCGCAGGGTGTATAGGCGCGATAGCGCGACAGCAGCACCCGTACGTGCATCTTGTAGGCGCGCGACTCCAGCCAGTCAAAGAAGCGTTTGATTCCGTACCAGTGACCCTTCTCCCATGGGCCCTCGCCCTCGATCACCCAGTCGCGCTCCTCGCGGTTCAGTTCGCGCCAGGGCCGATCCAGGTTCACGCCGCGTTTCTTCGCGTGCTTCTCCAGGTCCTCCTGGCATTCCTTGTAGGACTCGCTTTGCCAGGGTCGCACGGCGCCATCGCGCAGCGTCTTGCTCTCATCCGGAATGACCAGCCCGTAGTCGATGCCAATGCGTCGGCCGAAGCCGCGGCAGGTTTCACAGGCTCCTATGGGCGAGTTGAACGAGAAGCGGCTGGGCGTCGGGGCACTGTAGCTGCGATCACAGTCCGGACAGTGAAGGCCTGCGGAGTAGCGCCAGACATCCAGGCTGCGCGGCGGATCCGCATCATCAACGACCTGCACGATGACGCGCCCCTGGCCCACCCGCAGCGCGGCCTCCAGGGATTCGAGCACGCGGCCGCGCTCCACGCCGCCCAGTCGGAAGCGGTCCTGTATGACCTGCAGAATGGCGATCGGAGCCTCATCGACCTTGCTCTTGCTTTTCTTGCCCTTGCCGGGTTTTTTCTGGCGCTTGGGTTGCGCCGCTACCGCCGGCGCGGCGGCGGCTGCGACCGGCTGCGGCTCAAAGATGCGTGTATAGCCCTGGCGCGCCAGAAGTTCGCGCACCTCGGTCTCGCTGAAGGCGCGCAATACCGGCACCGGAAAGCACAGCAGCAGGCGTGGATCTGCGGCCGCGGCCGCGCGCCGCTGCATGTCCTCGAAAATGGTTTCCGCCGAATCGCTGCGTACCGGCTTGCCACAGCACTCGCAGAACAGGCTGCCGGCGCGCGCGAACAACAGTTTCAGATGATCATTCAGTTCGGTCATCGTGCCCACGGTGGAGCGCGAGGTGCGGACCGGATTGGTCTGATCTATGGCGATGGCCGGTGGAATGCCGCTGATTGAATCCAGCTGCGGCTTGTCCATGCGATCCAGGAACTGGCGCGCATACGGGGAGAAGGTCTCGACGTAGCGTCGCTGACCTTCTGCATACAGGGTGTCGAACACCAGCGAGGACTTTCCCGAGCCCGATACGCCCGTCACCACGACGAGTTCGTTCAGGGGAATGTCCAGATCCAGACCCTTGAGATTATTCTGCCGCGCTCCGCGGATACGGATGAAGTGCCCCATTCTCGCTATATTAATGAAGGGGCGGGGCGCGCGCAGGCCTGCCGTGCATACAGTATGCTGCTCATAACAGCACTGTATGGGGACTGAATCATGACTTCCCAGCCCCTTCCGGACGTCCTTTCACTGATCGGCAACACGCCGATGGTCGCGACCTCGGGCTTTGACACCGGCCCTTGTCAGCTCTTCCTGAAGCTGGAGAACCAGAACCCGAGCGGTTCCATCAAGGACCGCGTCGGTTTGTACATGATCGAGGCGGCGGAGCGCGAGGGCAGGATCAGGCCCGGCGCCTTGCTGATCGAGGCGACGGCGGGCAATACGGGCCTGGGTCTGGCGCTGGTCGCCGCCCGCAAGGGCTATCGTTTGCTGCTGGTCATCCCGGACAAGATGAGCCAGGAGAAGATTTTTCACCTCAAGGCCATGGGAGCTGAGGTGGTGATGACCCGCTCCGATGTGGTCAAGGGTCACCCGGACTACTACCAGGACCGGGCGGCCAAGCTCGCTCAGGAGACTCCGGGCGCGTACTACATCAATCAGTTCACCAACCCGGCCAACCCCAAGGCGCATGAGGAGACCACGGCCCCTGAGATCTGGGAACAGATGCAACACCGGGTGGACGCCGTCGTGTGTGGGGTCGGGACCGGCGGAACGCTCACCGGGCTGTCCCGCTTCTTCGCCCGGACCGCCCCGGCGCTGCAGGTGGTGCTCGCCGATCCCCAGGGCTCGATCCTGGCGGACTATGTGAAAACCGGCACCCTGACCACCAGGCCCCGTTCCTGGCTGGTGGAGGGTATTGGGGAGGATTTCATACCCGATGTCTGCGACCTCTCGGGGGTCAGGCAGGCCTATACGATTCCGGACGCCGAGGCCTTCGCGGCCTGCCGGGCGCTGCTGCGCCAGGAAGGCATCCTGGCGGGCACCTCCAGTGGCACGCTGCTGGCGGCTGCCCTGCGTTACTGTCGGGAGCAGACCACCCCCAAACGGGTGGTCAGCCTGGTGTGCGACAGCGGCAACAAGTACCTGTCCAAGGTCTACAACGACTACTGGATGCTGGATCAGGGCTTTTTGCAGCGTGAAGGCTTCGGGGACCTGCGCGACCTGATCGCCCGGCGCCACTGGGAAAAGGCCGCGGTTACGGTAAATGCCTCCGAAACCGCAATTGCGGCCCACGGGCGCATGAAGCTGTACGATATGTCCCAGCTACCGGTCATGCATGAGGGCCGGATCGTCGGCATCATCGATGAGGAGGACATCCTCCTGCAGGTATTCGGCCATCCGGAAGGCTTCACCCGACCGGTGGCCGAGATCATGGCACGCAGCCTGGAAACCGTCGCACCGGATGCGCCGCTGCCGCAGCTGATAGAGATCTTCAAGCGCGGCATGGTGGCCATCGTGGTGGACAAAGGCGAGTTCCTGGGGCTCATCACCCGTATCGACCTTGTGAACTGGCTGCGACGGCGGCTGTAGACCAGTGTCGGTGCGTATTTTCGGAGTATGTAAGTGAGCGATTCTGACAACGGGCGCAAGCTCGACTTTGGCACCCGCGTCATCCACGGTGGACAACACCCGGATCCGCTGACCGGCGCGGTCATGACCCCGATCTACCTGACCTCGACCTATGTCCAGGAAAGCCCCGGGGTGCACAAGGGTTTCGACTACGCGCGCACCCGCAATCCCACCCGCGATGCGCTGCAGGCGGCGCTCGCCAACATTGAAAACGGCACGGCGGCCTTCGCCTTCGCATCGGGCATGGCCGCGACCTCCACGCTCATCGAGCTGCTGGATGCGAACTCGCACCTCATCGCCTCGCACGACCTGTACGGCGGCAGCTATCGCCTGTTCGAGAAAATCCGCAAGCGCACGGCGGGCCTGGAAGTCAGCTTCGTGGATCTGACCCAGACCTCGGCCTTCGAGGCGGCGATCCGTCCGAATACCCGCATGGTGTGGATGGAGTCCCCCACCAATCCCATGCTGAATCTGATCGACGTGGCTGCGGTGGCTCAGCTGGCGCGCAAGCGCGGGATCCTGAGCGTCTGCGACAACACTTTCGCCACCCCCTACATCCAGCAACCGCTGGACCTGGGCGTGGACATCGTCATGCATTCGGCCACCAAGTATCTGAACGGCCATTCGGATGTGCTGGGCGGCGCCGTCATCGTTCGCGATGCCGCGCTCGCCGAACAGCTGAAGTTCCTGCAGAACGGCCTGGGCAGCATGTCCGGCGCCTTCGACAGCTTCATGCTTCTGCGCGGCCTGAAGACGCTCGCGGTACGCATGGAGCGCCACTGCGCCAATGGCCTGGCGATTGCGCAGCACCTGGAAGCGCACCCGGCCATCCGCAGCGTGCGCTACCCGGGGCTCGCCAGTCATCCGCAGCACGAGTTGGCACGGCAGCAGATGCGCGGCGGCTTCGGCGGCATCATCGCGGCCGAGCTCAAGGGAGACCTCGCCACGGCGCGACGCTTCCTGGAGCGTTGCGAGCTGTTCTCGCTGGGGGAGAGTCTCGGCGGTGTCGAGAGCCTCATCGAACATCCGGGTCTCATGACCCATTCGGGACTGCCGCCCAAGATGCGCGCGGACCTGGGGATCAGCGATGGCCTGGTGCGCATCTCGGTGGGCATCGAGAACGTCGACGATCTGATCGCGGAGCTGGATGCCGCGCTGGGCTGATGATGCAGAGCGCACGCGACATCGCCAGCTACCGCCGCTACTGGGCCGCACGCTTCGGCACCGCGCCGTTTCTGCCCATGTCGCGCGCGGAAATGGACCTGCTGGGCTGGGACTCCTGCGACGTCATCGTGGTCACGGGGGATGCCTACGTGGATCATCCCAGTTTCGGCATGGCCATCATCGGCCGGGTGCTGGAGGCCCAGGGCTTTCGCGTCGGCATCATTGCCCAGCCGGACTGGCACAGTGCCGAACCCTTCGCCGCGCTGGGCCGACCCAACCTGTTCTTTGGGGTCACCTCCGGCAACATGGACTCGATGGTGAACCGCTACACCTCGGACCGGCGCGTGCGCAGCGACGATGCCTATACCCCCGATGGCGCGGGCGGCAAGCGTCCGGATCGCTCCGTGATCGTCTATTCCCAGCGGGTTCGCGAAGCCTTCAAGGACGTGCCGCTGGTGATCGGCGGCATCGAAGCCTCGCTGCGCCGCATCGCGCATTTTGACTACTGGTCGGAGAAGATCCGCCGCTCGGTGCTGCTGGATGCCAAGGCCGACATGCTGGTCTACGGCAACGGCGAGCGGCAGATCTGCGAGATCGCGCACCGGCTCGCCGCCGGCGAGGAATTAAGCGAGATCACCGACATCCGCGGCACGGCCTTCACGCGCAAGGGCTTGCCGCAGGACTGGGTGGAGGTGGACTCCACGCACCTTGACGTGCCCGGCGCGCTCAATCCGCCGGTTGACCCCTATGCGATGGAACCGAACGCGGCGCCAAGCCCGCAGGCGGCCGGCGCGCTGGAGGCCCCGCGCGAGCAGGTGGTGCGCTTCGTCAGGCGCGTGAAGAGCGCGGATCGCGGCAACAGTGTCATCCGCCTGCCGGCCTTCGAACAGGTGGTGGCAGATCCGGTGCTGTACGCGCATGCCTCGCGCATCCTGCATCTGGAGGCCAACCCCGGCAATGCGCGGGCGCTGGTGCAGCGGCACGGGGCTGTGGATGTGTGGCTGAATCCGCCGCCCATTCCACTCACCACCAAGGAGATGGACTGGGTCTATGAGCGCGAATATCGCCGCCAGCCGCACCCGGTCTATGGCAAGGCGAATATTCCCGCCTACAAGATGATCCGCTTCTCCATTGCCATCCAGCGCGGTTGTTTTGGCGGTTGTACCTTCTGTTCCATCACCGAACACGAGGGCCGCATCATCCAGAGCCGCTCGGAAGATTCAATCATCCGCGAAGTGGAGAAGGTGCGCGACACGGTGCCCGGATTCACCGGCGTGATCTCCGACCTTGGCGGCCCGACCGCGAACATGTACCGCCTGGCGTGCAAGTCGCGCGAAATCGAAAGCGCCTGCCGGCGGCCCTCCTGCGTGTTTCCGGGCATCTGTCCCAATCTGAACACGGATCACTCCCCGCTCATCAAACTGTACCGGCGCGCCCGCGAGCTGCCGGGCATCAAGAAAGTACTGGTCGCCTCCGGCGTTCGCTACGACCTGGCGAGCGAGTCTCCCGAGTATGTGAAGGAGCTGGCGCAGCATCACGTGGGCGGCTACCTGAAGATTGCGCCCGAAGCGATCGGCGAGGGACCGCTGTCGAAGATGATGAAACCGGGGGTAGGCACCTACTACCGGTTCAAGGAACTGTTCGACCGCTATTCAAAGGAAGCGGGCAAGGAGCAGTACCTGATCCCGTACTTCATCGCCGCCCATCCTGGAACCACCGATGCGGACATGCTGGAACTGGCGCTGTGGCTGAAAACCAATGGATTTCGCGCCGACCAGGTGCAGGCCTTTCTCCCCTCGCCCATGGCCACCGCGACCGCCATGTATCACAGCGGCAAGAATCCCCTGCATCGCGTCAGTCACGACAGCGAGGCGGTGCAGATCCCCAAGGGGCTGAAGGTACGCCGTCTGCACAAGGCTTTCCTGCGCTATCACGATGCCAACAACTGGCCGCTGCTGCGTGAGGCGCTGCGGCGCATGGGGCGTGCGGACCTGATCGGCAACGGCCGGCACCAGCTGGTACCGTCGTGGCAACCGGCCAGCAGCGCCGGGGCCCAGGAGCGCCAGCGCACCGCCGCCCGACCCTTCCGCACCCAGCACACGGGCCTGCCGCGCACGCCCAAGCCCCCGGGCAGCGCCAAGCGGCCCGGAAGGGCCGGACGATGAGCACCGTATTGACCGGCCCGAGCGCGGCGCGCGCCTCGACCTGGATCCTGGCGATGGGCGGTGCGCTGATGGCGTTCGCGACCATCTTTGGCGCGCTCGGCGCGCATGCGCTGCCCGGCCAGCTCGGCGCCCGGGAACTGAACATCTATGACACCGCGGTGCGCTTCCAGTTCTTCCAGGCCCTGGGACTGCTGGTGCTCGGCGCCGTCGCCCGCGGCGGCTACAGCGAAGGACTGCAGACGGCGGCGCTGCTGCTGATCGGCGGCATCGTGGCTTTCTGCGGCAGCCTCTACCTGCTGGCGTTTCACATCACGCTGGGCTCACCCCTGGTCGTCGCCCTGGCCACACCTTTGGGCGGTATTTTGCTGATCGGTGGCTGGGTGATGTTCGCCATCGCCTCCTGGCGTTTGCGGCGCGCGGGTTGAGTGCGCGCCGGCAGCCCTCCGGACTGCCCATCGAGGCAGTACTTCCGGAACTGAGTGCCGCGCTGGCGGGCGCTTCGCGGGTGGTGCTGCAGGCACCACCGGGTGCGGGCAAGAGCACCGTCGTGCCGCTGGCCGTGCTCGAGAGCCCGTGGCTGGGCGAGCGTCGCATCATCATGCTCGAGCCGCGCCGGCTGGCGGCGCGCGCGGTCGCCGCGCGCATGGCCAGGACCCTGGGCGAGGAAGTGGGCCGCACCGTCGGGCATCGCATGCGGCTGGACACCAAAGTGTCGGGCGAAACGCGCATCGAAGTGGTCACCGAGGGAGTGCTCACTCGCATGCTGCAGCAGGATGCGGCACTCGAGGGTGTGGGCCTGGTCATCTTCGATGAGTTCCACGAGCGCAGCCTGCAGGCCGACCTGGGCCTGGCGCTGACACTGGACGCGCAGGCGAACCTCGCCCCGGAGCTGAAGCTGCTGGTGATGTCGGCGACGCTGGACGCCCAGGGCATTGCCGCCAAACTCGGTGATGTGCCGCTGGTGCAGTCGTTGGGCCGCAGCTGGCCGGTGGCCACCCGCTATGCGGCGAGTTCGGCGCCGCTGCTGCCCGGCCCCTATGCGCCCGGTCGCGACAGTATCGAGGCCCTCACCTCACGCATCGTGCGACGTGCCCTTGCCGAGGAGCACGGTGACGTACTGGTGTTTCTGCCCGGGGCGCGTGAAATCCGCCGCGTGCAGTCGCAGCTGCAGAACGGACCGCTGCCCGAGAACACGCGCGTACTGCCCCTGTACGGGGAACTTGGGCCGCAGGAACAGGATGCCGCGCTGGCGCCGGCGCCCGCAGGCACCCGCAAGATCGTGCTGGCCACCAACATCGCCGAGACCAGTCTCACCATCGAGGGCATTCGCATCGTGGTGGATTCGGGGCTGGAGCGCCGCGCCGTGTTTGATCCGGCAACGGGCATGGGGCGGCTGGAGACCGCGCGCATTTCGCGAGCGTCGGCCGAGCAGCGACAGGGACGCGCGGGGCGTCTGCAGCCGGGCGTGTGCTATCGGGCCTGGAGCGAGGGCGCGCAGCGCTCGCTGGCGCCGTTCGCCGTGCCGGAGATCCTGCAGACCGATCTGGCCGGCCTGGCGCTGGAGCTTGCGGCCTGGGGTGCGAACGATGCGGCGACGCTGACCTGGCTGGATCCGCCGCCGGCGGCCACCTTGGGCAGCGCTCGGGATCTGCTGACACGCCTGGAGGCGTTGGATGCGAAGGGCAGGGTGAGCGCCCATGGTCGGGAAATGTCGCGGCTGCCACTGCATCCACGTCTGGCCCATATGCTCATCGCCGCGCGGCGCCTGCACTGCGTGCCTCTGGCCGCACAGCTTGCGGCCCTGTTGTCCGAGCGCGATCTGATGCGTTCGGCCGGTGCGGCCGATGCGGATATACGCTCCCGGCTGGCGCTGCTGCAGGGCGAGGCGCAGCCCGATGGCGTGGATCAGGGCGCCCTGCAACGCGCAAGGCGCGTGGCTCGGGATCTGATGCGCCAATCATCAGCCGAGGGTGCTGCGCAGGCGGGACTGGAAGGCGTCCTGCTTGGCTTCGCCTATCCGGATCGCATCGCGCGCCGGCGCTCCGATGCCGACAACCGCTTCTTGCTCGCCAACGGTCGTGGCGCCCAGTTCGCCCAGCCGCAAAGTCTCGCGCAACGCGAATTCATCGTCGCCGTTGAAGCCGACGACCGCGACCGGGATGCCCGCATCACCCTCGCGGCGCCCCTGTCCCGGGAGGATCTGCACGATTATTTTTCATCTCAACTGCGCACGACAGATGAAGTGCACTGGGATGACAGAGAGCAGGCGGTGCTCGCCCGCCGCGTCACGCGACTGTTTGAACTGCTGATCGATGAGCGACCCTTGCGCGAGGTACCGGCCGACGCGGCCGCTGCCGCCATGCTCGAAGGCATTGCGAAGCTGGGGCTCGCGGCCCTGCCCTGGAATGATGACAGTCGCGACCTTCAGGCACGCATGGAGTTTGTCCGCCGGCATCTGCCGCCGCAGGCCGCCGCCGACTGGCCCGCAGTCGATGACGCCGCCCTCGCCGCCACTACGGGTGCCTGGCTCATGCCCTGGCTCAATGGAATCAGCCGCATTCAGCATCTTTCGCGACTTTCCCTGACACAGATCCTCAAGGGGCTGCTCACCCATGATCAGCAGCGACGCCTCGAGGAATGGGCGCCCACCCATTTCACCGCCCCGACCGGCTCGCACATCCGCATCGACTACCGCGATGAGCTCGCGCCGGCGGTCGCGGTTCGCATCCAGGAGGTCTTCGGCGTGTTGAGCTCACCGCGCCTGGCCGGCGGGCGTACGCCCGTGACCTTCAAGCTGCTCTCCCCGGCGCGGCGTCCGGTGCAGATCACGCGCGATCTTGCCACTTTCTGGCAGGGATCCTATGCCGAAGTGCGCAAGGACATGCGCGGCCGCTATCCGCGTCATTACTGGCCGGAGGACCCCGCGATCGCGGAGCCGACCCGCCGCGCCAAGCCTTCCGGTGGCGGCAAAATAAAATCGTGATACTCCCGCGTCACATCGCGGCATGCCATGATGCCTGCACGGGACAGGAGCGAGCCGAGCGACGAAGAGGAATGCAATTGCGAGACGCGGAGGTGCAGCTGTCTGCGCAGCGGCTGCGGGAACTCATGCTTTGGCATGGCAAGGACGAAGGCAATCTGCCGCCGGCAGCGACCCTCGTGAATCTGTCACGCGACACCATAGCGGCGCTGGGCCAGCTGCAGAGCGCGCGCACCCAGCTGGCCGAGATGCGCACGGCGCTCTCGGAGCTGTTCTGGAGCAGCGATTCGAGCGCCATCCGCGTGGCACTGCTTACGGCCCTCGGACCCCCGCCCAATGGTTCTGCGACGAGCCAGGAACCGCCCACCGTGACCTGGCAGCCCAGCGTCACCGGCTTGCCGTTGCCCGCCCTGGCCACCGATGCGCCTGGCGCGGCCGCGGTCCTGCACCGCGCCACCGGCTGAATCAGGCCATACGCGCCCACTTGATCAGGGTCGCGATGTTTGGCGGCTTGCCGTGCATGAGCAGGGCGACCTTGAAGACCTTGGCGGCGAACCACACCACCAGGCCCGCGGCGACGCAACTGACCAGCAGTGTCGTCCATATCTGCCAGGCCGGCGGCGGGGCACTGGAGGCAATGCGCGCAATCATTGCAAAGGTATTGACCGGCGGAATGAAACTCATCGCGACACTGAAGGAGGAGTTTGGCGCGGCCCCGATGACGGGGGTCAGGCTATAGCCCGCCACCAGCAGGATGATGAGCGGCCCCTGGAACGACTGGGCCTCGGCCATCTGATTGACCGCCGAACCGATGGTCAGCATCAGCGAGCCGAACACCAGATAGGTCGCGACGAAGAAGACGATCACATAGACGATCAGCATGGGATCGAGCATGCCCGCGAGGGAGAACTGCCCCAGCGTGTACACCGACACCAGCAGGTACACCGCGGTCAACGTCAGACCCAGCCCCAGCTGCCCCAGCAACTTGCCGTACATGAGTTCCAACGGGGACACTGCGGCGAGCAGCACTTCGATGACCCGGTTGGATTTCTCCTCCACGGTGGATGTCATCAGGCCCATGCCCGCCGTCATGACGCCCATGAAGATGAGAATGCCGCAGGCGAATGGCAGGAATCGCGCCAGGCCACGCGACCCGGAATGCGCGCCCGCCGCGGTGACGACCGTCGACTCCGGCTGCATCACCTGCTGGGCGCTGGCCACGGCTGCCGGATCCACCCCCGCATCGCGCAGCCGTGCGCTGATGAGCGCGGCACGGACGCTGTCGCGCAAGGTGGTCTCGGTGTTGTCGTCGATGCGTGTCGACGTATACAGATCGAAGTTGCCGAACGCCCCGGAATTGGCGCGGCGAACCAGCGCATCGGGTCGTACCACGACGATGGCCAGATGCTGGGGTATCGCATCGCGCGGCTGTATGAGCCAGGACTTGTGGTCCGACACATCCGTGTCGCCCGGTAGCGGCACCAGCGAAAAATTCGGCACCGGCGGCCCGGCAGCCGCTGTGGCGGGACGCCCCGGCTGCGCCGGTGCGGCGGGTGCTGCCGGATTCTGGCCCGCCTCCATCGATCGGCGCTGCAAAATGGCCGTCGGCGTCGCGGTCTGCGTCAGTTGCGGTGCGACCTTCCCGGTGGGGTCGATGACCATGACCTGGCCGGCAATATCGGGGCTGCGCGAGTTGAGGATACGCGGTATCAGAACCAGCAATATCACCGCCAGTGCCGGCATGATCAGCAGGCCGACCAGGAAGCCGCGCGAAGTGATGGTGGCCTTGTAGTCGCGTGCGGCGACCAGTCCAATGCGGCGCAGAGAAACGCTCATGATGTGGCTCCGGTGTTGGAAAGACCCTGCAGATGGGTACGCAGCGCGTCCTGGGACTCCGCCGCCGCCCCGCTGGCACCGACCAGGCGAATGAAGACGTCCTCCAGCCGGATACGCGCCAGTTCAATGCGCGCCGGGGCGACGAGCGCGGCAATGGCACGCACCGCGCCCCCCGGATCGGTGCCTGGCGCCAACCGTATCTCGCATCCCTGGTCATTGAGTTTGACATTCTCGATGCCCGGGATCGTCTGCAGGGACAGCAGATTCGCAGCCGCATCCAGAGGTTCGAGCAGGATATGCCGCGTATCGTACTGGCGGCGCAGGCCCGACATCGGTTCATCGAGCACCTTGCGGCCCTGATGGATCATGACGATCTGCTGGCACAACTCCTCCGCGTGCGCCATGACATGCGTGGAGAAGATGATCGTTGCGCCGCGGTGCTGTTCCTCGGCGATCACTTCCTTGAGCAGCCGCACACTCACCGGATCAAGACCGCCAAAGGGCTCATCCAGGATCAGCAGGTCCGGCTCATTCACGATGGAGGCGACGAACTGGACCCGCTGCAGCATGCCCTTGGAGAGGTCTTCGCATTTCTTCGCTATGACGTCCGGCAGACCCAGCCGCCCCAGCAACCGATCCGCGCGTCCGAACGCCTGGGCGCGGGTCTTGCCCTTCAGGCATCCCATATAGGTCAGAAATGCCCCGACGGTCATCTTGCGATACGAGCCGCGCTCCTCGGGCAGGTAGCCGATGCGATCCTTGGCCTCCAGCGCCGAGCCCTTGCCGAAGACGCTGATGCTGCCGCGGTCCGGGAACAGAATCGACATGATCATGCGGATCGCGGTGGTCTTGCCGGCACCGGAGGGACCGATGAGACCATAGGTCGCACCGGTGGGTATGGCCAGGTCCAGCGATTCGATGGCGACCTTGTCGCCAAAGACCTTGCGGATGCCTTGAATTTCAAGAGCAGCTGTCATGAGCGCCTCTCACATGGGCTTGAAACGAAATTGGAAGGCCTGGCTCACTGGCAGCTCTTCGGTGTGGCCCTTGACCGAGAGTTTCATGCGGCCATCATCACCTGTCTCGATGCGGTGGATGGCACCGGCCCGCACGATGACGCTGCGATGGATCTGCCAGAACGCCTCCGGATCCAGCGCCTGCAGAAGGTCGCGCAGTGGCGTGCGGATCTGCACCTCATCGCTCGCTGTGACCACGCGCACATACTTGTCCTGCGCCGCGAAGAACAGCACTTCGTTGATACCCAGGACCCGCGTCACATTGCCGGCGCTGCCGGTAATCCAGCGCATCCCGGCATTGATGCCGAAGGACTTCTTCAGATCCACGGGCGCCTCGGCCAGGCGGTGCTTGAGGCGCACCACGCTTTGCGCCAGACGCTCGCGCCGTATGGGTTTGAGCAGGTAATCCACCGCGGCGTGCTCGAAGGCATCCAGCGCGTGGCTTTCAAAGGCGGTGGTGAATACCACGTGGGTGGCATCGGCGGCGCGGGCAACCTCAAGTCCCGTGAGGCCCGGCATCCGGACATCGAGGAAGGCAACATCGGGGTGCTGGCTGGTCAGTGCCTCCAGCGCCGCCAGGCCGTCCGCGCATTCAGCCACGATCTCCAGCTCCGGCCACAGCTCGCCGAGCAGTTCACACAGCCGGCGCCGCTGCGGAGTCTCGTCTTCGGCCACCATGGCGCGCGGGCGACTCATGCCGCCGCCTCATAGGGAACCCGCACCGTGGCGATGACACCGCCGGCCGTTCGGTCCTGCAGGGTCAGCGAACCGCGCGGCCCGAAGCGCGCGATCAGCTGGTCGCGGATATTGTTGAGGCCCATGCCGACGGCCGCGGTTGCGCGCAGTCCGGCACCGGTATCGACCACGCTGACCACCAGCTGCCGCGTTGCAGTGAGGGAGTCGACGGCCGCATTGACCATGATCTGGCCGCTGCCGGTGGAGCGTTCGATGCCGTGCTTGATGGCATTCTCGACCAGGGAAATCAGCAGCAGCGGCGGAAAAGGGTGCTGTTCCAGGGCCGCGTCGACATTGATGATGAAGCTGAAGCGTGGACCCATGCGCACTTTCATGACGGTCAGATAGCTGCGACAGATCTCCAGCTGTTCGGCCAGCGTGGAATAGGCGTTGCCGACATCCGTGCGCAGCTTCGGGAGCGTGACGCGCAGGTGGTCCGCCAAGGCCTCCAGGGTCGCTTCGGCGCGCGCCGGATCCTGCCGGATGAGGCTGTGCACCGAGGCCAGAGTATTGAACAGGAAGTGTGGCTCGACCTGTGCCTGCAGCACCATGAGCCGCAGGTCCGCTTCCTCCTTCTCCCGATTCGCCAGCGCGAGCTGCTGCGCATGACGGGAGATCTGCCACCAGTGCTGCTCGCGGAAAAAAGCCATGAGCGCGACGCCGCCGCCGAGGAAGCAGAACAGCCCGAATTGCCAGCCGCGGATCGCCCAGATCAGAAGGCCGGAAGAATACGCACCGTTTGACACCCCAAATCCGGGAAACAACGCCATGTAGCGCGGCAGGACCACGGCACGGGTGTAGATCTCCGCTAGATGCTGACCCATGAAGCTGACGACAAGCCCCAGCCCTATGGCCAGCGTCACGGGAACCTTTGCCGGTCGAAATCGATGGCGGGCAACCGTCGCCATGACCGGACCTGCGGTTCCAAATGCCAGCCAGATCGGAACCGAGTACGCGGCGACCTGCCACCCCAATTTGGAGTCGTTCAAGCCAACGCCGATCAGACCGGCCTGCAGCAGTCCCAGCGCCCCCGTGATGGGCATGAAGATTGCGCAGCGACCCAGCAGCCACGGCGCACTGAACACCGGATAGCGCCTGTAACCGCCGAACGGGCCGGCGGCATGCGCGACCACATCGGCTGGCAACGGTTCGCGAAGCGGGTACATGCAGTGAATGATAGCCCCGCCCTCGCGGGTCGGGTGGGGTTGCGACCGACGCGGCCGAAGTTGCGACGAAGGACCATAATATGGGGATGGACCGAATCCTAGAACCCGAAATCATGGACGGCGAGGCGGAAGCCGCGGCCTATGCGCGCGCCGATTTCTCCGATTCAAACCAGGCCTATGTCGTGGATGTGGTCGCGAGCTTTCCCGACCATCTGACGAACGTCGTCGACCTGGGATGCGGCCCGGGCGACATCGCCATCCGCCTGGCGAGGGCCGCTGCAAATGCGCGCATAACCGGCGTCGACGGCAGTGCGGCCATGCTGGCGATCGCGCACGCTGCACTGCGATCTGCCGGGTTCCAGAGCCGCGTGAGCTTCCTGGAAGGGCGCATACCGGACGTTGCGCTGCCTGCCGCAAGCTTCGACCTGGTGCTGTGCAAGGATATGCTGCACCACCTGCCTGATCCCCAGGCTCTTTGGAGCGAGGTGCGGCGGCTGGGTCGCCCGGGGGCGGCCGTGTGCGTCATGGATCTATGCCGTCCGGCGACAGCTGCTGCGGCGCACGCCATCGTCGAAAGGGTGTCAGGTGATGAGCACCCGTTGCTGAAGACCGATTTCTACAACTCCCTGTGCGCCGCCTTCACCGTGCAGGAGGTGCGCGCCCAGCTTGCCGCGGCGCGCCTGTCATTGGTCGTGAGCCAGCTGACCGAACGTCACATGGGCATCAAGGGGCGCTTACCCGGATAACGGTCTTGCCGAAGGACTCGCCCTTATCCAGCGCCTCGAAGGCGGCGGCGGCGTCCTGAAACTCGTAGACCTTGTCGATGACCGGCTTGACATGGTGGGCGTCTATGAAGGCATTCAGGGCTTCGAAGTCCGCACGCGAGCCGACATAGATTCCCGAGGCGGTAATGTTGCCGTTCATGAGTGCCATCACGGGCACATCGCCGCCGAAGCCGCTCAGACCACCGATGAGCGCCACATGGCCGCCACTACCCAGCGTCGCCAGTGCGTGCGCCAGGGATTCTTTGCCGCCCACTTCCAGGATTTCCTGGACGCCGGCGCCGCCAGTGAGCGCCCGAACCGGCTTCTCCCAGTCCGGGGTGGTTGCGTAGTTGACGCCGCCGATGGCTCCCAGCGCCTCGGCACGTGCCAGCTTTTCGTCATGCGAGCTGGTGATGATGGGTTTTGCGCCATCAGCCACGGCCAGCGACAGACCCAGCAGCGAAACGCCGCCGGTACCTTCCAGCAGTACATAGTCGCCAGGCTGCATGCGACCGCGTGTGAACAGGCCATTCCAGGCGGTGACTCCGGCACAGGGAAGAGTGGCTGCCTCTTCGTAGCTGAGCGTTGCCGGAATCTTCACGACACCGGATTCGTCCAATGCCACGTACTGCGACAGCATGCCATCGATGAAACCACCCAATGCGCTCTGCGCGACATTGGCCGGGGCCCGGCCGCTGACCCAGCTCTGGAAGAATATTCCAGCCACCCGATCGCCCACCCGAAAACGGGTGACTGCCGATCCTTTGGCAACCACTTCGCCCGCACCGTCCGACACGGGCACGAGAACCTGACGCGGCCCCACCGGGTACTGGCCATGGAGCACAAAAATGTCGCGGCGGTTGAGCGAGGTGGCATGCACCCGGATGAGCACCTGATGTGCGCCGGCCTGGGGAACGGGCACTTCCACCATCTTCATGGTGAAAGGTCCCTGGACCGCAGTGCGGACAAACTGGTACTGCTGCTGCGTGGCCGGTAGTGGCACCGCCATCACTGTTGCGCAGCTGGCCAGGCTCACCAGCAACAGTGCCAGCAGCCTTGTGGCCCGAATCGTCGCGGACCGGTCGGCGGCGTAGAATAAGGTCATAGAGATTGTCCGAAAGGGTTGTGTATATGTTCCCGCGCGGCTGCCTGGCGATGGCGTTGTGTTTGCTTGTGGCAGGATGTTCAAAGCATAGCGCGCCGGCCCCATCCGCGTCAGGTGGCGTTTCACCAAGCATTTCAACATCGTCCACGAGCGCAACATCGTCCCGCAGCGCAATTGTCAGTGCGCCGTCAGGGATTCCCTGGTACAGCGGCACCGTTGAGTCGGCATTCGCCAGCGCGCGCGCTCAGCACAAACCGGTGTTCCTGTACTGGGGCGCGCAGTGGTGCCCGCCCTGTCACGAGCTCAAGGCAACGGTATTTTCGCGCCCCGACTTCATTGAAAAACTCAAACTGTTCGTACCGGTCTACCTGGACGGTGATGATGCGGGTGCGCAGAAGTGGGGAGACAGGTTCGGGGTCAGCGGTTATCCCACGGTGCTGGTGCTGCGCGCGGACCAGAGCGAGCTGGCGCGGATTTCAGGCGGCATGGACCTCTCGCAGTATGCCGAGGTCCTGGATACGGTGCTGGGTGACGTGCGGCCCGTGAACAGCATCCTGAACGTGCTCAAGAGCGGCCGTCCCGGGCTCCTGTCACGTGATGACTGTCATCGGCTGGCCTACTACGGGTGGGACCTTACGGACGAGGTGAACACCCGATTCGACGCACTGGCGCGGATACTGTCGCAGGCAGCTGCCCGCTGCCCGGCGGGCACTGAGTCGGACCAGGGACGCCTGATTCTCGCTGCAGCCTCGCGTGCGGCAGATGGGCAAT
>Ga0210385_10000269_pt1 | contig 44601 bp, 24 predicted proteins | sample IncBWH26OmetaG_FD_160107 | JGI IMG/M metagenome (GOLD analysis project Ga0210385, IMG submission 160107) | Forest soil microbial communities from Barre Woods Harvard Forest LTER site, Petersham, Massachusetts, United States - Inc-BW-H-26-O ...
GAGAACAAGCTGGTGAAAGTTCACCACCCAGTCTGTGCGCTGGAAGAGATCAACACTTCGGGCGTGGTGCAGGCCGACTACATCTATCTCGATGGCCGTCCCGTTGCGGTGCTCAACGGCTCAACTCTGTACTACCTGCATGACGACATGCTTGGAACTCCGCAACTGGCAACAGACAGCAGCCAGAACATTCAATGGCAGGCAAGCTACGATCCTTTCGGCCAGGCATCCGTCAGCGGAACGATCACGCAGAACTTGCGCCTGCCGGGCCAGTACTTCGATGTCGAGAGCGGCTGGAACCACAACGGCTTCCGCGACTATGCGCCGACGCTTGGGCGCTACATCGAACCCGATCCGCTGGGCATTCAGGGAAGCAATACATCCAACAATTATCAGGCGGGGAGATTCTCAAGTGAAGACCAAGCCGAGTTTGAGGATGTCAACCTCGACCTGTATGTTTATGCAAGCGATGACCCGATTAATTACACAGATCCGACAGGATGTAGCTTCAAGAATTGCGCTGCGGCTCTTACAGAACTTACAGCCGCGTTGGCTAGGCTTGCTGAACGCGAGGCAGAACATGCTGCACATGGCGGAAAAGACTGCACCGGAATGGATCACGAAAAAGCAATTGAACAGGCCAAAAATCGGGTCCGTAATGCTGTAAAAAGGGCAAGGGGCTGCTTACCCGACGAAGAACTTGATGCGATATTGAAGGATCTCAACAAAATGATCCAAGGGATAGATCCAAGGGTGGGAGTAGGAATCGGGGGTAGGAATCGGAATCGGGGTTGGGATTCTCATATGCCCAGAGTGCATCGTGCTCGTGCCCGTACTCTCCTTTTAGATAGCCATTGTGCTTCCAGGTGACTGATCTTCCTAAATTGGTTGGAGTGAAAATGAATCAAGTTGAGCAAATTGAAGACTCCATAGTTGCTGGTTGTAGGGGGTTTTTTGATGACGCCGAGACTCGGGCAGAATTACGCGTTACGATCCGGATTGCCAAGGCCTTCTATGACTTCCTTGTGAAGTTTGGCGAGTCCCCGGACGCGGGCGAAATCGACTATATGATGGGAACAATTAGGTCTGGCATCGACGAGTTCTTTTTACTGGCGTACGGGTGTCGGAGCCTCGTGGAGACTCGATGGACCAAAAGTCTCGATATGGACGCGCCTTGGGATTTTCCCTCCCTGCGGGAAAGGTTCTTGCGCTACTTCGACCAACTGAGCGGCGAAGATCTGAGCGTATCCGATAGACTGGATTTGCTATTTACCCTCACGCGTCTTGAACTCGTGTTTCTTGCGCGGCATTTTCCCTCCGCAATTTTTGAAGAGCGTGTCAACGAGCCAAAAACTGTTGTTGAAGCCAAAGCTGAGCTAACCGACTTATTAGCCGACATAAGCGAAATGCGAGCCGGACGCCTCAGTGCTGCCGAATTAAAAACCAGGATGCGTACTCGACGAACGAGGCACAGTTTGTAGGAGCGTATAAGCTGCGAACGCCGCCTGTAGCATTTGGCGAACGGTGCCTAAGATCTAGCATGCGGATTTCGCCTTGCACTCTCATTCTTCACTCCACGCGACGGAGCATATCTTCTGCGCTGGTGTAGTCGATTTCGTAGCGGTCAGTGCATTCTGGTTCACGACAGATCCACAGCTTTCAACACGCGAATTGATTGCAAACCAGTTGCACTCGGCTCATTCAACAAGACTTCATGATCTGACCTCGATCTGGTTCGGGACCAAGTGCTCCCCCTATTGAACGCTGTGGCTTTCAGTGGGGGTCCGTTGGGGCCGGTTCAAGGTCGGGTTTTCCAGAGGTTCAATTTCGACTACAGATTGTCGATTACGGGGGAGTCGCTGTAGGGCAAAACACTGAAGTCGATTCCCTTCCAGCACACAGGGATCCAACAGAGCCCTTGGTGTTGGACCAGGCACTTTGCGAGACGCAGTGACGCTTACGATCCTTCAGCAGCCGCACCTTCACAAATTCCATTTCGTTCCAAATGGCGCGCTAAGAGGCAATTGATAGTCCGTGTAATCAAGATTTCAACGTCGAAAACAAATTACTTGACTCACGGAGCACTTTTGGACGATGCTCTCTACCATTTCCTATCAGATGAAGACGGCGACGGGACTCATGAGCCGGGGCGACGATTGCGCCCCGTCGGGACGCAATCGCATTCCCCTGTGCCAAGCCTTCTCGTCTGTCCGATTTTGTTTTATCTGGCCATTCCTCCGCTAGACGAGACCTTCACTACCAGTGCTGCCTTGGCAGCTATAAGGCACAAGTAGGTCTTCAACATCGCGCTTTTCGCGCTAACTTTAGTCCAACCAAGAGGCAGTTGATGCTCCCCTGTTATCAGGACAATGACTCCCTGATATGGGGATAATGATTCCCTGTTCAGGCCAAAATGTTTCCCTGTTATTTCTATGCTCTGCCTCGCACTTTTGCTTTAAACACCAGTGTTCATGCGGGGAACCACAATCAAACGCGCCACGCTCATTAACAAATACCCTGTAAAATTCCCTGTTACCAGGGAATTCCCGCCTGGAGAGCGGTTCGCAGTCGACTCCCACCACCGCCATTGAGTCTGAATCTTTCCGTACTTTCGGAGAATGACCGTCCAATTGGGGTATTTTTGGGCGAAATTGCGAGATTTCTCGTCGAAAAGGGACTAGAGAGCATTCTTCTCCCGGTTGAGTACCCTCTAATCCGCGAGGATTCTCCGCCGGGAATCTTGGCAGTCCCTTTCCGAGTTCTGGATCGTGCTTAAATCAATGTTGATTTAAGACCCTGATTTGCTGATCAATAACACCCCGCCTACATCCAGACGAAAGATGCGGTTCCCGGCAACTGGTGTGCCGGCTGTGTGCTTAATTCCTTCATCGTTTGCCACCTCGGTCGGCAAGCCCATGATGGATTCCAGGGCATTTGTCCGAGCTGCCGACCCGATGTTTCCACTCGTGTCCTCGATGGCGTCCATTGCGCATCAGTCTCATGTAGCTAGGAGGCTCTAAGACTGAGCTGCCTGACAGGGCGGCCGCACGTTTGGGCGAGCACCGGTCAAGGGATACTCAAACTCGAAGCCGATCTTCTTCTCGAACGGTATCGTCATTGTTCGGAGACTTGCGAAAAGAACGCGCGGCGTGGGAAAGAGCGAAATAAAAGCAGGAGCCACTGCCGAGGACGCTTTCGACCAGCAACTGAGTTCCGTGCTTTTCGGCAATCCACTTTCCGACAGTCAAGCCCAGACCTGACCCGTCTGCAGCGTTTGTTTCTGCGCGTACTCCACGAAAGAAACGATTGAAGATGAGGGACAAGTCTTCTTCCGGGATTCCCATACCGGTGTCCCGGACCTCAATCCGAACTGTCCTTCTCTCGCTTGTTGCGCTGAGCGCCACTGAGCCATTGCCAGGGGTGAACTTTTGCGCATTCTCGAGCAGTATGTTGATCAGCCTCGAAAGAGCCGATGGGTCTCCCAGCACAGTTGGGTCGGCGCTCTTGATCTCAGTTCGAAAATTCAGACCGGCCAAGCGCATACTGTCTGTCCACTCTCGATCCACGCGACGAAAGAGATCGGCCAGATCAACCGGCTGCATGTTCAGCCGCTCCGCGCCAGCATCTGAGCGCGCGATGGCCAGCAGATTCTCGACGAGCGTAGTCATCTGGACAGCTTCTTCGTGGAGGTGAGCCAGGGTAGATCTATACTCGTCGCCACTTCGTTCACGGATGAGCGCTACCTCAATTTCGGTACGCAACAACGCAATCGGAGTGCGAAGCTCATGGGACGCATCGCCTGTGAACGCGCGTACGCTCGCAAAGGCTTCATCAATTCGTGCGAGCATTTGATTGAGTGTCTCCGACAAATCCCTGACTTCATCGCGTGCGGTCGGAACAGGCAATCTAACGTCGAGACTTCTATCGTTGATGCGTCGGGCTTCAGACGCAAGCAGCGCCACCGGCTGCAGAGCTTTCCTGCTCATCCAATGACCGCCGAAAGCCGCAAGCAAAATCACTCCAGGAGTAAGAAGGAGCAGATCGGCTCGAAATGTCTTGAGGAGCGCCATAGACTTATTTCGAGCCATCCCGGTCTGCAGCGCGTATTCCCTTTCGCCTACGCGGATTGGGTAGGACAGAACTCTGACATAGCGCGTGCCCTGATGAAATTCTGAAATAACGCCCGCGCCAGGAAGGTTCTGCGGGCGCGGAAGATCAACCTTTTCGTCGACCATGCGCTTGGAGCGGTAGATCCAGTTCCCCGCCTCGTCCATAACCTGCAACCATTTGCCGTCGTCCTTGATGGAGTAGATCTCGGTGAATTTCTGCCTCAGTTCCTCGATGCCGACATCGGGCTTTTCGTGCATTAGCAGGAGTTGCACGTCCTCCGCCCGCTCTTGCAGATCGTGGTATTCGGTTGCGTCCACGCCGCGACGCAGCATCCACCAGTTGGCAAAGCTCAGCAGGCACGCAGCCGTCGCGAACATTGCAAAATACCACAGCGTAAGCCGGAGGCGGATGGGCAATGCCTTCATTATCGCGTATTCTCCGCAGGCTGCCCGAATTCGCTCAACAGATACCCCGATCCGCGTATGGTGTGAATAAGCTTGAGCTGAGGCAATGCGTCGACTTTGCCGCGCAACGAGTTCACCAGGACATCAAGAGCCCCTGCCCCAACCTCGGGGTTCCTGCCCCAAACGCATTCCATGAGTTCCTGCCTCGAGACGCACCGGCCCGCGCTTCTTGCCAGCGCCAGTAAAAGATTGAACTCGGAACGGGAGAGATCGATGGGCCGGTTCCTGCGCATCGCCAGTCTCCTCACTGGATCGACAACCAGGTCGCCTGCCTCGATTCTGTGGGTTCTGCCATCAAGTCGTGATCCACGCGTAACCGACTGCAGCCTCGCCACGAGTTCAGGAAACGCAAAAGGCTTCGTGAGGTAATCATCAGCTCCCAGATCCAGTCCTCGAATGATGTTGTCCTCACCATCGCGCGCTGTCAGCATCAAGACTCGAGCCGTGGAGCTGCGCTCGCGCAAAGCGCTGATCACGCTGTAGCCATCCCTGCGCGGAAGGCCTATATCCAGCACGATCGCGTCAAATTCAAAGTCCGATGCAATTTCAAGTCCCGTCTCGCCATCAGTCGCCGTTATCACGGCGCACTGGTGCTCCTGTAGCCCTTTTCTCAAGAGTTCCAGCATCCGCGGCTCATCTTCTATCACGAGAATGCGCATGTTTCTTTCGCTTGGCTGAGGTACGGGTGAACCCCGACTTGCGACGTTGACACAATTCCAGCACACCGGGAAACAATTGCGCCGACAAAATGCCGAAGCTTAGAGATATTTACGCATCTATTCACGCAGCGTTCATATTCATCTGCTGCAACGGAAGCAATGTTATAGCTTTCTCAAATCTGTCTCATTTATGGCCGACACCTTAGAACTTATTCATCGTTCCGTAAACATCGGTTGACAGTTGCCGAGGAGTCTCTTGTTAGCGATGCCATACGCCACGACGTGACGGGAAATCACTCCCCCTCACAACGCCCAAGGAGAACCATGCGCGCTAAAGCTCTTATCCTGCCCATTTTTGTCGCTTCGCTGTTCCTCTCTTTTGCCCATGCCGCGACCCCCAGCGGGACGAGCCTGGCCGGCAACAAGGGAGATATTAGCGGCACTGTAAAGGATCCTGCTGGTGCTGTTTTGTCGGGTGCGCAGATCGTTTTGCAACCTGCTGCCATCACCGTGGTCTCCGATGCGCAGGGCAGGTATCTGATCCCGGATCTCAATCCCGGCAGCTATACGATGACTGTTTCTTACGTCGGCTTTACCACGTCAGCGAGTACGGTTGCGGTGACCGCCGGCCAGAACACACGTCTCGACATTGTGTTGACGGTGGGCTCAGCCAATCAGCAGGTCGAGGTTAGCGCCAATCTGGAGGGCGATGCTGCCTCCATCAACGAGCAGCGCGTGTCTGACAACATTCTCGATGTGCAGACTGACACACAGATTCAGAGCCTGCCCAATGCCAATATTGCCGATGCGGTCGGGCGCATGCCGGGAGTTACTCTGCAACGCAACGAGGGCGAAGGGCAGTACGTGCAGATTCGTGGCACAGAACCGCGCCTCAGCAACACCACAATCGATGGCGTTATCGTCCCCGGTCCCGATCCCCAGGTTCGCCAAGTCGATCTGGACACGATTCCGGCCGATCTCGTGGGCTCAGTCGCAATCAACAAGACTCTGTCCGCAAACCAGGACGGCGACGCCATCGGTGGTTCCGTAGACTTGCGGATCAAGCAGGCCACCTCCGAGAGGCCCACTATCACCATTGAAGGCATCGACGGATATACCCCCATCGATAGTGGACGTAAGGCCTTCCAGATCGATTCGTCAGCCGGAATGCGGTTCGGCCCGAGGACCGCGCAGGGCAAGCGCTTCGGCCTGATGATTGGTTATAGCTACGACTACAACGGTCGCGGCATTGATGACGTCGAGCCGGTTCCTGACTTTGATGGACCCAATGGTGCTTTCACCTTCGACAACATCTACGTTCAGCAATATCTCTATGACCGCACCCGCTACGGGACCGCCGGCAGCCTGGACTACAAGCTGAACGAAAACTCCGATCTTTACGTGCACGGCCTGTTCTCCAATTTCCGTGACTTCGGCCAGAAATATGCCTACCAGTTGGCCCTGGAAGACAAAGCGAAATACAAGACCAGTATTCGTCGGCCAAACCTGCAGATTGAGGACCTGGCTTTGGGCGGAAACCACGTCTTCAATCGTGCCTTCCTCCATTACCAGGTTGCGATTTCGCATTCGCGCTTCGGAGGCGCCGCCGGAAACCCCGGGGCAGAATTCAAGACCAAAGCAGGCACAGACTGCGAGTACGAGCCCGGGCCGAGCCAGTATCGTCCGCAATATAGCTGCGACGTGGCCGGAAATGCGGTCTTCGATCCTTCAGGCTACGCGCTCGACACGATCGACCTGACCAGTGGGCAGGCAACTCAATTGAATCTGCAGGCAAGCGGCGCCATGGGCATCAACTACCATCTCGGCACTCACTTCTCCACCTTGGAGTTCGGTGCTCAGTTCAGAAACGAGCACAAGGGGCAGGATGCCTACTCACCCGAATACGACTCGAACAACAACACGCCCATGTCGCAGTATCTCGGATCATTTACAAACAATCATTTTTATGGCGGAAGCTACCATCTGGGACCTGTCACAAGCTTCGATAAAATCACGAGCGACCTCAATGCGAACCCATCCGATTTTACACTCGATGAGGGAACAACTCATCTTCAGTCCGATGCTTCGAATTACAACTTGCAGGAACGCGTTTCTGCAGGCTACATCATGAACACGATTCAGTTCGGTCGTTTTCATCTGCAGACCGGCCTGCGCCTTGAAGCAACAAACACTTCTGACACCGGCTACCTTGTAATCAACGACGACAACGGAAACTACGTTTCGACTACGCCCCAATACGGCAACGGATCGTACCTAAATCCGCTGCCGAGCGTACAGCTTCGCTATCACATTGATAGCAATTCGGACATTCGCGCTGTGTATGGCCGCGGCATCTCGCGTCCAGATCCATACCAGCTCGTTCCCTACATCACTCAGGATCAGTCAACCACGCCCTATACCATCAACGTCGGTAATCCTGCACTGGTGGCAGAGCACGCCAATGATTACGACCTCTTGTATGAGCATTATCTGCCATCCATCGGAATGCTGGAGGGCGGCTACTTCTTCAAGCAGATCACCAAACCGATCTTTTTCACCGACGCATTCGTTCCAGCGGCAGGGTCGCCGCTCTCTCAAGCCTATGCGGGCGATCATTTGCTCCAGGAAATCAATGGGGACCATGCGTGGGTCCAGGGAATCGAAGTCGCTTATCAACAACATTTGAGTTTCCTGCCGAGCGTGCTGGCGGGCGCACGCATCGACGCGAATTTCACGTACACCGCGTCGAAGAACTATAACCTTCCCAACCGGACCGACACTCCGGCTCTCGTCGGCCAGGCGCCGATCTCATGGAACATCGGTCCTTCCTACGCTACCAAGCGCGCCCTCGTAACGTTTGGCATCTCGAACAACGGCGCCAATATCTACGCTTACCAATATCAGAGCACCGGACCAGATGCCGTGCCTTTCGGTGTCAAGGGTCCGTTCGGCGATAACTACTTCTATCCCCATACCCAGGTTGACGCAAAGATAACCTACTATCTCGGCAAAGGCTTCACCGCGATGGCAATCGGCGAAAACATGAACAACGATCCCTTCGGTTTCTACAACGGCAGCCCGCACTACATGGTCCAACGCGAATATTACAAGCCCACTTACTCGGGAGGCGTCCGCTGGACCCAACGGCACGAGTAGCCGGTGCCGTTTGAACCCGATGGAACTTGTCGTCTAAACCTTTAAAAATCGAATAGGAGTTCCGCGGAATCACGCGGCAACTTCGGAAAGCCTTCATGAATCGCCTCTCCATTCTTCTAGCAGCAACGTGCCCGCAGTGGGCCATCGCGCAACCGGTGCCGGCAGTCGCGTTCCAGCACTCCATCACACTTACTGGAGTGAGCGGCAAGTTTGACCACTTTGCAATCGATCTCGCGGGCAACCGTCTGTTCGCCGCTGCCACCGGCAACCACTCGGTTGAGGTCATTGACTTGGCAAGCGGAAAAGTCGCGCAGAGTATCACCGGCTTGAGTAAGCCCCACGGTCTGGCGTGGATCGCAGCCACACAGACCCTGTACGTAGCGGACGGAGCACTAGCAGAGCTGCGCCAATATCGGGGCTCCCCTCTCGCTCTTGCAGGTTCTCTGAAGCTTTCCGACGATGCCGACGACATGGTATACAGAGAGGCCGGCAAATCGCTCTTCGTTGGTCACGGAGGCAGCGGTTCAGCAACTCCCGGTCGTATTGCCGTCGTCGATACCGTCAGCTTCCAGATCAAGTCTGAAATTCCAGTGGCAACCCATCCTGAGGCACTCGAGATCGATTTGGAGCACCAGCGCATCTTTGCCAACATCGCCGATTCCGGTGAAGTCGCGGTCATCGACGGCTCCGGTCGCTCTGCTCCCGGCAGTTGGAAGCTCAAGGGAGCAGATCATAATGTCCCGCTGGCTTATGACTCACGAGGCAGCGTTCTCTATGTTGCGTGTCGCGCTCCAGCAGTTCTCCTCGCGCTCGATGGATCGACCGGCATCGAATTGGCACGCATTCCCATCGCTGCGGGTGCCGACGATCTTTTTTACGATCAGGCCGGAAACCGCGTTTACGTGATCACTGGAGCGGGAGAAGTCGACATCGTTAAGGCAGATTCGCGTAAAGCACTCCGCTTGCTCGGAAAGGTGTCAACCGCCGCCGGGGCGAAGACGGCACTCTTTGTGCCATCGCAGTCGCTGCTTTACGTTGGTGTACCCGCGGTTGCCCCAGCACCGTCGGAAGTGCGAGTCTATTCAACACAACTCACAAGAGGTACCAATTGAAGCGGATGTTTCTGCATTTTGTACTCGCATCCGCGTCGCTCGGAGCATCTCTCGCGGCGCATGGCGGACAGTCAATCAGCCGTCCTCTCGAAGCTCCCATTGCCCCTGAAGAAAAGCTGAGGTTCGTTGTCATTGTTACGCGTCACGGTGTTCGCTCACCCACCGGCAAGATCGATCAGTTGAATCAATACTCCAGCCAGCCGTGGCCCACCTGGACCGTCCCGCCCGGTTATCTCACCGAGCACGGTGCAAAGCTCATGACCCTTTTTGGCGGTTTCGATCGTGCATTGCTAACCAAACAGGGCTTGCTCTCTCCTGAGGGTTGCGCCGATGCTGATCGCATTACCATCCTCGCCGATTCTGACCAGCGAACACGTGAAACCGGCAAGGCACTCGCTGCCGGACTGATGCCGGGCTGTAACCTCGTAACACAAGCACTCCCCGAGGGAACGCACGATCCTCTGTTTCATCCGCTCCTGACGGAAGATGGCTTCGCCGAGAAGCAAATTGCGGCCGCTGCCTTAGCTGGGAGGATCGGTAACAACTCTTCAGGATTAGCGGAAGTTTATCGTGCCCAGTTGCAGTCGCTGGAACAAGTGCTCACTGGCAAAGACGCACCACCGAAGATGTCTCTGTTCGAGATCCCTCCTTCCATTGCACCCGGAAAGGGCGACCATCTCGTGGACCTGAAGGGCCCTCTCAGCACTGCCGCCACCATGGCGGAAAACCTGCTCCTCGAATACACCGAGGGAATGCCGCAGGTCGGCTGGGGACGCGTCGACGACCATAAACTGCGCGAACTCATGCAACTGCACACCGCCAACGCCGACCTCGAACGGCGAACACCCTACATCGCAAGAGCCCAGGCCGCCGTCATGCTTCAAAAGATCGCCGACTCGATGCGCCAAGCCACCTTGCAAAAGCGCGTTCCCGGCGCGCTCTGCAAGCCCACTGACCGGCTTCTCGTCCTTGTTGGACATGACACCAACCTGACCAACATCAGTGGGGTGCTCGACCTCTCATGGCTTATCGATGGCAGACGGGACGACACCCCTCCCGGCGGAGCACTGATCTTCGAACTCTGGCAGGATCAGTCGTCCTCGCAGTACACGGTCCGCCTATTCTTCTCCGCCCAGTCGCTCGACCAGATGCGAAGCGCCACTCCCCTCACTCTCGAAAACCCTCCCGAGCGGGTACCCATCTTCCTTCCCGCCTGCAGCCGAGCAAGTATGTCCTGTGACTGGTTAGGTTTCGAGTCGAGGATTCGCGTGATAGCAGTGCCAAACCCGGCACGGTAGACGGTTCGGAGCTGCCTATTTCTCCTCATAGCCGCGCAATGCTCTAGCTAGGCGTCTATGTCAGAGATCTATCACGGCGGCCGAGGGGTTCCATCAAACTCACTTTCACAGGAATGCGGCGAGCGGTCTTGCGAACGATGGAAGTGGCGGTTGAAAGCGAAGCCTCTAATCGGGTCATTTCTCGAGCACCCGAGTCTACGATGCGGCAGGAGCACTGGAACCGGCGTTCGGACTTGAACAGTTACTAGGATTCCCGCTTTTCCGCGCCTCAGACTGCGGCGTCGAGCTAAATAACTCACCTTCCGCGCTACACTAACAATCTCGCTGGTACAAATTACCGGGCAGGCCACCGGAGATCCGACCTCAGCGCACCTTTTCTGGTTTCGCGCCTCGGATCAAGCGCGCAAATTCCGTTAGGAGGACAACCGCAACCACCTCGATCTCGTCTTTAAGGTAATTTGCCGTGACCATATCTTTTCGGTGAGCCAATGCAAGTGCCAACAAGGCGATGCAACATAGCCACATCGGCAAAGCTGCCCAGCGACGTTGAATCAGCGCAAGGAGAAATGCCGGGAAGAACAGGAGCGCCGCAGCGTGGGACAGTAAGGCATGAATATCTTTCGGACGGGAGTCATACCCTAACGCCATAACCCCCATTGCGCTTATGAAGGCGGCACCCAACCCCGCAAAGATGAAAGGTGCTACGGCCAAATCCATCCTGCTGAACTTGAACAGTTCTACAATGCGAGCAAATGAGCCACCTTCGGGACGATCTTTCATCTGGATTAGCGTATCTCAAGCGCCTTGCAGATCGCAGCGATTGCGGGTCGTTCTTGCCGTTCCGGTCGGGTGGTAGGCAATCCGGACATGATCCGAAAACCGGATTTCTTCCGAATAGCCGGTCATACGTGTTGAACTCCGGGTAGCGCGAACTGCCGGAGCCACTCTACCGCTTGTAGCCGTTCATCGCGAGCTTCTTGTCGGGGACGGTGTATTTGAGGGCGTTGTTGCGCTTGGCCCATAGGAGGGGAGCATCAATTGACTCTCGGTTGGACTAAATTTCTCGGACTCGAGCTCTCCCGTGACCCATGAAACCGCTGCCATTTCTTAGCACACGCGCTTTATTGCGGAGGGTCCGGCGCTGGCGCGGTGCGTGACAGGGCATGACCTCTTGAAGGCCGATGGAACGCCGACATCACCGGACAAACCACTCGTCACAATTCTGGCCATCTGCTGCGCGGACAAATGATAATCAGAAGCTCAACGGAGGATATCCATGTCGCGCATCGATCGCCGCACGTTTCTTCAGGCCGCCCTGAGCGTCGGCGCTTCGGCGGCGTGGGGCAATGGCGTCGCGCATGCATCGCGGGTTGCGTGGCGTGAGCAACGGACGATGTATCCAGAGGGCGTAGCTTCGGGTGACCCGGACCATAACAGCGTTCTGTTGTGGACTCGACGGCCTTACGCAGCGGGTGTTGCGGCGCGGACGCTGGATGTTGAAGTGGCCGAAGACCGTGCGTTCGGGCGGGTCGTGGTGAGCGCGACTGCGCGAGTTTCGGCAGAGTCGGACTGGACGTGCCGAGTGTTGGCGGGTGGACTGAAGCCGGCGCGGGTGTACTGGTATCGCTTTACCGACAGCGAGGGGAATGGAAGCCGCGTGGGTCGGACACGGACCGCTCCCGAGGAGGGAGATGACCGGGCGGTGCGCTTCGCTTTTGTTAGCTGCCAGGACGTCAACGAGGGCAAGCTCAACGCCTATCGCCGGATGATCTTCGAGGACGAGCGTGCAGCGCCGGCGGACCAACTCGGTTTTGTCCTGCACCTCGGCGATTTCATCTACGAGGTCGTCGAATACCCCGAAGAAGTCAAGACACGGTACGACCGTACGATTTACGAGGTCGCGCGGATCCCCGATGGCGGCCAGGTCGGCAAATTCCATTATCCGCTGACGGTCGACGGCTACCGCGCCATCTATCGCGGCTATCTTGCCGATCCAGACTTGCAGGATGCGAGGGCTCGCTGGCCGTTTGTGGCGATGTGGGACAATCACGAATTCTCCTGGCAGGGGTGGCAAAGCATCCAGCAGGCAGGAGGACCCGAACGCCCGGGACAGAGCGTCAAGGTCGCCGCCAATCAGGCATGGTTCGAGTATCTGCCGGCGCGCGTCGCTCCGCCGAGCGGATCGCTCGAGACGTTCGGACCTCCAACGGTCAAGGATGTGCCGATCGAGGAATGGGATGAGAATGGCCTCGGCCTCGAGCCCAACAATCTCGCGGCGATCAACAGCCTGATCGGCTATCGCTCCTACCGCTACGGTCGGCATCTCGATCTCATCATCACCGACCAGCATAGTTATCGTAGTGCCGATCCCTTCAGCGACAAATCTGTCGCCAGCTTTGGTCCAGAATTCACCAGCATGTTCCCGGAGGATGCGGCCCAGATTCTTGATGGGGGCCGTGCCTTCAATGGTGGCAACCCGGCTGAGAAAATCTCATTCAACAGCGAACACGTTCCGAACCCGCGAAAGAATGCGCCGCCGCAAACAATCCTCGGCTTCACCCAGAAGGCCTGGTTCAAGGACCAGCTGCGCAAATCGACTGCGACCTGGAAGATTTGGGGCAATTCCGAAGGCGCGCCGGACTGGCGCAGCGACCCGCAGAACCTTCCGCCTGGACTGACAAAGGAGACATGGCCGAAGACCACCTATGCTTTGATGAGTAGCGGCGACTATGGATCGGCCTATCGGGAGCGCACGGAGATATACGACCTGGTGCGCGACGAGAAAATTACGGGCTTCGCGATTGTCTCCGGCGACCGGCACAGCTTCTGGGCCGGCTACGCGACGTCGGAGTTGCCGCCGGGCAAGTTCGATCCCGTAGGCCTGAGTTTCGTCGGCGCGTCGCTTTCGAGCGCCGGCACAATGGAAGCGTACGAGCATAGTTTTCCGAAAGCCGATCCGCTTCGTCCGCTATTTCTTGCCGATCGCCCCGGCGGTGGCAAACCCGATTGGACCTACAACATGTTGCTGAAGCACGGCGTTCGGTCGTGCCTTGAGTATGCGAAGAGCTTTGACCTGAAGCGCGCCCATGCCGTTTCGAACGCGGAACTTGCTCCACACCTCGAGTTCGTTGACCTCGGCGGCCACGGCTATGCGACGGTTCGGCTCAGCGCGGATGAAATGCGCACCGAGTTCGTCTGCATTCCGCGACCGATCACGCGCAGTGAACGCGCCGACGGCGGACCACTTCGCTATCGGGTCGTGCATAGCGCGTCACTTTGGCGAGCCGGGGAGAAGCCGAAGCTCGTCCAGCAAGTGCTCGAAGGCGATATCGGCCTTTCCACTTAGAAGCGGCTGGACATTCGCGCCTCTCCTCAGCACCCGACCGTACTTCAGCGCTTCGCAGCCGACGCGGTTCTGGATCTTAATTGCGTGGGCCGCAGATGCTCACCTGACCCTGCCTCATCGGCAGTAGCGAGAAAGAGCATCTCAGGATCACCCCGCCGCGGCCCGATCACCTTCACCCTGACACCGGCCCAGCGGAAACGCCGGCCGTAGAATTTGATCGCCACAAGTGACCAGAGTCTTCTACCCAAGCGGTTTGCCAGAAGGGTACGGCGCACGTGCCCATGCCCTCAGGAATCAATTTCCCGAGCTGTCGACAAACCGGAAGTTGGGGTCTTCGCCTCGATGGAACCAAATCGCCAAGTCACTCGTTGACAGCACGCATTTCAAGCGGACGTATGGTCGCCTATCTGGATAGGACTCCATTTCCTGATCACTTGATATAGCGCAAAGGTCAAGGGAGCGCGTGAATTCGACCGCTGCGGGTGCACCTGGAAAAAGGGGGGCGCTTCGGCGCTTACCAGCTGACCATGACCACGCAATACGTATTGAGCTTTGGAACTGTGAAGACCGCCTGCGAACTCCGCATTTGGAATTGCACCGCCTGATTCGCTTCCGAATCGGGCGCATAAAGGTTCACAGCGCGGGCTGAGCCATTGGGTATTGCGCACTTGATCTCGATATTCTCAAGGAGCGGAACATTGCCGGAGTTGTAATTCACGAGATGAACGAGCCTGCGCTGTCTTTCGACTTGCTCCACCAGATTGGCGCCAAGAAAGTCGGGGCCGGCAATCCGCATCGCTAGATCGCCTCGCGCGGCCCAATCGACAGCGTCCACCAGTTCCTTCCAGTTCTTTGGGCGCTTCCAAAAATCCGTGCCGATCGTAAAGTAAACATCGAACGGCGGCAAAGATCCATCAAAAGCGAGTTCTGGAATATAGACCACTCGGCCTTTCCCGAATTCGTTGCGCAAGACGGAATCGGGAGTTAGCTGGGCCGCCATCGCAGGACCTTGATTCGCTGCAGATGAATTCCAGCCCACAATATCCATCAGCCCGGGTTTCACCCGTGAGCGACGCCAGGAATCGTAGAATCCTGCCTGCCCCGTGACAATCAGCCCTCCCCCTTCTGCGACATACTTGCGCACCGCGTTGAGTTGCTGATCCGACAAACATTCCGAATCCGGAAGGATCAAAACCTTGCATGTGAGAGGTGAGAGCTGGTTCAGATTCTCGTCGAGGATCAATGTGAAGGGGATCCTGGCTTGGATGAGGGCCTGTTCGGCAAGAATCGCGCTGAGGCCTGCCTTGGAAAAGTGGTACGTGATGGATGGATAAGACCGAAATACTGCTACGGAAGCGACATCGGCGGACCCGATGTACATGTCCCTCCGACTCCGGTAGAAAGAAATGTACTTCACCATTTCGGGAGTGAGCGGCAAGACGCCCGAGAATCCGATCGTCTGATTGAAGGCCAGGCTTTCAGCGATTGCCGATTCGTTGTCGCATGTGTTGAGTAAAGCGACGTTTCCGTACGCGCGCGCCGCTTTATAGGTGCGAATGGCGGTGATCAGGCGGCCGTCCGGCAAATATTCCTGCCGCTGGTCTGATTCATCCCAAAACGATCGGGTAAGCTTTAGAATCCTTGCGTGGTCCGTGCCGCGCGTCCAAGGTGTATTGTCGCCCGTCAGGCCGCCGCAATTCACTTCTACAAACACGTCGCGGTTGGAAGCCTTGGTGAGATCGACCATCTGGCCCAGGGCGTCTGCCATCGTCTGGCATCGGTAATCGATCCACTCCTGAATGCATGGATCCACGATGATATCCAATTGTTCCGGAGGGTTTTGTCTATTCCATAAGGGCGGATTGATGTAGTCAACGTTCTCAAATCCGAATCGATCTATACGTTGCTGTGGCGAATACTTGGTTCGAAGATAGGCCCGAAAGCCCTGCTTGCACCTTGTGCAGTGACACGAATAAGGTTCCGCATCCAGTCCGAAATTGTCGAAGTGAATAAAATCTGTCTTTACTTCCTCAAGCGCAAAGCGCACGACCCTTTTCAAGTAATCGAGGTATTCCTGATTAGAGAAACAAGGGATGTAGCGGAATGACTGTTCGTATGCATACCAAAGCAAGATAGGTTGGCCCGCTGAATCCCGTTGAATCCATTCGGGTGCGCGCGTTTCCTCAGCAAAGAAAGTCTCGTACATCATGGAACTCCACTGGATATACGTGTCGATTTTCATTCCCAGGCCATGAACAATAGCTGCCGTGCGTACGGTGTCTTCCATTTCGGACTTCTCAGCGGCCATGCCGAATCCTTTGTACAGATGTGTATGGAAGACTTCGACCCCCTGGTTCTGGAGCTGATGTATAACTTCTTCACTTTGCTGATACTCGATGATCCGGCGGGCGTCGAGGCTCTGGCCGCCGCGGCGAGTGACAAAGATATAGGGCTCGTGCGACCCACCGGCGTTGATCATTCCATTGTCGATCCATGACTTTTGTCGCATCTCAGTTGTACCCGCGCTCGTCCTATCAAGCGCGAAGCCGCCAACTGCTCCGAGATTGCTTGCGGCAATTCCACTGGCCACCACTTCTATAAAATCCCTGCGATTCATCATCTTGCCCTCTCGCTTTCCGAGCCCCTAGGGGACGGATGACACGCCAACTTGGAATGCGGCTTATGCTGAACATTTGGGGAGTCACGACTCTCAGCACTTCGAGAGCGTTGGACCCCGAGGCATCTCGAAGTGCGGAGGTCTGACCAACCATTGCGATGCGGTCACTTTTGCTGAGATTGAATTAGACGCACATGCGTTTGGCGACCGGTGCCGAACCGCTGTTACTCGTTTTGGAGTGGGGACCGGTTTCTTGCACGAAACGATGAAGACGAATGGTAGTCCGGGAAATTATCCCATGTCAAGATGGCGACTGACGTCTTGCATATGCCATTTATTTATATATATTTAAAGCACAATAACGAGCTTGATCGGAGGCTTTTGCTTGCATTTCATCCCTGATTCTGAGATTTTTTGCTTGTTGATAGGAAATATTTCTTGCAATACGTTCATGTTTTCTCTATTCTTGTGCCGCGAGCCGAAAGCTGTGCTTTTCCATTTCGAGGAACCTTCCGATGTCTGAGACTGCGTCATCGTAAGCTCATTCAGGCTTCTCTCGCGAAGCCTCTCTTGTGAAAGTTAGGGAATGATGGAAGTAACGCGTATTGAAATAGGGGCTTTGAAATTGCAGGTTTACGCCGACCGAAAGTCTGCCGGAGAAGCGGCAGCCCGGGACGCGGCGGACACGCTCAAGGAACTGAGCGCTGACGGAACTGGGATTGGGGTCATCTTTGCCACGGGCGATTCGCAGTTGGAAACGCTTCGGGCGTTGACGGCGATCCCGGATCTGCCGTGGGAGAAAGTCAGTGGCTTCCATCTCGATGAATACGTTGGAATCAACGAAGAGCATTTTGCTTCATTTCGGCGATATCTGCGCGAGGGACTGACCCAACGAGTTCCAATGCACGAATTCTTTGAAATCAATGGCAGCTCTTCCGATCCGATTCGGGTTCAGCGAGAATACGTGCAACAGCTAAACTCCGCGAATCCGCAGCTCTGCTTACTTGGAATTGGGGAAAACGGACATCTGGCTTTCAACGATCCCGCGGAAGCCGATTTCAACGATCCACAGGCCATGAAAATTGTGACGTTGGACTCTGAGTGTCGGCAACAACAGATCGCGGAGGGATGGTTTGAGAAGCTTGAGGACGTTCCCGAGCAGGCCATGACGCTCACGATTCCAACCATAATGAAAGTGCGCAAATTGATAGTTTCTATTCCAGGACACCGCAAAGCCCGGTGTGTCCGGCGAACTGTGCTGGATCCTATTTCGACTGCGTGCCCGGCCACGATTCTGCGGACGCATCCAGATGTAACCCTTTATCTGGATGAGGAATCCGCTGCCGAATTGAACGACGTCCTGTAAGCCGGTCCTGTTCAAAGAGCGCCTTGCGTTTAGGAGACCGTTGATTCTCAATGGCCGCACCGCAGATTCTCGATTCCGACAAAGCGATCCACTCTAATGCGGGCTCTGGCAATGCGTCTCAAGCCAAGCCGGAGAGAATGGTTTCGATCGACATCTTCAGGGGATTGACGATGCTGGTCATGATTTTTGTCAACCAGCTGGGGGAAATGAAAGGCCTGCCTTGGTGGACCTACCACATGCCCGCTTCTGCCAACGGGATGACCTATGTGGACGCAGTTTTTCCTTTTTTCCTCTTCATTGTAGGAATGTCGTTGCCGTTGGCAATCCAGCGCCGACTTTCAAAGGGCGAATCCATTTGGACAATTTGCATTCATGTCGGCGCTCGATCATTCGCTCTGATTGTTCTCGGTTTGATTATGGCAAACAGCGACAAGGTCGACGCGGGCCGGACAGGCATGGCGCCAAATGTTTGGGCGTTTCTCGCTCTGCTGGGAGCCGTCCTCTTCTGGAACAGTTATCCGGAGGCGCCTCGTTACAAGACGCTCTTTCAAGCCTTGAAACTAGTTGGGCTTCTGCTCGCCATTGGAATGCTGATCATCTTTCGGCGCGTCACCCCGAGTGGCCAAACCGCGTGGCTCGACACTCGGTATTGGGAAATCCTGGGAATGATTGGCTGGACCTATTTCACTGTCTGCCTTCTTTATATCCCTACCCGACGATGGCCGTGGGCGCAGGTTGGATGGTTCGGTGCTTTAACGGTAATGAATATCTTTTCCGCTGCGCATTGGATCTCGTTCACTTTCCGGGCGCCGTTTTATATTTGGCCTTTCAAGAGTGGCGCATTCGGATCGATCGTGATGGCTGGTCTCGTCACTTCGCTTCTCTTTCTGACTGACGATTTCACAAGGAGCCGCAACATCAAGAAGGTCGCGGTGCTGTGCTTTGCCTCGGCGCTTAGCGTCTTCGGCGCGTTGACCCTGCCGCTCGAAATTTCGAAGGTTCGCGCAACTCCCGCATGGTTTTTTCTGTGCAGTGGGATGGCCGTTTGTATCTTCCTTCTTCTCTATTGGGTTTGCGACGTGAAAAAGCATGTTCGCTGGGCAACGTTTGTTCGACCAGCAGGAATCAACACCCTGCTGACGTACCTGCTGCCTCCGCTATGCGCTGCAGCTTTCGGCAGGGAAGTCCTGTTCGCGCAATGGAATCACGGCGCTTTCGCCGTCGCACAAGCCGTGATCTTTACCATCGCAATCATGGCACTCGCCGCACTTCTCACGCGACTCAGAGTACACGTTCAGTTGTAGGGAGCGCGAATCTAATTGACTTTCAGCGCTTTGGCTCCTGCCGGTAGAAGACAATCTCCGAATCTGGCGCATCGCTGAGTTGAATCGCTAGACGGGCCAGGTCCGCACCCCTCATTTTTGTCGTTTGGCCCTTGTCATAGCTCGTGCGAAACTCGACATCATACACTGCCTTCTCTTCGATATGTTGAAGGTGTAATTCGACCGTTGCAGAAGCACTCTTTGGCCGGCGAAGAGCGATCACGAGTCCGTCCTTCTCTTCCGGCTTGTTCCACTGCCATGCGGTCCAGCTCTCATCGCTCAGCGTATAGGGCTGGAGCGGGTAGAAGTCACTATAGAAATAGGGCTGCACTTCCCGATACTCGGCGATCGCCCGCTTGATCCAATTGACCCACGCTTTATTGTCAACTCCCGCGGCCCCAGGAGTGATCCCATATCCCGCCTCGTAGCCTAGCCGCATAAGGTACAGATTCTTTGGCGTCGAATACGGTCCTGGCGCAATCCACGGTTTCGATTGCGTGAGACTTTCGAATCCCATTGTGTCCGGAACCCACGGTTCGAGCGCCTGTGTTTGCGCCTGCTCTGCGAGGGTATCCAAAAAACCCAGATCCGTCCGCCAAACCACGAAACTTCGCGACATCATTTCGATGTCGATGCGCCTGCCGCCGCTGGCGCAGTTGTCGATGCGCAAACCCGGATGCCGTTTCAGCAAGTCATCCAGCATGTTATAGAGGCCTTCAACATATCCGATCTCCGTCATCCCAATGCGGTCAGGCGCGTCGGCCGTCCCCCAAAAGCGAAACGGCCGGACATTAAAGTCCTGCCGGTACCAGGTCATCCCGAAGTCGCTAATGAAGCCTGAGAGCATATCGGTAACGCCTCGCCGCGCCGCTGGATCGCCAAGATTCACCAGGGATTCACCCTTGGCAAGTGTGGGATCAATATGCAGGAACCAATCAGGATGATCCCTGATTATCTTCTTGTCCTGCATGGTCGTTTCTGGCTCGACCCAAAGCGAAAATCCGAACCCCGCGGTCTTTAATGCATCGCCAAGCGGCTTGATTCCATGCGGATAGTACAAGGGACTGGGAAACCAATCGCCGCGATTCTTCCACCATGGATTCGTAGGATCAGTCTCCGCGCCTACTGAGGCACCGTACCAGCCTGCATCCACCGCGTAAACTTCAACGGGGACCTGGTGGTCGTGGACCCACCGAATGTAGGAGAGCTTATTGTCGATCGGCTCAGAGCCCCAGCTACCAAACAAAACAGGGCCCGGGTTGTGGCTTCCGTTTTTCTGCGGGGTGTAGTGTGCAAGCAGAAGGCGACGCCATGCATTCTGCGCGTCAAGCCAATCGCTTCCCTTCCATCTCATTAATACGATGCGAGGAGTACGAATCTCCTCTCCGGGATGAAGCAAGAGATGCGTCTTTTTCATTCCCGCCGCGAGCACAATAACGTTCTGGTCCTTCGGATAGGTGAAATCCGCCTTCCAGTCTCCGGTCCATCCAATCGCTACGATCATCCCACCGTTGCCATTCTGAAGATTGAAAAACGGCAACGTATCGTGATTCGACGGATCTCCCTGATAGGACTCAAGGTGCAGTTTTTCGCCTTCGTCGAGATGATCTTCCAGCGGTTCGAAGTCGCTGGCCTGCGCCTGGCTACCTCGATCGTGATGGACGATGCTCTTAAGGGAAGAGGCAGGGATCGTCAGGTTCAAGGGAAGAATATTTTCAACGATGGGAGTATCCGAGGTGCCATTGTTGTGAAACCTCACCACCCAATCAATAACGCCTGGAAATTCAAGATAGGTGCGAACGTCGGCGATCACTTGCAGACCGGTCGCGGGATCAACATACGTATAGTTGTGAAACACACTCCCGCCATGGCTATCAGAAGTCTCTGAGGCCTTCCAATTGCTGAGCAACTGGGCCGAGTCTTTCCCATCGTAAGTGAAGGAGAACGGAACATGTTGCCCGTCCCATAGATCCGACAGAGTCAGATTTTTGTCGGCGGTCTCGCTCAGAGCGCAACTGGCGCCGCAGGCGATGAACAACGCACTGACGAGGATCATCGTAAGACCTACGCGTTTCGACGGGTGAATCGCAGGACGGCCACTCTCGAAAATCATTTTGTACCTCGTATTCGTCCTCTATCCGTCGACGGTCATTCAATTACAACTACCTTGTCTCTCGGAGGAGTGATCAAACAAAGCAGGCATGTGGTGGCGACGAGGGGCATTAGCCCCGCAACGAGAAAAGCGGGAGTATATGAGAACCGGTCGACCAGAAAACCCACTGCCAAAGTGAAAACCGTGCTGACCATTCCTGCGGCGAATCCACTGAGGCCGGTAACCGTCGCAACAATTTCTTGAGGAAACAGGTCGGAGGGCAGAGTCAGTCCCATTGTGGACCAGCTTGCATAGCCCCAGAGAGCCACACAAATCAGCCCCAGAGCCGCGTAGGTGTTATGTACCAACGCCGCTGGAATGCCCGCCAGGATCGGGAAGCAGCTGATGACACAAATCCACATGCGTGTGCGAATCACGGGGATTCCATACCGAATGCAATAGCGGGAGACCCAGCCGCCCGTGAAATTGCCGAGGTCGGCTGCGATGAACGGCAACCAGGCAAACATGGCGATGCGCTTCAGGCTGAATCCACGAGCATCACTGAGATATTGAGGCAGCCAAAAAACGTAAAACCACCAAATTGGATCAGTGAGGGCGCGTCCGAGAACGATGCCCCACACGTTCCGGCTCTTTGCCAATGCAAGCCACTTCCGGATAGCGCTTCCACCCGTTCGTGGAAATGTCTCCTGGCCTGCTCGAATGAGGGCGACTTCCGGCTGCGTCACCCGGGGATGTTTATCGAGCGGGAAATACATGTAAAGCCACGTCACGACCCAGATAAACCCGAGCGCTCCAGAGAAAACAAACGACCAGCGCCAACCGAAAGCAATCGCGATCCAGGGAATGATCATGGCCGCCAACGCTCCACCAACGCTGGAACCGCTGTCGAAAATAGCGACCGCAATCCCGCGCTCATCGTTGGGAAACCACTCGGCTACCGTTTTGCTAGCACCTGGCCAATTGAATCCTTCTCCTGCGCCGAGCAAGAATCGTGAAGCAGCAAAACCGAAACCTGAGTTGGCGAAACCGGTAACGAGATTCACGAATGACCAGAAGCTGACGGCAAGAGCCAGGCCGAGCCGAGTACCGAAAGTATCGAGGAAAATCCCTCCCAGCAGCCATGTAACTGCGTAGGACATTTGAAACGCCCCGAGAATTCTCGCAATGTCTGCATGGCTGAAATGGTACTGAGCGGCGAGCACGGGCGAAAGCACCGAGAAGGTCTGCCGGCTGATGTAATTGGTGACCGTGGAAAAAAACAGGGTCCAGGCTATCCACCAACGCACGTGGCCAACCCTCCGAACGTCCCGCGGCAGGCGAATTATTTCCTGCTTCTTTCCATTCAGACTGTCCATTCGGTTTCGCGCTCGCCGTTAGAATTTTTCGGTTACACGATTCATGCCAAGGACGGGTTGTCGCTGGGCGGGCCTATCCCACATTCGCTAGTGGAGTTGCAATCTTTGGCCGTGTCTCACTCGATGCTTTATCGCGAGAAGGATTTAGCGGGCCGCACGAGTCTCTCTTGATGAATTCCGTTGGGATCGTCACCCGTTGTGGCTCCTGATCGGGTTTCGCAAGACGATTGAATACAAATTCGACCAGTTGCTTCCCTAACTGTTCGGGAAACTCGCGAGTAGAACTCAACGACGGATAGAGCCACGTTCCAACGGTATCGTCGCAGCCAACCACGCTCACATCGTCTGGAATCTTCAACCCTCTGTCTCGGAGCGCTTTATAGACGCCGTGGGCTGTCGGGTCATTCCCGGCGAGAATTGCAGTCACTGACTTGTCGCGTGCCAGCAGCGACTTGGTTCCAAGGTAGCCGACCTCTGTGTCATCTTCTGAGTCAGTGCAGCTTTCATGCGGCGTCAGGCCGGCTTCTTCCATAACGAGGCGATAACCCTGGAAGCAACGCTTGAACCACGGCAGGCGTGTATTTCCGACGAACCATATATGACGGTGTCCGAGCTCAATCAGATAACGCACCGCATCTTTGCTGCCTTGAATATCGTCCGCATAAACAACATCGCAATCCTTCAGTTCCTGCGGCTCTCCCATCAAATTATTGCCAAAAGCGACGAAGGGAATACCCTTGTGCGCCAACAGCTTCGTCAGGTTCGTCGAGTTCGTCCCCGCCAGAATGACTGCTCGCACCATATCCTGCCGCTGGATCACAACCGGCAGGTGTAACTCTGTCCATGGAACATTGGGTGAATAATTGAAAGACAGGAAGACCATATTCCATCCATGCGCTGCGCAGTGAGCTTCTGCTCCACTCAAAATGCGCGAATGGAATGCATGCGGCATGGCTCGATTGCCGAGAAGAAAAACCAGGCTTTTTGCCTTGTTCCGCTGCGAAGACTCAACCCCAAGTTTCCTGGCTTCCTGCAAAACAATCTTCTGAATATCAGGATCGACGCGATTGTTTCCGTTCAGGACCCGAGACACAGTGGCAATGCTGACTTTCGCGGCTGAAGCGATTTCTCGAAGTCCGATTTTGCTCTTGTGACTATCCATCACCTTCATACTCTATCTTTTGCAGTCGGTATCGGAATCAAATTTGCGGCGGCTTCAATGAATTCGCAGAAGTCCCAAGCGTATGGGAGATTGAGATTTCACTCATATAAGCGATAAGTGTAGAGAAAACGATCACGAACCACAAGAAAATCTTGCGTACACTTCTGTGCCGCCAACACAAAAGTTGATCCGAGGTCATCTGATCATTCGTATAATGAACCAGATAAATGCGACACAGATTTTCTCTTGACGTAGATATTTTTCTTGAATTAGAGTGCTCCAAAATCGGTAATCCCGCAAAGCCAGGGTTTCAAAGCTGTTGGCTGCCGCAAAGTGCTGGAAGCAACTGGATACGATAGATTCAGCGATGGCTGGGGTGATCCCGGTGGGGATAATCGGGCAGGGAACGTCGAATGAGGGCGCATGCGACGCTTTGTGGGATGCTTGATCGTTTTAGTTGTACTTTCCGCACCATTGCCCGCCAAGGCGCAATCTCGCCCCCCCAAGCTCATCGACGTCCACGTTCATTACAACGGCGAAGCTGGGTTTCTGCAGAAGCTTCTCGACAAACTGGAAGCGAACGACGGATTGGCATTTCTGCTCACCACTCCAAAGGGTTTTCCCGAGGCGAAAAAGTTCATTAATCAACATCCTGACCGCCTGATCGGCTTCGGCGACGTTCAACTAGACGATCCGAATGTGCTGTCCGAAATCGACCGCTTTCACGACGCCGGATTTCGAGGATTGGGGGAGATCACATCAACCGAAAGAAACTATGACGACCCGGCCTATTGGCCCATCTACGATCGCGCCGAAAAGTATCACATGATTCTCCTGTTTCATACCGGCATCGTGAATCGATTGCACCCGACGCAGTCTGCCAACATCAGTTTCGACCGAAGCCGGGTTTCGCGCCTCGATCTGATTGCGAGACGCTGGCCAAGGCTCACGATTATTGGCGCTCATCTTGGAAATCCGGACTACCAGGAAGCCGGCGAAATTGGGCGCTGGAATCCGAACATCTTCTTCGACGTCTCCGGTACCACTCTGATTAAGAAGAGGGACGATTACCGCTTCTTCCGCTCGATTTTCTGGTGGACAGGAATCGTGAGCCCCCATACGCCTGCTGGAAGCAACAGTGCATTTGAAAAACTGGCCTTCGGCTCGGACGTCTTCGGCGGGGACCTCGACGAATTTGATGCTGCGCTTGAGCGCTATCACGCAATGCTGAACGCGTGCGAGGTGCCCCCGGATGCGCAGGCAAACATCTTCTCGGGAACCATGTGGCGCATCCTGCAGGCACAATGAGGCATTACATTGTCATCCGCCCCAAGAGAGCCTGATCGACATTCTGATTCAGATTTCTCTTGCCACTCTTGCGCAACGGGCTTTGGTTTGGTCACGAAGAGCCGTCAAAGCGCAAAACCCCGAACGAGTCTGGCTGGTGAAAGCTGCCTCCTTGAACACGCATGGGGAGGCGGCCCCAACTCATCATGCGTCTCGCGCTGTTATCTCCGGGCCCATCGCACCGGTAGAAGTTAACCCTCCACTGCACACCCCGGCGGATTGCTTGAACGCCCATCGAGCGAATCGGAATTTTCATCTCGGCCGTCCACACCCGCTTTACGGCGTCGATCTTAGTCGAGTGCTCGAATCCAGAATTCCAACGTTCGTCATTGATCGGTTTTCTGGCGAGATCGATTTCTGCATCGAGCCATTGGTTGTTAGGCGAAATTTCAAACTCAAAATAATGTGCGGGCGTTTTGGGATCAGGCGCGATAAAAGCCTCCACAACATCGCGCTCCCACAGCCGATCGCGCTCGACCATTGCATCTTCTCCCTGGAACACTGTGACCGCTTCATAGGGACACCAGAAGGCCAAATAGATGAACTGCGGACTCCAACGGCTCGCGACTCTGGTTTTGAAATCGGGATACTGGAATTCGGAGAAGGCGGCTGAGTCAAACCACACCGGCTTGGCGGCAGACCACATTCGTTTTTCGAGATCTGCGTCGGGTCTGATGTCGCCCTCGATAAAGTCTGAAGCGATTACCGACGGAACAGTCTTTGCATCAGCCACACAGAGCCCTCCCAATGCCCGAACTGCCGCAACTCCCAATGCGGTTTGCAGAAACTCGCGGCGTGTTCGCGCTTTCATGTTCGTTTCTTTCCTACAACTCTCAATTCGTCACCGCGGAATCCGCAAGATGCTGCCAAGAACCGAATCGCGCTCTGTTCGAATGAACCACTATTGTGTAGCAAGCAGCTCAACCCGCGCTCTCCAATAAAGCGGATCGATTGTGAGGCAACGACGAAACAGGTCACGAGCCCGCGCCATGCTCCCACTGAATTGCTCGGCCAGCCCCCCATTGAATAATGCGCCCGCCGACGCACTCGGCTGCTCAGCACTCTGTCTGCACGATTGTGACATCTCCCGAGCCTCATTGTGTTCGCCCAGTTTTTGGAAGGCAGTTGCCGAAAAGACCTGGCAGGAGCCGCCAGAGTCTTTCCCTTGATTCGCAGCGTTCAGCCAAGCCTCGTGGGCCTGCTCTTGCTTGTTTTCAGCTTCGAGTGCATTTCCCAACCAGTAAAGCTGTTGCGCGGTGCTGGGATTGCTGGGCTCACCCGTACCCAGATTCTCCGGATACTGCATGGCATTGCGGAAGTACATCTCGGCCTGAGCGGGCTGTCCACTCGCCAACTCTTGTCGGCCGCTCTGGATGTTGGCGGTGACGTAAAGGTTGTGAAAAGAGACCCCACCCTCCCAAGGCTTGAAGTTATGGTTGGCAAGTTCTGTCAGGGCGTCTTTGAATTGCTTCTTCTCAAGTAGAAAGATGACATGCCGTGCGCGCACGGTATCGCGATCGAGAACGTCAGCCGGGGTTCGTGTAAAAAGTTCGCTCCGCGCATCCATGTTGTCCTCTTCCTCGTAAATCTCGTCCAGATCGGAATACAGCCTGTAGTCCGAGGGTCGAAGTGAGATCGCACGACGGTAGTCTTCAACGGCCGATGGCAACTGGTGTGCGACGCGCCATTCAAATTCCCCCATGTTCCGAAGGATAACGGAATTCTCAAAGCCGTCTCGAAGCGCCCCGCTCCACAGGCTCGCGGCTTCCTCGTATCGTTCATGGGCAAACAGGAAGTTTCCCAGTTCATACTTGGCTTGCGGGTCCGTGGGGTTCGTCTGCAATGCTTCTTGCAGGATCGCGCAATCTTCAAGTCGATTTGGAAAGACCGCGACACTCTTGGACGCCGCTGAAGCCCCCGCGTATTGTGCCGCTGCTTTCAAGTTGTTCTCGCGCCGCGAATCCGATGCAAGGTAGTAATTGGCCATTGGCAAGATCGGCTTTGCCGATGGGTCTTCCAACGCGGCCTTGAGTACAAGGTCGGCAGATTGCCACGCGCCGAGAGTGTGGTACCACGCTGCAATCGCCAGATAATTTTCCGCATCAGAACCAAGGATCTTCTTCCAGTCGCTCCAGGCACTCGGTGGCGCACTGGATTCTGCCTCAAGAGCATGCTGGTCTTCGTACTGTTCGGCAAGGGCGTACGGCAGCAATGGCATCAGCCCATTCGCATGTTTCGCATCTGCGAGGGCGTCTTTCAAATGCCCTGAGAGTCGCTCCGCAACGGACAAGTCCGCAAGTGCGAGGGCGTCGTCGGGATTAAGCCGAATTGCATCCTTCAATAATTTCGCGGCCTCGGGATAACTTCCTTGTCGAATTGCGATTTCGCCCAGTTCAATAAGCGCGGGCGCTGCCGGGCCACCGTAATGAATCGAATCCCACAGCGCATCTGACGCTGCGTTGAGACGGCCCATTGCGCGATAAATCACGCCGGAAACGTACCGAGCTTCGGGATTGCTCGAGTCTCGACTCTCTGCGCGGGAGATGTCATGTAGGGCTCGATCAAATTCTCCGGCCTGGTAGTGATACCAACTCTCACGCAGCAAAGCAGAGATGAAGCCTGGATCGCGCTGCAACACCTCGTCATAAACTTTCAGGGCGCCCTGCATGTTGCCACTTTTTTGCAGAAAGACCCCTCTGAGGTACAAGGCCTGTACGGGAGTCTGCACCGAGTCCTGGATCTCTGACTCCATTCGTGTTCCTGCATGTGGAACAAAATCAGGGTTTCCGTCGGGGGCTTCGCTTGCCGACCAGTGCAACAATGTCTCGCCTCTGGGGGAGATGACCTCAACGTCCAAACTTCGCTTCGCAGCTTGCAGATCCTGCATCGGTTCGGTGTAAGCCATGGTGTGCAGCGGCACAAGGTCAACACCATGGACTATTTTCAGGGCTTTATCCCCGAGCTTGATCACAACCGTTACGCCCGTCGCGTTTACAACAGGACTTATTCTTACGGTTGCGGCCGGCTTCGGATCGTTGTCCGCTGAATAGGTGACGTTGATCGCCATGAGATTCGACGCATCGACGAATCCATCTTTCAGGCCGCTGACCGGGAACCAATACTCGGTCCATTTTTCAATTAGACGTGGCGCCATAAATTCACGAAAACCCTGCGTGGCAAAGCGCCCGCTTTGGATCTCGTTGTACGGCCCGTCTTCATCGCTAAGAAGTCTGTCCCATATGCGCCCGCTGCGAGCCGTACCCCAGGTCCAGATCTTTTTCCCTGGATCCTGCCGAAAGTCGGCCACATGGATAACGCCCCTGTCGGACTCGTGATAGTAGACGCCGAAATAGTCCCGGTGCACTGCCCTGCCAAAGATCGCCATAGCGTCGGGATCATTTTTGTACCAGCTCTTGTCAATCCCATCTGAGGTCGGCCATGACCCCACGATCGCAAAAGGGTCATCATCGATGATTTCACGCATCGGATATACATATTGCAGATCGTTCGTCGCTTTGACTGCTGCATTGGTCCAGAAGAGATAGAGATTGGGCTGCGGCGTGCTGTTGAAAAGGGTGACGTTTTCCTCAAGACGCGCGGTGCCGGGACGCAAGGTGAGCAAGACTTCTGAATACATATTGGAGACCCAATCGATCGCCCCAATAAGGATGGACGCGCTTCCGTCGGTACTCCTCAGAATCGTGGACTCGACAGGCGAAACCGTGTTCATCGAGTGTGCATACGGAAAGCTGAATTCGATACCACCAGCGATCCATGCGCCACGAGGACCCACCAGTCCATATTTAACTACCTGATTGCGATAGAGAACTTCGCAATGATTCATTTTGTCGTACAAGGAATAAACGTGGCCGCCCAGAGCTGGAATGATAATAACTTTGAGATACGAATTTTCAAGAAACAGCGCATCGTACGTCTTCGGATGCCGTTCATCCCTCAGATCATCCAGCATCGTATACGGATATACACCGTTGGAGTTGACGAGCGGGAAAGAGGGGTTTGTATCGGGCGCCCCCAGCGTATAAGTTGGGATCGTAATTGTTCCGCGCCACGCCCGTACTCCGGCGGCCAGGACGCAATGCACACAACTCAGGCAGAACAAGATAAGACAGGCCGCACGGACAAATTGCGATCTGCCCGTGGCATATTGCCCAATGATGGCCGATGGCATTGTTCGTTGCTCCCTTGTTGATTTCCACCACCGCGGAGACAACGTGAGATTTACGCTATGAACCACACTCGTAGCCGAAAGATGGACCAGAATCATTGAATGGCAACACCTGTTTGTCGCCTGATTCAGTGCGGGGTCTGCGGTTGAGAGAGGCTTTGCCAAGCGCTTGCCGGAGAACAATTATTTGCGGATCAGAATTCGTAGACCAAGGATAACTCAAGCTTCCGAGGTCCAGACGCCGTGCCGCTGATTACGCCCCAGGCTGTTGATGCGTTGCCGCCAATGTAACTGTTCGGTGTTCCATAACTTGAAATGTTGAGCGCGTTGAAAGCGTCAATGCGAACCTTGAGACTCTGCTCCTTGAATGTCGCGAACCCCTTGGAGAGGGCCATATCGTAGTTCTGGAAACCGGGTCCTCGCTCTGTACCAACGCTGGTAGTGCCTACGTCCTGGTTGGTTCGGCCATAGGCGCAAACTGAGCCGGCCGGCTGTGTGGCGTTGTGGCTAGTGCACGCGCTGGCGGACGGGTCGGTGCCGAACCACCTGAAAATGCCGTCAGGGCCCTTGCCGCGATTGACTATTTTCATGGGTCCATAGTGATTTGCAAATTCAAAATAGTCGCCGCTCAGGTTCTGCGAACAATTGTTGCTGCACTCGGCTCCCTGATGCATGGTGAGGGGGTAGCCGGAATTGAGTTGAGCGTTTGTTGAGAACTGCCAGCCTCCGAGCACTTCATCCGTGAAAGCGTTCCAGTTCGAACCGAATTGCTTTCCGCGGCCAAACGGCAGCTGGTAGATCATGATTCCCGATAGAACCTGCCTGGCGTCGAAGGTAGATGGACCGTAGTCTCTCCGCGGATTGTAGATGTCCTGCCAGTAGGAATCGTCATCGTTATAGTTATCTGTGCCGAAGTATCCGGGGTTGTTGGTTAGTGACTTGCCGAATGTGTAGTTGACGAGGAATTCCAAACCCCTGGATCGATGATGTTGCAACGTGGCCTGAAGAGAGTGGTAGTTTGAGATCCCGCGAGACACAGTTTCCTTCAGGACGTCGCTGCCCGGATTATCAGGACTGTTGGGGTTGCCGACCAAAGCAAAGTAAGGCTCGATGCTTTGATAGCAACTGTCGATTGCAGCTGCCGATCCGAGGCCGGCGCAAGTGTCGTCCGTAGTGTACTGATTGGCCCATAGAGGAACGGCAAGATGCTGTCCGGTCTGGCCCACATAGCCAGCCTGCACCGACGTGTGGTCGTTGATCTGATATTGGAAGTTCAGATTGAACTGCTGGATGACGGCGGGGCGCATATTCGGATCCCACGCGTAATACTGTGCTCCAGCACCCGAAGCGGCAGCTGGGGTTCCCACCAATCCGGTACTGAGACTAAACACACTGCCCGAGCTTGTTCCGGTCGGCCCGGTTGAGTTGTTTGTAACGGCGGGTTGGAATTGGACATTCTGAGTCATGCGGAGCGAAGAGCCGGTGGATTCCAATTCGTCGGTGCTTCCGTAGCCGGCTCGGAGAACAAGTTTCGGGGCGACTGTAAAGGCAAAGCCAACCCGTGGCATGAAGCCGAGGTAATAAGGGTTGATCAGTGCCCGGCTATTGGTCTTGCCTGTCACCGAATTGTGTTGACCGGCGAACTCCAACATTGAATTGATGGCGGTACCCGCCGGCTGTCCTTTCGCGTAAGCCAAATTGACATTGACCATCTTATTGTTCACTTCATAATTGGGCTGTTCGTAGGAATAGCGCAGGCCCAAATTCACAGTCAGCCGCGGAATGATCTTCCAGTCATCCTGTGCATAGACCGCGTCGCGCCATTGTCTCTGGCCAAACGGGCCATGAACGCCCGAGATTTGCGCTTTAGAAGCGGAATCGAGAAGGAATTCGGCGAACCCATAGCCTTCATCGCAGCAATTGTTCCAATTGGCAGTATCGTTGCCGTTATAGCCGAAATACCCTAGCGCGCCGCCCGTGTCGCTGGAACTGTAGTAGTCCTGCTGATAACGCAGGAACTCAGCCCCGACTTTTGTGATGTGTTTGCCGTGTACCCAGTTGAGGACATCGTTGTAGTCAAAGTTATTGTCGACGGCAAAACCTTGAATCGGGGGCTCTGAACCAAAGTTCCCGATGTCCCAACCTTCTCCGCTGCTCACATCAATATAGGAGAAACCGGGTACTGTTTGAGTGAACGACGACGGCATTCCAATCCCAGCCGTGCTATTGCCCTTCGCCCCGAAGAGTCCTGACAGATCCTTGGGAACGCTGGCGTCGAGTAAGATGCGTGTGAATCCGGCACGTACATTGTTGACCAGGGTCGGAGAGAAAATGTGGGTCCACGCTGCTGCCGCGTTGGTGAAAGGATAGTCGTCAGTAAATGGAATAACAGCGGTGACGGGTACCTGCTGAGGTTGGTCCCACGCGTCGCCGTAGCTGAACTTGGCCATCAAGGTATCTTTCGTGTTGATGGTGTAGTCCACACGAAGATCGCCCTGGTCGTTGTGCGTGGTGGTCGAGCTGATGCCTTGATAGTCTCCGCCCAGCAGAGCACCGGGCGATGGCGCGTGATTTGGTAACGGATAGGCTTTGGGATTGCTTACCAGGAAGGCGAACAGCTTGTTGCTTGGGTTGATGGGGATGCAAACGCCCGCGGGAGCCGTGCCCTGAGCTGGATACAGTTGTTCATTGTTGTATCCGTTGGTCGTGTCCCACAATCCGGTCATGCCGTAATAATTCACAGCGCCGGTAAAATCTCCGTAGCCAGCTGGACATGTTGACGCTGTGTCATAAGGACCGGAAGCGGTGGCGAGACCGCGCATGGCCGAAGTTGGCACACTGGCCGTGCCTTCCCCGGTTGAGCTATTGCGAAATCCTTCATAGTTGCCGAAGAAAAACAGCTTGTTTTTGAATATAGGGCCACCAACTGCTGCACCGAACTGATTCTGCGTGTAATTCGGTCGGCTGTTGCCCACGTTTTTGTTCGCCCAGGTATTGGCGGTCAGTCCACCATTCTCGTGAAACTCAAAAATGCTGCCATGGAATTGATTGGTCCCATTCTTGGTGACCATGACAACTTCGCCGCCGTTCACATTGCCGAACTCGGCATCTGCATTTCCGGTAACAACGTGAACTTCCTGGATCGAATACGGGGATGGGTTGTAACCAAGCCCGTTCTGTAAAGTTTCATTGATATCGACGCCGTCCAACAGGTAACTGTTCGACTGTTGGCGATTGCCGTTGAATGAAGGCTGAACATCGGATGGCGCGCCCTCATGGACTGTATAGGCATCGCGCTCTGTACCCTGCGTCCCGCCCATCAGGGCAGAATTCGGATTCACCGATCCCGGTACATACAGAGTTGCAGTTTGAACGTTCAACCCATCGAGGGGCATGTTCTCCAAGGTAGTCGAGCTGATCGATGTGCTGATCGTTGAGTTTTCGGTATTCAGCAGCAACGCCTGGTCGCCTGTCACACTCACCGTGGTGCTGGCTTTCCCGATCTGGAGCTTCACATCGGCAGATACCATTTGATCGATCTGCACCTGAAATGGTCCGACCATCCCGGTGTCAAAGCCCGGCGCAGTTGCGCGTACGGTGTAAGTGCCGAGTACCAGAAACTCAAAATCATAGAGGCCGCTTTTGTCGGAAATGGTGTGCCCGGTAACGCCCGTGCTGGTGTTGGTGATGGTCACACTTGCCGCCGGCACGACTGCACCGGCTGGGTCCCACACAATTCCACGCACCGACCCCGTGACTGTTTGAGCCATTGCTCCTGTTCCGCTCAAGTACAGAACCAGAGAGCAGAGCCACATCGCTGACCATTTCCTGCTCATAAACCCTCTCTTAAAAATTGCGTCCGTTGTCCCCCAAGAAGATGAACCCGCCCTAGAGCCCAATCCCAACTGCAGTCCGGATTCGAATCCGATCCAGTTCGCAACGCGCCTTCTTTGGCCTCCGGAGCGCTCGAAGCCAATTCGCCGCGCGTAACCACAGCGCCGCCTTTTTCCCGGCAACGCGAAATTCCTTCCTGAAATTCGTCCCGCGAGCGCCCCAGAAGAGAAATTCGGGATGACATCTTGTAAATGATGAATGAGAAAAACGCAAGGAAAATATCTCACTTCTCGAGCAAACTTTTCTCGCACCCGAAGAATTAATCCTCACTCTCATCTAGGATCCAGAAAGGTTATGCCATGAGAAGCTTCTGGAATGAAGCTGGTCTTCTACGCTAACGGCAAAAGGGAATCGATCCTCTTCTGTCTCTAAGTAATATTATTTCTACAGTTTAGATCCGAAGCAGACCTCGCGATCTTCAGGCCGCTCATCCGACTGCCCTCGATTTCTCGCCGCATTTGGCTGCGAACACGAATACTGTGGGAGCGCTCGGTAACCCCTGTCTGAGGTCTACGCGTAGCTCGCTTCAATCAAAATCGACAATGTGTCCCATTGATCGGGTCAGCGGATAGATCTTCGCCTCCCACGACTCCGGGCGAATTACCGGCTACTCATAAGAAACAAGTTAAGCAGCAGCCGCGTATGGTTTGGCATTGGAGGTGCCCTGTCCCGGCAGAGGTCGACACTCCACATGGACGTGTAGCCGCCCTTCCGGACAGATAACCCATGGCCCGATTGTTGATCGAACTTGCGTGGACAGCATTCAAAATGAGAGGGACACACGGCGCAGGGAAAAACTTTCTTCACGTACCGAGGCGTAACTCCGTGGAGCCGCGCAATGCCCTATACGCTGGCTATCTCCTGACACGATTTGGTCGTACCAAAGCCGCGCACGTGTGATGGCCTTGAGGATTGCCACAGTGCTTTCTGAAGAAGCGGGCCGCTCATTCCCCACGATGATTCGAAGTGCTCGTCCCTGAGATTTGCGCGCATCGCCCCGAACTTTGTTGGCCAATCTATGGTGATTTGCAGATCGTTATCCGATAGTGTGTTAGTCCGCCGCAGAAGTCAGAAGCAACTAAGTTGCTCGCACAACAATCGAAGCACTTGGAAGATTCCCGTAGAATGTAAATAGGGCTGAATTGGCACGCATCTCTCAAATTCGGATTTCGACACCTAGGGGCCTGCTCTCCGTTTCTGGAGTTCTCTGCCTTAGCCTCGCATTCACAGTTTTTGCGTGGGGTACTGGTTATAAATTGTCACTTTACAAGCCGGGACGTGAAACTTCCCCGGCAAAACTGTGCACACGCGACAGTGATCCTGCGAAAAACGCGTTAGAGCACGCCGCAGGTGGTCGTGCCGTAGCTCACGCGCCTTTCATTATCTCTGTTCCTTTCTCTCTACACCAAGGAACCCAAGACTACCCCTTTGATCGCCTCAGCAACGAGACAGTAAGCGATCTATCGCCACTCAGCCGAGCCCCCATTCTCTATCTTCGACCTCCACCCGACGAAGGACGCTCTCTCGATTAGCCGCTGAAGATAAGACCCTTCTGCGGCGGAATTTAGGCATCCATTCGCGAAGGAAGGTCTCCGATGCGCACCAGGCGTCTTCTCCTGATTGCAGCTTGCATTTTGGCTGCAACACTGTTGTTGTTCCATTTGATACATGTCCGCAATAAAACGGAAGCCGACTCGGGTTCTCCGTCAGCGTCTCCGGCTGTCTCGGTTGCCACTGCGCACTCTGGCTTTATCGCAAATCAACTAACCGTGGCCGGCATCTTCCAGGCATTTCAAGAAATCGACGTCCATGGAAAGGTGTCCGGCTACATCCGGCACATCTATGTGGACATTGGCGACCGCGTACACCAGGGCCAAACCCTTGCCGTGCTTGAAGTCCCGGAACTGCAGGCTGAAGTCGCTGGAGCGCAAGCGGGAGTAACTCAGACCGAGCAAAATATACTGCGGCTCCAGAATTTAGTCGCTCAGGAGCAAGCTACCTATGCAGCCGTTCATGCAAATTACACGCGCCTGCAGCAGGCATCCGACGAGCAGCCCGGACTCGTCGCGGCGCAAGAGCTTGAAGATGCTCTGGCGAAAGATAGATCGGCAGCATCACAAGTTGATGCCGCCAAATCTGCCGTAGCTTCCGCTCAGGGGCAGTTGGGCGTTTCGCGAGCTGAGAATCTCCGGGTCACAAGCATGGAGCAATATGCAACCATCACGGCTCCCTATAACGGAGTCGTGACCATGCGATATGCAGACACCGGCTCGCTCATACCCGCGGGAACCGCAGAGGGACTGAACCAGGCCGTGGTCAGGCTCGCTCAGAGCGATGTGCTTCGACTTCGCATGCCGGTTCCGGAACAGGATGTACCTCTGGTGCATGTCGGCTCTCAAGTCACGGTCAATGTGCAGGCGACTGGGCAGCAGTTTCCGGGGACGGTGGTACGTTACACGCGCGACGTTTCCAATTCAACGAGAACGATGTTGACAGAAGTGGACGTGAAAAATCCTGATCTAACCCTTACCCCCGGGATGTACGCGGTTGTGACCTTCAATCTGGAACAAAAGAATGATGCACTCATTATTCCCGCAAGTGCCATCATCCAAGGCGATCATCCGTCGGTATTGCTTGTTGACAGCAATAATCGAGTTGAGAAACAGCCCATCGTGCTGGGGATAAGCGGAGCAAATTCTCAGGAGGTGACCTCTGGTCTCAAGCCGGGCGACAGGATCATCATCGGTGGTCAATCCGAGCTGCAGCCCGGCCAGAAAGTTGCACCTCAACCTGCGAAGAGCGACCTTGAGAACTATCAGCAAGCGAGCCAGAAGGGCGGTCAATAACCATGTCCTTTTTTGCGATTCGCTATCCTTTTTTCATCCTCATGGCCTGCATGATCATAGTCGTGGTGGGTGTTGCGGCTATTACAAGCATGCCTGTCGATCTATTTCCTCCCGTAAACATCCCTGTGGTTGTGGTTGCGACGTTTTACGCTGGTATGCCGCCTGAGCAGATCGAATCCGACATTACAGACAGTGACGAGCGCTTTTTTACGCTAGGCAGCAATATTGACCACATTGAGTCGCGTTCGTTGTCCGGTGTCAGTCTCATCAAGATCTACTTTCAGCCTGGCACTGATCCAACGGAAGCAGTGAGCGGCATCTCGAACCTGGCAATGGCGAACCTGCGCCGTCTGCCTCCGGGAACCCTGCCGCCCGTAGTGCTCAGCTTCGACGCAGCAAATCTTCCGGTGTGTCTGATTACGCTGAAGGGCGCTGGGATGAATCAGACGGAATTGAAAGACGTCGCGCAGTTCAGCGTTCGCAATCAAGTGGCCAATGTTCCCGGCGCTTCAGTTCCTCAACCCTACGGCGGAACGTATCGCCAAATCATGATCTACGTCGATCCGCTGAAGCTGCAGGCTTCGCAACTCGGCGTGATGGATGTCGTCCGCGCAGTCAATGACTCGAATCTCATTTTGCCTGCAGGCGATGTTCGAATCGGTCCGAAGGATTACAACATTTACGCCAATGACCAAGTGTCGACGCCCGATGCCGTGAACAGCATCCCGCTCAAAACGGTCGATAACGCATCCATCCTTGTAGGGGACGTTGGACATGCAGTCGATGGCGGCCAGCTCCAGACCAATATCGTGCGGGTCGATGGACAGCACTCGGTCTACATTCCGGTCCTCAAGCAAGGTGGGGAATCCAATACCATCACCATCGTCAACGGGATCCGCAGAGCCACCGCCCATCTCCTCGATATTCCGCAACAGCTCAAGACAGCCGTCGTGTTCGATCAATCTATCTTCGTTAAGACCGCCATCAAGAATGTCATAAGCGAGGGCTCGATCGGCCTTTGTCTTACCGGCATCATGATCCTACTGTTTCTCGGCAATCTGCGTGCGACGGTTGCCGTCCTGCTCTCGATTCCGATCTCGTGCGTTGCAACCTTTCTGGTCCTCAAGGCATTCGGTGACTCGATCAACACGATGGTGCTCGGTGGCATGGCGCTGGTGTTATCACGTCTCATCGACAACTCGGTTGTGGTGCTTGAAAACATCTTCCGCCACTTCGAGATGGGCGCAGATCCGGTCAAAGCCTCGCAGGAGGGGGGCAAAGAGGTTCAGCTCGCTGTATTGGCGGCTACGTTCAGCACTGCCATTGTCTTCTTCCCCGTGGTGCTGCTTACGGGCGTCAGCAAGTACTTGTTTACGGCGCTTGCACTGGCAGTGGTCATCGCGCTCTTCTGCTCTTACGTCGTCGCAATGACGGTCGTTCCGCTCTTCTGCTCTCGCTTTATCAAACATACAAGACATGACCACGAGCATGAGTCCGCACAGAAGGGTGATCCGGTTCCCGAGCATATGCATGGTGGTCACGGTCACACGAGCATCTTTGCCAAGATCGTTTACCACTTCAATCAGGGCTTCGGCTGGCTGCAAGAGCATTACGACAGGGCGATCCACTACTGCCTGGACAGGCCTGCGCTGGTAATCACTGTATTTTCCATCTTTGTAGTGCTGAGTTTTGGTTTGGCTCCATTCCTGGGACGTGCTTATTTCCCTCGTACCGATCCTGGTCAATTCGTTATCCAAGTCAAGGCTCCGACCGGCACCCGCCTTGAACTGACCGACCAGTACATCGCTCGTGTCGAGCAGGATATTCGTGAAGTCGTGACACCAAGCGACCTCAACATGATCGTGTCGAACATTGGGGTCACACCCGATCTCTCGGCGATCTACACCTCAAACTCCGGAATGCATACAGCTTTTGTCCAGGTGAGCCTTAAGGAGAATCACAGCCTCAGCAGCTTCACCTATATGGATCGAGTACGTTCCAAGCTCGCTGCAGATCTCCCGTCCATCCAAACCTACTTCCAGTCCGGAGGACTCGTTGATTCGATCGTCAACCAAGGACTGCCCGCCCCTTTTGACATCCAGGTCAGCAGTAACGACATGGAGGGAGGATATGCCGTCGCCCAGCAACTCGCACAGAAAATGCGAGCGCTACAAGGTGTGAGCGATGTTCTGATTCCCCAAGATATCGACTATCCAGGCTTGGCGCTCAACATCGATCGCCAGCAGGCAAGTCTTGAAGGCCTCACGCCGAAAACCATCGTCGACAGCGTTATTACGGCAATGACGTCCAACGGCATGGTGGCTCCGAGTTACTGGATTGACCCGAAATCCGGCAACAACTACATGTTGACCGTGCAGTACCCGGAGACACAGGTTCAAACGCTGAATGACTTCAAACAGATACCATTGCGATCGGCTGATGGCAAGACGACGACTCCACTGGAAACGGTCGCATCGATTGAGTCAATCAACACTCCAACTGAAGTCGACCACTATCAGCTTCGGAGGGTTTTCGACGTCTATGTGATGCCGAATGCAGAGGACCTTTCGACGATCAGCACGGACATAAACAACATTGTCGCCGGGACGCATCCTCCCCGCGGAACGGTCCTGAAGGTGCGGGGGACCATCAATAACATGAACAGCTCTTTCAAGTCCTTTGCGATCGGACTGATCATGTCGATTGTGCTCGTCTTCCTGATTCTGATGGCGCAGTTCGCTTCCTTTGTCGATCCCTTCATTATCTTGCTCGCCATCCCTCCAGGAATCTCGGGAGTGATCCTCTTCTTGCTTTCAACCGGCACCACCATCAACATCATGAGCCTAATGGGGGTCCTGATGATGACCGGCATTGTCGTATCGGACAGTATTTTAATTGTCGAGTTTACTGGCCAGCTCCGCGAGCAAGGACTGAAGCTCGAAGAGGCGATCATTACCGCCTGCAAGGTACGCCTGCGGCCGATCCTGATGACCACGCTTGCTACTGTGCTGGGGCTTATCCCGATGGCCCTGGCGATCGAGGCGGGGAGCGAACAGTATGCTCCGCTTGCTCGCGCAATTCTCGGCGGCCTCACCGTTTCCGGCATAGTAACGGTCTTCCTCGTACCCAGCGCTTACTTGATCATCCATCGCCGCATAGAGATTCGCATCGACAGTGCGGATAATGCCACGTTCGGGAATGCCGCACAGTCTGGTGAGGTGATCGCATGAGAAGCTTGCTCGTCAGTCTCCTACTCATTGCTCCGCTGTCAGCATCGGCCCAGAGCAGCACACAGACCAGCCCTGCAGATCTTCCCGCGGCCCCAGCGCCCTCATCGACTTCCTTGCTTGCGGCTGCGGCTCTTAACTCAGGTTCATCTCAGCCTCAGGCAACGCCTCCCTATCAACAGCGGCCTCTCGTCGCTACATCAACGGCCACCATCTCCATCACACGCACCGATGCAGAGCACCTCGCTCTCAAGAACAATCCACGTGTTACCGCAAGCCATCTTCTCGCTCTGGCAGCCGGACAGGTCACGCGCGAGACTCGCGCCGGAGAACTGCCGCAGGTCTCTGTCACCATTACTGCCGAAAAGGCGAAGGACGGAAGCCGCATTGGCTCCGACGGCCTTACAGATTCGCGTCTCTACACTCATGCCGGAACCGGGGGCTCGGTTTCGCAACTGATTACTGACTTCGGTCACACGCAGAATCTGATCGCGACCAGCAAGCTACAACAGAAGTCTCAAGACCAGAACGCACTCGCTACCGAACAAGATGTCTTGTTGGCAACCGACCAGGCATTCTATCGCCTACTGAACGCACAGTCTTTGCTCGATGTGACGAAGGCAACGGTTACGGCACGTCGCGATGTCCAAAACCTCACTTCCGCGCTAACCAAGAGCGCTCTCAAGAGCGATCTAGATCTCAACATTGCCTCTGCCGATCTTTCGCAGTCACAGCTTCTTGAACTGGACGCCGAAAACGGGGTCGCTTCTGCGAGTGCCACTCTTGCCGCCGTCATTGCAGCGCCTGCGGACGCTCTTTATCGCGCTGTGGAGGATCCCGAAGCTACTACGCCGCCTCCGCCATCGGCGGATAGCTCTGCATCACTCAATGCAAGCGCTCAGGCCGTGCGCCCCGACCTTCAGGCTCTGCGCTTCAACGCCGCAGCCGACCAGAAATTCGCAACTGCTCAGCAGCTCCAGCATCTGCCGACCATTTCCGCATTGGCAACCGGCGGAATCACCCCGGTAGCCCCGGATGGAGTTTTCGTCCCAAACTGGTACGCGGCAGCGGGGGTGAATCTAACGCTGCCACTGTTTACCGGAGTTCGCATCGACGCGCAGGCGCAAGAGGCCCGCCTTCGCCAGAGGGCTGCAGAAAAGCAGGCCCAGGATCTTTCTGACTCAATCGCCCGGGACGTGCGCGTCGCAGTCTTGAATGCCCAAACAGCCTTTCGACGTATTGCCGTTGCTGATCAATTCCGACAACAAACAACTCAGGCGCTCGCGCTTGCGCAAACCAGATACAAGCTAGGTCTCAGTTCCATAGTCGAACTCAGCCAGGCTCAACTTCAGAGCACACAGGCTGCAGTCGCCGCGGTCAATGCAAGATATGACTACCTTCTTTCGCTTCGCTCGCTCGATTACGCACGCGGCCAGTTGGCGCCCTAGAATAAGTCAGCTTCAAAGATGAACGGAATGCGATTTCAACCACGGGAAATGAAAGAGAAAGTGATCATCTTTCTTGGCAATCGAGAAATGCGAATGATCTGGCAGTCCCCCTCCGAAAATTCTGGATGTTTCGTCGAAAATCCGAACGACCCCGTCCCCGACGACGACAAGCCGATTGTGATGGTATTCGAACGAAATAGAAGGAGAAAGATCACGATAAACTGAGCCCAAAGTATAGTGGGACTGAGGACTGTATCCCCGTTTCGGGGTTCTCTCTGGTTAGGCGGTGACACGACCGGAACGAGATCGGATCGGTGGAGTTCAGATGCTGCGGTGCGTAGTTATCCTTGCGTTAAGTGTGGCGAGGAAATCCGGCATGTCCTTTTCGACTTCTTGCTCGTTTGAGAGAAATGCCGTATTAGAAACTGAACTCAGCGACTATGTTGTCTCACTTTGAAGTTCGCGCGGTCGCAGTTCCCTGTCCACGCCTTTACCGATCCTTACAACGATTGGCAACAATGCTTCAATATCTTCAAGCGATGTGCGAAAGTTCACAATGCAGGCGCGCAGCGCGAATTTTCCTTGGATCACCGCATTCGAAAGATAAGCCTCTCCGCTCGCCTGCAGACGAGTGAGCAACTCAAGATTCAATGAGTTTAGATAAGTCGCCGCTCTCTCATCTTTCGGATTGAGATCCGGGGGCACAAAGCGAAATGTCGTAATACTTAGAGATTGGGTTAGAGCGTCAAGCTCGGCGTAGTGGGCGATCCGCTCGAAGAGGATCCGCGCCAAGTGGATATCGTCGGAAATCATCTGCTCATAGCCCTTGCGTCCCACCTGCTGCAGTGCGAGCCACACCTTCAGTGCGCGAAACCCGCGCGAATTCTGTGGACCAAGGTCAAAGTAATTCGTGGCCTCGACGCCGAAATGATAGTAGACAGGATGATAGGCAAAAGCCGCGCGCAGTTTTTCCGGGTCACGTACCAGCGCACAGCCCGCCTCCAGCGGCGCATAGAGCCACTTGTGTGGGTCGACAGCCACCGAGTCTGCTTCGCCAATTCCGGCTAAGGCTTTCGGCGCATCCGGTAGCATCGCAGCCAAGCCGCCGTACGCCCCATCGACATGGAACCAGATGTCGAATTCGCGGCAGAGTGCTGCCAGCTCCGGCAGAGGGTCAACCGCCCCCGTGCTCACAGAACCGGCATTGCCCACCACCATTGCAGGCTTGTCACCCGCTTCAAGGTCCTTGGTAATCTGTTCCCTCAGCGCCCTCACATCTACCCGCATTTCGTCGTCCACGGGTATCCAACGAATCGCCTCCGTCCCAATTCCCGCGATATCGGCCGCTTTCTGAATCCATGTGTGGGCCTCTTTCGAGCAATACACGCGCAGCCGCGTTCCGTCCATTCCTTTGGCGCGCACATCCGATGCCGCCTTGGCCTGACGGGCAGCAAGAAAGCAAACAAAGTTGGCCATGTTCCCGCCACTGACAAACAGGCCTCCGCAATCTCCCGGATAGCCAATCATCTCAGCAATCCAGCGGATGGTCTGCCCTTCAATCTCGCTCGCCATCGGTGAGAGCAGCCAAGCGCCAACATTAGGATTGACCGCGGCAGCCAATAGCTCAGCCAGTGCGCCAATGGGTGCGGCCGACGAGGTAATGTATCCCCAGAAGCGAGGATGGCCGTTCAAGAGAGAGTGATCGAAGAGCAGGTCGGCGGCATGATGGAGCAGCTGAGCCGAATCGGCGCCATGTTGCGGCAAGCTGCGCTCGGATTCGAGTTCCCGCCGCACGATCGCAGGAGACTCTGCCCGAGTGACGGGCCGTGTAGGAAGCGAGTCTAAAAAATCAGCGATGCGATCAATAAGTTCGGTACCCAGCTCTCGAAATTCCTGGGAGCTCAAGGCTAGCGGTGCCAAGCGGTTCTTTAAGCTGTGATCTTCGCGCATTGAGACCCTCGGCCGAATTCTATCCGACGCACGATCTATGCGTCGTTTCTTGACCGAGCGAAGACACGACCCCGACAAAAGGCAGCGCAAGCAACTGGCGAAGAAACGATCGACGTGCCATTAGGACGACCTTTCTGGGAAATTGCCGAAGTATAGCATGGGGCTAATGACAAATTGCCACTTGTCCCGTTTGGCTTTGAGTTGTATCTGGATCAGCTGCCATACGACAGAGACTGAAAATAAGTCTTTCCTCCGACTGCCGACAATCTTACTGAAATTCGCCGTTTCTGGGGGATGTTAGAAGTTCACGAAAGTTGCAGGTTGCTTCTGGAACTCATCGATAGACTTCGGTACCACAGCCTGCTCACGCTGCTCAAACGCCGGCGAAAAGGTATTATCGGAAGGGTCTTTCCGTTGGCTTGAAATACGATTGCGAACGAAGACCACAGGAGGACAATCGTAGATGAAAAAAGGTGCGCGCGGAATCAACCCGGCCTCGAAGCCAAGTGGCTACGGATGTGTGGAGTGCCTGGCGTCGCCGAGAGGTTGGTGGTTTCATCTCCGGCGTTGTGCGGAGTGTGGGCACATCGGATGCTGTGACAGTTCTCCGAGTCAACATGCATCAAAGCATGCAGCGGAGACGGGGCACCCCGTCATAGCCAGCTTCGAGCCGGGTGAGACTTGGTTCTACGATTATGAAAAGCAGGCGATGGTCAAGAGTGCAGAGTTGCTTCCGCCTAATTCGCACCCAAGAAATCAGCCCGCGCCTGGACCAGCAGGAAGGGTGCCGGCCAACTGGGAATCGCTCCTGAACTAGCCAGCAGTTCCTGGACGGCCCGCTGACTCAAAAGCTACTGGCGACGATCGACCAGCTGTTGCATTTCAATAGGGTTGCAGGAGAATTGGACAATGTTTCCATCGATCAAGACGCCTGACCGGCAAGCGGAGGCATTTCCAGTTCTCACGCCTGCGCAGATTGCTCGCATCAGGCCTTATGGCAGTGTCCGATCCGTCCAACCTGGAGAGATACTTTTTGAACCGGGGAAGTCGGGCATGTCCTGTTTCGTTGTGCTCTCAGGAAAGCTCGATATCGCAGTGACCGGGCTCTCGGGCGAGCAAGTATTTGTGACCTACGGCCCCGGCCAATTCTCCGGCGAAGTTGTGCTGATCTCCGGCGCACGCGCGCTTTCTCGTGGACGTGTGGCTGAGCCAGGGGAGTTTCTCGAAATCGGCGGAGACGATTTGCGCGGGATGATTGCAAAGGATGCCGAGCTAAGCGATATCTTCATGCGCGCATTCCTCCTGCGCCGAGTTGCAATGATTTCGGGAGGGCTGGGAAATGTGGCCGTGCTGGGATCGCAGCATTCGTCGAACACGTTGCGCCTGCGCGAGTTCCTCACCCGCAACGGCCATCCCTTTCAATACGTTGATCTCGACAGCGACAAAACGTCGCAGGAACTTCTGGATCGATTCGACATCAAGCTCGAGGACATTCCGGTGGTGATCTGCAGCGGAAGGAATGTCTTGCGAAATCCGACAGATCAGAAACTGGCGGAGTGCCTGGGGTTCACGGGACACATGGATGAGCACCGCATTCACGATGTTTCGGTTGTGGGTGCGGGG
>Ga0210385_10000270_pt1 | contig 44411 bp, 31 predicted proteins | sample IncBWH26OmetaG_FD_160107 | JGI IMG/M metagenome (GOLD analysis project Ga0210385, IMG submission 160107) | Forest soil microbial communities from Barre Woods Harvard Forest LTER site, Petersham, Massachusetts, United States - Inc-BW-H-26-O ...
ACCTGGGTCTCCGACCATCGCAGGCACCACGCTCATACTGACAATTGCGGCGACAACCACAGCCCTTTCGTAGACGGACACTGCGACCATGAGTCTTCGCTGAGAGGCCTCTTCCATGCGCACATTGGATGGATGTTCGACAGCACCAGCACCGACCTCAATATCTACGGCCGTGACCTGGCTCGCGATCCCATCATCCAGTTCTACGCGCGCACACACTACATCTGGCCCATCGTCTCCGTGGGAATTCCCTGGCTCATCGGCTATGCCTTCGGCGGAATGACGGATGCGTGGGGTTGTTTCTTCGCGGCATGCTTGCGCACCGTGCTCTTCCAGAACTCTGTCTGGGCGGTGAACTCGTTTGGCCACACATTCGGGTACGAAAACTACAACATGAAGAACAACAGCAAGAACAACGTGCTTCTTGCTGCACTCACGTTCGGCGACGGCTACCATAACAACCACCATCGCTATCCGCGCTCCGCATTTCACGGACTGACCAAGTATGAGCTGGACTTCAACGGAATCATTATTCTCTGGCTCAGCAAAATTGGCCTGGCCCGAAAGATCATCTTCGCGGACAGCTACCTTGGCGAAAGGCGTCCCGTTCTCACGCCAGATGCCCTGACGGAAGAACCTTCAGGCGACTGACGTGGCCAGGAAACACGAATCGGCTCGATTGGAGTGGATAGAGCTTCTGATTTCAGGAACTTACCGAAATGCTCATGAGATTTATGGAGCGGGAGACCGGGATCGAACCGGCGACATTCAGCTTGGGAAGCTGACGTTCTACCACTGAACTACTCCCGCCCTTGAGAACCTACCACTTGCAAACGCGACTGGGCTGGCGCTTGCACCCATGCGGAATCCTTTGTATATCCAACGCAAGAGTTGCTCTATGCAGTATCGCGCACCCAACCTCGAATGGCAATTTATCCTGCCGCCGCACTGGTATTAAGCCGCTCCCGCACGGATGCACTTCCGGAAGGCAAATCAGAAACTGCGCAAGAGAAATTCTCTCGTGCTGGCCAGGACCTTCTCCTGCGCTCCTCCTCGCTGGGGAAGCAAGCGCGCAATTTCAACAGCCCCCATCATCGTCGAGAAAATCACGAAAAAGGCCTGCTCCTTATCTGCGGTTCCGCGACCCGGCATGAAAGGAACGAGTCGATTCTTATAGGTCACCAATTCGGAGAGAATCTGGCTTCTCATCGACTGATCGGCCCGCGCCATCTCAGGGGCTAGTGCCGTCAGCGGACAACCGCGATCTGCATGCTCGCAGTATTTGAGCGTCAGGTAGGACTTCACAATCGCCCTCCACGGCGCTTCTGTTTCCGCCTCTTCTGCGACTCGCACTAATGTACCGCCAAAGTCTCGAAACGCCTCCCTGAGCGACTCCAGCAGCAATTCGTCCTTGTTCTCAAAATGCTTGTAGAAGCCTCCGTGTGTGAGACCGGTGTCGCGCATCACTGCTGCCACTGCTGCGCCGTTCAGTCCTTCCGCGCGCACGCGCCGCGACGCGTCCTTCACGATCTTCTGATGCACTGCCGCTTTATGTTCCGGTCGATAACGCATGGTTCATCATAAGATGCCCGAGATCATCCCACCGCGCACTCGACGGACGGCTGCAAAACTTCCCATTTCTAGGATGACGCATATCATTGTGTTTCGCCGTATATCTCTGGCCCCGGCTCAGATCCATGCGTCCGGTGGAAGCACAGCGCGCAATTGCTACACTGCATGGCTTTCGCTTCTTCGGCCTCGTCTTTATAGTTCATAGTTCCAGGAATCGTCGGCGCCGGCTTGCCCGCGAGTTTCGCTGTGTTCGCCGCCTACGGTGATTTTGCTACCGGCTGCTGGCTCTGCTGGCACTCGTTGCCCTGCGGGTTCGTCCGCTCTTTTGGACTTTCGTCGTCGCCTTCAATCTTCTCGGAGTTTCTGAGCTTGTCCTGGACTACAGGCACGCTATCCGGGCCAACCTCCCTGCCCTGGCCGGCCAGTTGGGAGCCGCTTACGCAATCCCCATTGTGTACGTGCCGCTGTTAACCATTACGCACCTTGCAGCCTTCTATCTCATGTTCGGTTCAAAGAGTGTGAAAACAGCAGCCTAGGAGTCAACAACGCGCCGGCAACCCGCACGCCGTGCAGACGTCGCGGAGGGCTCATTCTCGTTCATTTGCAGCGGCGGGATTCGCCTCAGAGCCTTGGAGCGGTCCCTGCAGGGCGTGTTGTCGATCGGCGCCATAGAACCGGCCGAGGTCGCAAAGGCGAGGACGTTGCAAGGGACGAGAGCGGCGAGCGCAAAAATGGCCATTGTCTGGTGGTTCGTTGCATGTGCAAACTTCGCAACCCTCCGGTATAAGCCAAACTCCCCGGGCCCCGGATATTGACGGCCCTGTTCCGTGCAAAATGCGCTGAATCGGAGTGAGCAAAGAAAGATGCCCGCGGGTTGCCGCTAACTCCATGATCTGCATCAAAATACTTAGCTAGAAGACCTAGTTACACTTGGCCTTACCCATGCCCCTCCATTCAGGCTCGCCTGAGTGCAAACTCGACCGATCCTCTCTCGGCAAGGCCCATGCCGCCAGCCGGTTAGAGAACCGTATTGACAACAAAACAAATGGAGTGGTATCAATACGCCGGTGCGCAATCGTTTGTGCACCTGGAATTCTGTTTGGGCATTCCCCAAAGACTGATCCACAGACCCAACGAATTATCCGCAATCTGTATTCGTTTCAATTTAGGAGCTCTGATGCAAATGAATAAGGAAGTGAGTCTCAGCAGGACCCTTCGGGTCTGCTTAAGGTTCGTGTCTACTCCAGGCGCCCTGTGGGCAATTTCCCTCGCGCTGCTCGCACTCTATCTCGCCGCGCCCGCCCAGGCTCAATACCGCACCTCCATTCAGGGTGTAGTTACCGATACAACCGGTGCCGTAATTCCTGGTGCAACTCTCACCCTTACTGATATCGGCACCAACGAAAGCACGGTCCGCACCAGCGATCAAAATGGCGTATTCAATTTCAATGCACTTCCCCCCGACACATTCACTTTGGTCGTAACTCGCACAGGATTTCAGAAGAAAGTCCTCGACAAACTTCAGCTCATTCCCGAGCAGCCCAACTCCGTAACGGTGCAGATGGAGATCGGCGCCGATACCCAAACGGTTACGGTCAATGCCTCTACTGTTCCAGGTTTGGACACTGAAACTGCAAATAACGGTGCGACCATTTCTGAAAATGAAATTCAACATATGCCCGTTTTCCAGCGCGACGCAACAAGCCTTATCCAGTTGGCCCCTGGAGTTCTAGCAGACGGTTCGCACGGGAGCGGAGGCGGCGGATTTCAGGCCCCTGGAACACAGACTGGCGCTTCGTCGGGCGGTGGAGGGAATCTAGGTTCTTCCAGCAGTATCTTTGCTACGGAAAATGGCGCTTCAGCTAACGCCAATGGTGGCCAGTTTGAAAACAACGGTTACACCGTCGACGGGATTAGCACCGTAAGCGCTGTCTGGGGTGGATCAACAATCGTTACTCCCAGCCAGGATTCGATCGGCAACATCAAAATCGTCACCAACGCCTACGATGCCGAAGAGGGCCGTTTTTCTGGCGCAATCACCGAAATCACCTCAAAGAGCGGAACCAACCAGCTCCACGGCAGCATTTTTGCCCAAATCGTTCGCCCCGGTTTGAATGCGTACCAGCGTTGGAATGGCCCAGATAACGCTCCAGTGCTCCGGGACACAGACCGCTATAACCAGCTGGGCGGCAGCGTTGGCGGCCCGATTTGGAAGAACAAGATCTTTGCCTTCTTCAACTACGAAGGACAAAACAACAACACATCGGCAACCGGAACGGGATGGTACACGACCTCGGCGCTTGCGCAGCTGGCTCCTTCGGGCAGCATTGCCTCAACCTATCTGAATTTCCCAGGGGCAGCGGTTCTCGGCACGATAAACACCAGTGCCACGTGCCATGATGCCGGACTTGTAGCAGGCGTAAACTGCAACAACGTCGCCGGCGGCGGCATCAACATTGGTTCGCCCGTCACCACCGCACTCGGCACTCAGGACCTCACCTACGTCAATAACACCAGCCCTGGCGTTGGCGGCGGACTCTCAGATGTCGCCGATATCGCGCTCTACAGCACAAAGAGCCCAACCAGCAGCGACTTTAAGCAGTACAACGGGCGTCTCGACGCAGACGTGACAGGCAGAGATCATCTCAGCTTCGCCATTTATTGGGTTCCAGCCACTAAGACGAACTATAACGGTGGCCTCGGTTACGACCTGTTCAATCACTCCCAGACGAACGATGCGTTCTCAGTCATCTGGAACCACACTTTCGCGCCCACATTTCTGAATGAAGCCCGTGCCAACGCCGCAGGCTGGCGCTACAACGAACTGGCCAGCAACCCCCAGGCTCCCTTTGGCCTGCCCCAGGATTTCATTACTGAGACCGGAAGCATCACCATCGGCCAGTTGGGCCCAGGTTACCCTGGCGATTATGACCAATGGACCTACGGTTATAAGGATGTCGCCACGAAGGTCCTGCGTTCGCAAACCATGAAGTTCGGCTTCGATTTGACCCGGCTTTACTACCTGAACGTGCCGATTAGTGTTCCGCAATACACCTTCTACAATCTCTGGGACTTTATGAACGATGCCCCTGAGGCGGAAGGCGGCGCTTTTCAAGCAACCACCGGCTTTCCTGGAGGCTACCGCAACGATAACCGCGAAGACCTTTTCGGTGTCTTTTTCCAGGATGATTGGAAGGTGCGTCCCAACCTGACCCTCAGCGTCGGACTCCGCTATTCCTACTTCGGACCCATGTCCGACAAAGACAACCACATGGGCGTTCTCTCCTTCGGCACCGGGTCCAGTCTCTTAACCGGGATCAATATCCGCACCGGTATTAACGCCTGGACAGCGCAAAAGGGCAACTTCGGGCCGCAGTTCGGCTTCAACTGGAGTCCGGATGGCTTCAAGGGCAAACTCGTTGTTCGCGGCGGTTTCGGTTTGAACTATAACCAGGAGCAGATCGCAAACGCCAATAATGACGACGGCAACCCTCCCGGAACGAGCAGCATTCCCGGTGGGAGCTCTGGCCCCACGCAGATCAACCCAAATATCATCTACGCCGTATCGAGTAGCCCGCATGACTACTACGGTTATCCGGCAAACCCCCATGCCATTACGACGTTTACTTCTACCGGTCTGCCGACCGTGGGCAACGCTTACCTAAGCGCTTTGCCTGGCCATATGCCCACCCAGTACCTCGAGCACTTCTCTCTCGACGCCGAGTACGACCTGGGTCACGCGCTCATCGCCAATGTCGGATATGAGGGAGGCCTCGGCCGCCATCTGCTGTACAACTACAATGCGAACGCTCTCGGAGTGATTCAGGGTGCTCCGCTAAATCCTCTCGTCAACGGAGTGGGCACCTTCGGCAGCTTCGGTACATCGAACAACAACATGATGCTCGCCGGACTCAAGCACCAGTTCTCCCATACCTTCTCCGCTGAAGCGCAATTCACATGGGCACGCAGCATGGATACCGGCTCCGGCCCGTATTCTGAGGACGCCTATCTGTACAATCCCGAATACTCCTACGGCCGTTCGGATTTTGATATCAACAAATCCTTCAAGGTGTTTGGCATCTGGCAGCCGGTCCTCTTTCGCGGCCAACATAACTGGGCAGAGAAGGTCGTCGGCGGATGGACAATCAGCGGCATCATGACTCTTCACTCAGGCTTTGGGTGGACTCCGGTCTTCAGCAACGGGCCTAACTCGCTCTACTGCAATACCTGCTATCAATACACGAACCTGCGTCCTCACTATCTTGGAGGAGGCGGCAACAGCACCAGCAACGACGCCTTCAAGACCGGCAGCAACTTCTCCAATCCTGGCACTGCCGTCACCGACGCAAACAATGATGAGTTCTCCAATAACTACTTCGTGCTTCCGAACTACTCTGCGGCCATCACGAACACCCCGGGACAGACCTCAACCGACTTCATCCCTCCGCCGGGACTTGGTCGCAACAGCTTTCCTGGCCCCGGTTACAGGGATGTCGATTTCACGTTTGCCAAATCTTTCGGTCTTCCCAGTATGAAAGTCCTCGGCGAGAACGCTCAGTTCGAAATCAAGGCCGACATGCTCAACGCCTTTAACCTGCTAAATATCGACCCGAGTACCATTTCGACCAACATTTCAGCCCCGAACTTCGGTCAGGCAGCAGGTGCCCTCGGATCGAGAACAGTCGACTTCCAGGCGCGCTTCAGCTTCTAGCCTCCACTCAACTCGAACGTACCTGCACAATGAAAACGGCCCGGAATATTCCGGGCCGTTTTTGTCTTCGTCGTGCGATCGAACACTATGGCTACGGCGTCACGTCGAAGTCGGCATGCTCTGTTGCCAGTGAACTTCCCCCGATCCACACTGTGTAGTGCGTGGGTTCAATCACAGATCGCCCCGCATTGTCGAAGAATGAAAGCTCGGCAAAGCCCAATTCAAACGAAACCTTCTTCGACTCGCCCGGCTGCAAGGTCACTCGCGTGAAGCCCTGAAGACTGCGCACAGGCTGTTCCAAGCTCGCTCCCAGGTTGCGCACATAGCACTGCACAACTTCAGTCGCCGCTCGGTTGCCAGTATTCTTCACGGTTGCCGCCGCCGTGATCAGTTTGTGCCCATTTTCCTGTTGTGCTTCATGCAGTGGCACCTTTGCGGCCGATAGATTCATATCGGAGAAGGCAAACTCGGTGTAGCTCAACCCGTAGCCAAACGGAAACAGCGCATCATTGGGCGCATCGATATAGCGCGAAACAAATCGCGTGGCGAATGTCGGTGTCTTTGTCAGATCGGTGTCGAATGGCGGGCGTCCCGTTGGAAACTGGTTGTAATACAAAGGCTCCTGCCCCACAGCGCGCGGGAAGCTCATCGGCAGCTTGCCGCTCGGCGCCACATCTCCGTAGAGCACATTCGCAATCGCATTGCCCGCTTCTGTTCCGGGGAACCATGACTCGACAATTGCCTGTACGTGGTTTGCGGCCCAGTCCAACACCAGAGGTCTCCCCGAGAAGACCAGCAGCACAATCGGCCGCCCCGTTGCCGCAACTTCCTCCAACAGCTTCTCCTGATTCCCCGGCAGGTCAAGGCGCGCGCGCGATCCGGCTTCGCCGCTCATTTCGCACGATTCACCCAGGGCAATCACCACGACATCCGCCTGTTTCGCCGCATCTACAGCTGCAGCAAAGCCATCTTCTGAATCTCCCGAAATCTTTGTTCCTTCCGCGTAGAGCACCGCACCGCCCGTCTGCTTGGCCCTCGCTTCGAGTGCATCTCTGACGGTCACCACGTCGGGATCGCGCTTGGTTATGCCCCAGGCGCCGATCATTTCCGCTGTGTCGTCTGCAAGCGGGCCGATCAGCGCGATCTTTGCCGCTGTGCCAGACAACGGCAAAACCGGCGATGCTCCGTTAAAAGCCTTGTTCTGCAGCAGCACCAGCGACTCTTCTGCAGCTTTGCGCACCAGCGGTCGATGTTCCGCTACGGCAGCAGTCACTTCGGTTCCTTGCGCATAGGGGTGTTCGAATACACCGAGCGCGAACTTGACCCGCAAAACCCGGCGCACTGCTTCGTTCACCGCCGCCATCGGGACCCTTCCACTGCGAATTTGCGCCGGAAGTTCCGCATCGTAGTAGTGCGACATCATGTCCACGTCCACGCCCGCCAGAAACGCTTTGCGCGCGGCCGTCGCGGCATCCTGCGCGATGCCGTGATTGCGCAGCTCCATCACCGCTGTGTAGTCGCTCACCACAAATCCGTCAAATCCCCATTCGTTCCGCAGCACGTCCTTCAATAAGAAAGAATTCGCTGTGGCAGGTACGCCATTCAGCGCATTGAAGGCGCTCATCATGGTTGCCGCGCCCGCCTCTACCGCAGCCTTATAGGGCGGCAGGTAGACTTGCCGCAGCCGGCTCAGCGACATATCGGTTGTGTTGTACTCACGGCCCGCCTCAGCCGCGCCGTAGGCTGCGAAATGCTTCACGCTGGCAGCCACAGTGTCCGGCTGCGACAGATCATTGCCTTGATATCCGCGGATATAAGCCCGCGCCATGGCTGCGCCAAGGTATGCATCTTCGCCCGCGCCCTCCTGCGTGCGTCCCCACCGCGGATCGCGCGAAATATCCACCATCGGCGAATAAAACCACCGCACTCCGGCCGTCGTCGCTTCCGCAGCGGAGATATGCGAAACCGCTGTCACCAGTTCGGGATCGAATGTTGCCGCAAGCCCTAATGGAATCGGATACACCGTGCGGTAACCATGCAAAATGTCCGCGCCAAAAATCAGAGGAATGTGCAGCCTGCTTTTTTCGACAGCCGCATGCTGGTATGAATTGGTCCGCTCCGCGCCCACCACGTTCAGCATCGATCCCAGCCGGCCCGTCGCCGCCAGGTTCATCACATCGATCTTCACGTGCGTCTCCGGATTCTTTCCCGGCTGCTGCGCCGCGCCTCCCAGCTCCGCTACGGCCGCTTCACCAGAGTCGCCGTACTGAACTAGCTGGCCCAGCTTTTCTTCCAGCGTCATCTGCTTCAGCAATGCATCGATTTTTCTCTCAATGGCAGGCGAGACAAGCTGCTCATTCGAGGGCTGCACCGCTGCATGGGGTTCTGTCACCCCGGCGTAGGGCACCCCTTCCTGTGCGCCAGCCGTCCCATGCAACATCGCAGCCCCAAGTCCAAACGCAAGACATGCACGCAGGGCCTTCTGCTTACTGGCCCCATTTTTGAGACTCGAATCGAACATACTTTCTCCTGGAAATGACTTGCTATGCGTCGGACGCTGCAAGGCGATGGCCCGCCACGCTTCCCGTCGAATTGCGCACGATGAGTTTTGGGAGAACGGTGATGGAGGCTTGCGCATGGTCGTCAATTTCATTGCGAATGAGCCGCAGCAAGGTGATCGCCGCGGACTGTCCCATGTCGCGCAGCGGCTGCCGAATCGTGGTCAAGGGCGGATTGTGCGTTGACGCTGCGAGCACATCGTCAAAGCCAAGCACAGAAATGTCTTTCGGCACACGCAACCCCGCATTGCGCAAAGCCTGGATGGCGCCAATCGCGGTGACATCGTTGAAAGCAAAAATGGCCGTGAAAGGAAATCCCTTGCTCAAGAGCACGTTTGTTGTCTCCTCGCCCGGGCCCGGACCCGGCTCAGGATTCTGCAACTGCACCACAAGCCTCGAATCGAGTGGAAGATCCAGTGATTTTGCCGCGCGCACAATCGCATTCCAACGCAGATTTGTGTCCGAACTGAACGCCTGTCCCTTGATGAACGCAATGCGCTGATGGCCCATCGACTTCAAATGCGATAACGCCAGGCAGGCTGCTTCGTCATGATTGAGTTCGATGCACACGCTGCCTTTGGGATGCTGGTGGCCTGAAACTACAACAAGGGGCACGGGCAATGCGCGGTCAATCAGCGTATCCACCGCGATGATGCCTTCCACTGAGCGCGCCAGCAACATGCGCGGATACCCTTCCAAAAGGTCAGCCCGATGTCTGTGACTGACGACGAAATAGAAATAGCCATCCTTCAGAAGCTCGTCTTCGATCCCGCTTAGCACTGCCGTCGAATAGCCCTCGCTGATCTCTGGCACGATCACGCCTACGGTATAAGTCCTTTTGCTTCGCAGGCTCTGCGCCACTGCGTTCGCGCTGTAGCCATGCAGAGTAGCCGCGTGCAGCACCCGCTCCTGCGTTTCCTCGGCAATGCGGAATGCATTCCCACGTCCGTTCACGATCCGCGAGACTGTGCCGGGCGAGAGATCCAAAAGCTTGGCCAGTTCTTTCAGCGTGATCGGCTTCGTCGGGTCATTCGTCACAGTCGATTCACTCTCGCGGCGTCACCCCCGCGCTCAGCCGGAGTGCCTGCTTTCCTGCTAAAGATCCTTGCATTGCCCAGCTACCGCACCACCCGCTGCATTGCGGTTTTCAGAAATTTCCGCTTATTTTCCTTGCCCTTCGGCAAACACCTTGCTTGACGGTCCATGGCTGATATCGGCCAACATTGGTCTCATCTCAGGATTCGACATGAACAAGTCCCAAATCGACTCGCTTCTCTTGTTTTCAATCATTACGACAATAGGCGCCTGGTCGAGTCCAAGGTAAACCGGAGAAAACCAGTTCTCTCTGAGGTTAAATGCATCCGTTGGGCCGTACACCCCCCAAAGCCGATCGCCGAGCGTGCGATACATGTACTTCAACGCAGCCATCGACTCATCCGGCGTGTACGGAAACGACCCCAGCGCTCCCGTCGGTGCAATGGTTCCGTTATCGCTCGAGATATTGGGCGCATGCGCCGAATAGCCATACGGATCGAGACTGGCCGTCAGTCCCCAAACTCCTGGCCCATATCCTTTGAAGTGCCCCGGATTCGCCTGGCTGTACTGGTAATTGATTAACGCGATCTTGCGGTTATTTTCAAAATAGGCCGTATACTCGTCGCGAATTTTCCTCGGATCCGGCCCCATGAAGGAGTATTGCGTGAAGAAGAGCGGTCCGCCATCGCCCACGCCGACATCCAGCCTGATGCCTTCGTATGTGTGACCATTCTGATATTGATCGCCATCCGAAGTGCCGGACCATGCAATGCGATACGCTGCGGCAGTCTTCGATTGCGCTGCCCACCCCGAATAATACGTGCTCGCCGGGACACCGTGCGTGGGCGAAGCGATCGCCAACAAATACGTCGCCATCGTCTCGTTGAACCCGGTAAGCCGGTGATCGATACGCCACGACCACTGCGGAGACCAGTGCCAGATCAGCGCGTCGCCGCCCGCCTGCCGCGCATACCAGTCCCACTCCACCGTCTCCCAAAGTGCCGTGATGTTCTTCGCCAGCGCGCGCTCCGTCTCACTGGAACCGTTTGCATATTGCCGCGCCGCCAGCAGACCTTCGATCAGGAAGGAAGTCTCCACCAGATCGCCGCCGTTATCAAACATGCCGAAGACCGGCATCGTTTGCCCCGTGGCTCCGTTCAAGAAGTGGGGCCACGCCCCGTGATATCGCTGTGCCTTCCCAAGGAAGTTGACAATCTTTGTCAGCCGCTCCATGCCTTGCTCACGCGTAATAAAGCCGCGCTCCATGCCTACAACAATGGCCATCACCCCAAATCCGCTGGCGCCGGTCGCCACAATGCGCTTGTCGCCCGGAACACTCTCCAGCGCCATCCCCGAAACTGGATGCGAGCCCTGCTCCCAGTAGTAGCGGAAACACTCTTCCTGCACCATTGTCAGCAGTTCGTCATCGCTGAACTCACGCGTCGAAGCTTCTGCCTTCTGCGAAAAAGCCGACTTGCGATCAGCCTTATCCACTGCTGCAATTCTGTACGCTGCCTTCATGCCGGGCGCACCGACAAAGTCTGTATAACGATGAATGCCAGGCTCTTCGATTCCCACAGGCTGATAGGGTCCGCCATTCAAGGAACGTTCGACAAGGTAATACGCCAGATTGGCCGTGTCCGTCGCTTCCCACTTCAGGTCAACGTGCCGTTCGTAGCCTTTTGCCTCCAGGCCGTGAGGAACCGCCAGCGACAATGCCTTTACCGCCGGCGCAGAGATACCGGAATCAATCCGTATCTCATCTACGAACATCGTGTGCTGCGCGTTGTCCGCCCTTCCCTGCGAAAAAAAGACCGAGTGCAGCGTGCGCGCTTCGAAGGGTCGTACCGATGCCGTCGCAAGCTCGCGCAATGGAATTTTCACCTGCACCCATCGACCGGTGCCCAGTCCGCGCAAATACTTTCCCAGATCAATGGGCGTTGTGAAATCGTGATCGTCGTCGAGCAGTTCGATTTGCGGCAGATCCGCCTCGGCGATCGGCTGCGCGGCAAAGCACCAAAACGAAAGCGTGTCGCCGCGAAAGTCTGCAGGACGGTTGTCGTAGCTGAGGACGCGGACTTCGGCATCCCAGCTGCCTCCCTCCGCGGACGTCCACTCGACCCGCAACGCATTCGGAGGAGACACGAAGGTCGACGTCTCCACGGGCAGCCGGCCATCGATCGTCGCCACACTGCTTGGAGCAACCGAGTTGGCGCCTGTATAAAAATCATTGTCCGCCGTGTTGCTGTTCGAAAACACCACGTGATTGAGAAAATCGTCCTGCGCCCACGCACACGGAGCGATCCCCAGGAACCCAACAATTAGGCAACGAGTCCAAAAATACATGCTCATCCTGCAAAAAGCGCCGCCCGCCCACGTTGCGAATCCCTTGCTTCCGCAATCGCCGGCGACCAGTTCAAATTTCGGCTCTCGATCAGGTCGCGATTTAAGCACCGAAACCCATGCTTTGACGACCATCTTGCCCGTCACAATCAAGCCGGGCAATGCACCTTCCGAGGCAGACCCGCTGCAACGTCAGGCGACTCTTCTTTCGAGCCCTTCGAAAAGGGAAAAAATCCCTTGCACAATCGATTGTGCCACGCCTAAGATTGCACTCGGCCAACAGGTCTGTCAAGCAAAGTTTTCAGCACTTTCGTGTCAAAAGCACCTTGCGGGCGCCTGTCCCTCCGCAACCGACATGCCGCCCGCGGTTGCGCTCCCTCACGTCAGCCACAGGTATCAATGAACACAAGGAAATCCATGCGGTCCTTCGCACTTGTAGTCGCGTTTTGCGTTGCCGGAAGTCTCGCCGCAAGCACGCCCCTTCAGGCCGACCAGAACTACTCGCAACAGGTCTTCTTTGAGAACAGCCTATCGCCCGGCAACTACTTCTACAGCGACGGCCGGGCCAGCGCACCCAGCACGCTTCGGCTCATCGACAACAAGCTCCCCGTGGAGACATCCACCTTTATCAGCGCGCCCAATTCCCTTGCACTCGACTGGACTTCGAAGCCGGACGGCGGCTGGGCCGCCGAAGTGCGGCTCTACGAATGGCGTAATCGCACCATCGAGTTCCCAGGCTCTTCCCTGTATCTCTGGGCTTGCGCCCCCGAAGGCATGCGCAGCCGCGATCTGCCTCGCCTCACGCTGCGCGACGTGGCTCGCAACTTCACCGCTCCCGTCGAACTCGGTTCATTTTTCCCCAACCTCGCGCCCGGAAAATGGACCCGCATCCGTATTCCCCTCGATGTGTTTCAAACTGCCTCGCTGCATCCCTTTGCTCCTCATCGCCTTAGCGCGCTGATCTTTTCGCAAGGCCCGGCCGACAGCGCCCACCACGCCCTCTTCCTCGACGACATCCGCATTGAGGACGCGTCGAAAGCCCAGCTGGCTCTGCCCACTCCCCAAAACGTGAAGGCCCAAGGCTACGAGCGACACATTAATATTTCCTGGAGCGCCGTCGAAACGCCACGTCTCGCCCAGTACGTGATCTACCGTTCCATCGGCGATGCGAAGTTCCTTCCCATCGGCGTGCAACGGGCCGGCGTTCAGCGCTTCTGCGACTTCATCGGTGATCCGCACACAACCGCCTCCTATCGCGTCACCGCACGCACCTCTTCCCTGCTCGAATCCAAACCCTCTGTGCCCGCGACCGCCTCTACGCATCCCATGACCGACGACGAACTCCTCACCATGGTCCAGGAGGCCTCGTTCCGCTACTACTGGGAGGCCGCCGAACCGCACTCCGGCATGACGCGCGAGAACACGCCCGGCAACGACGACATCATCGCCCTCGGTGCCAGCGGCTTTGGCATCATGGCCACCGTGGTTGGAGCCGACCGGGGCTTCGTCACCCATCAGCAGGCCATCGAACGCCTCCTGCGCCTCACACACTTTCTGTCCGCTGCCGATCGCTACCATGGCGCGTGGCCGCACTTTCTCAGCGGAAGCACGGGCCACCGCCTGCCCGTATTCGACATGTACGACAACGGCGCCGACCTTGTCGAAACATCCTTCTTGATGGAAGGACTCCTGACCGCCCGCCAATACTTCAAGAATGACGGCGTCGCAGGCCATGAGCTCTACCAGCAAATCACCCAGCTGTGGGAAGGTGTCGAATGGAACTGGTTCAGCTCCATGCCCAAGCACGATGCCCTCTACTGGCATTGGTCGCCGGAGTATTCGTTCTACATCGCCAATCGCCTCACCGGATGGAACGAGGTGATGATCACCTATCTCGAAGCCATCGCTTCGCCCACTCATGCCATTCCCGGAAGCGACTACTACAGCGGCTTCGTCGGCGAAGGCATCGCCAACGAATACACCAACGGCAAAACCTACTTCGGCATCAGGCTCGATGTGGGCGGCGGCACCGGGGGCCCGCTCTTCTTCACCGACTACTCCTTCATGGGCTTCGATCCACACGGATTGCGCGACCGCTTCACCAACTACTTTGAAAACAACCGCAACCTGGCGCTCATCAACCACGCCTATTCCGTCCACAATCCTGGCCATTGGAAAGGCTACGGCAACGACACCTGGGGGCTCACCGCAGTCGATGGCCCTGATGGCTACGTTCCCTACGAAGCCACCGAGCAGCTTGATGACGGAACCATTGCTCCCACCGGCGCCATCAGCGCCATGCCCTACACACCGGATCTTTCAATGGCCGCGCTACGCCACTTCTATCGCGATCTGGGCGCGCAGACTTGGGACATCTACGGTTTTCGCGACGCCTTCAATCTCCACCGCAACTGGTACTCGGGAATCACCATGGGTCTCAACCAGGCTCCCATGGCCGTCATGATCGAGAACTACCGCACCGGACTCATCTGGAAAAACTTCATGGCCAATCCCGAAGTCCCACCCATGCTCAAGTGCATCGGCTTCACTGCGGGCGGCAAGTAATCGAACCGGGTGCCTATGTCAGTGGTAGCGCTCGAAGGCCTCGATCTGGCCCACATGATACTCACGCCGCTTTACCGGCGAAGACAGCACCGTCGACGTCGAAGTCGCGCCTAGTAAGGAAAGCCTGTCGATCAGCGCCTCGAGATGCCGAATGGACACAACATCGGCTTCGATCACAAACGACTCCGCGCCCGTAATACGGTGGCAGCGGCTCACTTCCGTCAGATCCCGGATCGCCGCGACCGACTTGATCACCTGCTGGTCGCCACCATGAATCGTCAGCCGCACCAGCACTCGAATGGGCATGCCCAGCTTCGCCACATCGATCGAAGCGTGATACCCGGTAATGATCCCCGCCTCCTCCAGCCTGCGCACGCGCTCCGCCGCCGCAGGTGTCGACAAACCCGCCTTCCGCCCCAGTTCCGCAAACGAAAGCCGTGCGTTATGTTGCAGAGCCTCAAGGATTTTCCAGGCAATCGCATCCAACTCCACAATATTGGGCACTGTCCTATGCGCCATTTACATTCACTCCTTAAGCATAACTAGCATATTACTTAATTTAGTTAACTGTTTCTCGATATCAAGCTTCCTTTTCTCCTTTTCGGTGTTATTCCAGCAGGCCTATAGTTTTCCCGTTGCCATCGATTTGCCGGCGGAGCACTTCCCCGTTTCCCAAGCTCCCGGCACTGGAGGTTCTGGCATGAGCACACTCTCCCACCCTGCCACCACTGCGCCCGACGCACAAACTCTTAATGAGTCCGCGCACGGCGAGCGCGACTTTCTCCCGCTCAAGGGCACCGACCACGTCGAGTTCTTCGTCGGCAATGCGCGCCAGGCCGCCTATTTCTATCGCACCGCTTTTGGCATGTCGCTGGTGGCCTATTCCGGCCCCGAGACCGGCCAGCGCGATCGCGCTTCCTACGTTGTGCAGCAGGGAAAGATTCGCTTTGTGCTCACCACGCCCCTTCGGAGCGACCACCCCATCTCTCAACATGTTCACCAGCACGGCGACGCTGTTCGCTCCATCGCACTCTGGGTCGACGACGCACGCAAGGCCTGGAGCGAAACCATCCGCCGCGGAGCCGTCAGCATTGCGGAACCAGCCGTCCTCTCCGACGAACACGGCGATGTCGTCACATCCAGCATTCATGCCTACGGCGACACGATTCACACCTTCGTCGAGCGCCACAACTACTCCGGCCCGTTCCTCCCGGGCTATCGCGCCATTGAGAGCGATGCTGTCGCCCGCCCTACTGGCCTGCTTCACATCGACCACATCGTGGGCAACGTGGGCTGGCATCAGATGGACGCGTGGGTTAACTTCTACTCCAACGTCATGGGCTTCTCGCTCTATCAGCACTTCGACGACAAGGACATCTCCACCGAGTACTCCGCGCTCATGTCGAAGGTGATGGCCAATGCCAACGGCTATATCAAATTCCCCATTAACGAGCCGGCCGAGGGCAAACGCAAATCGCAGATCGAGGAGTTTCTCGAATTCTTCCCCGGTCCGGGAGTACAGCACATCGCACTCGCCACCGGTGACATTCTGCACACCGTCAAGCGTCTCCAGCAGCAGGGCATCGAGTTCCTGCGCGTGCCGCACACCTATTACACCGAGTTGCAGGGCCGCGTCGGCAAGATCGACGAGCCCATCGAGGAACTCGAAAACCTCGGCATCCTGGTCGACCGCGACGACGAAGGCTACATGCTCCAGATCTTCACGCGTCCCGTCGAAGATCGCCCCACGCTGTTCTTTGAAATCATTGAGCGCCACGGCAGCCGCAGCTTCGGCAAAGGCAACTTCAAAGCGCTCTTTGAAGCCATTGAACGCGAGCAACAGGCACGAGGAAATCTGTAAGCCCAAAGGAGCGTCGCATGGCCACCCAATTTCTCTCTGCCGCCGCGCCCTTCCTCATTCGCCAGGACTATGCGGTCTACACCCCGGAGCAGCATGCGATCTGGGGCGAACTGGTCGCGCGCGTTCTGCCGGAGCTCGAAAAGCACGCAGCGCAGGAATATCTTGATGGCTTCGAGTTCATCGGTCTGCAGCGCGATTGCCTGCCGCATCTCGGCACGATCAGCGCGCGCCTCGAGCCTCGCACTGGCTGGAACGCAACACCGGTGAGCGGCTTTCTGCCCGCTCCAGCCTTTTTTGAAATGCTTGCCACGCGCCGCTTCCCCACCACCACCTGGCTGCGCAGCCGCGAGTCACTCGAATACACGCCAGAGCCCGACATCTTTCACGATGTCTTCGGCCATGTCCCCATGCATGCGCATCCCGTCTTCGCCGACTTTCTCGAGCACTACGGCCGGGTCTGCGCCTCCGCAAGCGATCCGCAGGTACTCGAAAAACTTGGCCGGCTCTTCTGGTACACGGTCGAGTTTGGCGTGATCCGCCAGCAGGGTGAAATCAAGGTCTACGGCAGCGGCCTCATCAGTTCCCACGGCGAATGTCGGCACGTCGTCGACGGCCACTGCGCGATTCACAACTTTTCATTGGACGAAGTGCTCAGTACACCAGTTAAGGTGGATGAGTTCCAGAAGCAGCTTTTCGCAGTGGAGAGTTTTGACCAGATTTACGAAGCGATGCACCAGGCGGAACACCGCGCGCTGCAAGGCCGCCTCTAAAGGATTCCCTCGATGACAGAGAAAATGCAATATCAATCGGGCTTCGGCAACGAGTTCGCCACCGAGGCGGTCGCGGGCGCATTGCCTGTCGGCCAGAATGCGCCGCAGAAGCACCCCCTGGGGCTCTACACCGAGCAGTTCAGCGGCACATCGTTTACCGCGCCGCGCGCCACCAATCGCCGTACCTGGACCTATCGCATCCGTCCGTCCGTCACCCATCGCCCCTATGAAGAAATCGCTGTCGGCATGATTCGCAGCGGCCCCTTCACCGAGGTCCCCACCACGCCGAATCAACTGCGTTGGAATCCGCTGCCCGTTCCCAAGCCGAAGACCGACTTCGTCGATGGCATCGTGACCCTCGGCGGCAATGGCGATCCCGCCATGCACACCGGCGTGGCAATCCATCTCTATGCCTGCAATACGTCGATGCACGATCGCTTCTTCTACACAGCCGATGGCGAACTTCTCATCGTTCCGCAGATGGGCCCGCTGCACTTTCACACCGAGCTTGGCATTCTCGAAGTAGCGCCGGGTGAAATTTGCATCATTCCCCGTGGCGTCAAATTCCGCGTCGTGCTCAATGAAAAACAGGCCCGCGGCTATATTTGCGAGAACTACGGTTTGCCTTTCCGCCTGCCCGAGCTCGGCGCAATTGGCGCCAACGGCCTTGCCAACCCTCGCGATTTTCTCGCCCCGGTTGCAGCCTATGAAGATCGCGACGGAGACTTCCGCATTACCGCCAAATTCCTCGGTCGTCTCTGGTCCGCTGTCATCGATCATTCGCCGCTCGACGTCGTTGCCTGGCACGGCAACTACACGCCCTGCAAATACGACCTCGCGCGCTTCAACTGCATCAACACCGTGTCGTTCGATCACCCCGATCCATCCATCTACGCAGTGCTCACGTCTCCCACTGCCCTGCCCGGAACTGCCAATTGCGACTTCGCCATCTTTCCTCCGCGCTGGATGGTCGCCGAGCACACTTTTCGTCCGCCGTGGTTTCACCGCAACATGATGAACGAGTTCATGGGCCTCGTCACCGGCGCCTACGATGCAAAAGCAGAAGGCTTCGTACCCGGCGGCGCCAGCCTGCATAACTGCATGGCTGGCCACGGTCCCGATTCTGAAACTTTCGAACGCGCAACCAGCGCGGAACTCAAACCGCAGTACATCGCCAACACACTGGCCTTCATGTTTGAAACGCAGCTCGCCGTACGCCCCACCGAGTTCGCCATGCGCACCAGCATCCTGCAGCATGAGTATTTCGAATGCTGGCAGGGACTCAAAAAGCACTTCAAATCTAAAACAAAGGCAAAATGATTCAACAAGCCAACGCGATCGAGACTCTCCTCGCCGATCTCATCGACTATGCGGGTCTCTTTCCGCCCGCAGCCCTCGATACGCCCGTGGCGCTCGCAAATTACCGCGCCTACGCCCAGTCAAACCACGCGCAAGCACTGGGCCGTTTTGTCATCGACCTGCCCCGCATATCCGAGCTGCTGAACGCCGCACCTCGTGCGCTGCAGCAGATTCGTATAAGCCTAGTTGCGCCGCCAGACTTCGATCCCGGCGCACTCGGAAGGCTGCTTGATCAGGGCTTGCGCATCGAGTCCGTCGAAATCAAGGCTGACACCCCGGTGCAGATCGAAGCCTTGGCTCGCAACTTGCCTGCATCCTGCATGATCTATTTTGAAGTGCCGATCCACCCGCAATCTTATTCACTGCTCGATACGATTGCCGCTGTTTGCGCCCGCGCCAAGCTTCGTCTCGGCGGCGTGGTGGCCGACGCGTTCCCCGCGACGCATCCAGTCGCGGAAATGTTGCAGGCCCTCGCAGACAGGCACATCGCCTTCAAGGCAACCGCCGGACTGCACCATCCTTTGCGCGCGCGCCACCCTCTGACATATGCAATGGATAGCCCGACCGGCTGCATGCACGGCTTCATCAACTTGCTTTGCGCAACCGCAATCTTGTTCGACGGTGGAGACGCGGAAGATGCCTGCCGTATTCTCAACGAAGAGAACTCCGCCACCTTCCGTCTGACTGCGGACACCCTCCGCTGGAACGACCACAAATTCTCAGCCGATCTGCTTCGATCCGTCCGCGAGCATTGCCTCACCAGCATCGGTTCCTGCTCCTTCACTGAGCCCATCCACGATCTGGAGACGTTGGGATGGCTCTGACCAGTTGGGTCGCCTCAGCCAATGATCCCGCCACCGACTTCCCTGTTCAGAATCTGCCCTACGGCGTCTTTCTCTATCGCGGGCAAACCCACATCGGCATCGCCATCGGCGACCAGATTCTTGATCTGCATGCCTGCGCGAGCCAGGATCTCTTCGCCGAGCTCGATCCTGCCATCGCAACTTCCTGCATCGCCGCGAACCTGAATCCCCTCATGGCTCTTGGGTCCGCTGCATGGTCTGCCTTGCGCGCTTACGTCGGTTCTCTTCTCGATGCAACCCAGGCTGACCGGTTCCGTGCCCGTGTCGAGACCCTGCTCGTCCCCATGCGCGACGCGGAGATGCTGCTGCCTGTCGACATCGGCGACTACACCGATTTCTACGCGTCGATTCATCACGCCACACGCGTCGGCAAACTCTTCCGCCCCGACAATCCCCTCCTGCCCAACTACAAATACGTGCCCATCGGCTATCATGGCCGCGCGTCATCCGTCGTTGTCAGCGGTCAATCGATTCGTCGGCCTTCTGGTCAAACGAAGCCTGCCTCCGCTGCAGAGCCTGTTTTCGGTCCCTCGCAATCTCTCGATTATGAACTCGAGGTCGGCATTTTCACCGGACCCGGCAATCGGCTCGGAGAACCCATCCCCATCGCCTGCGCTGAAGACCACATCTTCGGCCTGTGCCTCCTCAACGATTGGTCCGCACGCGACATCCAGTCGTGGGAATATCAGCCGCTCGGTCCATTTCTTGCGAAGAGTTTTGCCACCACGATCTCCCCGTGGATCGTGCCTCTCGAAGCCCTTGTGCCTTACCGAGCCTCCCTCGAGGCGCGCGCTGCCGCCGACCCGCCCCCGCTTCCGCATCTAGCCAGCCCCGTTCCTGCGCGGGAAGGCATCAACCTGACCCTGGAAGTTTTCCTGGAATCGGAGCAGATGCGCACGGCCAACATCGCGCCCATGCGCGTCAGCGCCGCAAGTCTTCTCAATCTCTATTGGAGCCCGGCGCAGCTCATTGCCCACCACACCAGCAACGGTTGCAATCTGCGGCCCGGCGATCTACTCGGTACGGGCACTGTCTCCGGTCCCACGACCGGTTCGGAAGGTTGTCTGCTTGAGATGCGCTCACGCCCCGAGCCACTGACACTGCCCAACGGAGAGACTCGCGCTTTTCTTCATGACGGCGACACAGTCACGCTGCGCGCCCATGCGCAAGCACCCGGCCAACCCCGCATTGGTTTCGGCTCTTGTACCGGAACCATCCTGCCCGCTAACTAGCTTCGCTGAACTTCGCTCCGATCCATCCCTGAGTCCCATCAACACTGCTTGGTCTTCGCGCACACAAAACAAAGCCCCCGGCGATGCCAGGGGCTCTGCAATCATTGCAATCCTTACAGCCTCAGCCGGCTTTCTCCAGCAGGCACAGCGATAGATCGCGTCGTTCCACCATGTCCTTCGTGATTTCGAGATCGCGCACCTTCTTGTTCGATGGCAGGTGATACATCAGGTCGAGCATCAGCTCTTCCAGAATCATGCGCAACCCGCGTGCGCCCACCTTCCGCGCCAACGCTTCGCGCGCAACCGCCCCAGTCGCCTCTGTCGTAAAGTGCAGGCGGACATTCTCATATTCCAGCAGCCGCTGATATTGCTTCAGAATTGCGTTCCGCGGCTTGGTCAGGATCTCCACCAGTGCCGCTTCATCCAGCTCATCCAGAATGCCCATCACAGGCAAACGACCCACAAACTCGGGAATCAGTCCGTACTTGATCAGATCCTGTGGCTCGGTCTTGCGCAGCAATTCGGTGTCGCGATGGCTGCGAGTTGTCGCTGCATCCGCTTCCGCATCCACTGTCTTGAAGCCCAGAGCCTTCTTGCCCACGCGCCGGCCGACGACGCGCTCCAGACCCACAAACGCCCCGCCGCAAATGAACAGAATGTTCGTCGTGTCCACAGCGGTAAATTCCTGGTGCGGATGCTTGCGTCCGCCCTGCGGCGGCACATTGGCCACCGTGCCCTCCAGTATCTTGAGGAGCGCCTGTTGCACGCCTTCGCCGGAAACGTCGCGCGTGATCGAAGGATTCTCGTCTTTCCGGCCAATCTTGTCGATCTCATCAATGTAGATGATGCCCTGCTGCGCGCGATTCACATCGCCGTCAGCAGCCTGCAGCAGCTTCAATATGATGTTCTCGACGTCCTCACCAACATAACCGGCTTCCGTCAGCGTGGTTGCATCCACAATCGCAAACGGTACATCGAGCATTTTCGCCAATGTGTGCGCCAGCAGTGTCTTGCCGGAGCCCGTTGGCCCGATCAGTAGAATATTCGACTTGGCCAATTCCACTTCGTTGTTGCGCATGCGGTTCATCTGGATGCGCTTGTAATGGTTGTAAACAGCGACCGCCAGCTTCTTCTTGGTCTGGTCCTGGCCAATCACAAAGTCGTCAAGAAAACTCTTCACTTCCTGAGGCTTGGGAAGATGTCCGGCGGTGGTTGCAGGGTGCGCTTCGCCACGATCGTCTTCGAGGATCGAGTTACAGACCGCGACGCATTCGTCGCAGATGTAAGCGCGTGGATAGTCGCTGGGCGACGAGATGAGTTTCGCAACCGCGTCCTGCGATTTGTGGCAGAACGAACAGCGCAGTGCTTCTTCGGGTCCCGTGCGCGTTTTCATTGGACTACCCCCTGAAATGAACCAACCGTTGGTTGAGCTCTTGTTTGGTTTACGGCCGCTACGTGCGCGGCCGGTCGATAATTTCGTCGATGATGCCGTATTCCTTGGATTGCTGCGCGTTCATGATAAAGTCGCGTTCCACGTCGTGTTCGATCCGGTCGAGCGGCTGGCCCGTGTGCTTCGCCATCAGCGTGTTTGTAATCTCGCGTATGCGCAGAATTTCGCGCGCATGTATGTCGATGTCTGTCGCTTGCCCGCTCAATCCGCCCATCGAAGGCTGATGAATCAGGATGCGCGAGTTGGGCAGTGCGAACCGCTTGCCCTTGGTGCCCGCCAATAGCAGAAAAGCCCCCATGCTCGCCGCCTGGCCGATGCAGTACGTCACTACGTTGTTCTTGATGAACTGCATGGTGTCGTAAATAGCCAGGCCTGCCGTAATCGAACCGCCCGGCGAATTGATGTAAAGCTGAACGTCCTTCTCTGGATCCTCACCGGAGAGGAAAAGCATTTGAGCAACAATGAGATTGGCCACCTGGTCATCAATGGGTGTGCCGAGAAAAATGATGTTATCGCGTAGCAGACGGGAATAAATGTCGTAGGCGCGTTCGCCTCGGCTCGTCTGCTCTACCACCATGGGGACTAATGCCATTGAGTTCTCTTCTCGCTCTTCCGTTGAGGGGCTCGCGGCCCGCTTCTTTCCGTTGACTTCATCATCCCGGACGCTTCAATGTCCGCGACGAACCGCACTCCGATGGACCCGAAAACTACGCGGGCAGCCTTTCATACAACACATTTGCAGTCTTTTCGCGCTTCATTTGTTCCCGGATTCTAGCCAGCCCGCCATCCTCCGTCAAACGCTTGCGCAGAGCATCCACCGGCTCCCTCGACTGCAAAGCCGCCAGCTGCAACTCCTGATCCAGTTCTTCTTCACTCACCGTGATGCCTTCCGCCGCGGCAATGCGATCCAGCAGGATGAACGTCTTCACTTCGGCAATCGCGCCGTCACGTTGCGCGCCGCGCAACCTGCCAAAGTCGAGCTTGCGCATCTGTTCCGTGTCCATGCCCTGTGCGGCCAACGCACGCAGCCCGCGCTCTAGTCGTGCATCCACCTGGTCTTGCACCATCGACTCCGGCACAGGGAACGGATACTTTTCCGTCAACGCCTGCATCAGCTTTTCTTTTGTCTCAGAAGAAACCGACCGGCGCTTGCGATTGGCCATGTGCTCGCGAATGCGAGTCTCCAGCTCGGCCAGATTCTCATAGCTGCCAAGTTCCCTGGCAAACTCGTCATTCAGGTCCGGCATCCTGCGCTTCTTGATTGCCTTCACCGTCACGTCGTACGCAACAGTCTTGCCGGCCATCTTCGCTTCCGGATAATCCGCGGGATAGACAACTTCTGCCTTCAACTCCTGCCCGGCCTTTGCGCCGCGCAGCACAGAGTTGAATGCTTCCACTGTCTCCTTCCCGCCAACTTCCACCAGCGCATCTTCTCCACTCACCGGCGCCGCTTCCGCGTCGTTCGAAAAAACTCCGTGATAGGTGATCTGCGCCCAGTCGCCGTCCACCAATGCGCGGTCTTCTTCCACGGGCTCAATCGTTGCGCGCGATTCGCGCAGCTCCGTCAACTCCCGCTGAAACTCTTCTTCCGTCACTTCAACAGAAGGCTTCTCCACGACCACGCTCTGGTAGCCGTCAATGGAAAAGTCAGGAATGAACTCGAATACCGCCTTCACATGGAGAGGTTGGCCTTCATCCACTTTGAGTTCGGTCACCTGCGGTTGACCCACGGGCTTCACGCCCAGTTCTTGAACGCCTTTGTTAAAGCGCTCGGGCAGCAGGCCGTCAATCACCTCTTTGCGGATCTCTGTGGCAAACTTCCGGCGAATTACCGATTCGGGAACTTTGCCCGGACGGAATCCGGGGATACGCGCATATTTCTGATAGTTGCGCGTCACCACGCGAAACGCCTTGGTGACTTCTTCCGCCGGTACATCCAGCACGAGTTCACGCGTGCATTCCGGATTCAGTACGGGGCCGTGCGCGTGGCCGTGATCGTGATCATGACCTTCGTGGTCGTGTGTGTGCGGCGCTTCTGTCGCGTCAGTCTGGGGAGTGTTTTCGAGGGTGTCGGTAGAACTCAACGTTTTGCCTTCCGTGCGCTTTCGCGCCAATGAACCGCCGCCGCCGCTCCGGGGCGAATCAGCGCCTTGGGGCTCGGGGGATACCTCACTTCATGGTAAGAGGGTTTGCAGGGCGGGTCAAACCGGCGCTTCCGGTGAGTAGGAGCGAAGGACCGCCGAAGTCACGTTACTGGTAAGTGACATGTAGCCATCGCGTTGCACCGGAAAGAGGGCAGTCTGTGCCGCCGCTCAGAACTCTGCAACCTCCGGTTTGCGCACAAAGGGCAGGAACCGAGGGCTGGCCGCGCCGCAGCGAACAAACCAGTCCCGCGCTTCCGACAAGCTCAGGTGCCCATTCACGGTCAACCGCACCTCGCTCGCATCGTCGTCATCCTGTCCGTCGTCTTCCCACCAGCAAATAGGGCACAATCCCATGGCGGCAGGCGTTTCCAGCGTCCGGTAGCCACAACAGGGACAACGATAAAGAGGAGTGTTTGCCTGCACCTCGGGTAGACGAAACAACCTTGATCCGGATTACGCGCACGCTCCACTTTGGCTCAAGTCGTCCTAATTTTCCCGAGACTCCCGGCGTAGAATCGCCCTCGGAGGCTGGACTCGATGCTCCTGAAATCCGTGCCCTGTTTTGCACCTTGCCGCCGTTTGGTTTTGATTGCGCTGCTGATCTGCTTGTCCACAGCCACGTTTGCCCAGTCCGCGCCATTGCGCGTTGCCATCGTGGGCCTCGTACACGACCACGTCGCCGGATTTCTGGCCCAGTTGCCCCAGCACCCAGACGTCACATTGGTCGGAATCGCCGAGCCCGATCCTGCCCTCCAGGCGAAATATCAGAAGAAGTACAACCTCCCCGAAAGCCTCTTCTTTAAAGACATGGCCAAGATGATCGAGGCTCGCCGGCCCGATGCCCTCTTGGCCTACACTTCCATCGCCGAGCACCGCCACGTCATCGAAGTGGGCGCCTACTACGGCGTCTCGGTGATGGTTGAGAAGCCTCTCACCATCTCTCTCGACGATGCGCTCGCCATTCGCAAAATCGCGCGCGAAAAACACATCCATGTTCTCGTGAATTACGAAACCACCTGGTACTCAAGCAACAAAGCCGCCTACGACCAGGTCCGTGACAATCGCCTGGGCGAAGTACGTCGCGTCGTAGTCCACGACGGACACAACGGGCCGAAGGAAATCGGCGTCAGCCCCGACTTCCTCAAGTGGCTCACCGATCCCGCGCAAAATGGCGCCGGCTCCCTCTACGACTTCGGTTGCTACGGCGTAGACCTGATGACCTGGCTCATGCGTGGAGAAACGCCCATCGCCGTATCCGCCGTCGTCAATCACGACAAGCCACAAATCTATCCGCATGTCGACGACGATTCGACCATCATTCTCGAATATCCCCATGCCCAGGCCGTCCTCATGGGCTCCTGGAATTGGCCCTTCGCTCGTAAAGATATGGAAGTCTACGGCGCCACCGGCTACGCCATTACTGTCGGCCCTGACAAGCTTCGCCTGCGCCACCAGAACGACTCCGAAGAAGCGTTCACTACGCCTTCTCCGCCGCCCGCTGAACAAGCCAGCTCGCTCAGCTATCTTGCGGGCGTGTTACGCGGCCAAATCCACGATCAGGGAGATCTCAGCGCGCTCGACACCAACGTGACGGTCATGCAGATTCTCGATGCGGCACGCGAGTCCGCGCGCACCGGCCACAGCGTGCGCCTCAACCGGCTCGAATAGCCCGCTTCACAAGAATCAAGGCCCAGGATTCGCTTTCGGCAACTTCGCATTCCCCTTTAAAAAGAGCCGGAAGCGCTCCACGGCCACTTCGACTTTGGCGTCGAGGCTGGCGTACTCGTCCTTCATGCGCTGATATGCATCCACCGCCGCCTGCCCCTGGTGATCCATTCGCGCATCCAGATAGCGCGCGAACGACAAAAGGCTCTGCTCGTGGTTGGCCACCGAATGCGAATCGCTCGGCACCGGGACATACGCCTGCTCCTTCGACTGCACCGTAAGCGGCGTATCCGACCGCAGCGGCCCCGTCAGATCCAGCGCTCCGCCAATCGAGTTGGCCCCGGCCGACCGCTTCGTCAGTGGCGCAAGCGCCCACTTGTCGCTCACGTAACGCAAAATGCTGGTGTGATCAAACTCAGTGCGCACCAAGCCCTTCGCAGCGCGCGGCGAAATCAACAGCGCCGGCACGCGAGGACCAAACTGCGTAAAGGTGAACTCACCGGTCAACCCGTCCGGCGGAATTGCTGTGTTCGGCGGAATGAAGTGGTCGTAGAAACCACCATGCTCGTCATACGTCACCACCAGCAGACACTTGTTCCAGATCGCCGAGTTGCGGATCGCGTTATAGACCTTCGCAATCAGAATCTCGCCGTTCATCACATCCGCCGGCGGGTGCTGATCGTTTTCTTCTGTTCCGCGAAATGCAGGCTCCAGGAAGCAATACTGCGGTAGCTCCGCACCCGGCTGATCCGGTGCCATGCACATCTGATAAAAAACATCGATCTCGTGAAAATGCAGCGGATGATCCCACAACTTCTGCAATACCAGGGCTTGTGGCAACCCGTGATGAAAGATCCCCCACGAAATTCCCTTGTCTTCCATCCGGTTGTAAATCGTGTCCTGCGGCTGATTCATCGAGGGCAGGTTCGGATGAAAAAAGCCATCCGGCATCGCCACATGTCCACTGCACGTTCCGCTGTGAACAAAAAACCGGTTCGGCCACGTCGGCCCCGGCACCGAAGAGAACCAGTGATCGCAGATCGTAAAATTCCTGGCCAGCGTGTGCAGCACCGGCAAAAAGTCCATGGGATAGTAGCCCATCACCGCCGGATAGTCGGCCACTTTCGATCCCGGTACATGGGCGTAGTTGTCGATGAACCCGTTCATGCCGTGAGCAATCTGCCGCATCACATCGCGGTGCTCATGCAGCGGCCCCGGATCCAGGCGCCGCTCCTCGTTGGGCAACTGGTCATACCGCACACCCGTGTGGGTATCGATATCGAAGTGCATCGATCCTTCGGGCGGAATACCATCCAACTCCGGATAGACCGACTGAAAGACCCCCAGCATGTGATCGAACGAGCGATTCTCCAGCATCAGCACGATTACATGCTCGATTGGATCGACAGCCATCGTCGTGCCCTCCGTTCGCAGGCAGAATAGCAAACGCAACATTGAAACACAGGACGCCGCGCTTTCAGGAAGCACGCTCCAGCCCGGCTTCCTCTTCCGCAACCGATGGTCGAAGCCCCGCAAGAAACTCTTCCATCCTGCGCTTGCTCACCCAGCGCGCACCTGTCAGGGCATCGGACTGAGGCGTCGCGTCATCGGCCAGGAGAAAAACAAATCCCACGCCATCCGGTCCGTTACGCACAACGCACGCCTGGACCGTGATGAAATCACCGCGCAGTTCTCCGAATAAGTCGACGCGCTCCAGGCTCACTGGCATATAGGTTCCGGGCATCCAACGCTCATGCGTCAACATATAAAACCCCGCGGCGCTCACATCGCCCACCTTATAGGGCTTGCTGGCTCCGGGAATCCCGAGATACGAAACCAGCGGCGGCATCCAGTGCCGCGGACTTCGACGCCGGTCGGGCACCATCCAGCCTAATACCCGCATTAGCAGCGACACCTTCGGCTGCGGCCCTCTGCTTGCCACCAGCACATCTGCCTCTATCGCGGCACCCGGACTTTCCATTCGGCGTGGTGGCCCGCTCCGCGCATCGACCCCTTCCATTGATCCCTGAATCCCTTCTCCAGACCACAACGATCCACAACGAACCTTGTTCGTCCGCGGCCGCCAATCCAGCGAATTGAGCTTCAGATCTTGCTATCGGCAAATCCTGACAGCCCTTGAACACAACCATCTCCCGCTCGGCGCGCTCGCGCTCTCCCATCCTTCGCACTCTGCACCCGCATCCGCCCCAAAACAAAACGGCGACCCGCAATCGCAGGCCGCCGCTTCTCTTCCAATGTGCCCTACGGAACAAAGACCTTCAGCCTTACGTGCCACTTCGTCGCGGCGCCGGGCTTCAGCGTCACCATCCCCGTATCCATTCCCTTCCAGATCTTGCTGAACGGATCGGCAAAGTTGAACTGGTCTTCAATCGCCACATACTGCATCGCCGGCGGCGCATACATCTGGATGGTCTTGATCTCCGGCGACAAACCTTCAATCGCCACTCCATACTTCGCAGCCGGATCAATGACCTTTACCGTCACCACGCCGTTCTTCCATGTCAGGTGACTCCAGTTGTCGTCATAGAAGTTCTTGGCCAGCGCCACTCCACCCGCCGCCCGCAAATCATACTGCGTTCCCTCCACCGGCTTCAGCTCGCCCGTGGGAAACACGTTGTCGTAATTGTCCACCAGCGCCATCTGCGATCCCGGAATCTCAATCCTCACCTGCGTCCGATCACCCGACGGCAAATTGAAATATGGATGCCATCCAATTGCAATCGGCTCTTCTTCCTTGCCGACGTTGTGCGCCACAATTGTCGAATCCACCCCTTCGGCCGTCAGCCGGATCGTGAAATCGAGGTCCGTCTTTGAGAGCCAGTGCCCGCCAAAGTCACCCGCATGGACAACGCCTGTCACTTCCTGCCCTCCGGGAATATCGTGCACCTTCACGTCATCTGTCTTCGCCTTCAAGATCAGCCCGTGCATCGCGTGACGCTCCGCACCCGCATTCTTTCCAATATTGTTGGCCGGCAGTGTGATCGTATGACCCTGCCATTCCGTGGTCAGTGTCTGACCGTCCGCGGAAAGCTTGCCACGAATGCGATTCGGATACGGCACCAGAAATGCCGAACCCAGCCGATATCCCAGATCACCGTTAGCATCGTCCTTGACATCCAGCATGTCCTTGGCCGTCGCCAGATCCGGAGAAGCCAGCACATTCACGCTGCCCTTGCCCGGAAAATTCGCTGTGATCTGAAGAAGTTCCATCCCGCGCCCCGGCGCCAACGTCACGCTCGTAAATTCCGGCTTGGTCTGACTGGTCGCCGTGCGGGTCAGCGTCACCAGCTTCTGCCCGCCGATTTCGGTCACAGCTTGTGCATGGCTGTCCATGACGAAGAAACTCCCCATCAGGACCGGCAGTGCAATGCAAAACGCGCTAGATATGCGAAGAAAAGTCTTCATTTCGGTCCAATCCCAAAGGTTGCTTTTGGATTTCCGGAGCCGCCTTCCCTCCCCGCAATCTTCGTGCAGTGGGAAAGCGTATTCCAGAGGCGGCCTCATTCTACTTCAGCCAACCCCACGTGGTGTATCAGCCCTTCTATCCGTTTTTCCCACTTCGCGAGAAACAGTTTTCCCTGGTCAATTCCGCTGTACAATCCGAACATGAGACGAGGAGCCTTCCTTGCAGCTAAAGGTGTCTTTGTGAGTCTAATGAGGGAATCCCTATGACAACGTCCCGCGAAAAGACCGAGCCCCGCAAGCTGCCCATGATGCCCATCCGGGACATGGTGATCTTCCCCTATATGATGACGCCCTTCGTCGTCGGCCGCCTGTCCAGCGTCCGCGCCCTCGAAGAGGCGCTCAACGGCGACCGCAAGATCTTTCTCGCCACCCAGCACGACGCTTCCATCGACGAACCCAAGGCCAAGGAAATCTACCAGGTCGGCTCCATCTGCAACATTGTGCAAAGCGTCAAAATGCCCGACGGCAACATCAAGGTTCTCGTCGAAGGCGTGGAGCGCGCCAAGTCCATCGAAGTGAACGATCGCGATGGCTTCTTTGTCGCCACCGTGCGCACCGGTAAATCCGACTTCGAAATGACCCCTGCTGCCGAGCAACTCATGCAGCGCGTCACGTCCCTCTTCGAGCAATACGTCAAGCTCCAGCAGTCCCTCAACTACGAGACCATCATCGCCTCGGTCCGCATGGATGAGGCCGCCAAGCTGTCTGACACCATTGCCGCCAATCTGCAAATAGGCATTGAAGAGAAACAGGATCTCCTCGGTATCTTCGATCCTGCTGCGCGTCTCGCCCGCATCGCCGACGTCCTCGACATCGAGATCGAAAAACTGGACCTCGATCGCAACATCCAGTCGCGCGTCAAGCGCCAGATGGAGCGCGCCCAAAAAGAGTACTACCTCAACGAGAAAATCAAGGCGATCCAGAAGGAACTGGGCCGCGGCGAAAAAAGCGAGTTCGACGAACTCCGCAAGAAGATCGAATCCGCCGGCATGCCCAAAGATGTCCTCGACAAGGCTGTGCAGGAGCTCAAAAAGCTCGAAGCCATGCCGCCCATGTCCGCCGAGTCCACCGTCAGCCGTAACTACATCGACTGGCTGCTCGCCGTGCCGTGGAAGAAAAAATCCAAGGAAACACGCTCCATCGACTTCGCTGAAAAGGTTCTCAACGAAGATCACTACGGCCTCGAGAAGATCAAGGACCGCATCCTCGAATTTCTCGCGGTGCGCCAGCTCGTCAAAAACCCGAAAGGTTCAATCCTCTGCTTTGTCGGGCCTCCGGGCGTCGGCAAGACTTCGCTCGGCATGTCCATCGCCAAAGCCACAGGCCGCAAATTTGTCCGCCTCTCGCTCGGCGGCGTGCGCGATGAAGCAGAAATCCGCGGCCATCGCCGCACCTACATCGGTGCACTGCCCGGCCAGATCATTCAGCACATGAAGCGCGCAGGAACCAAGAACCCCGTCTTCCTGCTCGACGAAGTCGACAAGATGGCATCGGATTTCCGCGGCGATCCCGCCTCCGCTCTGCTCGAAGTGCTCGACCCCGAGCAGAACACCACGTTCCAGGATCACTACCTCGATGTCGACTATGACCTCTCGCAGGTCCTCTTTGTCGCCACCGCCAATGTCATGCATACCATCCCGGCGCCGCTTCAGGACCGCATGGAAGTCCTCCGTCTGCAGGGCTACACAGAAAACGAAAAACTCGAAATCGCCCGCCAATACCTCGTCAAGAAGCAACGCGAGCAGACCGGCCTCAGCGAAAAGAACATCGTCTTCCAGGACGATGCGATCCTCGAAATCATTCGCGCCTACACCCGCGAAGCCGGCGTCCGCAATCTCGAACGCGAAATTGGCAACGTCTGCCGCAAGGTCGCCCGCCGCGTCGTCAAAAAAGGCGCCAAGACCCGTGAAGAAATCTCCGCGGCCAATATCAGCGAATTCCTCGGCGTCGCTCGCTTCCGCGAATCTGAAGTGCACGAAAGAAGCGAAGTCGGCCTCGTCACCGGTCTTGCCTGGACTGAAGTCGGCGGCAGCATCCTTACCACGGAAGTGCAGGTCCTCGACGGCAAGGGTAAGCTCACTATCACCGGCCAACTCGGCGACGTGATGCAGGAGTCGGCACAGGCTGCCCTCAGTTACATCCGCAGCAAGGCAGCAGCGCTCGGCCTTAGCCGCGAGTTCTACCGCAACGTCGACCTCCACTTGCATGTGCCCGAGGGGGCAATTCCCAAAGACGGTCCGTCCGCCGGCATCACCATGGCCACGGCCCTCGCCAGCGCGCTCGCCAAAATCCCCGTGCGCCGCGACATCGCCATGACCGGCGAAATTACCCTGCGCGGCAAAGTCCTTCCCATCGGCGGACTGAAAGAAAAGCTGCTCGCCGCTCTGCGCGCCGGCATCTTCGAGGCAATCCTGCCCAAGTCCAACGAGAAAGACGTTGCCGAGCTTCCCGACAACATCAAGAATTCGATGAAGCTCCACTTCGTGGACCAGATGGACGAGGTTCTGTCATTGGCGCTGGAAAGCCCGCTGCCCACGCCCCTGCCGGCTGAGTCCGAAGTCCTCACCGCCGTGCCATCTAACGACGTCGCCGGTGGCCAGGTCTCGCGCCAATAAACTGCGCTCGATCTTGGGAATTCGGGAGGTCTATGGGCCTCCTCGCAGTCGAAATCACCTCCGGACGAAGAGATTCTGCGTCCATGCTTGACCAATCGACCGCAACCCAAAGTCAACCCGCCTCGCTCCTGTATCCTTAAAGCAGATTGCTCCTCATTGAATCTCTCTAGTTGGCCTCCGCTTCGCATTCCTGAGTAAACCCATGCGCTATTCCGCTCAATTCCTGCTCTCCGCCCTCGCACCCGCGCAGTTTCCCGCGCCCACCGTCCCGGAGATTGCGTTCCTCGGCCGCTCCAACGTCGGCAAATCAAGCCTCCTCAACGCCCTCGTCGGCGACAAGGCGGCCAAAGTCTCCTCCACGCCCGGCCGCACCCGCGCCATTAATTTCTTCGCTCTCCTCGGACCCGACCAGAAGCAGAAAAAAATCTTCGCCGATCTCCCAGGATACGGATACGCCAAAATCTCCAAATCCATCTCCGCAGGCTGGCCCGCGTTCATTGAGCCCTACATCGCCACGCGCACCACACTCGACCTTTGCATCTGCCTCGTCGACTCCAACATACCCCCACAGCCGAACGACCGAGTCCTCATCGACTGGCTCCGTGCCGTAGGTCGCAACTTCGCCGTCGTTGCCACCAAAGTCGATCGCCTCAGCGGTAATGAGCGCACGCGCAACTTGCAGGCCATCAAAGCCGGCCTCGCGCTCGACGAAATCCTTCCCGTCTCCGCCAAAACGCAGCACGGCATCAAGGATCTATGGCAGCGCATCGACGCCGCCGGCACACCCGACGCCTGATTTTAGTTTCTGCCCGTCGCTGGAAGGCCCGGCACAAACCGGTGCTGATCGGTCAATCCGCGTCTCGTCATCTGCAGTTCGACCGCGACCCCGACTTCGCCGCGGAACACGCCCATCTCTACTTTGGAAACAAACTCAGCCGCTGCCTGCAGACCGCATCGCACCAGCCGAATCCCGCGCACATTCCTGCCGCCGAAGCGCGGTGCCAGCCGCAGCCAGCGGCGAGCCGCCGCATCCCCTTCACCCAGGCACTCCAGCGCCAGCGCATCCAGCCGCGGCATCCAACGCGCCGGCGTCTCCGCCACTTGCCACGCCAGCAGCGCTTCATCCTCCGCCGGCAGCAACGGCGTCACAGCCACAGCGTTCATCGCCGCAACACCCGCCTTCACAAGGTCCGGCTGCACGCCCCGTTCCAACATCTCTTTCTCAAGTTCGCCGGGCTCGACTCCTACACATACCGCCACCGGCTCCTTCTTGCGAATCTCGTTTTTCAGAATGCGCAGCGCTTCGTCCAGGTTGGTCACGACAAAATCGACAATCCCCTCATGATTTGCCTGCCGCAGCCTTGCTGGGTCAGCCGTGGCGCACAGCGTAGCTGCCCCCGCAACATTGCCCGCGACCACCAGCGCGCGCGCATCTTCGCTCAGCTCCCCTGCGTACAGCAGCTGACCTCCCAGCGAGGCCTCACCACCAGGAAATGCGCTTTGCGCCGTGCTTACCAGGCTCGCGTAATAGCGCTCCGCCGCAGAAAGAAACGCGAAGGCATCCGAAGATTGACTTGGATTGTTCAACTTGCTCTTCTCAGGAAATGTGCTGCGAAGTCACGAACTGCGATCCTAATACGGAAGCGAGACAGGCACCTGATCGCGAATCGACCGCTTGCGCACCAGCAAAACAAACTCGCCCGCACTCACGGGAAACTTGTTCCGCTCCACGTCCTTTGACTTCCAGCACTCGTTCGGCATCACCAGGCCGTCTTTCAGCACATCATCGACGGGAAACCACGTCATCGCTGAAGTGTCCTTCTGCCGCGCCACATCGCAATTCACGTAGTATTCCGTCGAGTTTTCATAGGTGGCCCGCACTGCAAAGGCCGTGGCGCTGTCGGGCAACGTCACTTCCGCAGTCCCATCGTCGTGCAGCTTCACCCACTCCACATGCAGCGTGTTCTCGCGATTGATGCGCACTTCCAGGTTGTTGGGCACCACCCTGTCGCCGTTGCGCCCGTCCAGCACCCGGATCGTGATCTTCTTCTGAGCCTTGGCCGGCGCAGCCGCCATGCCAATCCCCGCACACAGCGCAAGCACAAGTGCGCAAGCCATCTGTCGTTGCATGTCTACCTCGCGCGATTACCAGGCTGAATACGGCTGCCCGTCTGGACCGGTCTCCTGCGAGCCGGAGTGCACATCGGTGATGCCGGGATCCGTCTGATCGACGGAAGATAATTCATCGCTTGTATCCGTGACCCATGTCTCCGTGCTCTTCGTCATCGGGTCTTCCGGGATGCTCCGAAGGTAGCCATTCTGTACCAGATCGTCAAGTGTTTGCGGTGCCTTCTGCTTGTCCATCGTGTAAGAGTCGATGGCCCCGCGCATTACCTGCAAATCCTCTTTCAGAACCGCTTCTTTTGCATGAATCATCGAGGCCTTGAAGGCGGGAACTGCCAGCGTCGCGAGAATCGCGATGATCGCCATCACGATCATCAGCTCCATCAACGTAAAGCCCGCCTCGGATTGTCGAATCCTCTTCCGCACTACGCACATCCCTCGATGTTTCTTGCTCCCGATTCCCTGTTGTTTCGTTCCCGTGTTCCCTCTCGGGGTCTCCATCGACAGGCATCATTCGATGGGGTGACTCGGTCCCTGCTTCCCTACCAATCCTTGTACTTCGTTCCGTCCAATCCAGTGTCCGGCGACTTCGAATAGACATCGAATACGCTCTGTCCGCCGTATGAGTCCGAGTCCGGATCGTCCTGCATCGAACGCATTCCCCACTCCGCCGATCCTGTCATTGGATCCACGGGAATGCGGCGCAAAAACTTGACCTTCTTGCCCTGCACATCCACACCCTTCACCAGCGTGTCCAGATCCGGCGGATAGTTCTGGCTGTCCACCTTCGTCTGGAATGCCCCTCGGTCCGCGGCGTCCTTATAGTGGTCGATGGCCTCGCGCATCTCCCACAGGTCGTAGTGCAGCTCCCGTTCTTTCTCGCGCTTCACACGGAACCGCATCACCGGCACTGCAGCCGTGGCGAGAATCGCCAGGATCGAGACCGTCACGATCAGCTCAATCAACGTGAGGCCGCGCTCCGAGCGCTTCGGGATGGGCCGTTTCGCTCGCATCACCCTACTTCACCGAAATCGTGGTCTGCGCACCCTGTGCCTGCACCGGCTGCTGTGCGCTGTTCATAGCTCCCGGCCGCGTAATGTTCACGGTCGCATCGCCCGCTGCCTTGGCCTGGAAACTCAGTACGCACACCACGCCCGCGCCGCTTACGCCCACGGCACCCGGCGGTCTCGATGCATTCAGCACGATTGTTCCCGGCCCGTCGTCGCGATGCACAAGCGCCACAGCCTGCCCGTCGCGCCCTAGAAAGTCACCGTCGCCCACGTTCACCAGCGCCAGCTTCGTTGGGTCATATTGCACTTGCAACGGAACCGACGCAATGTCTTGGGCGCCCGTAATGACGACCGGAACTTGCACGGTCGCGCCGACACCCAGCGAACTCACAGACGGCACCAGCGAATAGCGCGTTCCTCCCGGTGCCATGCCTGCAGCTGGAGCAGCCGCCGGAGGTGCATTCGCAGCGGGCGCAGCACTTGCCGTCGGTGGAGGAGACGTATTGGTCGACGGTGGCGGCGCAGCAGGAGGAGGGTTCGTTGCCGCAGCCCGCATCTCCGCCAACGCTGTCGGCGCCGCCGCACTCGCCGTTGCGCCCGGTACCGAGCCAACTCCTGGCTCAACCGGTGCCGGCCGCATTTGCTGCGCAACCGGCATCACGATCGCCGCCCCGGTATCCGTCGCCATCTGGTGAATCTCAATCGACTGCCCCGAACCCGTATCAATCGGCCGCAGATTGGCCTGCGTCAGTTCCGGCGACCGCACGATATGCGGAATCAGCAGAAACACAATCTCATCGTCCGTGATCGTGTGATCCTTCGAACCGAACAGATACTTCAAAATCGGAATCGAGCTCAGTCCCGGAATGCCCGTCCAGCTCTGCATATCCTGCTGGTCCAGAATCCCGCCCAGAATGCTCGCCTCGCCCTCGTGAATCCGGATGGTCTGCTCGCTCTTCTTCTGCGCAATGATCGGCTCGGTCACGCCCTCGATCGTCGTGTTTCCGCTCTCCGAGCTCACTTCGATCGCCAGCTTCATCGTCACGTCGTGGTTAAAGTGCACCGTCGGCGTCATCTCGATGTTCACGCCCACATCGATGTACTGGAACTGCGTTTCCGCCAGCGGCGTCACGGCAGCTGCCACGCCCACGCCCGATTGAAACGATCCAGTCGCAATGGGAATTCTCGTTCCAATCTTCAGCGTCGCCTTCTGCGAGTCGGTAGCCCGGATGCGCGGGTTCTGCAGAATCTTGGTGTTTGAGTCATTCAGCAACGCATTGGCCGTCGCCGTGCCTACTGACACCGCAAAGTCCGATGCATTCAAATGCGCCAGGTTGTAGAGCGTCGGATTGGTGGTCGTCGATGTCGTCGTCGTGGAAGATGAACTGTTCGTAGTCGCGTTCGGCGACTGCAGCGTCACGCTCGCGCTCTGCGGCCACGCGATACCCAGTGTCCGCTCCCAGTTCTTGCTCACCTCCAGCACTGCCAGGTCCACCACCACCTCCGGCCGCGCCTTGTCCAGATCGTTGATGATCTTCTGCGCCAGCATCAGCTCATCCGGCGTTCCTCTCATCACGATCGCGTTCTGGCTCTGCACCCCGTACGCATGCGAGTTCGGCATCACGTTACGGATTGCCGTCTGTACTTCGTTCAAATCGTTCTGCTGCCAGGCGTTGGTCAAATAAAACGTCTGCACCGCTTCTTCTTCCAACTCGGTGCGCTTGGTGCGCGTGTTCGCCGCCACAAAAATCGTGTTCGGCGTAACCGCCCGCCAGAAAGTCCCTGAAAGCGTCGCCACAATGCGCAACGTATCCATCAGCGACTCGTTCACCAGGTCCACCTGAATGCGCTTGCCCGTGTAGTCCGGATCGAACAGCACGTTCACGCCGGCGGCCTTGCCCACTGCCTGGTAAACGGCCTTCGAATCCTCCACCATGTGCAGGGTCACCGGCTCTTCCGACATCGGCTTCAGTCGCGTCGGCGCTGCCATCGTGTCCGCATCCACCGCGCCCGCATCCACCGCGCCCGCATCCTGCGGCACGCCGTCGATGTTCGGCGGAGCCTTCTCTTTGTGAAGCGCTCGAATCTTTGAAATTTCCTGCTGTGCCGCTTCGCTCTCCGGATCGATTTCTGAAGCGCGCAGCAGTTCCATCAGCGCGCCCTGCTCGTCCCCGGTCTGCATCAGCTTGCGGCCCTTCGCGAGGTGGAGCGCCCCCGCCGGAATGCGTATGCGATAGTACGCAGCGCGATACGCCAGGTCCTTGGGGACCATCGTGTAGGCCTTCTGGTAGTCGTTGAACGCCGCGTCGTAGTCTTCGCGCGCCTCGGCCGTCACGCCCATCTTGTAATAGGCCTTGGCCGACTGCGCCTGCAACGCAGTGCTTCCGGCGCCCATCAGCACAAGTAGGCAGATTAGAGAAACGAGCCGGGAAATGGCCCGAGGATCAACGCGGCGGTTCATCGAACACCCCAGCGTCGATTGCATCTCTCCATGCTCAAAGAGACACAGCGGGCTGCCTTGGCCGCCCCTGACGCGATTAGTCTCACAAACAAAACCCATCCAACGATGCCCCAATTCTAGCAAAGCATTATGACCCGTTGCCGCCCTTAACCACACGTCAATCCAGCACTTCCATGACCTCGGACCGCAGGCCCAGACCATCAGCCCGTCCGATGCTACGATGAAGATTCAAGGATACTTCGCCATGCCGCGCCAGACCAGCCACACGATCGCACCGCAGGACCGCCCCGGACCTCAAAAGTCGGCGCGCCCGCGCGATCCCGTGGCCAGCGGCGAACGCGATGCCGCGCAGAACCGGATGGCCAGCCACAACTACTTCCTCCTCGAGAAATTCGAGGCAGGCGTTTCCCTTCGCGGCACTGAGGTTAAGTCCATCCGCCAGGGAAAAGCCAACCTCAAAGACGCCTACGGGCTCGTGAAGGATGGCGAAGCCTTCCTGCTCAACATGCATATTGGACCTTACTCGCACGGAAACATCGCCAATCACGACGAGACCCGGACGCGCAAACTGCTCCTGCATCGCGAAGAGGTTCGCAAGCTACTCTCAAAGACGCAGATCAAAGGCCATACGCTCATCCCCACCCGCCTCTATTTCCGTAACGGCCGGGTCAAATGCGAGCTCGCCGTCGCCAAGGGCAAACAGGACTGGGACAAGCGCGAAACCGAACGCCGCCGCGAAGCCGACCGCGATGCCCGCTCCGCCATCAATGCCAATAAACACCGCATGGGCCGGTAAAATATCCCGCTCCCTCGACTGCCTGCGATTCCCCCAAAATCCCCGTCCTCCGCATCGCAGACCGTCCGGCCTGAAAACCAACGAGTGGATACCCGCCGCAAACCCGGCCTCTGCGATCTGTCCGCGGTCTGCTGCTTCTTCCATTTGCTGCAATAATGGCACTTATGCAGGCACAACTTTCCTTCAACCCTCTTGCCGAGATCAATACCGAACTCCTCACCGTCCTCGCCGTCGATACCCAGACCGGCAAAGGCCCCGAAGCCCGCCCCACACCCACGCTCCTCACATCCGACGAAGCGGTTCAGGCCGCCGCAACCGCCGTGCTCTCCACCGGCGAATACAAGGCCGGCGTCAACGAGACAATCCTGCTTCACGCCCCTGCTGGACTCGCCGCAAAACGCTTGCTCATTCTCGGCCTCGGCAAACAAGCCAAGGTCACGCTCCATTCCGTCCGCAACGCCGCCGGCACCGCCGTCCGTTACACCAAACCCCGCGGCATCCGCGAGCTTGTGCTGGCATTGCCCGAAAACTTCTCCGAAAGCCTGCCCGACGCAGTCGCAATGGCAATAGCCGAAGGCGCGATCGTCGGCGATTTCGACTCCGACACCTACCGCAGCGACCGAAAGGACTTGAGCATCCATTCCTTCACTCTCGCCGCGCCCAATGCCGCCGACCAGGCTGCACTCCAGTCCGCCTTCAATGAGGGCCTCGTCATCGGCGAAAGCCAGAACTTTGCCCGCACCCTCGTCAACGAGCCCGGCAACATCCTCACTCCCTCCGCCATGGGCAAGCGCGCCCGCGACATGGCCGCGGAAGTCGGCCTCGAGTGCCACGTCTACTCCACCGAAAAACTCCACGAGCTCAAGATGGGCGCTTTCTGGAGCGTCTCCCAGGGCTCGCCCGAACCGCCGGCGCTCATCGTTTTACGGTATGAGCCCACCGGCATTCCCGAAGGGCCTGTCCTCGGCCTGGTCGGCAAGGGCATCACCTTCGATACCGGCGGCATCTCCATCAAGCCTGCCGAAAACATGGACAAGATGAAGTACGACATGGCCGGCGGCGCTGCCATGCTCGGCGCCATGCGTGCCATCGCCCTGCTCCGCCCCAAGGTCCGCGTCATCGGCATCGTCTGCGCGGCAGAAAATATGCCCTCCGGCACCGCCCAGAAGCCCGGCGACATCCAGACCGCCATGCCCCTTACCCCCGATCGCCCCGGCAAAACCATCGAGATTATCAATACCGACGCGGAAGGCCGCCTCGTCCTTGCCGACGGCCTCACCTACGCTCGCCAGCTCGGCGCCACCCACCTCATTGACGCCGCCACGCTCACCGGCGCCATCGGTGTCGCCCTCGGCCAGATCACCGCTGGCGCATTCTCCAATAACGACGAAACCTACGATCGCTTCCAGGCCGCGCTCGCCGTATCCGGCGAAAAATTCTGGCGCATGCCCCTCGGCGAAGAGTACGCCGACCAGATCAAGTCCGACATCGGCGACATCAAGAACACCGGCGGCCGCTACGGCGGAGCCATCACGGCTGCCGAGTTCCTCCACGTCTTCGCCGAAGACACACCCTGGATCCACCTCGACATTGCCGGCCTCGCCTGGATCGACGACAACCGGCCTTACATCGCCAAAGGCCCCAGTGGCGTTGGCGTCCGCTCCATCCTCGCGTGGGCCCGCAGCTTCTCCTCCTAGGCCCCGCGCGCTTCTATCAAAAATCAAAAAATGCGGTCCCCGGTGCGAGTGCCGGCGGCCGCATCGCATGCAACGAATCAACAGCCGTCAGTTCACCGGGATCGGCCCACGGCAAACCAATCTTCGCCTCGTGCTACACTCTGGCACACAATCAGCTGGTAGGTGCGGAGTGGTGATTTCTTCCCCGTCGGGCATGGTTCGGTTCGGCGTCTTTGAATTCGATACGAAGTCGCGGCAATTATCCAGAAAAAGTGTCCGGATCAAGCTCGCTCGCCAGCCGATCCAGGTCCTGTGCGTTCTCCTCGACCGGGCAGGAGAAGTTGTCACCCGGGAAGAATTTCACAAGCTCCTGGGGCCCGCACACCTCTTCGTCGAGTTCGAACAGGACCTTGACAAGTCCATTCAAAAACTCCACGAAGCTCTCGGCGACTCCCCGGAATCTCCCCGCTACATCGACACAATTCCCCGTGTCGGATATCGCTTCAGCGCTCCCGTCATTACCGGAATCCCTTCAGAATCCCCGGCGCCTTCGATTCCCTATGCTCTGCAGCAGCCCAGCCCTCATCGGCCGGCCGCCTCAAACAAATCAGCCCGCGGTAGCCTTTGGTTCGCGCTCGCAGCGGGCTTCGGCATCGCTCTGGTGGCTTGCAGTTGGTACTTCATTCGATCGCTGCATGCGCCTTGATCCATTCACTCGACCGCCGTGCTGCCGCTCGATGATCGAATCGCAGACTCTTTCCGCAGATGCCCCAAATTGCCGGTTACGCCACGTGTTCCGCTGATCGCAGCTCCAATGCCTGCTCAATCAGCTCCGCCGCGCGGCCCGGTCCGTCCAGCGGCCTGATTGCCCTCTGCAATCCCAGCGCCGCTTCCCGATAACTCGGGTGATGCAGGATCTGAAGAACCGCCCGGCGTAGCCTGCCGGCGCTGAGCCTGCGTCGAGGAACCACAACTCCTGCGCCCCTTGCCTTCACCCGCGCCGCCATCCCTGGCTGGTCGTTGCCCAATGGCACCACAACCATCGGCACTCCTTCTGCAAGCGACTCGAGCACCGTATTGATTCCCCCATGCGTAATCACTAGTGCGGCCCGCTTCAAAATCTCCAGTTGCGGCGCATACCGCACCAGAATGGGATCTCCTGCCAGCTTCCCCAACCGCGCCGGATCCAATCCGCCACCCAGCGAAATCAAAACCTGCACATCGAGTCCCGCACAGGCTGCCGCAATGGTTCTGAAAATAAACTCCGAGCCATTTTGCAGCGTGCCCAGCGACGCATAAATTAACGGCCTCCCATCCAGACGTTCCCAGTCGAACTCCACCTCCGGCCGCTGATTCGCATGAACGAATGGCCCTGTATAGTGCAACCCTTCCGGCTTCGGACCGCGCACTTCAAACTCCAGCGCTTCGGGCAACTGCGCAATCTGCGCCAGTGGCGAGAGCGCATCCTCCGGGCGCAGGAACGGCTTCAATCCCCACTCGCTGCGCTTCTCGTCCAGTTCCTTGAAGATCGGGGCAGCAATGCGCGTAAGCAGTCGAATCCCCAATCGATTCCGCAGGCGGCTTAGCCCATCCTGTCCTGCTCCCCAGCCAAACCACGCAGGCGGAAAACGATCATCCGGAACCATGGGAGGAATGAGCGCAATCGAGATGAACGGTAGCCCCAGGTGCTCCGCCACCGTGCCGGCGCATTCCGCCTCGTCCACCAGCAGCGCATCCAGCTTCGCGGATCGCACTGCCTCTGGCCCTTCGCGCAGAATCATCCGCGCCGTGTCGCTCAACCGCTTCACCGTAAAATGAAACGCCGCAAGCCCCTTCAGATGAGCCATTCTGTCGTCTAGCTTTTGCAGAGTCCCGGTCGGATAGTCCTTTGCGCCGATCTGATGAAACTCAATTCCGGCCGCACGCACGCGCGCCTCAGTGTCCGCGATCCCAAAGAGGACGACCTCATGGCCGCGCATTTGTAAGGAGCGGGCAAGCGCTGTCATCGGATTCAGATGTCCGGTGCCCGGATAACAGAATGCTCCCAGTCGCGCCATGGCTCTCTTCTGTCTGTTGCATCCAGCCACCGCGGTGAAGTGCAGCGGTAGCGAGCACAGAGCCCCCTATCGGAGCTGACCCTCATGCGGGAAAGACGGAATGCAAGGATCCTGTCCTTGAGGTTAAATCATTTCCTGCCACAAATCCTGGCTAACCAGTCGCCGGGCCCCGCTAATCCTGGCTCAGCGCGTCCACCGGGGTAAGGTGTCCCGCACGCCAGGCAGGAATGGCGCCGGCGAGCAGCCCCGCGAGCACCGCAATGCCTAACGCCTCAAGCAGCAGAGGCCAGGGCAGCGACGCAGAAACGAAACTCGCCGTCTGCGGCAGTGCCGCTAAAATTCGCAGCGTGCACCATCCCAGAGCGATGCCAAGAAATCCCCCGCCCAGCCCCAGCGTCCCTGCTTCCAGTTCAATCAGCGCCAGAATCTTCCCGCGCTTCCATCCAATGGCGCGCAGAATGCCAATCTCCTGCGTCCGCTCGAAAACGGACATCACCATCGTGTTCGCGATCCCCAGGATTCCGATGAACAACGCCAGCGCCGAAGTGCCCCACGCCGAAGCCTGCGCCATCTTCACAAACTGGTTGTTGTTGGCGCGTTCCGCCGCGGGAACCGCCTGCAAACCCGGCAGTACGCCTTCAATCTGAGCCTGGGCCCGCTTCAAATACTGGTCTGCCGCTTCCCCGTGAGGAGCAGGCTTCAACCGCACATCGATCGTCGACACCTTGCCCTGCAGGCTGCTTAGCTTTTGCAACTGGTCCAGCGGCATCACCACCGCATTCTGCTCCAGGCCCGATGCGGCGTGGTAAATCGCTGTCACCAGGAACGGAGTGCCTTGAATTTCCAAGGTGTCCCCGGGTTTCTTCTTCAAGTCCTGCGCGAGCAGATCGCCCACCATCACTTCGGCCTGGCCATCGTGAAAGCGCCGTCCCGACAAAACCTGCAAAGCATCGAACTCAAAGGAATCCGCCGTCCAGCCGTAGGCCAGCGCATTCACCTCCGGCGATAAATCCATCAGGTTGAACATCGTCGGCGTCGCCAGTGCCACCACCGGAAGCCCGCTGATCTTACCCAACGCCGCCTCATCCAGCGACGTATTCAGAAACGTCCCGTGGATCACGGTAATGTCCGTGCCCGAACTGGAGTAAATTCGCGCCCATTGTTGTTGAAAGACGCTCGAAAAACCCACGAGGCCCACGAACGCGCCCACTGCCATCCCAATGCCAAAAAGGGTGAGCGCCGTCCTGAGCCTCCTGCGTCGGAGGTTCTTGAAAACAAATCCCGAGAACGATAATGAATTGGCCATGAAGCCGGAGAAACGCCCTTCTGTCTTCGCCTTGAAGGTGACCGAACTGCCATGGCGCCGCGGCGATGTTCCTTGCGCCCGTTCAGGATACGGTGTTGCAGCGGCTTCTTCCAACTCTCCGCTTCTGCCGCATCAAACCTGTCATCACCGGGCTGTTGGGGAATCCGCTTGCCGGGCTCTCCGTGCAAGCGCTCTATACCGGCTTCCTCTATGGTTCGTTGCCAACGCACAGCCGGAGGTTTCCCGGTCCCCTCGCATCCCAGGCTTTTGTATTCGCTGGCAGGTATTCGCTGGCCAGATAGTCCATGACGCTGATCTCGCGATGGCAGGCACCGCAGAGAATGGCGAATTGACTTGCTTCTAATCGAGGCCAAACCTGGATGGGATGGTCTGCGAGCGCTTCGTGGCAGCTCTTGCAGGCGGTGATCCGTGCTGCTTCGCCGCCGGTCAATGAACCGGCGCCCGGTCCTTGCTCTCGATAAACCGGCCAATCACTGCAGCGCATTCTTCCAGGAAGACGCGGTCTCCCGCTCCAAACGCATGCAGTGCATGGCTGTCGATATCGATTTCGCCCACGATTTCTCCGTTCGCTGCAATCGGCACCACAATCTCCGACCTTGTTTCGATCGAGCAGGACAGATACCGTGGGTCCGCGGACACATCATCCACGATCACTGTCTCGCCTTGTGCCACCGCCGCTCCGCAAATCCCCTCGGTCACCGGAATGCGCACATGCTCCGTGGCAGCGCCAT
>Ga0210385_10000272_pt1 | contig 44176 bp, 38 predicted proteins | sample IncBWH26OmetaG_FD_160107 | JGI IMG/M metagenome (GOLD analysis project Ga0210385, IMG submission 160107) | Forest soil microbial communities from Barre Woods Harvard Forest LTER site, Petersham, Massachusetts, United States - Inc-BW-H-26-O ...
CTTGTCGCCGCCCAGTCCTAGTGGAGCCGATTGCGTCTGGCGATCGGCCACTTCACCGGATTCCGGCGCTTCCGGCGTCATCTTGTCGCGTTGCTCCTGGACGACGGCCTTGGCCTTGGGTTGTTTTGGTTCCTTGGCTCGATCGCTGAAGCGGGACTTCTTTGGCGCCGGGGTTGCTTCCAGCGGATTCTCCGGTTCTGTTACCGCGCTTGCCGTCTGTGTCTGCGGCAAAGCTCCAGCATCTTCGGTCTGCGCCGTGGGCTTGTCGGGAAGCGTCTCCTGGGGAGCCTTGCCGAACCGTATCTTTTCTTTCTTGCCCGGCTTCATGGCAGCCTGCTGCGTGGTATCGGTCTTGTCCTTCTTCTTCTTCGCAGATGTCGCCGACGCAGCTGTCTGATCGCTCGTCAATGCAACCGGCGTCGCCTTCTGGCGGAATGTGTGCGTGGTTTCGCGGAAACGCGTCCGCTCCACTTTGCGCTTCTTCTTCGGCGAAGGCGGTGTGTAGGCCGAATAGGCAATGGGGAACACGCGCTTGTTGGGGCTTGCCCCGGTGTCCACGTAGCCCGGCTTGATTTCAAGATAGGCGTCGTCGCGCATCTTGGTCAGATAGTCGCGGATCGCCGGCTCCATTCTCGTTGAAAAGTAGTTTTGCTCAACGTCCGACTCCACATCCTTGAAAGCCGGTACGCCGCCAGGCGTGTGTTCGACAACTTTGAAGATCACGAATCCCTGCTTCGTCCGAATGGGATCGGTGACCTGCCCAGCCTTCATCGTGAAAACCTGATCTTCAAAGACCTTGTTCAACTGGCCGCGCTTGTAGTTGCCCAGATCGCCGCCCTCTGATGCCGTGGTTCCGTCGCTGAACGACTTGGCCAGCTGCGAAAAGTCGCCGCCCGCATGCAGCTTGGCTTCGATGTCGTTGGCTTTGGTTTGAGCCGCGGCAACTGCCGCCGGATCTTCCGTGGCAGCACCCAGTTGCGTATTGGAAGGCGCGCCGGTCGAAACCAGGATCTCTCCCAGCTTTACGCTCTCGGGTTGCGCATAGTCCTGCTTGTGCGCTTCAAAGTACTGCTGCACTTCGCCGGGCGTAATCGAAATGCGCCGGCCCACTTCGTCGCGCATCACGTCTTGCGTAATGATCTGGTTGCGAATATTCGCCTTGAAATCCTCGTAGCTCACTCCCTGATCGTGGGCAGCTTTTTCCAGATCTTCCAGACTCGTCAGGTTGTATTGCTTGCGGATCTCGTTGAGCCGGTTGACCAGCTCAGTTTCGCCATTGACCCCTAGTTCCTTGCCCTTGGAAAGCCAGAGCTGCTGATCGATCAGGTTGCGCAGCAGGTCCTTATGCCCGGCGGAGATCTCCTGCATCGAGGCGCCGCGCTGACGCTGTTCCTGGTCCAGTTCCTGCATCGCCCGGTCGTAGTCCGATCGGGTAATGATCTGGTCGTTGACCCGGGCAAGAATGTCTTCAACAACGTTTCCCCCGTAAGGGCTGGCCGAAGCGGTTGCGCGCGTCTGAGCGGGAGCGGAACTTGCAATGAGCGCCGTGACTATCACGAACGCCGCGGGAACAGATACAAATCTCAAGGTCATAGGTTGGCACGGGCTCAGGCGGCAATCCACTGCCCCCTTAACCATAGACGTCATTGTAAATGCCGGGATAGCAGACACGCAGCAGAGTGGGCAAAATGCCGCCGAACCGAGGCAAATCCAGCGCAAAAAGCCTCGCTTCACGACCCCTTCGCGGGTATGCCTAAAGGCACTTGGCTACCCCTCGGCGCACCGATTTCGTCAAATAACCCAGTGGTATACTTTAGCCCAAGACTGCCTTGCGCGGCCCCGCTCTGGTGCCTGCTGCACCTCAAGTCCGGAGGTACCCCCGTCTATGACACCCCGAGCCCGCAGGGCTGCTTTTACCCTCATTTTGTTCTTCACCGTCTGCGCCGTGGTGGGCAGCATCATGCAGCGCAAGGTCGGAGCGCAATCGTCTGAGGATGAGAGCCAGATCCGCGACAGCCTGAAGACCTTTACCGACGTCTACTCCCTTGTTGAGCAGAACTACGCCGAGCCTATCGCCGGCGACAAGGCTGACACCGCCATCTACGACGGCGCTATCCCCGGCATGTTGCGCGTCCTCGACCCCCACTCGAATTTCTATGACCCCAAAGCCTATGCCAAGATGCGTGAAGATCAGCGTGGCCACTACTACGGCGTCGGCATGGTCATTCAGCAGCAGGGCAACAAAGTTTTCGTCATCGAGCCGAAAGAGAACACCCCCTCCTTCCGCGCCGGCATCAAGCCCGGAGACGTCATTTCTGCCATCGACGGCAAAACCACCGACGGCATGAGTTCAGATCTCGTAGCCAAGTCCCTCAAAGGACCCCGCGGCACGCATGTGCAGGTCGCCATGGTCCGCGAAGGCCAGGCCAAGCCACTAGTGTTCGACCTGGTGCGCGACGAAATTCCCAACCCGTCGGTCGACCTGGCGTATGAAATTCGTCCGGGCGTCGGCTACATTCACCTCACGCAATTCCAGGAAACCACCGGGCAAGAAATCACCGACGCAGTAAACGGCTTTGGCGATCTCCACGGCCTTATCTTCGATCTGCGCGGCAACCCCGGCGGTTTGCTCAGCCAGGCGGTCGACGTCTGCGATCACCTGCTCTCCAAGGGACAGACCATCGTTTCGCAGCGCGGCCGTGCTTATCCCGATCAGGTGTATACGGCGACGCACGGCAACAGCGGGAAGGCATTCCCGATCGTCGTGCTCGTCAATCGCAGCACCGCATCCGCCGCAGAGATCGTCTCCGGTGCGCTGCAGGATCATGATCGCGCACTCATCGTTGGCGAGACCACTTTCGGCAAAGGCCTGGTGCAAACCGTTTACAACCTGAGCGAAAACACGGGCCTGGCGCTGACCACGTACCACTACTACACGCCCTCAGGCCGGCTCATTCAGCGCAACTACACCGGCGTCTCGCTTTACGACTACTACTACAACCACGCTGGAGCTTCCGCGCCCGACTCGACCAACCGCGAAGTAAAGATGACGGACTCCGGCCGCACCGTCTACGGCGGCGGCGGTATTACACCCGACGAGAAGGTCGAATCGCCCAAGTCCAACAACTTCCAGGACGATCTGCTCTATCACCAGGCGTTCTTCCACTTTGCGCCAAAGTATCTTTCCAATCGCACCGTCGATCACAACTTCCAGGTCGACGACACCGTGATGAAATCCTTCAAAGACTTCCTCACCAGCGACAACATCCCCTGGACTGACTCCGACATCAACGGTGTGTCCGACTGGCTGAAGACCAACATCAAAGAAAACCTGATCACGTACCAGTTCGGCGAATTGCAAGGATTGCGCGTAATGGCCGACTGGGATCCGGAAATCCAGAAAGCCCTGACCTTCCTGCCCGAAGCTCAGGCACTGGAAGATCATGCGCATAAAGTGCTCGCGGAAAAGGCCGAGGCACGCCAGGGCGCAGCAACAGGATCGGCCGCCGCTCAGCAACCGTAAGCAATTCAAAATCACAAAATCAAATGGGCATCCCACTGGGATGCCCTTCTTGCGTTGTGGTCGCGCGACTCCGAAAGTCCGAAACCCGCATCGCCTCGTTATCGCTGGCTTGCCTCGCCTGCGGCGACTTTTCGGTTAAACTCGGCCGATCGATTCCTCGGCACGCTGAGCGATTGCCAGCGATCGCAGGCAAAATGCTTCGCCAGCAGAACAATCTGCCCTACATGATGCGGATAGTGCGCAAGCTGGCGATTCACCGCCTGCATCACCGAGTGGGCCTCGCCCCGGATCGTCACCTTGCGCCCAAGGTCAGCGTCGGTCAGGGTCTCTAATGCGCCAAAGACTCGATCCCAGCCATCTTCCCAATCCGCCAGCAATCCCGCGCGTGTCACCGGAGGATCGACAAATTCGCTGTCGCGGTTGCGATTCGGTTTCTCTCCATCCGTGGTCAGGAAATCGGTCCAGCGCGAACGCATGTTGCCCGTCATGTGCTTCACGAGGATGGCGATTGAATTTGCTTCGTGATCCAGCGTTCTAAAGAGGTCTTCGTCGGCGACCTGCGCCATGGCGCGTTCCGCGAGCCGCTTGTAGGAACGGAAAACTTCGCGAGCGTCTTCGAGATAGGATGTCGTGAATTCAAGCGTCATGCGGACAGTTTAGCCCCGCTCCGAGGCGAACCGGAAGATCGCGCAAGCCTGCATCCGAATCCTCGCCATCGCCCGTCCAATGCACCCTAGGGTTCATCGTTGTAGACGCCGATCTGCTCTTTTCCGCCTTCCACCATCCGCGCGCGAAACATCCCCGGCGTATTGAAGCTCCATGCCAGCTGGCCGTCCGGCGTAATCGCAATCACGCCGCCGTCGCCATGCAGACCCTCGAGCTCTTTGTGAATCACTTCGTCAACCGCCTGCTGCAGCTTCATGCCCCGATATTGCACCAGGTTGCATACCTCGCGCGCCACGCCCAGGCGAATGAAGTATTCGCCGGTGCCGGTGCCGGAGACGGCGCACGATTGATTCGACGCATACGTGCCTGCGCCAATAATCGGCGAATCGCCCACGCGCCCCGGCATCTTGCCCTGCAACCCGCCGGTAGAGGTTCCCGCGGCGATGTTGCCCTGCCGATCCAGCGCCACCACGCCCACTGTCCCGTACAGGTGCGTGTCGGGCGACTCCTCAAGTTGCGCCACCGGATCGATCTTGCCTTCCGGAGGAACGCCTTCTGGCCGCGGCGGAATCGGCTTCCCTTCCTTCTTCAGTTGCTTCACCAGCGATTGCCAGCGGCTCTCGGTGAAGAAGTAGCTGGGCGGCTCCTGCTCCAGCCCGTTGCGCGCGCCAAAGTCGTCCGCGCCGGGCCCGATCATCATCACGTAGGGCGATTTCTCCATCACCGTGCGCGCCAGGCTAATGGGATGCCGCGCTCGCGTTACGCCGGCTACCGACCCAGCTCGAAGCGTCGCGCCATCCATGATGGCCGAGTCCATCTCGTTCTTCCCTTCCGACGTGAATACCGCGCCATGACCCGCGTTGAAATGCGGGTCATCCTCAAGCACATGAATCGCCGCCTCGATCGCATCCATCGACGAACCGCCCCGATCGAGCACCTGCGCGCCCGCTTCGAGCGCCTGCTTCAGACCTGCGCGATACGCCGCATCGCCTTCGGGGCCGAGTTGCGACTTCTCAATCACGCCCGCGCCGCCGTGCACCACAATGGCCCAGTGATGCGCCCGCTGCTGGCCCTGCAGGCTTGCACTTGTTGCAAACGAGAATCCCGCGACCAGCAACAGCATCGAGAATGACTTGCGCACGTTGAGAACCTCACAATCGAATTAGCGACATCCTAGCCGCTCACCCCATTGTGTCTCAAAGAAATATGCGAAACCACAAAACCTTCGCACCGGCCCGCCAAGCCTGTGCAGAACTGCGGAGCAGTGACAATCTGTCGCCTATCATCAGAACCATGATTCGCTGCACACCTGTCTCCGTCGCTCGTCTGGCAGTTCTCATCGCGTTCATCGCATGCGGCTTGTACGCGCTCGGTGCGCCGCGTCGCATCCCCGTCAAAGTGGTTATCGTGGCTATGTTCGAAGTCGGCCAGGACACAGGCGATGCTCCCGGCGAATTGCAGTACTGGGTAGAGCGCGATCACCTGGACCGGGTCTATCCAATGCCCGCCGCCTATCACGGCGTGCGGATGAACCGCTCGGGCGAGCTCGCCGTCCTCACTGGACAAGGCACCGCACACGCTGCTGCCACCATCATGGCGCTGGGACTCGATCCTCGCTTCGACCTCTCCCACGCCTATTGGCTCATTGCCGGCATCGCAGGGGGCAGCCCGCAACGTATCTCGCTCGGTTCTGCCGCCTGGGCACACTGGGTGGTCGACGCTGACCTCGCTTACGAGATCGATGCCCGCGAAATTCCACCAGACTGGACCACCGGCTACATCCCGCTGCGCAAGGCGCGTCCTTTTGAATCGCCCGCTGCCCCACAGGAGAACCAGGCCTACGAAGTCAACCCAACCCTCGCCGCGTGGGCCTTCAACCTGACGCGCAATGTGCCGCTCGCCGACAACGACAAGCTCAAAACCGTTCGCAGCGAATTCGACGACGCAGCCGCGCTCCAACCGCCTCATGTCCTGATGGGCGACGAGATCTCGTCCTCCACCTACTGGCATGGCAAGCTTATGGACGCATGGGCGACACAGTGGATGGACTACTTCACAGGCGGCAAAGGCACCTTCTTCACCACCGCCATGGAAGACACCGGCACTCTGCTCGCCCTCAAGGGCCTTTCTCAGGCTGGACGCGTGGATTGGAATCGCATCCTTGTCCTCCGCACAGTCAGCAACTTCGATCAACAGCCGCGCGGCATGAATGCCGTCGATAGCCTTGCACGTCAGCGCGTCGGCGCCTACAGCGCCTATCTGCCCTCTCTCGAGGCCGCGTATTCGGTGGGCCACACCGTCGTCCAGGAGCTTCTGACGAACTGGCCCAGATATGAGAACGCTGTGCCCGGCATAAAGTGAGGATTCCGATCTTCGGAACCCATTCGAATTCAACGCACACAAAGCGTCTTATGCTCCCGTCGCGATCAGAAAGCATACAAGCGCAATTGCCAGCGCTCCCACGCGCGCACGATGCATACGATCCCACCGCCTGTGCTCCAAGCTTGCCGCGGTCGCAAGCGCGCCCGGCTCAAGCCGCATCATCCGATTGTTGATTGGCACCAGGAACAGCAGGGTCAGCACAATCACCGCAGCCCAAATCGCTCCGGCGCTTACCAGGAGACTAAATCCAGGCAAGTTCCGCCTCAAGACCGCTTCCGTCACCAGCAGGGCAAAGCAGCCCATGTACCAGAAGGGCATGGCCGTCCCCAGCTTCCTTGCGAATAGGCGAACGGCAGCAGCCTGGGCGGTGCTCTCAAGTTGCCAGAGAATCGGGTTCACAAACGCGGAGACGGCAAACTCAGTTCCGACCAAAAGACCCAAGCAAACGATGGTTGACACATTCAGCAGGTTCATCATCGCCCAACTCCTTGATCAAGAGACGCTGTCGATTGCTATACTGACTCAAAGAGTAGTACTGACAAAGTTGTCAGTACTACTAAACTCGTTCAAAAAGGTTCGCTCCCAATGCCGGTTTCGAAAAAGGAAATGTCGGAGTGCCCCATCGACGCCATGCTGTCGGTCATCGATGGGCGCTGGAAAGGCACCATCCTCTGGCGTCTCTCGGAACGGCCCATGCGCACCAGCGAACTGCGCCGCAGCATTCCCGGCATCACCGAACGCATGCTCATCCGCCATCTGCAGGAACTCGTCCGCGATGGCATCCTCCTGCGCCAGGCGCAGAGAAGCATCCCTCCCTGCGTTCACTACTCCATTTCAAAGTACGGCTGGACGCTTGTTCCCGTGCTCGAAACCATCTGCGCCTGGGGCCGCAGCCACATCAAGTTGAAACACAGCGGTTCTCTCCCCGCTCGCAGCCCGAAGTAGAAGGAGCTGCGCCCATCATCAAGTCTGGGGGAGTCTGAGGATTCTCCGTTGCGCCGGCCTACAGCCCCTTGCGCAAGTGCACACAGCGATCCACCACTTCAAACCCCAGCGCGCCGTGAGCCCTTTGTGAAGCCGCGTTGTCGATTAGCGCGTCAGAGGCCATCTCCACGCACCCGTGCGCCCGTGCCCAGTCCTCGGCGGTCTGCATCAAGGCTCGGCCCACTCCGCGGCCTCGAGCAGGCTCCTGTACAAACCAGCCTTCGACATATCCCACCGGATGGTCCACATCGCACCCATCCGCATGAGACCGCAAACCGGCTTGAAGAAATCCAACCAGGTTCCCTTCATCCGCAACCGCAACCAGAATCACGGCGGGCAGGGTCCCGCACATTCCGGTCGCTGCCAGTGCCGCAGCTTCGCGCCGGAACTCCTCTACCGCTCCGTCCGGCCACAGCAGCGCCATCATTGCGGCCACCGGGCCTTCGTCACCGGGTTGCGCGGGACGAACCGAACGCTCCGTCATGCCAACGATTCTAAGTCGCCCGCCGTCCCGCCACCGCTTGGCGATGGCAGCCCCGGCAGTGCACAATGCTCTGGTTCCGCTATCTCTTCAGCGCGCGCGCCTCCCAACGGCACTATCGGCTGTGTGGTGCGCCGCAATGGTAAGGAAGGCTCGATGCATTCGGTCTGGTTTGGCGAGTTTATGGGCACTCTCGTGCTCATCCTGCTGGGCAATGGCGTCAATGCCAACGTCACATTGCGCAAATCCTTCGCGGCCGATGCAGGCTGGATGGTCGTCGCGACTGGTTGGGGCATCGCCGTTCTGTGCGGTGTGCTGGTGGCCCAGGCATTTGGCAGTTCCGGTGCCCATCTCAACCCCGCCATCACCATGGCAGCGGCCGTCAGTTCAGGCGACTACTCCATCCTGCTGAATTTCTGGTCGGCGCAGCTTCTTGGCGCCATGGCCGGCGCAGCGCTCATGTCGCTGCACTTTGCGCCGCATTGGAGCCAGACTCCCGATCCCGCAGCCAAGCTCGGCGTCTTCTGCACCCACGGCGCCGTTCCCAGCCCCGTGTTCAACTTCGTCAGCGAAGTCATCGGCACTCTGGTTCTGGTCATCGTAGCCGGCGCCATCGGGTCCCACGGCGTCTCGGCAACAGGACCGGCGGCAGGCGTCGGACCGTGGCTTGTAGCCAGCCTGGTGTGGGGTATCGGCCTCTCCCTCGGGGGCACCACCGGTTATGCCATCAACCCAGCGCGTGACTTCGGTCCGCGTCTCGTCCACGCGCTGCTGCCCATTCCCGGCAAAGGCGCGTCCAACTGGGGCTATGCCATCATCCCCATCGCAGGTCCGTTGACGGGCGGCGCACTGGCAGGCCTGTTGCTCCATTACGCGAAACTCTAAAGCCCCGCGCAGTCCCGGGTCCGCGGATCAACACACACGGCTGAACCCGAGGCCCATCAGCGCCGCGGCTTTCTCCAACGTCGCAGCCACATGACCCACGCCCACGGCGCAATGGTGCGCCGGACCTTGTGCATTCCACGTTTGCACGAACCCACGCGCGCCCAGCGGAAACCGGTAGCGGCTGTTCGTGTTGCCAATCTCGAGAATCGGCCCCGCCACGCATTCGCCTTCGGCCACCACCAGCTTGAAGCGCTTCTCGGGGTCTTCCACCACCGACAGCAGCGTGACCGGCCCATGCTTCACGCTCATCTCCACCGAGAGCCCGCGCCCTACTTTCCCGTGATACACGCGCAGCGGTCGAACTTTCGTTTTGCCCTCCGCAATCGCGATATGTCCCGGCCCGTCGTGGCCCATCAGCACCAGGTCGTCCTTGAAATCCATTGCGTAGTACTCCGTGAAGGACCCACCCGCATCCAGCACGTCCATCATCTTCATCGCCAGCACGTTCTTCACTTCGTACTCGCCGGCCACCGGAATGTGCCGCGCGGTCAGCAGCGACGTTCCCAGGATGATCGAGCTCATCGTGTCTTCATTCGCCGCAACACCCGAGCCTTTGTAGTAGTAGGCCACCGCATCCAGATCGTGCCGGGCGACAAACCCGTCCAGTGCAACCGACGTACGCGCCGCTCGCCGCAGCTCGTCTTCCGGGCAATCCGGTTGGACATCGAATGCGCTTTGAAACTCTGTCACGCGCCGCGCGATCGACGCCTCATCGACGGCCGCGACCATCGCGCTCAACTCGTCCACTTCGACGATCTCTACATGCGTGCCAAACGCGATCGACACCAGTGTCACATCCGTCATGATGTCGAGCATGCCGCTGTAATAGTGCCCCATCAGACCCAGCCGCGCCGAAGCCAGCGCAGCACGCACGCGCGCTGCTGCAAGCCATTGCTCGATCTCTCGCCACGTCGCCTCTTCGTCCAGAACACCCGTCACTTGGTGAAATGGAATGCGCGCCCTGTGGAGCACATTCGCGATCTCCGGAACCGGGCATGCCGAGCAGTACGCCAGCCAATGGCCAGTCATCGCCGTGCGGTCGGTCAGCTTGTTGAACGCTTTGTACTCGATAGCCGCTTCCGGCTGCAGGTTCAGCACCACCACAGGTACGCCCGCCCGTTGCACAAGCGGCAACACGGTATTGGAAAGTGCGTAGGTCGTCACATAAAGAAACAGCACATCGATATCGTTGCGGCGGCATTCCCTGCCTGCCTCGCGTGAACGCTGCGGCGTATCGACCAGTCCAAGATTCACTACCTCTACGCCCGTTCGTTCCAGCCGGAACGCCACTTGTGCGACGTAAAGTTTCAGTTGATCTTCCAGGCCGGCAAACTGGCTCCAATAGGCATCGAGTCCGATGCCGCACAAGCCCACCCGCAGCGTCTGATCCCCGCTCATCTCATCTCTCCTCCTACCGGCGGCCCGGTCAGGCCAAATAGAAAACCTCTTCCAGCATCGGGAAGCGCTCGCCCGGCCGCAGTCCCTCATTGGGCGCAAAATACGGCGCCATCGCCTGTTGCCAGCGCGTATTCACCGGATCCGCCTCGATGATGCGCCAAGAGGCCTCAAAGTCCGCCATGCGCAGCGCCAGGATCAGCATCTCGTCGCGGCGGTAAATCGAATACTCGGTAATCCCCGCCCGCTTCAGCAGCGCCAGCATCTCCGGCCAAACAGCGCGATGCGCCTCTTCATACGCCGGTGCAGCTCCCGGCCGCAGTCGTAGCATAAAGGCGTATCGCTTCACCGCTGCATCCTCAGCTCTTGTTCCTGCCACTCGTCACTCCCATCGAGGCGCAAAGTGCGCCATCTCGCCGCAAGATATACCACCCTGCAACTCGAACGAGCAACTTCTCCTGTATTGAGATGGACCGGCTTGAGCGCATCGGCCCGCCGCAACGCCGTCAGGCAACTTCAACCATGATCTTGGTAAAGCGCGCAGGGTCCCGGTCCCACGCTTGCAAAATTGCCGGTACTTCGGCCAAGGGCACCATCTGTGTCACCGCATCGTCCACCGGAAACCGTTTCGCCTCCAGCATGCGCAGTACAGCGCGAAAGTCGTCGGGCTGCGCGTTGCGCGAACCCAGAATGTCCATTTCCTTGTGGACGAAGTGTCGCGTCTCGTAAGCAATCTGTTCCTTGGCCCAGCCAATGTAGACCACCCGCCCCGCATAGGCGACTTCTTCCACTGCCCCGCGATACGTCTCAGGAATCCCGATCGCCTCAATCACAACGTCCGGACCGTGCCCATTCGTCAGCTCGGCCAGTCTCGAGTGCAGGTTTGCACTGCGCGTGTTGATGGTGTGTGCCGCGCCCGCCTTCCGTGCCGTCTCCAGCTTCGCGTCATCCACGTCCACGCCAATCACATGCGCTCCTCGAAACGCCGCTCCAGCCACGGCGCCCAGTCCCACGCCGCCACAACCGAACACCGCCACCGTGTCGGCCGCTTCTACGCGTCCCCGTGCCACCGCATGGAAGCCGATGGTCAGCGGCTCCACCAGGCAGAGCTCTTTCAAGGACAACGCTCCGCGGTACATCCGTGAAGCCTTCACGGCGATCAGCTCCGTCAGCGCTCCGTCGCGCTGCACGCCCATGGTCTCGTTGAACTGGCAGGCGTTGGGCCGGCCATGCAAACACGAGGCGCACTTGCCGCAGTTCGACCCCGGCGAAAGCGTTACATCCATCCCCACTTGCCACTCGGGGAATTGCGGATTGAACTCAGCCACCGTCGCAGCAACCTCGTGTCCCAGGATGCGCGGAAAGCTCACCAGCGGATTCCGTCCACGAAATGAATTGAGATCGCTGCCGCACAGCCCCACGCGCCGCACCTGCAGCAGAATCTCGTCTACACCCGCTTCCGGCGGCCTCGGAATTGTCTTGATCGCTGCCTTACCCGGGCTTTCGAGCACAACTGCCTTCATCGCTGCCTCTTTCGATCTGTGTTCCTTGCGCGAAACATCGATGATAGATGACGACGCCCGGCTCGTCGCATGCCGGGGTTTATCCTTGCCTCAGGCAGGCCGCATGCAGAGCCCGCTCCCCAGGACCAAGCAAAGATGCCGGAAAACGTGCTGCAACTCGACCCACGCGACAATGTACTCGTAGCCCTGATGCCCCTGGCTGCCGGCGCCGAAGTTCGAGTCGGATCCGCCACCTATCCTGTTGCGGAAGCCATTCCCGCCAAACACAAAATGGCGCTTGTCGATCTCGCGCCCGGCGATCTCATTCGCATGTATGGCATGATTGTCGGCGAAGCCGTCGTCCCCATTCCCCGCGGCGGCCTCATCTCCACGCGCACCATCCGCCATCGCACCGATGCCTACACCGCTACGCGGCACCCTGCTCCGTTCAAGCTGCCCGACGCAACAGCTTGGACCGATCGCACCTTCATGGGCTATCACCGCGCCGACGGCCAGGTGGGCACCCGCAACTACTGGATCGTCCTCCCCCTCGTCTTCTGCGAGAACCGCAACGTCGAGCGCATGAAGGAAGCTCTCGAAGAGGAGTTGGGTTACGGCAGCAAGCGCAACGCCTATCGCGGTTATGTGCGCAAACTCGTCCAGCGCCAATCCAGCACCAATGGGCATTCACCCGAAGAGAGCGCCTCTTCGCAAGCCGAGCGCATCTTTCCCAATGTCGATGGCATTCGCTTCCTCACCCACGAAGGCGGCTGCGGCGGCACGCACCAGGATGCACAGGCGCTCTGCGGTTTACTGGCTGGCTACATTCATCACCCCAATGTGGCCGGCGCTACGGTGCTGAGCCTCGGCTGCCAGCACGCACAGTCCAGCATGCTGATGGAAGAATTGCGCGCCCGCGATCCGCAGATGACCAAGCCCGTGCTCATCTTCGATCAGCAGCGCTCCGGTCGCGAGACCGCACTGATGACCGGTGCTCTCGACGCCACGTTCGAGGCTCTTGTCGAGGCCAACCGCTCCTCCCGTGCCCCCGCTCCGCTCTCTGCGCTCACCGTGGGACTCAAGTGCGGCGGATCCGATGGCTTCAGCGGCATCTCGGCTAACCCCGCGCTCGGCTATCTCTCCGACCTGCTCGGTGAGCTCGGGGGCAAAACGCTGCTCAGCGAGTTTCCCGAGTTGCATGGCGTAGAGCAGGAGCTCATCAACCGCTGCGCCACAGACGAGCTTGCCCAGCGCTTCTACGACCTGATGCAGACTTACTCGGCGCGCGCCAGGGCCGTGCATTCAGGCTTTGAGATGAACCCGTCGCCCGGCAACATTGCCGACGGCCTCATCACCGACGCCATCAAGTCGGCGGGAGCCGCGCGCAAGGGCGGCATCGCTCCCGTGCGCGACGTGCTCGATTTTCCGCAGTACGCCACCACACCGGGTCTCAGCCTGCTCTGCACGCCTGGCAATGATGTGGAGTGCGTCACCGCGCAGGCCGGTGCCGGCGCGAACCTCGTGCTCTTCACCACCGGACTCGGCACACCCACCGGCAACGCCGTCGCGCCCGTCGTCAAAATCTCCACCAACTCCGTGCTCGCCGAACGCATGGGAGACATCATCGACTTCGATGCAGGCGGTATCGTCACCGGCGAAACCACCATCCCCGCCTGCGCTGAGAAGCTGCTTGAACTTTGCATTCAGGTGGCCGGCGGTGAGCGCCAGACCAAGGCCGAGCAGTTTGATCAAAACGACTTCATCCCCTGGAAACGCGGCGTGTCTCTCTAGGCTGCGCAGTCGGCAGCATGCTATTCCAGAACCGCCGCCGCCACTGCCAGCGCAGTGATGGCCGCAGTCTCCGCGCGCAGAATCCGCGGGCCCAGCGACACAGCGCGCCACCCATTCGCATCGAACAGCGCTTCTTCCTCCGGTGCCCATCCACCCTCGGGCCCGATCGCCAATTCCAGAGTCGGCAGTTCTGCGCCGGCGTTTGTTGCAGCCTCTTCCAGCGTCGCCCTCAACGTCGTCGTTCGCTCCTGCTCGGCCAGTACGATGCGCGTCGCCGCCGACGCGGCCTTCACGCGTTCCGCCAGAGAAACAGGATCATGGATGATTGGAACATCGGAGCGTCGCGACTGCTGCGCAGCCTCCTGCACAATGCGCCGCCAGCGCTCCACACGTTTCCCCGCAGCCTGCGCAAGATGCCTTTCACTGCGACGCGCGATCACCGGAGCAATCGCTGCAACGCCGAGTTCGGTCGCCTTCTCGATGGCCCATTCCATCCGATCGAACTTGTAAACGGCCATTACCAGCGTAATGGGCAATGCGGGCTCCGCAGCCACCTCGGCCAGCAGATTGAAGCGCACCTCGCTCCCCCGCACATCCCCGCTGGCCCCACCACCAGACCGCACCGCAACCACCTCTGCATGGAACACGCGACCGCCCGCAACCACGTCTGCCTCCATGCCAACTTCGGCCCGCAGCACACGCGCGAGGTGATCGGCTTGCGCGCCCACCAGTGTCGCAGTGGCTTCATCCCATTGATCTGCAATCCATCGCCTGCGTGTCATCGCCTGTATCCATGCGCCTTTTCGCGATTTCAATTTTCCGTGCGCAGAAACACTAAGGGGGACGCTTTGAGCGTCCCCCTTAGTGTTGCCTATTGGTTGGTAGACCCGTTACTTCTTCTTCGCGGTCTTCTTCGCGGCCTTCTTCGCGGGTGCCTTCTTGGCTGCTTTCTTAGTTGCCATTTGCCTATTCTCCCTTTTCGATGGGTTGCATCGAAGCTGCAATTTGAATTGCAGTTGAGGAATGTATAGATTCATGCACACGCAGTGTCAAGCAAAAAACGACATGAGAGTGGAAAAAGTGGCAACAATAACTTCTCGCCTCGCTCACCTTCTCGACCTCACTTCTCATAAAAGGTGACGTGCGCGAAACAGCGCGAGCATCAATCCGACAAAAAGATCGTGACCCGCATGCGCAAAAATTCCCGCGCGCAGACTGCGTCGAAAAATTGCAAGCAGACTGAAGAGCACTCCGAATACAGCGAGCATCACCATGTTGCGCATGCCCTGGTATCCATGTGCTGCGCCAAACATCAAAGCAGAAAACACCACGCCCAGAGCCACGTTTCCTTTACCCCACGCTGTGAACTGGCGTTGCAGATATCCGCGAAACACGGCCTCTTCAATCAATCCCGCAAGACAGCAGATCAGTACCCAGGCCGCAATCTCGCGTCCATTTGAAGGTGCCAGCTGCTCCAGGGTCTGCAGCGTCTTCTTCTGCGATTCGCTCGGTTCGATCTTCTGACCCGGCTGCGTCGGCAGGTGTTTGTGGCTCGCCGCGAAGTCCACGAGCGTCCAAACGACCCCGATCGAACCCAGGACCATCATGGCCCCAAACCAAAACACCAGGGCCACGCCCACATCCAGTGCAAGTCCGCGAAATCCGCTCGTCACTTTACCGAACAATGAACGGAAGGGCACTTTGCGCAGCCATAACCCCAGCGCAACCCAGCCCAGCATCAAGAGCTCCATCACCGCTGTCGCGGCATACGTAATGAGCCGGTTCGCTCCGTGCCTCTGCGATGTTAGGTGCGTGCTGCCGCCAAACGAAAGTGCCAGGATGCCCGCAATCAGCAGCACGGTGTGCCACGCCGGCGCAATCGCGGTCGGCGGCGTTGCAGACTGCATATCGCCGCTCATCATCGGCGCAACCGGTACTTCGGTCATAGGCTCAGAAGGTGTCTGCGATTCCGTTGATTCGAGAGAAGAGGGTTGAGGCGTCGTGTCCATGCTGCCTTGGATGTTACCGGACTGCGCTTCGGCACAGTAGCCCGAATCGGACTCAGCACTCGATGATGTTCAGTGCGAGGCCCGCCAGGCTGGTCTCCTTGTAGCGAGACTGCATATCCAGCCCGGTCAGATACATCGTGCGAATCACCTGGTCCAGCGAGACCTTGTGCTCTTCTGCCTCGCTCATGGCAATCCGCGTCGCATGCACTGCCTTCGCCGCTCCCATCGCGTTGCGCTCAATGCACGGAATCTGCACCAGGCCGCCAATGGGATCGCACGTCATGCCCAGATTGTGTTCCATTGCAATCTCGGCTGCATGCTCCACTTGTCCATTGGTGCCGCCCAGCGCCGCCGCCAAGCCACCGGCTGCCATCGAACAGGCAACACCCACCTCGCCCTGGCAACCCACCTCCGCGCCGCTGATCGACGCATTCTCCTTGTAGAGAATCCCAATAGCCGCTGAAGTGAGAAAGAACCGGATCATGCCTTCATGATCTGCCTCGGGCACAAAGCGCTCGTAATACTTCGCCACCGCCGGCACCACTCCCGCGGCACCATTGGTCGGCGCCGTCACCACACGTCCCCCCGCAGCATTCTCTTCGTTCACGGCCATCGCGTAGACCGTAACCCAGTCCAGAGGCGCCAATGGATCGCTGCGCAGCCCGTTAGCTTCCTTCTCGCGCAGCCGGGCCGCCAGTCGGTGCGCACGCCGTCGCACATTTAATCCACCCGGCAGAATGCCTTCCGTCGCCATCCCGCGCTCAATGCACCCGCGCATCGTCTCCCAGATCCGGTCGACGCCTCCACGCACAACCTCCACCGGGGCGCGGCCAGTTTCTCGCGGCACCAGTGCGCATTCGTTCTCCAGCATCAGCTGGCTGATTGAGAGTTCATTGGCATGCGCCACCTCCAGCAACTCCGCCGCCGTATGAAACGGCCAAGGCAGGGCCGTGGACGCTTTCGCGCTGGCGGGATCTTCGCCATCCTCAGAAATGAACCCGCCGCCGATCGAAAAGTATGTGCGGACTTCAACCGTTCCTTCAGCTTCATCGAACGCCGTCAGGCGCAGTCCATTGGGGTGTTGTGTCTTCGCGCCAGGAGGAAACATCGTATCCTTGTGAAAGACCAGATCGCTCGCCTCTTCGAATGCGATCGTCTTTGCTCCGTTCAACGCAATGCGCTTCGTGTCGCGGATCGCCGCAACCGTCGCCTCAATCGCTGCCGGATCGATCGCCGCCGGCTCATTCCCTGCCAGGCCCAGCAATACCGCTCGATCCGTCGCGTGCCCCTTGCCCGTCAACGCCAGCGAACCATAGAGATCCGCCCGCACCCTCGCCACGCGATCCAGCAAACCTCGTTCCGCCAACTCCCGCGCAAATCGGCACGCTGCACGCATCGGTCCCATGGTGTGCGAACTGGAAGGGCCAACGCCGATTTTGTAGAGGTCGAAAAAGCTCGTTGTCACGTGTGTGATTCTAGCCGCAACCACGCAAGCCTGGCTCCATCCATCCACTCCCGCTCAGCCCAACTCCGCCGTAACCCCGCCTTCGCACTCCTGCGACCGCCATCACACGCCGCTGTGATCTGTGGCTGCTACACTCGCGACACTTACCACCATGCTCTTCAAAGCTCTCAGCGCCGCCGTCTACGGAATCGACGCCAATCTCATCGATGTCGAAGTTGATTACAGCGGCATCGTCACCGATAAGGACAACTTCCACACCGTTGGTCTGCCGGACGCCGCCGTCCGCGAGAGCCGTGACCGCGTCCGCGCCGCCATCAAAAACTCCGGCTACCTGATTCCACCCACGCACATCACCATCAACCTCGCGCCCGCCGATCTCAAAAAAGAGGGTTCAGGCTTCGACCTGCCCATTGCCCTCGGCATCCTGGGGGCCTATGGCGCCTTACAGGTCAGCGATGTCGGCAAATTCCTCATGGTGGGCGAACTCGGGCTCGACGGCAGCCTTCGTCCCGTTCCCGGTATGTTGCCTGTTGCCATTCTCGCTCGCGAGAAAAACATTCCCAATCTCATCCTGCCGCAGGCCAACGCCGCCGAGGCCGCCGTGGTCGAAGGCGTCAACGTCTATCCCGTGTCCTCGCTGCTCGACGTGATTGAACTGCTCAACAGCCAGCTTCTCGGTCAGATTCAGCGCGAACCCTACCGCGTCTCGACGGAAACTCTTCTCGGCGAGCTGCAGCACTTCGCCGTCGACTTTAAGGATGTCCGCGGCCAGCAGACCGCCAAGCGCGCACTCGAAGTCTCCGCCGCCGGAAGCCACAACATGCCCACGATCGCCCCGCCCGGCTCCGGCAAGACCATGCTCGCCAAGCGTCTCCCCTCCATCCTCGCGCCCCTCAGTTTTGAAGAAGCGCTCGAGACCACCAAGATCCACTCTGTCGCCGGCGTGCTCGACGCTGCAGCCGGCCTCGTCACGCAGCGTCCCTTCCGCTCTCCGCATCACACCATCTCCGACGCAGGCCTCATCGGCGGAGGCATCGTGCCTCGTCCCGGCGAAGTCTCGCTCGCACACAACGGTTTGCTCTTTCTCGATGAGCTGCCCGAGTTCCCGCGCAATGTCCTCGAAGTCATGCGGCAGCCCCTCGAAGATCACACCGTCACCATCGCGCGAGCTTCCATGTCGCTCAGCTTTCCCGCCCGCTTCATGCTCGCCGCAGCCATGAACCCCTGCCCCTGCGGCTATTTCAACGACAAGTCCCGCGAATGCCTCTGCACCCCGCCCATGATCCAGCGCTACGTGGCCAAAATTAGCGGGCCCCTGCTCGACCGTATCGATATCCACATCGAAGTTCCGGCCGTTCAATATAAAGAACTGCGCGGTTCAGCAGCAGCCGAAGGCTCCGCAGAAATTCGTGCCCGTGTCCTCGCCGCCCGCGAACGGCAGCACCAGCGCTTCCACCAACACGGGGAAAAAATCTATTCCAACGCGCAAATGTCCACCCGCCAGATTCGCGCCTACTGCGAGCTGGGCCCTGACGCGGAACGGCTTCTCGAGCGAGCCATGCAGCAGCAGGGCCTCACCGCCCGCGCTCACGACCGCATCCTCAAGGTGGCAAGGACCATAGCCGACCTCGAAAGCGCCGAACGCCTCAGCGTGGCCCATCTGGCCGAAGCTATCCAATATAGGACGCTGGATCGCAGCTATTGGGCCTGACGCTCGCTTTTCCACAGTGTGGGATGGCATCGACGGAGGGTTACGGAAGTGGTTCCTCCTGCGCCTTTGGTGCCAGGTCGCGGGAATTCGTCTTCAGAAAGCGGCTCTCAATCGCTCTATATATCTATGATAATATTACCTTTAATCGCTTACACCCCGGAGACGTTTGGCCCCAAAAACCTGAATCGGAAGCGTTAAAAAAACTGTTGACCCGCAACCTCGGTCGTTATACATTCAGGAGTGCCATCCACTAGGCAGATTGCACAGCGCGGCGTCGCGCTCCTCTGTTCATCCCGCATCAAATCTGGGCCCTGGCTCAACACTTGGTGCAACCGGTGTGTTTACGTTTGCATTTCGGATTGGGAAAACTGAGCGCTGGCTGTTCTGAATTGCAATTTGCATCATTGAAGCGGCACAAACCAGTTCCCTTGCGCATTGAAATGCGTCAAAGTTTTTTGAACTCGACGTCCATTCTGTGCGTCTAAAGGTAGGGAACGGGCAGCAGGGGCGGCCCGGTTTTTCCGTTCACCTGCTATCTGCATAAGCGGCGCCACAGAAGCGCTTCCGTGCAGGAATATTCAAAGGAGAATTTTCGTCATGCGTTCTGATTTAGTTTTTGGGGCACTCTCTCATGTGTCCAACCGTTACCAGCTGTGTCAGCTGGCGAGCAAGGCTACACGGAAGCTGCACAAGCCGACCACTCGGCTGCAGGACACAACCAACGAAGTACTGGTTCGCTTCCACTCCACCAACCCCGGCATCGCGGCTCCGGTCGTCGTTCCGGCCAATCAACCGGTCGAAGCGCGTCGCGCTGCCTGACTGTAACGAGTTCACTTCGAGTTGAGTTCGGCTTTGCCGCAAGCGCGGATCAGCGCATCACGATCCGCACTTCGCAGGCATAGCTTATCCAGAATTCAGCTCGGGAGACGCTCTACCCGTTGACTGCAACGATTGTGTACGAATCCCGCCTGCTTCTTTCCTGGAGCACTTCCCCCTCTCGGACTCCCGCCACAACATCCCGCCCTATCGCAGGTGAACATGACTATCGCTGAGCTAAAAGAAAAGAACATAACCGAGTTGAGCCGCATTGCCCGCACCCTCGAAATTCCCGGCGCCAGCGGCCTCCGGAAACAAGACCTGATCTTTAAAATCCTTCAGGCGCAGAGCGAAAAAGAAGGCCATATCTTTGCCGACGGCGTCCTCGAAATTCTGCCCGACGGCTACGGTTTCCTTCGCTCCCCCGATTACAACTATCTGCCCGGTCCCGACGACATTTACGTGTCTCCCTCGCAGATCCGCAAATTCGACCTCAAGACCGGTGACAGCATCAGCGGCAATGTCCGCCCACCCCATGAAGGCGAGAAATATTTCGCTCTGGTCAAGATCGAGGCCATCAACTTCGAATCGCCCGAAGAGACGCGCAACAAGATCCTCTTCGACAATCTCACCCCGCTTTACCCCCAGGAACGCATCAAGCTCGAGACCGTCCGCGAAGCCGTCAGCGGCCGCGTGATGGACCTCTTGACACCCGTGGGCAAAGGCCAGCGCGGCCTCATCGTCGCTCCGCCGCGTACCGGCAAGACGATGCTGCTGCAGTCGCTCGCTAACTCCATTACAGCCAACCAGCCTGAAGTTGTCCTGATCGTGTTGCTCATCGATGAGCGCCCCGAAGAAGTCACTGACATGCAGCGCTCGGTCAAGGGCGAAGTCATCAGTTCCACCTTCGACGAGCCGGCCGCCCGCCACGTACAAGTGGCCGAGATGGTCATCGAGAAAGCCAAGCGCCTCGTCGAACACAAGCGCGACGTCGTCATTCTCCTCGATTCCATTACCCGTCTCGCCCGCGCCTACAACACCATCGTTCCGCCTTCGGGCAAGGTGCTCTCCGGCGGCGTCGACTCCAACGCCCTGCAACGCCCCAAGCGCTTCTTCGGCGCGGCCCGCAACATTGAAGAAGGCGGCTCGCTCACCATCATCGCTACGGCCCTCGTCGACACCGGCTCCCGCATGGACGAAGTCATCTTCGAAGAGTTCAAGGGCACCGGCAACATGGAAATCATTCTCGACCGCAAGCTCGTCGACAAGCGTGTCTTCCCGGCCATCGATATCCAGCGTTCTGGCACACGTAAGGAAGAGTTGCTCATCCCCAAGGAAGACCTGCAGCGTATCTGGGTTCTCCGCAAGGTGCTCAACCCCTTGTCGCCCGTCGAAGCCATGGAGTTGCTCATCAGCCGCCTCGAGAAGGTCCGCAACAACGCCGAATTCCTGCAGAACATGAACCAGCTGTAGATTCGTTTTCTATCGCCGGCAAAGTCTGCTGCATGCAATGCCTCTGGATGGTCTAGGTGGTCTGGCAATTCCAGGGAGGCAAAAGGCCGGGACAATGTCCCGGCCTTTTCATTTGCGTAAACGCTCAATTCATCGCATTCGATTCCACCCGATCCGCGAGCCGCAGCTTGACTGTTGGTCAGCCATCAGCGCCAACGTCTTGCCTTAACTCCCGCAAGCTCTCGACCGAGGGAACAAAATAATAGGAGCCGCTGAGGGGCCGGGTAAAGCGCGTGAGTGCGTCGCGTTTGCCGGTGGTCAGACCCGCCATGCTTTCCAGCATTTTTGAAAGCCGTGCCTGGTCGGCGCTGAATCCAACAAACATCGTCCCGTGGTCTTCAACGCCTCCATATGGCATGTTGCGTCGAAAAATCTTCCCAAACTCATCCTGATCGGTACGCGCGATGTGGGAGTCCGCTGGCTTGTTCGCGAATTCGATGCTGTCTGCCTTGGTGCGCCCCATGATCTGCTCCTGCCGTTCCACCGGCAGCGCTTCCCACGCAGACGTATCGTGCTTCCACTTCTGTAGCAGCAACACTGAGCCTGCGGCGCCGGGCACTCCTTCCGGTAACAGCGCTGCCATGGGAGCATCGAGGAGACTCGGGTTTTCCGATCCGTCAATGAACCCCGTCAAATCGCGATCGTGCCGGTAAGGCCAGCTCGAAGTCTCATCCGCCAGGGTCGCCAGCCCCGCGAGGTCCGCAATCACCGTGCGGGCCATGTCGAAAAGTACGTCGTATGCGCTGCCCGAGAGCCACACCACTGCATCGTGCTGCGTCGCAGGCATCACAAATCCTTCTATGCCCTGGATCTCTTTGTTGAACCCTGCAAGTCCGGCAGGCGCGCCCTCGGGAGCAACCTCGCGCCAGAGTTCCGGACGAAATCCGATCACGAAATTCACTCCCCCCATCGTGGTCCGGGGTTCGCGAATGGAAGAAATCGAAGCGGCAAACTCCTTCCGTTTCCCTTCGTTCACAATGTCGAATTCCAGATAGGCAGCCGACGTCGTTCCAAGAGCGAAAATTCCAGCCTGTGGCGTGTACATGCGGGCATTATATCCATCGCCATCTTTCCCGCAGGACTTCCGTCGAATCCCATCCGCGCCGCCATCGAGGCCACTGTGCTGCTCTCTCGCGCACCCCGTGATGGCTCTCACGCGCCTCCTCGAATACCCCTTGCTATCCTGTCGCGTGCAAGCGCAGAACTACACCTACCCTCCCTACGACCTCCCGCTCGTCGAAGCCTACGGCCGACGCTTCGAATCCGTCTTTATCCTTCTGCATCCCTTTGTCCGCGTGCCCCCATCGCTCTCCTGGACTGTCACTCGCGCTTACCCCGGTGACGCCCAGATCGCTGCACATGCAACCAAGTGCCGCTGGTCCGAGGTCTCGGCGCACATTGGTCTCAGTTCCTGCGCGCGCATCAATCAGGCGCTCCTCACTTCCATTGGCGCCCTCGATGACTCTGTCGCCGACCACGCCGGCCACAAAGCGCTGCTAGCTTTCCTCGAATCCCACCACACCTGGATGCCGGCCGAAGGCCGCTTCGAGCCGCTGCTCCAGCCCAACCTGCTCTCTGCCTTCGCAATGGCCGGCACTGATCAGCTCACCTTCGTCCCGGAGTTTCCTCAGTCCGATCCCATCGTCACGCTCGGCATCGACGAGCTTGCCCGCGGCTCCGCTCCATTTCCCTGCCGCGGAACCCTCCTCGCGCCGGACGCGTCGTTCCTCTTCACCGTCGACTGGGACAGTTTTTTCACCCTCTTCTACGGCTCCCGCGATTTCGTCCGCCGCGTTGTCACTGCACACCACCTGGAAGGCTTCTTCGCCACCCCCAATACTGACCACCTCTGGTTCAACTACTCCATGGGCTGCGCCACGGTCACGCTCTCCCCGGAAGACTGGCAGACAGCCGCATCCCTGCAGTCCAGGGTCTGCCCGTTGCCTTCTTGATCTCACGAAGATTTACTGCAATCAGCGCCGCGACACCGCCATTGCGCCTGCGCATCAGGCCTGCAGCCGCCGCTCAATTGTCACCACGGTGATATCATCGGCTTGCCCAAATTCAACCGCTGCCTCCGCAATCGCCCCAGCCCATTCCTGCGACATCGCTTGTGCGCGCTCGAATCCGAAAAGCTCGCCGTCCGCCTTCTGCGCTTCAATGACGCCATCCGACAGGAACGTCAAGCGGCTGCCCGCTCGCACGGCAAAGGTCATTGCTTCAAACTGCCCGCCACCCATCAACCCCAGCGGAAGGGCGCCCGGCAACTCCATTTCGCGACCATCCATGTAGGGAGACAGGTGCCCCGCATTCGCAATCGTGGCCGTTCCATCCTTCGCGATAAAAACCGCAAGCGCCGTCACAAAACCATCGGGAGTGCGCCCGGCAATTTGGCTGTGCAGTTTGCCAAGCAGCACAACTGGATCATGCGTCTCGTCCGCGGTCGCCCGAATTGCCCCGATGACCAGCGAAACCAGCATCGCCGCTGGAAGACCTTTGCCCGAAACGTCGCCAATCACCAGCAGAAGACCGCCATCTCCGGCCGGAAGCACCTGGAAGAAGTCGCCGCCTACTTCGCGCGCCGGTATGTACGCAGATTCCACCGCGAAGCCCGGAATCGCCTGATCGGAATTCGGCAGGATAACCTGCTGCACCTGGCGCGCGGCCGTCATCTCGCTTTCCAGCAGCGCCTTCTCTGTCCGCGTCTTTACATACCGGCGCGCCTCATGCACCGATACATAAAAAAATCCCGTGTATCCGAGGCTGACGACCGTCATGATGGCCACGCTGTCAAAAAGCAATCGAAAGCGGATGTGCTCCACGTCCGTAGCGTTGATCGGAATCACTTGCCGAAGATCCGGAAATCGGTTCCCCACGAAGCCCATCACCACAAGCTCCACGGCAAACAACGGCGCCACAACCATCCACCACTTTTTCCGAAGCGAAATCCCCCCCATCGCGTAGCCCACGGCAAATAACCCCGTGAGAATCACCCCGAGCACCCACCGGACCGTCTGCTCCCGCCCCATCGCGATGATGTCGTTGGCAAATCCGATCGTTGTGAAAAAAAGAAAAACCGATGCCAGCAGCACAACGATGTGCTTTCGCGGCGTCTCACGCCACGGATCGAAGCTCTGTTTACTTTCGGCTTTATTCATAGATTCGTGCGCTTGCAGCGAGTGAACAGGCCTGCATTCTTACATCTCGTGCATATCTTGAAATCAGGCAATCGGACAATTGCGGCAAATCGCGTCCAACTCCGCACAAATCTACCACGTTTGCCCCTTCTCTCCCCGCGTGTCATCCTCAAGGTATGCCCTTTCGCCTGGTCCTCCTTGTTGCTGCCTCTGTTGCCCTTATTTGCTCGTTTCCCTGCGCGGCACAGGACAAAGGCTACTGGCGCGCTGCCAGTACTACGGCCAACTCCATTACCGGCGACATCTCCATCACCCCCGCGCAAATATCCATCAATTTCCTCGGGTTTCCACTGGTGCAGGCACGCACCCTCACACCAACCGAGGTCAGCGCAGCCTTCGATGCCGACATCAACGCCGGCGCAACCGGCGTCCTCTACCACCTCACCATCCCCGCCACGCAAAAGTTCCTTCACCACAACACCCTTTGTGGCACCGAAGAAACGCAATGGATGGCCACCTACGTTGCCGGGCGCACGCTCCAGGTCGCCTTCTTCTCCGGACAGGGAGCTCCCGTTTTGACCTTCGAAGCCATCTCCAAATCGACGGATCTCTGCGGCTCCTTCACCTACGCACGTTGAAGCTCGCCGGAAGACCCGCCGCATTCCCTTGCGACCGGCCCTGCTTGATTTCTCGCCGCTCCTGGTGCATTGTTGAGTCGCCACCACCATGCCTCCCTCGGCCCGACTTTGGAACGGCGTCACCGTTGCGCTCGTCGCGCTCACCGTCTCCATTGGCATCCATTCCGACGCCCTGCCTCGACCCGCCAGCCGACTTGCCGCGCTTCCCCACGTCACCCTCTGGGCGTGGGAACGTCGCGAAGATCTCCACCGTCTCGATACTCACCGCTTTGCTGTCGCGTTTCTCGATCAGACCCTGACCATCGGCTTCACCGTCCAAACCCAGCCTCGCCGCAATGAGCTGGCACTGCCAGCAACCGCAGCGCTCATCCCCGTCGTCCGCATTGAGGCTCCACGCACTGCAGTCCTCGACAACGCCAATCGCGCCGACGCGGTTTCAGCCATCCTCACCAGCGCACGCCGCTCCGGCATCGCCGCCCTGCAAATCGACTTCGACGCCACCGCCTCGCAGCGCTCCTTCTATCGCGATCTCCTCTTCGATCTGCGCCGCCAGATGCCCCCCGCCTTGCCCCTCTCCATCACTGCGCTTGCCTCCTGGTGCAGCCAGGACGACTGGCTCCGCGGCCTGCCCATCGACGAAGCGGTTCCCATGATGTTCCGCATGGAGCCGGATCGCCGCCGCGCCCCGCCCTCCATCGACGAGTTCCAGATACGCGAACCCCTCTGTCGCACCTCCTTCGGCCTCTCCACCACAGAACCCTGGCCCGACGATCTCTCCGGCAAACGCCTCTACATCTTTGCCGACCACGGCTGGCAAACCGACACACCCGCCGATCTCGAACGGAGACTTCCATGAGAACGCGATTTCTCGCTCCCGCCGCAATCATTGCCCTCGTCCTTCTCTCTCGCACCTGCAGCATCGAGGCCTGCGGTCCCGACTTCGAGCCCGACGTCTTCGTGCGCACCACGGTGCCTGACGATCCATCCGCATTCGCCAAAGGCCAGCTCGGCATTCTGCAATCCGGCTATGACTCCGACGAATACGCGGCAGCCTACCGCTACCTCACCGGCGCAAAGCTCGATATAACCGAACAGTCTGTAATTACATCGAGAGCGCACGGACGAACCGGAGATGAAGATTATTCGGAGGCCTCTCAACAAGCCTATGTGGCCGCACGCGCGGCGCTGCCTCCGAATCAATGGCAGATAGCGCGCGCTGCCTTTCTCCCTGGTGGCGAGACCGCCAATCCCGTCAGCTTTGACCAGACCGACAGATACCCCGACGCAGCGGGCAACTCCGTCTTTACCGGCGACTACCTCAACTGTCCCGATGCCGCCTACGCCAATGCTGTGTTCACCCTCAACAAGCGCGCCGCGGCCTGGGGCAGTCAAAGTCCTTACGTCGTCGACTGGATCCGCGCGCAGGACTCCGTCTTCTCCAACTGTGCAGGCAGAGCCGCCAGCGTCCCCTCACCTGCACCTGCCGCCGCTCCCGCGATGCTCCGCGCCGATCGCGCCTACCAGCTTGCTTCCGCCGCTTTCTACGCAAAGCAGTTCGACGACGCGGCGCGTCAGTTCGCATCCATCGCCGGCGACCCCAGTTCGCCCTGGCGTGATTGGGGAGCCTATCTCGCTGCGCGCGCTACTGTGCGCAAGGCCTTCGCCATGGGAAAGGCTACCGACCCCTACAGCGGCGACATCGCCACCTACGACACCGCAACCATGCTGCGCGCGCAACAGATGCTCGCGTCTTCGCTAGCTCAGCCCGATCCCAAACCCTCGCGCGCCATCCTGGAAACCGAGCTCAACTTCATTCGCATCCGCACTGAACCCGACAGGCGTGCCGCAGAAATCTGCGCAGCTCTCACCGGTCCTTCACCGGATGCCAACTTCACCAACGACATCAAAGACCTCGGCTGGCTTCTCCAAAAAAACATACAGATCGCTAACCCTCCGCCGCTGCTCGCGTGGATCGCTGCCTGGCGCGGCAAAGACACCGCCGATTCTGCATCTGCCACCTGGCAGCAGAACCACGCTCTTCCCTGGCTCGTCGTCGCCATGGCCCGCGCCGAACCATCCAGCGCCACTGCGCCCGCACTCATCGATGCTGCCGCGAAGATCCCACCGACTTCCCCGGCATACGACACGGTCTTCTTCCACCGCGTCCGCCTGCTCACCGCCCTCGACCGAACCGATGAAGCCCGTGCCCTGCTCGACGCCGCCCTGGCAACTCCCCACGGCCACAACCCCAGCTCTTTTCGCAACGCGCTGCTCGGCGAACGCATGGCCGTCGCGCACAGCTTTAATGAAGCGCTCATCTACGCTCCGCGTGCTCTGCTGTCTTCCGGATCCGAGGGCGCAACAAATCTGCAGGACCAGTGCAATCTCAATGCACACGCCGTCAACGCCTCCGCCCCATGCCCCGAACTCGAGAAATCCCTGCAGTTCGATCAGGATTTCGTCTCCGTCCTCAATCACCACACGCCGCTTGCCACGCTGATTGAAGCGGCAGCTTCACCCAGCCTGCCCGCCAACCTCCGTCAGCAAATCACTCTCATCGCCTGGACACGTGCCGTGTTGCTTCAGGACAATGCCGGCGCTGCAAAACTCGCGCCCATGCTGCCCAAATCCCTGCGCGACGTTGCCGGAGCCGGCATCGGCTTTCCCGCCGACTTCGCCATCCTGCGGAACTCCGGCATCCGTCCCTACCTCGAGCCGGGCGTCCCGCGCGTCGCCAGCTTCAGCGTCTTCGATGAACTGCGCGACAACTGGTGGTGCAAGCCGTGGGACGATCGGTACGATCCGACTGGACAGGCTGCACCGCCAATTCCGGCGCCCACCTTCATCTCCGCACAACAGGAAGCTCTCGCCTCCTCCGAGGTCAGGCAACTGCTCGCCTTGCCCGACTCAGCCGCCGTCATAGGCCAGCGCGTTGTCGCCTACGCCAATGATCATCCAGACGACCCGCAGGTGCCCGAAGCCCTTGCCCTTACCGTTCGGGCCGGACACTACGCCTGCCAGACCTACGACCCTGCCACCGCAGCCGAGGGCAAGTCGCCCTACACGCCCACCAGCAAGGCCGCCTTCGAGTTGCTCCATCGCCGCTATCCCAAATCGCCCTGGGCCATCAAAACTCGCTTCTACTACTAAACGCCCGTCAGGGTATGCATTGCAGCCAAGGCCTGACTCCAAGGTTCAATGGCGCAGAGGGTGGTGTCTTAATTTGGGCTTTGGCCCTCTGCCTGCTCTCTGCTTATGGGGTACTCAGGCTTGTTCATGGATTCGTTGGGGTACCAGTAGCCGTACTGGATTCGTTCTTTGGGGGTGTGAGTCCCAGCGTAACCGATAGGGTCCATTCCTCCGAGCATTTCGGCAGTTCCTGCGAACGGAGAGCTCCCAACCAATTGCCAGTCATAGCCAAAGTCTTTACGCCAATGCAGACCAAGGGTTTCGTATTCGATGAAGCCAAAGAAATGCAAGGATTTCCGGGACGCCTCAAGGTCTTTTACAAAGGCTTGGATATCTCGATCGTCCGGGAAAAGAAAGAGAGAAAATTCGATTGGGGTAAGGTTCGGGTCAAGAAAGTTCTCGGGGAGTGTGAGTGGCCCGTATTCGTCCTGCCATTCTCCGAAGTCGGCACCAGCATCCCTCACGATCATCTTGCCGTAGGTCCGACCCATGAACGCTCTATTGGCCCCAATGTTTCTCAGCAGGACGGATGCGATCAAGTGTCTAAGGTCGTTTCCGTCGCTCTTGACAGTCAGCCCACTCGCCCCGACTCCCTTTACATTCACGTCCAATCTTGCTCGCTCCTTTTCTTTCGTCAACTCCCATTGGGCTTCGGCGAACGCAACGCTTCTATAGGCGGCGTTAGCAGCGTCTGCAGTAGCGTAGGCGGCCTTTCTGGTCTCCCAAGCCTGCCAAATAATAGCGGCGAGCGTGAGCATCAACAGCCAAGCAGTTATTCCTTCCGGCCATGCCAAGAGTTTGTGCCACCACGGCGGTTTGGGCTTGCCTTGGTCTGTATTTTGGCCGGGGTATATTTTGCACGCGAGGGAAGCTGTAGCCGAGGATGGCAGGCTGGCCTGTGTGCATTCTATGTTGTAGCCTTCGCTACCTGTGTCGTTGTGTTGGTAGTATCCGGCCACCAATATGACTGCGGTAAGCAGGGCGATCCCAGCGATCAGCACCAACCAGCTACGCATGGCGAAAATGTATCACAACAAACGGCTATCCTAACCTCTCTTTCATGTATTACAAATAATTGCTATCCTTCCCACATGCGGAATGATAAAGAGATCAGTCAGTTAGTACCGAAGCGGCCACGCTCGGTTCGCGAAAAGATCTTCGGGATTGTGGGTGGAGTGGCAACATTCGCTTGGATTTTCCCGATGTGCCTGAGGATTATCGATGCGATTGGTCGTGTACAAATTTTGATGGCGCTTGAACCTTATACTCACTACCTCGTGACGTGGTGGGTTCAACTCATCGAATTGGGCGCTGCGGTAACCTTCGTTGTTTTGGCGACTCGGATTGAACATTCGAGAGAAACTGAAGATGCTCCAAAGATAATCCTGCTGGAGACACGAAAACCCACTCCCATTAAGCGCGATTGGCTTTGGATGAAGGTGACGGCTGGTGGTGGGTTATTCGCTGCTGTTGTCGCCACAATAGTCTTTTTGGCCGTAAGGCATAATCCTGCCGCGCAAACTGCTCAGACTAAGATGGGACCTAGCGTTGCCCCAAAGGCAATTCCGGTACCGGACAATAAGCCCGCTGGCAACGCAAAATTGCCTTCCAGTCAGGTAAAAAGGTCCACTATTCCCGTGACCGCGCAGGACAAACCCGTCAATAAATCCCAGGCTTCGCAGCCCCCGCCTATCGTCATCCCGGTACCGGATCGGGCAGTCCCAAAAGCTGCTACAAAATCGACAGTCAAATACGTTGCGCAAATCGCTGGTCAAGTGGTGGAGGCGAAAAACAAGACTCCGGGTATGTTGACCGTGGCTCTTTCAACCACGAGCAATAGCCAGTATTTGGGAAACATCACCAATGCAAATGTGAATGACGTAGTGGAAGCGCTGAAGAAAACTGGGAAGGTTTCCGTTCTCTTAAATCCAAGCGCCGGTAATTACTCAATCAACGGAAATGGCCTTGGATACAGCATGAGCATTACCCAAATACATGCGAGAACGATCTATTTCTTTGACGACAGGCTTGAGAGTGCGTGTGCGGCGCTGAGCGCAATCGTTTCCTCAATCGTGGGCAAGATGACTTGCCAAATCGTCTCGGTTCAACCTCCAAGCGATCCAAACCAGCCAAACATTCAATATGACTTTTTGGTGCAGTCTGGATTGGATATGGAAATCGATTTGTAAGGCTTGACAGTCGCGCATTAATGTATTGCATTTACTCCAGCGAGGCTTTATGCCGAACGTTCTCCCAAAAGACAAGCAGATTCAAGTGATTGCCGCCCTGGCTGAAGGTTCCTCCATCCGCGCTATCGAGCGCATGACGGGCATTCACCGCGATACGATCATGCGGCTTGGGGTGAAGGTCGGACAGGGCTGCACGAATCTCTTGGACGAGAAAATGCGTAACCTCGCCTGCAACCGTCTGGAGATTGATGCGATGGCTGCGGGAGTTGAGCAATCTTTCTGGACGGTGGCCGATTTGGTGGAGGCTACGGAGTGATGTTACCCAAAAATTTAAAGGAATTCGTCGGATGGTTCTTAACCGCGTGTATGACTTCATTGATTTTTGGTTGTTGGCAAAGAAGCGCTTTGGCGGGTTTGTTTATGTTCTTTTTCCTAGTGTCTCTTTACGGAATCGCGGAGCAGTCCAAACATGAGTAGTCGCTATATCGAAGAATTACAGCAAGTCATCCACCGTTTTCATGGCGTCCACTCGACGCAGGCAGAGAGTGTTCCAGTGAAAGAGGAGTTCGACGGGCGGGTGATTTGGGAGTGGACCGTAGAGACATTCCAGTTGCACGACCATCCAGACGCAAACCATGCCTACGCATGGACTCACGAAACGGACGATGCGAAGCAACCCAAACGTACCGAAACCGTCCTGAAGATCCCACCCGCCGTATCCCCGTTAACCGCCGTCCGAGTAGCCATCATGCAGGAGTTAAGCGATGCCGAAACAGCTTAAGCGGAAACCTGGTAGACCGAAGATGGCGAAGGCCGAAGCCAAGCGGAGTATAGTCCCGGTTCGGTTTAGTCCTGAGGAACGCAAGCGCGTTGAAGCCGCTGCCAAGGCAAACAATCAAACCGTGTCAGCTTGGGTGCGTAGCACGTTGGCTGCCGCAATAGGGGTTTGAGGCCATGGAAAGCAAATTAGGACACTACCGCGCGGAGCACACTCTTTGCGGATTGCGCGCCCACTGGTAAACTGAATGAGTTGTGGGGCTGTAGCTCAGCTGGGAGAGCGCCTCGTTCGCAACGAGGAGGCCAGCGGTTCGATCCCGCTCAGCTCCACCAATCTCCCTTCCAACCTGGCTTCTCACCGTGAACCGTCCTTGGTATTTGCCCAGGTTTCTGCTGTCCACGGTTCTACCTCATTGACAAATTCCCAATGCTGCGTTACTTTGCAATACAAAGTGAATTCATCGATGCACGACCTCGACAAAGCACTCGGCGATATCACCAGCATCCGCGAGCAAATGGCGCGCAGCACGGAGTTCCGCGGATACGGTGCCGCGACCCTTGCCGCTACCGGCGCCTTCGCAATCCTCGCCTCCGTGGCGCAATGGATCTGGGTGCAGAGTCCTTCGCACCAGGTCTATAGCTACCTCGGTATCTGGCTCGGAACCGCCATCCTTTCCGCATCTTTGATCGCCATACAAACCTGGACGCGCACGCACCGTATGCATTCCGGGATGGCCGATGAGATGCTTCACATGGCAATTGAACAATTCCTGCCCTCGGCGGCGGCAGGCGCTTTGCTCACACTAGCCATTGCGCATTTTGTGCCCGCCTCGCTCTGGATGCTCCCGGGACTTTGGCAGATCCTCTTCAGCCTCGGCGTCTTTTCCTCGTGCCGCTTCTTACCCCGCCGGATGAACGTAGCCGGCGCATGGTATTTGCTCGCTGGTCTAACCTGCATCGCGCTCGGCGGCAACCGCGCGCTCTCTCCTTTCGCAATGGGCGTTGCCTTTGGCGGAGGACAGTTGCTCGTCGCAGCGATTCTCTTCTATGCAGCAAAACAAGGCGCAGATGAGTAAGAAGAGCACCGCCACGCAACAACAAGCCGAAGCTCGCTTCGCGTATGAAGGTCTTGATCGGGTAATTCACGAGCGCGCCAGGCTAAGCGTGCTGACTTCTCTCGTAACTCATCCAAAAGGCTTGTCGTTTCTCGATCTCAAGGAGCTCTGCGCGCTCACTGACGGCAATTTGAGCAGACACCTTCAGGTTCTCGAGAAATCCAACCTGGTCGAAATCGTCAAGGGCCACGAACGCAATCGCCCGCAAACCATCTGCAGCATCACTGCCTCAGGCCGCAAGCGCTACACCGAGTACCTTTGCATCCTCGAACAAGTCGTACGCGATGCGGCCAAGGGGATGAATCGCGAGCAGCCGGACATGCCGCACAATCTGGCTCCATCGCGCGCTTAAAATTTTTTGCTCAATCACTTTGCAATGCAAAGTATCCTTCGGAGGCGAAAGTGAACGACCCATCCACCTTCCAGCCCAGCCTGCCGGCCGGCATCCGCACCCGCTCCATGGGTGTCAAGCTGATCGTCGTCTGTGCACTGGCCTTGCTCACCACCATTCCTGCGTTTTTCGTGGACAGTCTCATTGATGACAGGAATCGTCGCGCCGATGACGTGATTCGCGAAATTAGCGGACACGTCGGCGGTCAGCAAACATTTCTTGGGCCCACACTCGCCATTCCCTACCTCATTCCATCCCAGACCCCAGGAGGGTTGGTAAGCCATGGCGTGTATCTTGTGTTTCCTGATCGTGCTTCCGCTTTCGTTAAGACGACGACGGAGGAACGCCGACGGTCCCTGTTCAAGGTTCCCGTGTTTCAAGCGGAACTGAAGTTGGACTCGGCCTTCGATCTCACCGGCGTTCCCTCTGCCGCTCCGCAGGGAGCCGAACTCGATTGGACCCGAGCAGAATTCGTGGTTGGCGTCAGCGACCCTCGCGGAGCCTTGGCCGAAGCAACATTCACTTCAAGTGGCAAGGCATCGGCTCTCGTTCCGGCCACAATCTCCCAGGACTTCACCATCGGGCGCAGCGAAAGCCAACCGATCAAACTCACATTGTTCGGCGCAAGCGCCGACGGAGTTGCCAAGCCCGATGCACACTTCGAAGTGTCTTCAACCCTGCATTTCTCGGGTGCTCAGCGAATCGCAGTGCTCGCATACGGCAAGACCACGCAGGTTTCCATGAAAGGCGACTGGCCAAGTCCCGGCTTCGATGGCGGCTTCCTTCCTGTCACGCACACCATCGCAATCAACGGCTTCACTGCTGAGTGGTCAGTGCCCTTCATTGCTCGCGGCGTGCGCGCTGAGGGACAAAACTACATAATCACGGGCCTTGATGCGACCGCCCTCGGCGTCTCTTTCATCGAGGTCGCAAATCCCTATCAATCCGTCTCTCGTTCGCTCAAATACGTGTTGCTTTTTCTCGGCCTTCTTTTCCTCACCTACTTCGTTTTCGAAGTCACCACAGGCAAACGCGTCCATCCTGCGCAGTACCTCCTCGTGGGAGTCGCGCAAATCATCTTCTACTTGCTCCTGTTGTCCTTCGCCGAACGCATCAGCTTCGACTTCGCTTTTCTCATTGCCGGTGCAGCTACCGTCATCCTGCTCTCGGCCAATGCAGGATGGATCTTCGTCAGCCGCGTGCAGGGGTTGCGCGCTCTGGCAGTCTTTTCCCTCTTGTACAGTTTGATCTATATGTTGCTGCGGCTCGAGGATAACGCTTTGCTTGTCGGCGCAATTGCAAGTTTTGCCGCCGTCGCAGCCACAATGTACTTCACGCGCGGAATCGACTGGTACAGTTCGATGGCGATTGCGGGCACGCAGGGGCAAGCGCCTCCTCCATCCTCGCCAAGAGATTCAATCTGGAAATGAATTTGGAAGCGCGGCCATCGCGACGAAGCCGCGCACTTTCCCTTAGCTGAACAGATCTTTCATCTTGTCCGGCAATCCGTGCGTGGCCGGCTTGTTGTCCACCGCAAGTGACTCCGCAAGTTGCTCCACCAGCTCCCGCTGCGCCCGTGTCAGCTTCTTCGGAATCTGCACCAGCACTTTGACGATCAAATCGCCGCGCCCTTTTTCATTGAGATACGGCACGCCGCGTCCGCGAAGGCGCAGTTCCTTTCCGCTTTGCGTTCCTTCAGGAACCTTCAACGCAACCGCTCCGTCCACCGCCGGCACTTCAATGTCCGCGCCCAGCGCCGCCTGCGGAAAGCTGATCGGAATCACGCAGTGCAAGTCATGCCCGTCGCGCTCAAAAAATGCGTGCGCGCGAATACCCAGCACAATGTAGAGATCGCCCTTCGGGCCGCCCGATCGCCCCGCATCGCCTTCGCCGCCATAGCGGATGCGCGTTCCTTCTTCTACCCCTGCCGGCACCTTCACCTGCAATTTCGCTTCTTTGGCGACCCGCGTTTCGCCGTGGCACACCGAGCATGGATCGGTCACAATCACACCTGCTCCACCGCAGGCACTGCACGTCCGCGCGACAGAGAAAAATCCCTGCTGGTAGCGGATCTGTCCTCGTCCCTGGCACTGCGGGCATGTGCTCGGACCGCGCCCCGACGAGCTCCCGGATCCATGGCACGTCACGCATCCTTCGAGTCTCCGGATGCGCACTTCTGTCTCGGTGCCAAAGATCGCGTCCTCAAAATTAATCGTCAAGTCGTAGCGCAGGTCTTCGCCGCGCCGCTGGCGGTTCTGCCGTTGCTGACCCGCACCGCCCATGTTGAACATCTCGCCAAACAGATCGCCGAAGATATCGCCCAGGTCGACTGAACCCTGGAATCCGCCAAAACCGCCGCCGCCGGGGTTCACGGCCGCATGGCCATAGCGGTCATAGGCGGCGCGCTTGTCCGCGTCGCTCAACACCTGGTAGGCCTCGCTGGCTTCTTTAAACTTTTCTTCCGCAGCATGATCGCCGGGATTCCGGTCAGGATGATACTTCATCGCTTGCTTGCGATAGGCGCTCTTCAGCTCCTGGTCAGACGCATCGCGCGAAATTCCCAACACCTCGTAGTAGTCTGCTTTGCTCACGTTTGCCCTGGTACTCATGTTCTCGTTTCTTTTTGTAGTAGATGGCTTCCGGCTCTTAGCCGTTAGCCCCTAGCTCTTGCCTGCTGATGGCTGTTTCTCTCACTCATTCGTCTGCTTCGGATTGGATGCCACACGCACCAGCGCCGGACGCAAAAGTCGCTCGCGGATCTTGTACCCGCGCCGAATCTCCTCCGCCACATGCTGGTCGGGCAAATCGTCACGTTCCACTTCTCCCAGTGCCTCGTGGTACCGCGGATCAAAGGGCTCGCCCGTAGTCGCAATCGGCTGCACCTGCAGTTGTTTCAGAATCTCTTCCATCTGCTTCACAATCAGCTCGACGCCCGACCGCAACTGCTCCGTCGTTCCTGTCGCCTTCAGCGCAAGCTCAAAGTTGTCCACTACCGGCAGAAACTGCTCTACCACACTGCCCAGCGCAAAATCGCGGAACTCCTGCTTCTCGCGCTCCGCCCTCTTGCGCGCATTTTCAAATTCGGCCTGCAGCCGCGCCAACCGATCCACCAACTGGTCGCGCTCACTCTTCAATTGATCAAATTCGGCTTTCAGCTTGTCGAATTCGGCACGGCTCACCGACTCAGCGCCCTCAGCCGCACTCTGCTCTGTCCCTTGAGCGGGTGCACCCTCCTGCGCGGATTCTTCCGCCATTGCCGATGCGCCCAGCTCTGTCTCCTGCTCGGTCATACCCTTCCTCAATCTCCCGAAGACTCTTCTCATCTTCATTCAATGATAAATTCCACGAGGCAACAACGCCTCAGCTGGGGCACGCCCAGCGGATAAGTCCTGCGTTTTACTCGCTTTCGGGGCATCGCTCCCCAAGACGCGTTGCGCATTCGCCCCTTGAACCACCCCCGCCGGCCAGCGGCAGGGCTTAGTCCACCGGCGCCTCCAGAATGCGCTCTGACAACCGCGCCACGTAGCGTACCGCCTGAATCATTTCCTGATATTGGATGCGCGTGGGTGCAATCACTGCAACCGTGCCCAGGTTCGCCCCCGCCAGCCGCACCGGCGAACCAATCAGCACCAGGTCCTGCATGGCAGGCGAAGCCTCATCCAGCCCCACCACCACGCGTACCTCTTGCTGCCGTCCGTCCACATAGGCTGTCAACAGATCCACCAGCCGCTGCTTCGCTTCCAGCGCTAACAGCATCTGCCGCAGTTGCTCGCGATCCACTTCCGCCGCAATCAGGTTCGACATCCCGTCCACAAAGATTGAAGGCCCGCTTTCATCGCCCGCCAGCGCTCCCTTGCGGCAAAGCTCTTCCACCGACGCCAGCATCTGGTGATAAGCCTCTTGCTCCACTTCAATGCGCCGCGCCACTTCCGTTCGAATGCTTTCAATCGGCCAGCCACGGAAATTCTCGTTCAGATAGCGCGCCGCCGTCTCGAGTTCCACCAGCGACAACTCGCGATCCAGCGTCAGCACGCGATCCTGCACTGCGCCCGCCTGTGTCACCAGCACGGCCAGCACGCGCCCAGCGGCCAGCCGCGAAAAATGAATATGCTCCAGCACTTGTTGCGTCGTGGTGCTGGCCAGCGCCACGCCCAGCCCCTGCGAAATCAGCGCCAGCACATGCGATGTCCGCTCCAGATACTCCGTGCTGCTCGTAACCCCGTTAAATCCATCTTCGATTTGTCCCAGTTGCTTCTCGCTGAGCGTGGCTGCGTTCGCCTGCATTGCGCCCATGCGCGCCGTCATCGTCTCGGGGCGGGTGATCTGTTCCACGTAATAGCGAAAGGCCGCGGCCGTCGGTACACGTCCAGCCGAAGTATGCGGTTGTTCCAGCAGCCCAGAGTCGCCCAGAGTCGCCATCACGTTGCGGATCGTCGCAGAACTCATGCCCTCTCGGTTGGCAAAATGCTGCGCTACCGCCTGCGAGGCCACTGGCTCGCCGGTCGCAATGTAGAGCTCGATGATCGCCGTCAGCACCACCCGCTCGCGCGGGCTTACCCGCAATTCAGGCATTGCAACCGCTCTCCTTCGAGCGCTCCAGACCCTTCTCCCGGCGGTTTCTCCAGGGGCCGTTTGGCTCCCGTAAACCCCGATACATCAGGCGCATACAGCAAAAAAGGGTTGGAGTGTTCCTTCATAATTGTAGGAACCCCCACACTTCGTGTCAAATCGTTGCTACTTCTGCACCGTCACTTCATTGAAGTAGCCCGTGATCGCCTGCGCCGTCAGACCGGCTCGGCCCACGGCAATCTTCACCGCGTGATACGTGTCCTCTCCATCGGCATGCTCCGGCATGATCGTGATCCTGAAATAGGGGCCGGCTTCTAGCACATCCCGCTCAATCTCGCCCACGTACGCATCGTCCTTCCCTTGCGACACAAACCCGCGCCCCCCACTGCGCACCGCCATCGAATTCAAGCCGAGATTCGCAAGGTTCATCTGCGCGGCACTGCGCAACCCGTCGCTTCCGTCCCCGTGCGCCGAGTCGCCATCGCGCCCCCCAAACAACACAACCCGCTCCTGGCGTAACCGGTTGGTGATCGCCACCAGCGTGTTCCAGTTCAGATCCTCATCGCGCGCCGTCACACTTTGCGCAAGAGAACTCGGGGTCTGCCAGCCCGGTCCAATCCAGATCAGCAGCTTTCTGCCTGGCTTATCCGCAAGCGAGTCCAGAATCGATTGCATCGCCTGCAGGGACGCGTCGAACGGATTGAATTCTCCGTTCCCTGCCGGCCCCGGCATCTTCTCCAGTGCATTGGCCATGCCTTTGCCATTGGTCAGTGGCTGCGACTGCACCTGCAATTCGTCCGGCAAAAAGTTGATTAGCGAAGTCGGATACGCCAACTGCCCATCATTCTCTCGGAGGAATTTCGCCACCTGTGCGCGCAGCACCGGCCACTCCTCCGGGGTCGTGTTCACCAGGTCCAGCACAAAATAGAGCTGCACCGGAGGCTCGCCCTTGTCCGCCGTGCCTGCAAATCCGTGAATCGACTCCGCGCTTACAGGCTGGTCATCCACGCGGATCGCGAGGTCCTTCGTCGTGATCCCCGCTTGCGGCTTGCCCTGCGCATCCGTCACCGCCAGGTCGAAGTCCACTTGGATTTTCCGCATCGGCGGAGGTGGCGGCGGCTGCAAAACCACAATCGGCGGAGGCGCCGCCGGCTTTGCCGGAGGCTTCTGTCCAGGCTTGGCAGGTTGCCCCGGCTGACCGCCCGGCGGCGGGGGTGTCTGCTGTCCGTTCGGCTGCTGCCCCGGGGTTGCATTCGGATCCGGCGTGGCCGACGGCGTCGTCGGCTCCTGCGCCACACCCTTCCAGGACACGCTCGCTGCCAGCACCAGCAGGAGAATCAAACGTCCGATCATGCGGCTCCTCATTCCCATCCGCTCCATGTACACCCGCAAATCAAGCCAGTCCTATTGCCCCGGTGGCTGGTTGTAGTATCCGGCATTTGTGCGCACGGTCAACCCCGATCGTCCCACCGTCACTTTCAATTCGTGATACTCATTCGGCTGCGCTGCCGCTGGAGAATTGAACGAGATCCGGTAAAACGCGTTCGCATCGGCAACGCAACGATCAATTTGCGCTGCCAGATTATTATCCGGCCCAAAGATCTCCCCGCCGCTTTCCAGCGCCAGCACCTTCAGTGCCAGGTAGCCCGAATCTGCATCCTTCCCGGTCCGCACCGGCTTCAAAAATGATTCATACGTTGTACTGACCGTTCCCCCCTCTTGCATGGGCGACACGCTGTAGACCGCGATCCGTGCTTCGCGCAGCCGATTGGTCAGTTCCACAACACCCTCAAAATAGCGCTGCTGATCGACTGCCGAAAAATGTCCCAGTTCCTCGTGATTCAGAAGCGGCCATCCCGGGCCCACCCAGATCAGCAGCTTTCTGCCCGGACTCTTCACTTCGTTCTCAGCAATCGCTGTTACCTGGCGCACCGAACGTTGAAACCGCTCCACCATGCCGAAACCACCCATCGCAGGATTAATCGAACTGATGTTCGCTTGAATCTGCTGCACAATTTCCACCTGCGCCTTCCCGTCCACTGAAGGCTGCTGCTGTACGCGCAGTCCCTTGTCGGTGAGCAGCATGATCAACGTGGGCTGCGCCAGCCGCCCGCCGTTCTCGCGCAAATATTGCTCCACCTGGTCCCGCACCACGGCCACTTGCTGAAATGGAAGATTCAATAGGTCGAGCACTAGAATGACTTCCACCACGGGATCCGGCTTCATCGCAACGCCGTCGAATGCACGAAAGGTGAGAATCTTCGCCGGCCTCTCGTTATCCAGAACTTTAAAATCCCACGGCTCCAGCCCGATGACTGGCTTCCCCTGCGCATCCGTCACCACCACATCCAGTTGAATGCTCCCTTCCCGCGCAATCACAGGAGTGGGTGTTGCCGTATTGGCTGGTGGTCTCTCCTTCAAAATCGGATTCGCCGGCTGCTGCGTCGCTCCGCCACCACTCTGCTGCGCGGCCTGCTGGCATTGCCCCGCAACACACAAAGAGCACACCAACACAACTTGGCGCCAGTCCGAAAGTCTCATCGAATTCCGCGGATTCTCTCGCCGCATCTCGCTCGCGAGTCTACTCTTCCCACCGCGCAGAGGCATAATGAGGAGGGCGTTCCACTTACCCGGAGGTCACATCGATGCGGAGGCATCTGCCCGCGGCGCGCGAAGTTCTCTCGGCTTGGTTCTGCACTCTTTTCTGTTTCTGCGCCATTTCCCAATCCACTTCTGCTCCACCGGCCGCGCCCGACGCCAATGCCGTCTGGCAGCGCAATCTTGCCGACTGGCGCAGCCAGCGCGAGCACTCCATCAACGCACCCGACGGTTCGCTCTCGCTCATCGCCCTCGAATGGCTCAAGCCCGGCTTTAATAGCTTCGGCTCTGCACAGGACAATGTCATTCACCTTCCGGCATCCGCCCCACCACATCTGGGCATGTTCACCATCCTCGGCAAAACCCCCGCCGCCACCGTCGTCCAACTGCTCTCGCCACCGAGTGGCTTCCCTGCCGACTTCACCATCGACGGCGTTCCTGCCCGCGAAGGCGTGCTCGCCATCAGCGAAGCCAAGCCCTCCGTCATGGCGTGGCACTCACTCTCCATGGTCATCCTTCAGCGCGGCGACCACTTCGTCCTCCGCATCAAAGACGCCGACTCACCGTCCCGTGCAGCCTTTCGCGGTCTTCACTGGTACGCGCCCAATCCCGACTACCGCGTAACCGCGCGCTGGGTCCCTTTCAATCCTCCGCGCGTCGAAAAGATTCCCACCGTCCTCGGCACCACGCTCGACATGGTCGCTCCCGGCGCCACAGAATTTCTCCTCAAAGGCAAGGTCTACCTGCTCGAACCAGTGATCGAGGGCAACGACCACACGCACCTCTTCTTCATCCTGCGTGACGACACCAGCACCTCGTCCACTTACGCCAGCGGACGCTTCCTCACCACCGGCATTCCCGACCACGGCCTCAACCAGCCCGGCGCCATCACGCTCGACTTCAATCAGCTCTACAATCCGCCCTGCGCATACACCACGTTCGCCACATGCCCGCTCCCGCCTGAGCAAAACCGTCTGCCCGTCGCGATCGAAGCCGGCGAACAGCGTTACACGCCCTAGTCCACGCGATCCGCTAGCGTCTCGGTTTGGATTTCCGCCCACGATCAAACGTAGACCAGCGCCGTCCGCGCAACGAGTCGGCCAGCCGCACGATTAAGCAGGAGCGTACGTCAACCTGACCACGTCCTCGGTGATTCGATCGCTGGCCAAAAGGCGCAGTCGCGGCCGGGGGCCGGCGAAGAATGGCTTTCCGCGACCAATTACGACAGGATGGATGTAGAGCCGATACTCATCGACAAGACCGGCCTCGGTCAGGCTTTGCGCCAGGTCGGGTCCGGCAACTGCAATTTCGCCGGTCAACTCTGCCTTCAGCCTGCCTGCCACTGCCTTCACGTCCTCCGTGAGAAGCGTGGCGTTGGGGCCTGCTGATTTGAGCGAGCGCGACGCGACCCACTTCGGCTTGGCTCGCCACACTGCCGCGAATTCGTGTTCATGACCCTCCCAGTTCGGCTGGTCTGTGTCCCAATACCGCATGACCTCGTACATGCGGCGACCGTATACCGTGCCTGTCAGGCTGCCCTCAAACTCGATAAAGTGGCGGAAGAGCTCAAGCGAAGGCCCAAATGCCGTGTGGTCGACGTAGCCATCGAGCGACTGGTTCAATGCGTAGACAAGTTTCGCCATACTGCGAATCTCCATCCGATGTTTTTCAGAATAACTTGAGCCAACGTTGCGTCGGAAGTGGTTGAAGACGTCTGCGCGCCGCATCTCTGGTTGCGTCTGGTTTTCCGAGTACCGCTTTCCCGTCGCCCCCGACGCCGGCGAACAACGCTACACGGCGTAAACTGCTCCCAGCAGATCAACATCGAATCAAAGGTGCCCTGTCTCCATGCTCTTTGCCCGAATTGGCGGATCGCTATTTGTTCTACTCCTCGCAACCGCACTTCCCGCGCAAACCACACCGCCCGCGACACCTCAGCACCCGGCCGGCATGGCAGCTACTCCAACGCCCAACGATCCCGCTGAGCGGCTCAATCTCGGCCGCAAGCTCAACGGTCTGACCGGCCCAGACGCCAAGCCGTGGCACCTGAAAGCCACTTACCAGCTTTACGACGAGAAAGGCAATCCCGCCCAATCCGGCGCTTTCGAAGAGTGGTGGTTCAACGACAGGCGCTACAAGGTCGCCTACCACGATCCAGCTTTTTCTCAGGAGGAGTACAGCATCGAACACGGCGTCTTCCGCAGTGGCGACCAGCAGTGGCCAGAATGGCCTCTGAGTCTATTGCGCGACGCCATCGAATCCCCTATCCCCGTTGCCGACGAACTTAAGGACCTTAGCCTGCACAATCTCACAAGAACAATCGGGCCCGTCCAGCTCGATTGCACTGCACTCAGCATTCAGGGCGAGAAAGAATTTAATAAAGACTCCCCCTCGTATTGCTTTGAACCCTCCAATGCGATTCTCCGCTCTTCAAATACCATCCGGCTTTTTCACCAGACGCTCTACAATCAAATCTCGACTTTCCAAGGCCGCTTCGTCGCCCGCGACGTTCATCTGCTATTCGTCGGATTGAAATCACTAACCATCCATATCGACACGCTTGAGCTGCTTTCAGCGGACCAAGCCTCCAGCATCGCGCCACCGGCAGAGCCACAACCAGGCCTGAGGCGCATCGTTTACCTCGCCAGTTGGAGCGACCCGGTATCAACGAACGTGAACCGCCCGAAATATCCTGAGCAGGCCAAGAAAGAACGCATCAGCGGGATAACCCTCGTCATCATCCACGTTGGCATCAACGGACATGTAATGGATGCGAGCGCAGTCGCCGGCCCGGAGGCGTTACGCAAAGCCTCTGTCGACGCGGCTCGCGGGTTGGTTTACAAACCACGCCTCAGTGACGGCCAACCTGTTGAATTTGAACTGGAAATTGAGAATACTTTCGCCCTTGGCGGATGAAGTGACTCGTGTGTTGCGCTTTCTGCGCACACGTCAAACTGCTAAATTGAAAAGAAGTATCTTGCAAAATCGTGCTCGCGAAAGACGCCGGCACCGCAGAAAGCACCATGCCCCTCACCATTGAAGACATCCGCATCCAGCGCACCACCGTCGTTCTGCCCCCAGTCTTCCTTGAAGAAGAGCGCCCGGTCAGCGAAGAGGCTGAAGCTACCATCTTCAATTCCCGCCTTGACATCTCCCGTATCCTCGCGCAGCGCGACCCGCGCCTGCTCGTGCTCGTCGGCCCCTGCTCCATTCACGACGTCAAAGCCGCGCGCGAATACGCCGGCCTCCTCAAATCCGCCATCGCCGAATTCGGTCAGAACCTGCGCATCGTCATGCGCGTCTACTTCGAAAAGCCCCGCACCACTGTCGGCTGGAAAGGCCTCATCAACGATCCCCACCTCGACAGCTCTTACAAAATCAACGACGGCCTGAGGCTCGCGCGCAATCTTCTCCTCGATCTCGCTGAAATGGGCGTTCCCGCCGGCACCGAGTTCCTCGACATGATCTCGCCACAATACATCGCCGGTCTCGTGAGCTGGGGCGCCATCGGAGCGCGCACCACAGAGAGCCAGGTCCATCGTCAGCTCGTCAGCGGCGTGTCGTGTCCCGTCGGATTCAAAAACGCCACCTCCGGCGACGTGCAGGTGGCCATCGATGCCATTCTTTCCGCGTCCAATTCGCATACCTTCCTCGGCCACACCAAGCATGGTCAGTCCGCTATCTTTGTCACCACCGGCAACCCCGAGTGCCACATCATCCTGCGCGGCGGCCGCAAGCTCGTCAACTACACCGCAGACTCCGTGGCAGAAACAGCAGTCCAAATGGAAAAAGCCGGGATCGCTCCCCGCATCATGATCGACTGCAGCCACGCCAACAGCCTCAAGGACCACAAGCGCCAGGCCCTCGTTTGTCGCGACGTCGCCGCGCAAATCGCCGCAGGCAATCGCAACATCATCGGCGTCATGCTCGAGAGTAATCTGGTCGCCGGCGCCCAGAAGCTCGAACCCGGCCAGCCTCTCGTCTACGGCCGGAGCATCACCGACGCCTGCATCGACTGGGCTGAAACCCATACCCTGCTCACCGAACTCGCCGCCTCCGTCCGCACCCGGCGCGCCGTCGCCCGGCCCGACACAAAGCGGACCGCAAACTCCGCCGGACAAAGGTAACTCTCCGCCAGAGCCTTCCGTGATGGCTCACGACCACACCGTTGCGGCCCGGGCTTCGCGCGCCATGTTAGATTGGGCGATACCCTTCCCCCGGGCATTTTTTCTGCATTCGCTGAGGTCTACATGGGAGACGCCGGGAATCGCCATCCCCTCACCTGGGGAACTAACGGCATTGGAGCAACTTTTGCAGGTGGCGCGCAGTTCGTTCTGTCTTCCAATCATTTTCTCGGAGGCTGCCTCGCCGTCCTTGCCGGCACTGCCTTC